>Ga0335070_10001393_pt1 | contig 27856 bp, 28 predicted proteins | sample Lox_Sample_13_FD_206722 | JGI IMG/M metagenome (GOLD analysis project Ga0335070, IMG submission 206722) | Soil microbial communities from Loxahatchee National Wildlife Refuge, Florida, United States - Lox_Sample_1.3 | ecosystem: Environmental > Terrestrial > Soil > Wetlands | place: USA...
TACTCCCCTTGGCCTTGCCCGATGGCTCAAGAAGAGAAAGATAGACCATCCGATCGAGCTCGACTGGTGGCAGAGCGCTTCGATGCGCGGATTGAAATTTCGTTCCGTGCCGGCTCAACATTTCTCCGGACGCTCACCCTTTGACCGGAATAGGACTCTCTGGTCGGGTTGGGTCGTTGAAGGAAAGACGGGGAAGATATTCTTTGGGGGCGACACGGGATACTCTCCAGTCTTCAAAGAAATCGGGAAACGTTTCGGATCGATGAGATTATCACTGATTCCCATCGGAGCCTACCGGCCGCGATGGTTCATGGGGCCGGTCCACGTCAATCCTCCAGAGGCGATCCGAATTCATCAAGATACCAACTCTCAACAATCCATCGCCTCCCACTGGGGAACATTTAAACTCTCGGACGAGCCCATCGGCGAACCACCCCTCTATCTCGAAAAGGCGTTAAAAGAAGCAGGTCTTGACAAGAACAAATTCCTCATCATGAAGTTTGGGGAGACTCTGTCGTTTCGTTGAGTACCTTTCTGATCATCAGGCATGCGGAACCTCGCATGGTCCAAAGCTCAGAGCGGAAACATACTACCGTGAAGAATATTCAATGAGGCGTAGAAAAAGGAATAGCGTGCATATTAATGGATATCCTCCCAAAATTCCTTTTTCAAGATTCTAAAACAGAGAAAACAAGAGATGGCGACGGCGGTCACCATCCCGAGCATAAACAGCAGAATGAGCCTTTCCTTTAACACGACATATTTGTTCTCCAGGATTCCAACATAGAGCATCCCCACGATCTTATCATGGATGTCGCGGATCGGCTCATAAGCGGTGATATACCAATCATCGACCACAAACGCCCGTTGGATCCAGGGCAATCCCTTTCCGAGAACCTGGTCTTCGACTTCTTTCATCGCTCGTGTTCCGACGGCTCTATTTCCTTCCCGATCGATCACGTTGGTCGAGATTCTCAGATCGCCCAGAAAAATAGTGGCTGTGCCAATCTCTTTGCCTTGATGTTTTGCATCCTTGAAAAGAATACTTTTAATGCGATCTACGATTTCGTAATTGCGGTTGAGGAGGATTCCTCCCGTTAAGGCTCCCAGTACCTTGCCGTCGGCGTCGAGGACAGGATGAGCCGATCTCAACACCATCCCTGAACTCTCCGTATGCTCTTCGGTCGGTTTTTCCCTGGGCGTGGGTATCAGATGGATTTCTGCATGACCCGCCAATAATTTTCCCTCCTTCAATAATTCCGACCTCGTAAGTACCTGGGTCCCTGAAGTCCCGTTATTTTTAAGAGCTTCCCGAATGAAAGGATCGCTCGTCAGGCTATCTCCAGACCGATCAGGGTGGTGATACCTGAACAACACGGTCCCTTTCTTATCTACCAGGGTTAAGAAATCTAAACCATAATCATCGATCAGCCTTTTCATATCGTCTTTGATCGAGAGGGCATTTTCCTTCTTGAGGGCTCCTTTTAAGATCTGTCGGATGGAAGTCAAATAGATGGCCCGGTTGATCTCGTCTATTTTAGCTGTGTAAAGCCATCGGGCTCCGTTCAGGGCCTCCTTGACTCGTTCTTGGGTTTCGTAGATGACTCGGTGGGTGATGACGGAGTTCACAATAAACCCAACAATAATTCCAGTGGAGAGAGCGACGGTCACAAAACTTAATGCGATCCGATTTTTCTTAGAAACCTTCATAATCTCCTTCCCTCATCCTATGAACCCGCGGGAACCTGCTCCGGGTACAAACTCCTTTCAAGAGTAGACCGAAGTCGGCTCAAAGGATATGTTTTATCTTTGCTATTTGTTCCGGACAGAATTGCCTTCATGACTGGATCAGCGATGGCCTGTCGGGGTCGGATGAATCGCGTGATCGCCCTCGTCAAAAGGATACAACCCCCCGATTTGAACCAGCAAAAGGCGTGCCTTAGACAATTTCTACAGGTATGGTTTTTAACAGCAACATAACCCGCTAATTTCATATGGATTATGCAACTTAATGGAAAAATTGAGGGGGACCGGAAAGGACAAATCTAAGTTTGGAATGCGGGATTTCAAACAAAAAGTGGGGAATTTTACACAAAACGACGGCCTTCCTCCCGTCTTCATCCGGGTTATCAGCTCAATCGCCTCGGGCAACCTCCCCTCGCTGCAAGTGATCGACTGGATTCGTTGTTTGACCAATACACCCCCATCCATGTCTCGTGTCAAGGCCAGACCCTTCTTTCCCCGCTGTCACCGGAATGATTCGTATCTTGTTCTGCTTCTTTTATGATGAACCCAAAGCCCCCGCAGGTTGGGCAACATTGCCGTTTTGGATTTTGAATAAACCCGTGGCTGTCACAGGAGGGACAGATGATCATGCCATATTTTTCAGGGTCGAAAATCTTTTTGTTCATTCTTTACCTCTGAGCAAGGACCAGGCTGACATGGAACAAAACAGTGTTATGCGAATTCTCCAAAAGAGAGTCCCTATCGCTCTATTGAGTATATTCAGATAGGTCTAGAAGAGTGAATCGGGTGAGTACTGCATTTTTTAAAAAAAGATATTGTATTTTTTCTGAGGACGATTGCTTAAGGTTTGAAAGCGAGCCTAACGGAAAAAAAGGCTTCTGGCGAGAACTTAAGTGAATGACCAAATTGGTGCCCGAAGTCCAAGTCCCCCTTTTTTCTTGACATTTTTTTTTGAACTTAATAATATACATGGCCATCTCTATACTATATACTAAATGTTTAGTATGGAAAAGATGATGAGAAATCCTGCGACACCTAAAAAGCTCCAATCGAACGATACAGCGCACCGAATTTTGATTCAAGCCATGCGAATCTTTTTGGAGAAGGGCTATCATGGGACTTCGATCGATGATATTACTCGAGCAGCCAAGTTGACCAAAGGAGCTCTTTATTGGCATTTCAAAAGCAAAGAGGATCTGCTCAAAAGAATTGTCGAGGAATATGAAAAACGATTCTTGGATGGGATGATTCAAGCCGTGAATGAGGTGAAAGGAAGCATTCCTGATAAGATTGAGAAATACTTTCGATACAACGCGGGTTTTGCTTACTACAATCGAGAATTGTGTGTTTCTTTTGAAACATTAGCCGCAGAACTCATTGGGGCTCATCATGGAGTAGAGGCCGAATTTAGAAGGATCTACAGAAAGTATCAGAAATTTTTATCAAACTTAATTGTCCAGGGGAAAAAAGAAAAGGTCTTTAAGAGGGGGATCAACGAGGATCTTGCTGCGCTGGTCGTTATCGCATTCCATGTCGGTATCTTGCTCCAATGGTCTATGAACAAGGATCAGATTGACGGCGAGGCGTACGTCAATACATTTGAAAAAATTATGCTCCAAGGGTTAATGGCATAGGCGAAGGGAGAAGGCAGTGGATTTTGAACTGACAAATCGGCAAAAACAAATACGGGTGGCTGCACGTGAGTTTGCTGAAGGAGAGTTTCCAGGGGTTGCTCGTGAATATGACCGCCGGGAGGAATTCCCAAAAGAACTTTGGAAGAAGGCCTGTGAACTGGGCTTTATTGGCCTCTTTATCAAAAAAGAGTACGGGGGCCTCGGATTAGGCTTTCTTGAATTTACCATGGTGATGGAAGAATTTTGGAGAGTGGATCCCGGATGTGGAAATATTTTACTGACGGCGTTCGGTTCGGAATTAATTCAACTTTATGGCACTGAGGAGCAGAAACGGAAATACCTCCCACCTCTCACAAAGGGAAAAGCGATTATGGGGACAGCCATCACAGAACCTGATGCGGGGAGTAATATTACTGGTATCTTGACCCTTGCAACAAAAGATGGGAGTGAGTATGTGATCAATGGATCAAAACAATTCATCACCAATGGAAGTATTGCCAATTATCTTGCTGTCTTCTGTTTGACAGATCCCGAGGCAGAATCGAGGCTCAAGAGATTTGGTGTCCTGATGGTGGAGACGGACCGCCCAGGATTTAGTGCATTAAAGATCACTGGGAAAATGGGTATCAGGGCATCCGATACCGCAGAGATTCGGTTCAATGAGGTGAGAGTTCCGAAGGAGAACCTCATTGGAACAAAAGAAAGAGAAGGGTTCCCTCAGATTATGCAACTCTTCAACATCAACCGAGTGATCGCTGCCTCTCAGGGTATCGGTGTTGCACAAGGCGCTCTGGATAAAGCCGTCCAATATGTGAAAAAAAGGAAACAGTTCGGGCAACCTCTTGCCGCGTTTCAAGCCACTCAATTCAGGATTGCAGAGATGGCCACCTGGGTGGAAGCTGCCCGCAATCTCTGCTATCAAGCGGGATGGATGCTCGATCATGGGAAGGTGGACCCCAAACTCATCTCCATTGCCAAATATTTTGCGGGAGAAGTGGGTGTCAAGGTAGCCAATGACGCCCTTCAGCTCCACGGTGGATATGGGTATATTGCGGATTATGATGTCGAGCGTTTCTACCGGGACGCCAAGATCGTTGAGATCTATGAGGGAACCAAAGAGATCGAAAAAAATACCATCGCCCGGGAGCTCTTGGGGAACTTATAAGTGTTCTCCGAAAGTTCGAAGATACAAAGGATCAAAAAGTTTTAATAGTTAGGCCAGAATCAAAACGAGAAGAGAGAGATAGATATGAATTTTGAGCTCGCTGATCAACAAAAAGATGTGAAAAAGGCTGCCCGCGAATTTGCAGAAGGAACGTTTCCAGAGGTGGCTGAGGAGTGCGACCTCAACGAGACGTTTCCGAGAACCCTATGGAAAAAGGCCTGTGACCTCGGATTTGTAGGGGTCTTTATTGATGAAGCCTATGGGGGGCCGGGTCTGGGCCTTCTGGAGAATGTTCTCATCATGGAGGAGTTCTGCAGAGTGGATGCGGGATGTGCCGGTGTCGTCCTGACCACATTAGGCTCAGAGTTCATCCTTTTATATGGGAGCGAAGAGCAAAAGAAAAAATATCTCCCTGGTTTAACCAAGGGAGAAGCCATCATGGGAATGGCGATTACCGAACCGGATGCGGGAAGCGATGTGGCCTCCATCACCACAACAGCTCGGAAGGTGAAAGATCATTATGTGATCAATGGCAATAAGATGTTTATTACCAATGGCAGCATTGCCGATTTCATCATCGTCCTCTGTCTCACCGATGAAAATGAGAAGGTGAAATCCAAACGGCAGAGCGCCATCCTCGTCGAGAGCAACCGGAAGGGATTTGAAGCCAATCCACTGAAGCGAAAATTAGGGATGAGGGCTTCGGACACAGCAGAACTCCATTTTTCTGAGGTGGAGGTCCCTTTAGAAAATTTAATAGGAGAAGTGGAAGGAGAAGGGTTTCATCAACTCATGGCCGTCTTTAATCGAACGAGAATCACTGTATCCGTCATCAATGTGGGGGTTGCCCAAGGTGGATTGGAAAAGGCCATTCAATATGCAAAACAGAGAAAGCAGTTTGGGAGTCCCATTGGCAGTTTTCAAGCGATTCAGTTCAAATTAGCAGAGATGGCAAGCTGGATCGAAGCCGCAAGAACTCTCTGCTATAAGGTCGCCTGGATGGTGGACCACGGGAAGGTCGACCCCAAGCTCATTTCTATGGCCAAGTGGTTTGCAGGGGAAGTGGGGGTTAAAGTGATCGATGAAGTCGTGCAGATTCATGGCGGGTATGGCTATCTGGGTGAATATGGGATTGAGCGACTTTACCGAGACGCCAAACTTGCGGAGATCGTTGAAGGGACCAAAGAGATTGAGAAGTTAATCATCGCCCGAGAACTATTGGGGAGAGGCTGAAATCCCGGGCTGAAGGGGAAATATGTTCTCAGACAGACGATCATAATTAAAAGGATAGAGGCATTTTTGGAAAGAAGGAAGAAAAGTTCAAAACAAGAGAAAAGGAGGAAATGATGAGAGAAGTGGTGATGGTGAGTGCGACGAGAACACCCATTGGAGATTTTGGCGGGTCGTTAAAGGATGTTTCTGCCACTTCTTTGGCGATGGCGGTGATTGACTCCTCGATTCAACGGGCTGGCATCGAAAAGAAATCTGTGGAGCTGGTGGTCATGGGAAACTGTTTTGAACCGCTGGATCAAAATGTTGCGCGAATCGCAGCAGTCAAATGTGGTCTTCCTCTTGAAACGCCTGGCTTCACGATTGTTGTCAACTGCGCATCCGGAATGCAGGCGATGATCTGTGGGACCCAGGCGATTCGAGACGGTGATGTGGAGGTGATCATCGCCGGAGGAGTCGAAAGCATGAGCACCGCTCCTTACATCCTTACGACGACCCGCTGGGGCCAGCGTCTTCAACATGGGCAATTGATCGATATGCTATGGAGAGCCATGCAGGAGTACCCGATTGGAGCTGGAATGGGATTGACAGCGGAGAATCTGGCGGAGAAGTATGGGATTTCAAGGGAGGAACAAGATCAATTTTCATTGATCAGCCAACAAAGAGCCTGTAAGGCGATTCAAAAGGGAAGATTTAAGGACGAGATTACTCCTGTCCCCATCCCTCAGAAAAAAGGAGAGACAAAGATTGTTGATACCGATGAACATCCAAGGCCTGATGTGACGCTGGAGAAGCTGACCAAGCTGCCTCCGGCCTTTAAGAAAGGTGGGACGGTGACAGCTGGAAATTCATCAGGGCTCAATGATGCCGCAGCAGTGACTGTTTTAATGTCCAAAGAAAAAGCGAAAGAGATGGGACTGAAGCCACTGGCCAAAATATTGGGTTATGCGATCGTTGGGGTGGACCCATCCTATATGGGGATCGGACCTGTTCCGGCGACCCAGAAAGTATTGAACAAGGTAGGTCTTTCCCTCAAGGATATCCAGCTCATTGAAATCAATGAAGCCTTTGCCGCTCAGTATTTGTCCTGCGAGAAAGAGTTAGGATTAAATAGGGAGATTGTCAATGTCAACGGAAGTGGCATTGCCTTGGGCCACCCTGTAGGGGCAACAGGATGCCGGCTGGTTGTGACGCTCATTCATGAAATGGCGAAGAGGGATCTTCATCTGGGGCTTGCTACCCTTTGCGTTGGAGGAGGGTTGGGGTTCGCCATGGTGATCGAGAGGGGGTGATAGCGGTCGTCTTCGTGTTATGTTCCTTAGCTCACGAATTCTATTTTGAAAGGAGGTTTGTATGAAGAAGAGGGTTAAAAGAGGTGTCAATCGAAGAGAATTTATAAAAGGAATGGGCGCATTGGGAGCTGTTGTTACCCTCTCTGAATTCCCTCGATTAGCCTATTCTGTAGAAGAAGTAAAGTTTGGTGTGGTTGAACCTTTGACCGGTCCTTTGGCTCCCCTGGGGTTGAGTGATCGAAGAGGCTATGAACAGGCAGTGGATGAGATCAACGCAGCCGGTGGAATCAAATCGTTGGGCGGTGCCAGATTGAGGATCATGCTCGGGGATAGCGAAGGGAAACCGGAGGTGGGGATGGCAGAGACAGAAAAGCATATACAAAGGGGTGCCGTTGCTGTCATGGGAGCCTTTCAAAGCGCTGTTGTTTTTGCTACCACCCAGGTCGCAGAGAAGTTCAAAACCCCCTTCATTGTAGGTATTGGCGTGGCCGAGTCGATCACACAGCGTGGATTCAAATATACCTTCAGACCCATCGCGACGGATGCGTGGCATATTCGTGATGAATACGAATATTTGGCCTATATTCAGAAAACAAAGGGGATCAAGATAAAGAATATCGGGATATATTATGAAGATACCCTTTGGGGTCAATCCAGTGCAAAAGCCTGGAAAAGATTGGCTGCGGAGAAAGGGTATTCCATTGTAGCCGATCTTCCCTATCCTCACGCCACCTCAGACCTTACGGGTATTATCTCAAAGCTAAAAGCGGCGAACCCGGATGTGGCCTTGACCGTTGCCTACATCTCTGACGCCATTCTCTCAACAAGAACGATGAAAGATCTTGACTTCAACACGCAGGCCATCATTGGCATGGGTGGAGGACATCAAGATGATGCCTACATTAAGACGTTGGGGAAATTGACAGAATACGTCTCTGTTTGTGAGAACTGGGAAAATGACCTGAAGATTCCTGGAGTCAAAGAGGCCAATGAGAATTTCATTAAGAGGAATGGCGTTGGAATGGACTGCGTTGCCTCTATGTGCTACACGTGTGTTTACGTGCTGAAGGATGCCCTTGAGAGAGCAGCCTCAACGGATCGTGAAAAAATACGGGAGGCTCTTACGAAGACCCATTTGAAGCCAGGGGAAAAAGGAAACATCCAGCCTTGCGCCATACTCTTTGGCGAGGACGGGCAGAATAAAGATGCGAGAACGGTGATTGCTCAGATTCAAAATGGGAAGCGTCGTTCCATTTTCCCTGAAGAGTATGCTGCCAGCAAACCGATTTGGCCGATGCTCAAGTGGAAAGATCGTAAATGACCTGATTTGACTAGCCGCAGAGAGGGTAGGGATGGATACCAACATTTTGGTTCAAGCCATCATCAGCGGACTCCTCATGGGGGGAGTCTATGCATTGGTCGCAGTCAGTCTGAACTTGATCTTTGGGGTGATGAAGATCATCAATTTTGCTCATGGGGCTTTTATGATGCTTGGTATGTATTTCACTTATTGGGTTTCGATCTTCTTGGATATCCATCCCTATTTCTCATTACTCATCAGTATGTGCGCTCTCTTCGTGGTCGGGTTCCTCATCCAGTATGGTCTGATCAATCGGATCATCGAAGGGCCTGAACACAACCAGCTTCTTTTAACCTTAGGGATCGCCCTCTTCCTCGAGAACTTAGCTTTATTCCTATGGAGCCCGAACTATCGGATGTTACGGGTGACAACCTTAGCAGGAGCCATGCATGCCCACAAGTTGATGTTCAGTACTCCCCGGATGATCGCTTTCGGAGCGGCCCTTACGATGACCTTACTGCTCTACCTCTTCTTGACCAAAACCGATTCCGGAAAAGCGATTCGAGCTATTTCCCAGGATCGCGATGGAGCACATGTGATCGGTATCAATATGAAGACGATATATTCCGTCGCTTTTGGAATCGGTGCCGCCTGTGTCGCTGCTGCAGGCACCATGATCACCCCCTTTTTTTATATCACCCCTACGGTCGGCATGGTCTTCGTCATTACAGCCTTTGTGATTGTCGTCCTGGGTGGGCTGGGAAGTTTTTGGGGAGCATTTTTTGGAGCTCTCATTGTGGGAATCGCAGAATCTCTTGGCGAAGTTTTGCTCCCTGGCTCCTTGAAGCAAGTGCCCATCTATTCCATCTTCATTCTCACGCTTCTGCTCAGACCGAAAGGGTTGTTCGGGAAAAAGCATGTCTAGAAATGGAATCCCAAAGGTACTTTTCTTTTGGTTCGGCCTTATCTTGATCTCTATTCTGGCACCCTTTTTACTCCCCTCGTATTTTGTTCATGTTCTTATCATGATTCTCTTCTACGGATATTTGGGAACGAGTTGGAACATCCTAGGAGGATATGCTGGCCAGTTTTCTTTTGGGCACGCTGCCTTCTTTGGCGTTGGGGCTTACGCCTCGACATTGGCCTTTGTCAATTGGAACATCACTCCATGGATTGGAATGGTCTTGGGTGGTCTTCTGGGAATGTTATTAGGGCTGTTGATCGGCTCTCTTTGTTTCCATTATGGACTGAGAGGTCCTTACTTTGCCTTGGCGACGTTAGCGTTCGCCGAATTGTTGCGTTTGATCTCTCTCAATCTGGATTTGACCGGAAAGGCGATGGGCATCCTCATTCCCCTTAAAGGAAATGCCCCCCTCTCTTTTCAGCATGAATCGAAGATTTTCTACTATTTTGTGATCTTACTGATGTTCATCGGTGTTCTTTGGGTTGCCCGGTGGATTGACACGGGAAAGATCGGCGACTATCTTGCTGCCATCCGGGAAGACGAGGATTCAGCCGAGGCGATAGGGGTGAATACATTTTCGTATAAACTTTTGGCGATTTTGATCAGTGGCTTTCTCACTGCCCTTGGAGGAACCTTCTATGCCCAGTATTTCCTTTACATCGACCCACCGGTCACCTTCGGTGTCGACACCTCTATTGAAATTTTTTTAAGGCCCATTGTCGGAGGCATGGGGACCGTCTATGGTCCCATCATCGGATCATTCGTCTTGGGCCCTCTGGGCGAGGTGACCCGGGGAATATTGGGTGGTTACCACGGGGTCCATCTGATGATTTACGGGGCCATTTTGGTTGGCGTGATCATTTTCCTTCCCAACGGAATCTATGGATGGTTAAGCAGTTTAAAGAAAAAACATTGAGACCAAGAATATGCCATCCTTGAAAATAGAAAATCTGTCCAAGTCATTCGGTGGATTGATGGCGGTCAACCACGTGACATTCGAGGTGGGAGAAGGGGAGATTCTGGGTTTAATCGGTCCAAACGGATCGGGCAAAACCACCATTTTCAACCTCATCTCTGGTTTTCTCCCTCCTGATACAGGAAGCATTTATTTACGAGGTGAGAGTTTAGTCGGCCTCAAACCCCATCAGATTTGCAAGAAAGGAATTGGCAGAACTTTTCAGATCGTCAAACCCTTTCCTCATCTGAGTGTGATGAGAAATGTTAGAACAGCGGTGTTCAACCGGGGAAAAGAAATCAACCAAGCAAATCGTCAATCGGAAAGCCTCCTTGAATTTGTGGGCCTATGGTCAAGGAGAAATGAACTTGCAGGCAGCCTCACCTTGGCAGGACGGAAACAGTTAGAGTTGGCTAGATGTTTGGCCACCCAACCCAAATTTCTCCTGCTGGACGAGGTGATGGCTGGTCTAAACCCTGTCGAACAGAAGCAGATGATCGAGTTGGTCATCAAGATCAGGGAGGGCGGGATCACCATCATCGTGATTGAACACACGATGCGAATCATTATGACCGTATCAGATCGAATATTAGTCTTATGCTTCGGAGAGATCATTGCGGAGGGAGCACCTCGAGAGGTTGCCCAGGATCCAGATGTCATTAAATCCTATTTAGGGGAGAAGTATCGCTTTGTTTGATGTTGAACAAATTTCTGCAGGATACGGCGACATTCAGATCCTTCATAGAATTTCGCTGAAGATTGAAAGGGGAGAGATGGTATCCGTGTTAGGGGCAAACGGCTCGGGGAAGACGACGCTGCTCCTCACCCTTTCTGGAGTTCTACGGCCGACAGCGGGGGAAATTTACTTTTTCAATAAACGGGTTGATTGTTTAGAACCTCACCAGGTTGTTAAACAAGGAGTGGTCCGGATCCCCGAAGGGAGGAAGATTTTCCAAGAAATGACCGTACTCGAAAATCTTGAATTGGGAAGCTATATCCGGACAGCCAAAATACATCGGAAAGAGAACTTGGTCAAGGTATTTGCCTTATTTCCCCGCCTTGCGGAGAGGAAGCATCAACTCGCAGGAACGCTCAGCGGCGGAGAGCAACAGATGTTAGCCATCGGCAGAGGCTTAATGACACTTCCCCGGATCCTCATGTTGGATGAACCCTCTTTAGGGCTTGCCCCTTTGATCGTCATGAACCTCTTTGAGGTGATCAAGAGGATTAACCAAGAAGGGATGACGATTCTATTAGTCGAGCAGAACATGCATCTTGCCCTCTCCACCGCTCAAAGGGGATATGTCATCGAGAATGGAAGAATTATTTTGGAAGGAGAGAGTGAGAAACTTTTACGGGAGGATCATGTGAGAAAGGCTTATTTAGGGATTTAGAGGGAGGCCAAATGAAACGCTTGGGGAGTAAGATGGGGGAGGAGATTGTGGAGGAGGAATGGCCTGATTTTAAAGGGAGAATTTTTAAAAATAGGCCAAAGCACCTCGTCCAAATGTTGGAGAACACCGTCACCCGATACCCCAACCGTATAGGGTTTATTTGCGATCATCAAAAATTAACCTTTGAGGAATTTAATCAAATCGTAAATAGAATTGCAGCGGGGTTACAAAAACATCATGTCAAAAAAGGAGATCGTGTTTCTCTCCTTTTAGGGATCGGGTTAGAATTCCCGTTATGTTTCTTTGCATTAATGAAATTAGGTGCGATTGCAGTCCCTTTAAATACACGATTCAAAGGTGAAGAATTGTCGTATGAGATCAATGATTCCGGAAGCAAAATGCTCATGGTTGATCAAGAATATTGGCCATCGATTAAGGCCGTCTATAATGATTTAAAAACCGTTGAAAAAACATTCTTCAATGGACCAGATCTTCCCAATGGCGTTCTTCCTTTTGCTGAGTTGAGGGAAAGCCAAGAAGGGACATTTCAAAGAACCATCTTAGACGAGACAGATGATGCGATCATTATGTATACTTCGGGTACGACGGGGAAACCCAAGGGGGCCATTTTGTATCACCGGAGTCTTATCGCAACGGCAATGCATATCAGTGATTTTATCGCTTACGAGCCTGAAGATCGAGTCATTTGTGTTGTCCCCCTTTTTCATATCACGGGCCTTGCCCAAATTATGCTCTCCCATATATTCAGCGGCATCCCTTGTGTCTATGTGAGAACGTTCAAGGTCAAAGATTTTTTGGAGATCATGTCTTCCGAAAAGATTACCAAGTCCATCAGCGTGATTAATATCCTTTGGTTAATGATTCATCACCCTGAGTTCGACCATTTTGATTTTAGGTCCTACAAAGTAGCCATGTGTGGTGGGTCGCCTGCTACAGAAGAGATGGTGAAAGGGATTCTGAATAGACTTCCTCATCTTAAATTGAGCATCGGTTATGGTTTAACGGAGAGTGACGGGATTGCCTCAACAACACCCTATGAGGACACTCTTCGGAAGATTAAAGCAGCAGGTAAGATTCTCCCGCTGGTGGATGCAAAAATTGTGGACGAAGAAGGAAAAGAATTGCCCCCCAACGGTGTGGGTGAGATTATTCTGAGAGGCCCAACCATCACGAAGGGATACTGGGGGAAGCCCGAGGCGACGAAGACCACGATCGTCGATAGCTGGCTGCATACAGGCGATATAGGAAAATTGGACGACGAAGGCTACATCTATATCCTTGATCGCAAGAAGGATATGATTAATCGGGGAGGAGAAAAGATATTCTCTCTCGAAGTTGAGAATGTGATATCTAGAAATTCAAAAGTGTTAGAAGTAGCCGTTGTGGCTGTCCCTGATAAGTTTTTGGGTGAAGCCGTGAAAGCTGCGATTGTTTTAAGGCCTGGTCAAACTGCCGACGAGGAGGAGTTTAAGAATTTTTGTTCAGAACAGTTGGCAGATTATAAAATTCCCAAATACATAGAATTTTTAGACGCGTTGCCCAGAAATCCTGCCGGTAAAGTAGTTAAAGGGGATCTTAAATATATTCAGAAGTGAAACCCCGCCGTGCGGTCGGGAAGCTCCAATAAATCATCGGCGGAAATTGAGGGGATGGGTATCCTTTCCAATCCTGTGGCTTGGCAGAGGTAAGCGTGGAGCATGTCACATCGAAAGATGGTGTACCCATTGCCTATGAACGTTGCGGCCAGGGACCACCCCTCGTCTTGGTCCACGGTTCAGCTGCGGATCATACACGTTGGAGGCCAATCCTCCAGAAAATGGGAAAACATTTCACTGTTTATGCGATAGATCGTAGAGGTCATGGTCAGAGCGGGGATGCCGAGCCCTATGCCATAGAGCATGAATACGAAGATGTGGCGATCACCGTTGATTCCATTCCTGGCCCAGTGAACCTACTCGGGCATTCCTTTGGCGCCCTATGTGCTTTGGAAGCTTCTCTGAAGACGCCCAACCTTCGAAAGCTCATTTTATATGAACCTCCAATACCCACTCCTATTAAAAAAAATTACCCTCCCGACGCGATGGACAGAATCAACTCCTATCTGCATGTTGGAGAAGGCGAGAAAGCTTTGCTCATTTTTCTGCAGGAGATCGTCGGAATCCCAACGAGTGAAATGAATATGTTAAGATCCATACCCGGTTGGCCCTTAAGGGTAGCTACAGCCCACACCATTCCCCGGGAAGAAGCGAGTGTCGACTCCTACATCTTCAGCCCTGAACGATTTTCCCATATGGAAATACCAACATTACTTCTCCTGGGTGGAGAAAGTCCTCCATTCTACTGTGCCGCGATCGAAACTCTAAAAAGATCTATTCCCCATAGTAGAATCGCGATGATGCCAGGACAGCGCCATGCGGCGATGGACACTGCCCCAGAGTTATTTTTACGTGAGGTCATAGAATTCCTGACTGAGAAAAGGTGATGGACGTTCAGCACCGCTTTCACTGTCTATCGAAGGCTATGAAACTCGTCAACCGTTAGGGAAGTGCCAGCATGTGCTCATTACAATGCAATCATAAAAATTACTTTTATTCAGCCCCCTTTTTCGCTCGGTGACACCTTTAATGTTCTACCAGTATCCTTTCTACTTCCACTGCTGGAAAAAAGAAAATGATGCGAACCTCACTCGTACCCACGTTCGTGATACAGTGTTTTGTACCGGCGGGTGTCAGTAAGACCGATGGAGTTGTTACGGGCACTTCTTTCCCATCCACCTCCACTTTGGCATCCCCCGAGAGAAAAACCAGAGCTTCCTCCGCCTTGTGGACATGGAGCGGTAATGTGTGGCCTACTGCTATCCTCAGTTCACCCACAGTTATGGCGGCAGATCCCTTTTCCCTACTCATGAGTAGTTTACTGATGATGCCGGGAAACGGACTTGCGTCTGGAACATCGCTGAATCTAATCGGCTCTGACGTTGATACCTCCTTTTTCTCTGCTTATTCTTGAGGAGTCATTCGTCTCTTGGCAAATTTCTTGAAAGAGCCCCAAATCCATTGTAGGGTCCCCAGTCTTAGGGGCTCTGGCATGAATACGCACTGAACTTGCCGCTCGTCCGGCAGTAGCAATGGCCTCCCTATTGGGCCCGGTTCATTGCTCTGGTGCAGCGGTGTAGAATAGATAAAACTTCAAAAGGTTGCTCGATTTCCGGAAAAGTGGGGACGCCTCGAGGTTCGAGGAATGCCTTACACTCCTCCATGTAGCCTTTGTCTGCACTGAATGTAACCAGAATTGGTTTTTCAGGATACTTCTTTGCCAGTTCGAGGATAAACTCATACGATGGAATCCCCGTTTCTTTTGTGAGCATCAGGACCGGAACCACGGCATCGATGTTCGGGTCTCTCAGCACTGCCTCCATGCCCTCTCTATACCCAAACTCCACTCCCTTCACAGTGGCGGCTGCCCAGATGTCCACCGGATTTCGCATCCGGATAAAAGGAGGGCTGATGTCCTGAAGCCTCTGCCGGGTTTCTTCCTCCAAATCCGGGACTTCGAGGCCAAGGCTGATGCAGAGGTCCGAGAGAGCGACGAGCATCGCACCAGAAGGGGTGAGGAAACTGACCCGATTCCCTTTGGGCAGAGGAATCATCGAAAGTGCTTTTGCTGCAAGGATCAAATGTGTGTATTCCCGCACCCGAACGATGCCAGCCTGACGGAACATACCATCCACGAGGCGATCCTCTGCAGCCATGGCAGCCGTATGAGCAATGGCAGCATGTATGCCAGCCTCTGTCGAACCGCCTTTTAACACGACAACAGGCTTAATGCGGGTGACCTTTCTTGCTATCTCTAAGAAGCGTTTCGGCCTTTCGATGCTTTCAAGGTACATGATGATCGCATTTGTTTCCGGATCATTGGCCAGGTATTCGAGGCCCTCACTTTCTTCTATGTCGATCTTGTTCCCAAGTCCGATCACCCGCGAAACACCAAAATGCTCACCCGTCAAGATGTATCTCATGGTGTGCGTGGCAAAGTTGCCCGTTTGTGCAAGAAAGGAAATCTTCCCCCGGCGGATCTTTCCCAAGGGAAATAAGGAGGAGGTGAATTGGTGGGGAGTGGAAGTATGTCCCGATGTATTGGGTCCTATGACACGCAACCCTTTCTCGCGGATGATGTCGATCGCCTCCAGTTGGATCTCTGCTCCATATTCATCGACCTCTGCAAATCCGCCTGCGAGGAGGACGATCTGTCTGATGCCTCTTGCAGCACAATCCCGAAGGGCCTGCGGAGTCTCCTTGGCAGGGAGAACGATAATCGCCAGGTCTATTCCCTCAGGGAGATCGGCGATCGAGGGCTGGACGGGCAGGCCCAGGATTTCTCCGCCCTTCGGGTTGACCAAGTAGACTTTTCCCGCATACCCATTCGCCAAAATATTTCGGAGGACCACATTGCCGGATTTGCCCGGTGTCGCGGAGGCTCCGACGACCACCACAGACCGGGGGGTAAAGAACCGACCCAGAGATTTCGGATCAGGTAATGACACTTCCTGTGTTACGGGGGCATGTTGCGGTCGAAGCAGAACTTTGACATCCAGTGCCGTTACGCCGTTCTCATTGACTACAAAAGGATTAATGTCCACCGCTTCATAATACCCTGATGCATCTAAACCAAATTGTGCCACACCCATGATCGCATCCACGATCTTGTCGACATCGTAAGCGGGTCTCCCCCGAAAACCTGCCAGAAGCGTGAAGCCTTTCAGACCTGTCAGGGCTTGAATGATTTCGCTCCGTGAAGCTGGAAGCATGAGAAAGGCCACGTCCTGAAATACCTCCGTGAAGATTCCTCCGAGACCGATCATCAGGCTCGGACCAAAATGGTGGTCATCGGTCAGACCTACGATCATCTCTACCCCTGGACTTGCCATTTTTTCTACAAGCAGGGGTGCACCGGGGAAAAGAGTCCATAGCCCTTCCGTCGCCCTTTGGAGGGCAGAGTATTTTTCAATTCCCAATTTTACTGCCCCCTGATCGGTTTTATGAATCAGGTCTGATGCCATGGCCTTTACAACCAGGGGATATCCCAGTTTTCTGGCTACTGCCCGCAGTTCGTCAGGATGAGTCACCCGTTTACCAGAGGGGATTTTCATCCCATACTGAGAGATGAGGGTCTTTCCCACATCCTCAGGGAGGAGGCGTCTCTTTTCATTAATTGCCTGCTGTAATGTGTGATGGAGGTCCATCGTTTGGTCTTTCATAGATATCCTCATGATTCCATCGTTCCAAACCGGACCTCGACTATCCAGGCTCGAAACAAATTCAAAGCGGAAATTTCAAAACGCTTATTTCATTTCGGTCATTCGACATTATTTCGGATTTTGAGATTCGAATTCATTCTTTTTGAGTCCTTTGTTCTTCCAGGAACAGACGGAGCCGGCTGTAAAGCTTCCGGTCCCGCTCCCGTTTCATTGCATCCGCCGCCCCCTGTTTGTATTCATAAAACCCATGGCTCGTCTTTAACCCCAGGCGCCCCTGCTCGACTTGCTTTTTTAGGAGCGGAGGGGGCTTCATCTGCTCTCGCTTCAGCCTTTCGTACAGATACTCATAGATCGAATAGTAGGTATCGGCTCCAGCCTGATCGCAGATCTGGAAAGGACCATAGGCACTCAGCCGGAACCCGAAGGAGGTCCTGACAATCTGGTCCACTTCTTGAGGCGTGGCAAGCCCTGCCTCCACAATGGCCAATGCCTCTGCAGCCATGGCCATCTGGATCCGGTTGGCCACAAACCCCGGAGCGCTCTTGCAGCGTGTGGGAACTTTGCCGATGCTTCTCATAAGGGTCGTTGCAATCTCGACGGCCTCCGGACTTGTGGCATTCGAAGGGATGACTTCAACGCAGGGAGTAATCTGCGGAGGATGAAACCAGTGGGTGCCGATGACCCGCTCCGGGTGGGCCGTGACAACGCTCAATTCATTGATGTCAAAAGAAGAGGTGTTGGTCGCGAGAACCACGTGAGGCTGGGTCCAGTTCCCGAGCTGTTGAAAGAGTCTCTTCTTCAAATCGAGATTCTCATTGATCGCTTCAAGCACGTAATCGGCTTTCGAGGCCGCCTGCTTGAGGTTCGTTGTAAACTGGATATGGGATAAGGTCGGCTGGACTCTCTCCCGTCCGATTTCGCCCAGTTCAACCATATAGTTCATGTTGTCCATGATCCATCCGCCGGCTCTTTTGAGCAGATCCTCCTTCTCGTCGACCAACCAGACCGAAAGGTGGTTCATGGCAAAGATCTGGGCGAACCCATGGCCCATCGTTCCTGCTCCTACGACAAGGGTTGTTCGTATTTCTCTCATATCCTCTCCCTCTTTCAGTTTCACCCACGGATGGATTGGATGCAGGTCCCAACATTGAGTGGGGAGCAAGTGGCCGTTAAGATAAGATGGACCTGAGGCATTGTATCGGATTGATTTAAAAATAAAAACTCTTTAGCACATCTCTACCGGCATAGAATTGGTCGGATAAAAGCATTGAATCAGATCCCGAGAAATTTCTGCCTCAGTTCCTGATCCTGAATCAATCCCTCGGCAAGGCCGGAGAAAACCATGTGACCGTTCTCCAGAATGTACGCCCTCTGAGAGACTGAAAGGGCAAGGGTTGAATTCTGCTCCACCAGCAAGATTGTCTCCCCCTTCTCCTTCAGCTCTTTAATGATCTTCATCACCTCCATGACCATGAGGGGGGCAAGCCCTTCTGTCGGCTCGTCGAGAAGGACTAAATCTGGATTTCCCATCAAAGTTCTGGCGATGGTGAGCATCTGTTGTTCTCCGCCGCTCAGGACCTCCCCCATTCGGGATTCGATCTCCTTGAGTTTCGGGAAGTGCTCGTAAATCCTCTCCAAGGTCCACCCGCCCCTGCTGCCGTTCCCCTTTCGAGCAATCTCAAGATTACGCCTGACCGTTAAGGTCGGGAAGATCCTCCGATTATCCGGCACAAAGCCTACCCCCTTATTGGCGACCACATAGGGCGGAAGACCCGCGATGTTCTCTCCTTTGAAAAGGATTTTGCCCGATCCGGGTGGGGTGAGTCCCATAATCGAGCGAATCGTTGTGGTCTTCCCTGCACCATTTCGACCCAACAATGCAACCACTTCTCCTGCCTGAATTTCGAGCGAGACCTCAAACAACGTGTGGGCTTCACCATAGAATGTATCGATCTTTTCAACCGCTAACATGCCTCCTCCTTATTCAAGAACAATCTGCGCATATCGCTTAGCGCATAGCGTTAAAACCAAGATCAAGGCCAAAGCCTGGAGCTGCATTTTTTAATTCTGCATTCCGCAATTAAATCAAACCAAGCAATATTGGCCTCCAAGATAAGCTTCTTGAACCTTATCATTTCCCCTGATTTCATCCGGGTTGCCTTGAGCCAATATTTTGCCCTGGTGCATCACGACGATATGGTCAGAGATCGATAAGACGACATCCATATCATGTTCGACGACAATAAGGGTCAATTGGGAAGAGAGTTTCTTCATAAACTCCGAGATCCGCTTACGATCTTCGGACATGAGGCCACTTGTGGGTTCGTCGAGGAGGAGAAGAGAAGGTTTTGCCGTTAGGGAGATGGTGATTTCTAAAATTCTCCTGTCTCCGTAAGAGAGCAATTTCACTGGCACCTCTTCCTTGCCCGAAAGGCCAATCTCTTTGATAATCCGGTAGGTCTCCTCCTTCACGGAACTAAACTTATCCGTAGTGGAAAACAGTTCCGGCCCATGGCCCTGCTGGGACTGAACTCCCAACCAAACATTCTCAAAAAGAGCCAGTTCATTGAAGAGGTTGAGAATCTGGAAGGAGCGAGAAATGCCCTTTTTGACGATTTTGTGAATGGGTAGGTTGGTGATATCCTCTCCATTGAAGATGATTCTGCCCGAATCCGGTTTAATCAGCCCAGTGACGAGGTTGTAAAGGGTCGTCTTACCAGCGCCGTTGGGTCCAATGACGGAGGTCAACTTTCCTTGCTCTATATCAAACGTGACCGAATCGACCGCCCTTAGTCCGCCGAAGTCTTTTGTCAATCCTTGTGTTGTCAAGATGGCCATAGTTCCTCCTATCTCAGGATCGTCTGTTTCTTACCACCTATGAGTCCCAGAATCCCACTGGGAATGAATAGGATGACAAAAACGAAGATCAATCCATAGATGAGCATCCACGATTCCCAATAGGTACTCAGGAGGTCCCTGGAGATGATGAAAATGGCTGCTCCAAGAATGGGTCCGAAAAAGTTGACCGTTCCACCACCTAAAAGCGTCATCATGACTACGTTACCCGATTGAGTCCAATCTAATACAAATGGGAAGGCCGAATTGATCAAGAGGGTATAAAGCCCTCCAGCCAGACCTGCAAAGAATCCTGAGATGGTGAAGGCCCCCCATTTATAGACAGCGGTATTGTAACCGAGGTATTTCGCTCTTATCTCATTCTCCCGTATCGCCTGGAGTACTTTGCCAAATGGTGAGTGGACGATCTTCCAGATCAATAGAGTGCAGAGAATGAAGATGACAAGGACAAAGTAATAGTAATTGATTGGGGTTGATAGTTTGATACTGAACAGATTGGGAAAGCTGATGTTCACCCGGTCAATCCCGGATAGACCCGTTTCCCCCCCTGTCAATTCTTCCCATCGGAAGGCGATGAAGTAGAAGACCTGACTGACTGCAATAGTGATCAGGGCGAAGTAGATGCCCCTTTTCTTCGCCACCAGCAGTCCAACCAAGGCCGTAAAGAAGCCTGCAATCAAGATCGACATCATCAGAGGAATCCATAACCCCTTATACACCCTGAGAAAAAAGATGCCGGCAGCATAGGCCCCGATGCCGAAGAATGCTCCATGGCCGAATGAAGGAAGGCCGGTGTAACCCAATAGGATGTTGAAGCCGAGGGCGAAAAGGGACCAGAGGATCACCTCGGTTCCCAATGAAATGTACCTTCCAATATAGGGGATGAACGGAAAAAAAACAAAAATTATAAAGACAAACCACATCGGATTAGAAATCCATCTACTCCATCTATTCCTCGAAGCCATCTTACACCTCCAGAACGCTCTTCTCCCCCATCAATCCTCTGGGCCTGAACAGCAGGATGATTGCCATCAGCACATAGGGGATGATATCCGAAATGCGGGGCCAGAACATCACCGAGATACTCGTCGACATTCCCACAATCAATCCAGCAATGACGCTCCCCCAAAAGCTGCCGATCCCTCCCAGGACGACAATCACAAAGGCAGGCATCAGAATGAAAGTACCCATGGTCGGCCGAACACTCCAGATCGGGGCCGCGATCACCCCCGCCACGCCGGCCAGAATCGAACCTATGGCGAATACAAAAGTCCTCATCCTCGGCAGGTTCTTGCCCAGAGCCATCACCATCTCACTGTCGCTCGCCCCTGCCTTAATAATCGCCCCGTAAGGTGTCTTCTCTAAAAAGAGCCATACAAGCAGAATAATGATAATTGTCAGAGCCGCTAACAAAAGCCGATACTTTGAATAAAACATAAATCCTAGATCGAGTGAACCGGCTACAAAGCGGGGAGCAGCGACCGAATAACCTGGCTTACCCCATACCATCCGGATCACTTCCTCCAGAGCTGTGGCCAGACCAAAAGTCAGAAGTAAGCCAAATAGAGGATTCCCCCCATAGGTACGATGGATGACCAGACGCTCAAGAACCAGGCCGATCAGGCCCACAAAAATGGGTGCGACGATCAGGGCCCACCAGAAACCCACAAACTTCTGAAGGGTGAATGCAAAATACGCCCCAAAGGCAAATAAAATACCATGGGTGAAATTGATCACCTGCATCACACCCAGAATGAGCGTAAACCCCAATGCAACTACTGCAAAAATGAGCCCTAACACCAACCCATTCACCGCAAATGATAAGAATTCAGTCATCGTCTCCTCTCCAAAAGGTGGAGAGGGGAAACCCCTCCCCACCTCATCTCAAAGTTAAGATGGATAAGGCTCCAGCTTTACCGGGTTCTCCTCTTTGGTCCTTGCCACGTCTTTGCCCGGTGACCATTTGAGAAGTTCAAAGAAATCTGCCCGATCCTTCATTTCACTGGGTTTTTTTGACCGAACCACATAATAGGCCCAGATGAACTGATGATCCCACTCCCTGATATAGATCGGGTCGTTCTTCAAAGAGTCGGTCACTGTATGCCCCTCCAAGGCCTTGATCACAGCCGTGACATCGTCCTTCCCTGCCCGATCGATGGCTCGTAGGAGTTCCCGCAGCCCGATATACCCATTTGCCGTATCCTGGGTGGGTACTGGGATGAGAGCGGCTGGCCAACGTTTCTTATATTTTGCCAAGAATTCCTTTACAGCAGGGATATCGATTCCAGGGAACCATTCTGAACCATGGATACCAAAATTCTTCTCCGGTCCTGCAGCCCAGACATCTTCGTAGTCATAAAGGGTATGGACGATGGTCATCTCCTTATAGATACCAAACTCATATGTCTGCTCTATCAGCGCAGCCCTGTCAATTCCTCCCACGGTGATGACTAAGGCGTCCGGTTTGGCCGCTCGTGCTTTGAGCAGGAACGCACTAAAATCCCGGGTGTTGAGAGGCACTTTTGACTCTCCAACATCCGTACCACCATATTTTTCAAGGACTTTTCTTCCCCAGCGGGTCCCTGACCATCCCCACTCATAATCGTGGGTGAAGAAGTACCACTTCCTTCCAACTTTCTCTACGATATAGGGCCCCAATGTTTTCAGGGCCATCGCCATGTCCGGGGGAACACGAAAGACGCAGCGATGAGCTTTTTCGCCTGTGATCGTATCGGAATTTTGATTTGTGGCGATGAAGAGCCCCCCATATCGCTGAGCCACTTCTCCTACTGAGACCGCCACCGAACTCGAGACCCCACCAAGCAGAAACTTTACCTTGTCCACCTCGATCAATCGCCTCGCCTTTCGGGCACCGACTGCAGGATCTGTCTCATCATCCTCGACGAGCAGTTTGACGGGCCTTCCCAGGACGCCCTTTTCCTTGAACTCATCCGCCGCCATCTGCATGCCCATACGTTCCATCATCCCGTGATCAGCATAGTTCCCGCTGGCCGGGCTGACAACACCGATCAAGAAGGGCTCTGCAGCGACAGCCTTTTTGGCAATATAGGGAATCCCCGGTCCCCCCAAAAGAGCCGCTCCTGCCACTGCACCTTTCAGAAAACTCCTCCTCGATATCTTCGTCTCCAATTTTTTCTTCATAATAACCCTCCTTCTCAGTCCTCACACAAAAGGTTTGTGGTGATAGGTATAATAGTGAAGTCACCTCCTTTCTGCTTGACCCAGTTATCCCACGCTTTTCCTAAGGAGAACTATCTCCTTTATTACCATAATTCGAGACCGGTGTAAAAACCTAAAAAGTGTTTCTAGTAGGGCGAGCTTGGAAACTTCCAGTCTGATACGAACCGTATCGAATTTTTTGGGGGGGGGCTTTGAGCTTCGAAGAGCCCGCAGGCATGTATCAATTAGTTCAAAGCAGCGCTCACCCTTGACTATCCCAACCTTATTTACGCTGCTGCAGGCGAATTAGAGATCGCCTCTTGAGGTTGATACCATGTTACGCAGGAAACGCCCCAAATGTTAGGCGCTCTCGGATCCTCAAAGGGCGGATATCTTGCCACTGTACGCACCTCTTTGAAGGTTGCGATGTGGAAAAGAAATCAAAATCCTAGATCTATTCCGTTTATTACCCTGCAAATCCTTACTTCATGCTGCCATTCAAAGTTGAAGATTACGAATCGAAGGCAAGCATACGGAAAAGACGCGGGTGCTTGTCCTGTTTATTGCTATTTATCAATACCGGAAAGACTGAAACCCATAAGATGACGGCACAGATTAACAACGATATTCTTGCTCGGTACCCAACGCATCTTGATTTATGGATTCCCTGCTACTTTAAGCGCAGCATCTTTCATGCCGCGAAGAATAAAATGTAGCAACGTTTCCCTTTCCTCACGTTGTAGTTGGACGCTTCGGATCTGATCGGCAGGTTTTTTACCCACAGTGGACGAATGAAGCTTCATGGATTTGACTAGATTGTCAAAAAAGGTTGAAATCTCGCCACGCGATTCGGTTTTTTCAAATTGTACATCCAATCCCCGGTACTGGGCCTGGACCCATCCAGTGAGCTCTTCCCCTCGGATCTTGGTGGAACTTTGGCCCTTATTTAATTTTCCTCTAATCCGGATTCCATCACTCGTTTGAAAGAATGGGCTAATATCCGCAAGATTCTGTTCAACCATCTGAAGGTCAACATCTACTTGCAAAACTTTGGAAACCAGCACTGTTTCAACCGCAAGAAGAAACTCGCCTGAGTCTTCAAGGCGGCCCTTCGCCTGCCCACGCACCACCTGGCCTCGTAACTGTGACGTATTACCGAGCTTTCCCATATTTCCCTGTATATCTTTCACATGAAGAATTGCCCTTCGCGCTTCCTTACCCACTCCAAAGACCCGCATATAAGTGAACCTGCCGTTAACAACTTGCATGCCATTAATCACGTAAATCCTACGAGTTCCTTCTTCAGGCCCCGGTGGAGGTGAGGGCAAGTCGCCTTCAGTCACCACGACATAAGGAGCATGAATCTCAATCCCCTCGAAGTGCAGCTTCCCAGAAACGAGGCTTCGAAGAGTGCTCCGGGCAACAATGCGCTCGGCTTCTGCATCAACCCTCGTTGTCTTGGGATCACCGCCGGCCAAACGCACTCCTTCCAAAATTACTGAAAAAGGCACAACAGACAGACGGACCCGATCGAGGCTCAAGGTGCAACTCCCGCAACTCTCCTTAATGAAAGCAGTGAATTGCCTCCGGATAACCCGTTGGACGACCACCTGGGTAGAAATAATCAGGATAATCAGTATGACCGCGATAACAATCAGAATTTTGATAAAGGGGGTACGCATGGGACGACTCTGGCTCCATAGTCAGGGAAATACACCGATGTCACAGTTGAAGGCCAATCAGAAGCTATCATTTTGATCCTGGATACGCAGATGCGCGCAGCATTGAGCAGATTGCCGGGGCCGTCGAAATCCCTCTCCGAGGCATTGCGCTGCGCGCCAATGAGGACGATCGGCTTTTCGTTTGGTACAGTGAGGTCCAGGAAGTAGGCCGTCTCTTCTAGGGTATCTGTCCCATGGGAAACAATCACACCCGCTACTTCAGGCCGGGCGAATGCTTCTATTACGGCTTTTTGCAACTCAATCCAGCGCGGCGGGTCCATGTAGTCAGAGGGGACGTTTGAAAGGTTCAGGACCTCGATTTTTGCCACCTTGGCTATTTCAGGGACGGCAGCGATGAGGTCCTCCCCACTGATGGCGGGAACCGGTGCCTTCTTCACCGGGTCGATTTTCATTGCAATTGTTCCGCCGGTTGCGATGAGTTTGACAACGGGGAGTTGGGCCTGCGCATGGGCGGCAAAGATAAGTAATCTGATACTCGCAACCCCAATCCATAGTTGCATTTTGCGATAACGTAGGTTTCTCATATTTTCCTCCTTTGAATGAATTTAAAACCCCGCCGCTTCCTCAAAAATGAGTTCTAATTGAAGATTATCAAGGTTTTAAAGAGGCAGCCCAGACCCGTTATCAACATAGGAGTTGAATGTCACTTTGGATCGATCATCCCCAGGAGAGTGTCCCGGTATGGTAGGAGCTTCGGCAGTATGTCTGGCCTTTTCCAATAGTCGAATCACACCCTCCCAACACCAACCCCCGTGCCATGCGCCATGAATAAGAACAAAATGTCTCATAGTCATGCCTCCTTCACACCAAATATCATCTGCTCTCCACATCTGATGGGATGAGCTTTTACCCCGGCAGCAGAAAGCCACGGCCTTTGGCCGTGGATGAATGCGCCAGCTCTTGGCCGGGATGTCCCCCCGCTTGGGCGTTCGTTAGGTGCCACGCGCTTTGCCCGTGGGGCTCCACTCATAAGAAATTCGTATATCAGAAATTTATAGATTGATCAAGAGAAGGAAAAAAAATGCGCGGGAGGATGGGAGGGTTAAGGAGCCAAATCCATACTCTTTCGTAAGAATAAACCCCCCTCGTGAGGTATATTGAAAACACCTCCAACTCCTTCCCTCCCTGATTAAAACCTGTTTCTGTGTAACCAACTGAATTCGGGTCGTTTCGGAGGGGGAGAAGGTTTCTCCCCCGGTTCCCCGATCTTCAGAACTGCAGCCAACTCATAATCTTCTGGAATACCAAGGATTTTTTTAACCTCCTTTTCCTGCTCCCCCCAAAAGACCACGATCCCACTTCCCAAACCATGGGCAACCGCAACCAGAGACATATTTTCGATGCAAAGCCAGGCACTTGCCGCCGCCCCTTTTTGATGGCAGACTGCAACCGTACTCGCATTCTCGAATGATTTCCTCTGACCGACCGCCCTCTCCTTAACTTTATCCTGTCCTTCTCCAGCACGGGGAGGCATCGTTAAGCTAAGCTGATACTTTTGTTCCGCAATTTGATCGATTGTCTTTTGATCATCAATGATAATGAACTCCCAGGGCTGAGAATTTCCTGCTGAGGGCGCCTGGGTGCCCGCCAGAATAATTTTCTTGAGTTGTTCTTCCGAAGCTTTCTTCCTAAAAATGCGAATTGTTCTCCTCTTTGCGATTACTTCATGCATTTCCATATATCGTCTCCTTTCGTAAATGTTTTGTATCTCTAAACGCTATCCCTGAGAGGCGAAAACGATTGAAGAATTTTGAACGGAGTCACCTCTTTCCCCATATATTAGAAGTCTATATAATTAGAATGTAAGCGTCAATATGAATTAGAAGGGTGGGTTGCGTCAAAATTCAGGTAGTCCGCATCGGGAGAATGTTACTTGTAAAAAAAAGATGCTCACGATGCCAATTATGGCTTTCTATAGATTTGAACGTTACCTACAAATCATTGCCGGAGGCCATATTCAAGAATCGAGGATTACGGATTGAAAGCGAGCATGACATTCCTGGCACAAAAGAGGTGTGAAGCATAATAGCACCGTCTTCTCACTACTAAACCGAAAAAAATCGTAATGTGAACATCTTCTGCCTTCCTAATAGTCCTCCTGAATATCATCTTCTCCGGAGGCAGTCTAGGATTCCTTTTTTAACTTTAACTCATGGGGAACAAATAAATGACCCCTCCATTATCTGGTTATACCCTCAGATTTTTCTATTACCCAATTCACATCTTATTTCATAGGGCAATCGGCTCATAATGGACCACTTTTCTTCTCTCAATGGGAAATCTCAGAGCAAGAGTAAAGAAATGTCGTTTTTTGTCTTAATGAACACAACAATAATTACAGCAAATTCGGAGCCTTTTATTCGTGTGTTTTTACTAGCTTCATAGGGGAGAGACAATTTTGGTATGCGAGTGGATCTTGCGGCGAGGAAATAATGTTAAAAAGTGATGAAGTTTTAAATGGTTATGAATTTCTCTAAGAGCTGGCATGATCTTTGCTCGATAAAAGGAAGAAGGAAGAAGGCAGATAAAGCCGAGCGACGAGTAATCTTGGGAGGCCTGTCCGCCGCAACCGGCAGGGCTGACCGTGTTCGCAGCCATTAACTCTGGTGGTGACGCGGGTGCTGCCACAAAACAGGAGAGACGGTAATGGAACAGTTCAAACAATTCATTCTGCGACATTTTGAAAAGATTTTGGTTGTTGTTATCCTTATGGCTGCCTTCATCGGGACATACTTCGTTGAGGAAAAGTTTATCATCCTAAACTTTTACTATCTTCCCGTGCTTACGGCAGGGTATTTTCTCGGGCGTCGGATGGGCGTCCTTGCCGCGGTCTTCTCGATTCTTGCAGTGCTGATCTGCGTCTTGGCCTTCCCTCAGCGTTTTCTTGGCGGTAAGGAAATACTAACGGGAGTGGCACAGCTTTCCTCGTGGGGTGGGTTTCTCATCCTGGTAAGTTTCACGGTTGGGACTCTTTACGAAAAAAACGAACAACAGGTCAAAGAATTGAAAAACGCATATATTGGCGTTTTAGAAATCCTCTCGAAGTACCTCGAATCCACAGATCGCTACACGAAGGGTCATTCTGTCCGTGTCTCGGAATTGGCGACAGAAATTGCGATT
>Ga0335070_10001394_pt1 | contig 27851 bp, 19 predicted proteins | sample Lox_Sample_13_FD_206722 | JGI IMG/M metagenome (GOLD analysis project Ga0335070, IMG submission 206722) | Soil microbial communities from Loxahatchee National Wildlife Refuge, Florida, United States - Lox_Sample_1.3 | ecosystem: Environmental > Terrestrial > Soil > Wetlands | place: USA...
TGCGTCGTCTGGGCCATCGCGACGCCCGCCGCGAGGAGCCCGAGCGAAAGCCCCAAAACGAATCTTGTCGGCTTCATGCGATCACTCTCCTTCGGGCCGGCAAGATGAAGTTTGGGCATTAAGTTTCGATGAAACTGCTGTTAACTGTTCTTCGCAAACCCGCGAGTTCCGCGAGAAAGAAAAAGGGCGGCGCGTCGAAAGCCGCGCCGCCCGAGATCGACGAGTCGAGACGTCTTAGAACGAACCCTGCAGCTCGAGGACGAACCGGTTGTAGTCCTGGATCTGGGCCGTGGCCGGCTGCGACTTCGGCATGATGCGCTCGTAGTAGGGCACGATCTTGAAGTTCTGGCCGTACACGTAGTAGTTGAACCCGCCGCCGATCCGCTCCTGCCCCTTGGCGATGTTGATCAGGTCCTCGGCGTAGTGAAGGAACTCGTAGCGGAAGAACGGCTGGATCTTCGCGTGGCACAGGTAGTAGCCCGCGTTCACGTAGAGCGAGTCCTGCTCGGGCAGCGTGTTGTTGGTCCCGTTGTCGTTGTAGATGAAGTTATGGCCGTCGTAATGGATGTAGTCGGCCTCGGCCGTCACCGCGTCGCCGCCCATCACCGGCCAGTCGAAGAACGCGTCGCCGCCGTACGCCTTGAAGTCGCCCTGGGCCTGGTAGAAGCCGGCAATCGCGACGACCTTCTTCTTGCCGAGGTTGGTGCCCGCGTACGCGTACACGTACTCGGTGTCGAAGAAGTCGTACTGGACGCGGCCCGCGAAGTAGAGCGAGTTGCGCGAGCCGGCGGCCGGACCGAGCGGAGCCTCCTGCGGGGACGTCGGAGCGCGGTAGCCGGAGAAAACACCGGTCCGGTAGGTCAGGTGGTCGCCGAGCAGGGCGCCGTTCAACCCGACGCCGTAGTCGCGCCCGCCGTTGGCCTCCTCGATCGTTCCCTCCTGCTGCGACCACGTCGGCAGATCCAGAGCGAGGAACGTCGAAACGCTCGTCAGGACCTGGCGTTCGGTCGGGATCAGGAAGAGACCGCCCTGCAGCGCCATCGCGTGGCCGAGGAAGTTCCACTGGGCCCACGCGTCCTGGACCAGGAATCCCGAGTTGATGTTCTTCTGGCCGTTCGTGCCGGCATAGCCCAGGCGCGGATCGTCGGTCTGGAAGAAGATCGAGACGTTCTCGGGCAGGTTCGCGGTGACGTTGAAGCGGGCGCGCCGCAGGTAGAAGTTCTGGGAGTAGCCCGTGCTGTTCGGGTCCTGCAGCGCCTCGTAGGTCGCCTGGATGACCGAGCCGAACCGGAACGTGACGTTGTCGGCGATCTTGAGGACCGCCCACGGCGGCGTCACCATCTGGGTGTTCGGGTTCGGCTGCTGGAGCATCGGGTCGATCGACTTCGCGAGCGACGCGTTGTAGAGCCCCGGTTTGTCGAGGTTCATGTCGGAGGGCCGCGTCGGGAGCGGCTGGCTCTTCGCGGCCTCGGCCGCCTGCGCCGCCGCGGTCGCGGCCGCCTCGGTCTGCTTGAGCTGTTCCTGGACCTGCTGCTGCTGGTCCTGAACCGCCTTCTGCATCTGCTCGAGCGCCTTGTCGCGCTCGGCCGCTTCCGCCTTCAGCTTCTCGATCTGTTTCTGCTGGGCTTCCAGGGACTTCTTCATCTCCTCCAGTTGCGCGGGTGTCGGCGGGGGATCCTGCTTGGTGCCGCTGGATGAGTCCTGCGCGGACCCATGAGCGGCGGCAAGCGCGAGCACGAGAGTCGCTATCGCCAGTCTCTTCATCGCCTCTCCTCCGAATCGAACAGTTAGGGGTGCCCTGTTACGCGACCGGGTTGCGGCGAAACCGTAGGTTTCCGACGTAAAGATAGCGCGAAGCCGCGGTCAACTGTTCATGAAACGCCTTGAAAAAATTGCCCCGATCGCTCGGGGCGGAGGGACAGGGACGTGAGACGCAGTGGCCCGAAGCCTGAACCCGTGCCGTTAAGACCCATCTCGCCGGACCTGAATCTTTCGTAAACTCCGGCGACGAGCGGACCGATCGCGACGCCGGGCTCGCCGGAATCGGGCAAAGCGATACGATCGAGCCGGATGGCCACGAACACCGTCGTGCGCCGGCTCCTGAGGCCCCCGAGGCGCCCGGCCGGCAGGAAGCTCGCGATGCGCCGCTCGGCGACCCTGCGCGAGTCGGTCCTGCTCGCCTTCGCCCGGACCCTGCGCTACGCCCGGCGGACGGCCCGAGACGCCGGCACGGACCCCGAGGAGGCCGTCCACGAGTACCGCAAGTCGATCCGCCGCGCCCGCGCCGTCGTGGCGCTCCTGCGCCCCGCTCTCGGGCGGCGGGCGGCGGCCGGGATCGGAGGGGAGCTGCGCCGTGCCTTCGCCGAGACCGGCGCCCTGCGGGACGCCGACGTCCTGCTCGAAACGCTCCGCCTCGTTCCCGGCGAGGACCCGACGCGCACCGAGATCGAAGAAGCCCTCGGCCGTGAACGGTCGGAAGAAGGCGCGGGGGCGGCGGTCAAGGCCCTCGAGGCCGGGAGCCTCATCTTGAAGCCGCTCGCCGAGTCTCTCCGTGTCGTCCTGCCGGCGACCTTCTCGATGGAGGACCTCGATCGGGGCCTGACCCGCAGCGTCCGACGCGTCCAGGAGACGCTCGAGACGGCGGCGCGGACCCGAACCGACGCCGACTTTCACGACTGGCGCAAGCGCGTCAAGGAGCTCCGCTACCAGGTCGAGATGCTCGCCTCCTCCGGAAGCGCCGCGCTCCGGCGGCGCGAGAAGGCGCTCTCGGCGCTGGCCGAGGATCTGGGCGAAACGACCGACTTGATTCTGCTCGAGGCCGCGCTCGCGCGCCGCATGGCCACGGGCACGATGCCCGACGCGCCGGCGCTCACCGGAGCGATTCACGCGATGGTCGCCGAGCGCACGGCCGCGCTGATCGCGCGGGGTCAGGAAACCTTCTCCGAGCCGCCGGGCGCGTTGGCCCGCCAGATCCTCGCCGAGCGCGGCTAACGCGAGGCCGCGAGGCGGCGCATCCAGCCGTGCGTCGCCTGCAGATCGTCCACGATGATGCAGCCGCCCGGCGGTTGGCTCCGGCGCGCCCCCTGACCCCCGACGAGGATCGGGACGGCCTGGGGCACCGCGCGGCGCAGCCCCTCGAGTTTGACGCGCGTCGCCGCTCCGGCGGTCGAGACCGAGACGCTGATCCCGATCGCGGCGGGCCGCCGCACGCGCGAGGCCGCCACGATCTCTTCGAGCGGCGTGTCGGCGCCGAGAACGTGAGGCTGGAGGCTCGACACGGCGGCGACGTACGCGGCCACCTGCAGGCCGAGCGCGTGCGTCTCGCCGGAGAAGGCGGCGAGCAGAACCCGCGGCGCGCCGTCGCCCCGCTCGAAGGGCAGGCGCAGCGCGCGCAGGACGTCCCCGAGCCGCTCCGAGAAAAAATGCTCGTGGGCCACGCCGAGCTCTCCCCGCGCCCAGCCCTCGCCCACCGCGTGGATCATCGGCATGACGCAGCGCTGGAGGAACTCGAACGGTCCCGACCGCCCCGCTTCGGCCAGGAGAGCCGCCGCGAGCTCGGGTCCCCGATGCGCCCGGACGAGGGCGAGCAGCGGCTCGACGATCGCGGGCTTCTCCGGAACCGGTCCGAACGCGAGAGCGCCGTCGCCGAGCAGGGCCTCCAGCCGCGCCTCCGTCAGGGGCACGACCTGGCTCGGCCGATGGCCGCGGGAGAGCGCCTCGGCGATCCGGCGAAGCCGGCGGACGTCGGTCGGCGAGAAGAGGCGGTGGCCGGAAGGCCTCCGCTGCGGCACGGGGAACCCGTACCGCTTCTGCCACGCCCGGAGCGTGTCCGGCGAGAGGCCGGTGACGCGGGCGACGGCGCCGATCGAGAGGCGCGGTTCGGTGGTTCTGGGCCGGACTCGGGGTTCCATCGAAATTCCTCCACGGAACGGGCGTTGCGCCGACGCGCTCATGATATGTCCAAATAAATATATGGACAAATTCTGTTCGAGCCGGCGGCCCGGCCGCGCCGCCCGGCGACTCCAAGTGCCTTCCTATCAATATTTTGAATGCCTGAGAGGCGACACATCGGCCGGCGGCCAGCCCCCGGCCACCCACCGCCCCGGCCGGCCTTCTTCACCTCCCCCCGGGGCAGAGGTGGTAGCTTCCCGTGGCCGTTTGCGATGAGCGAAGTCCAGTACATCGGAAGTGCGGGCACCCCGGATGACCGACTGACCGATCACACTCTCTACTTCAACCGCGAGATCTCCTGGCTCGCGTTCAACCGGCGTGTTCTCGAGGAGGCGCTCGACCCGTCGTGGCCGCTCCTCGAACGGATCAAGTTCCTCGCCATCTTCCACTCGAACCTCGACGAGTTCTTCATGATCCGCGTCTCGGGCCTGCACGAGCAGCTCGAGGCGTCGGTCACCGAGCGCAGCGCCGACGGCCTCTCGGCGCCCGAGCAGCTGCGCCGGATCCGCGAGATCGTCGACCACGACTCGGCCCTCGCCATGCGGACGCTCGCCGAGGATCTCCGGCCGAAGCTCGCCGAGGCCGGCGTCCGGATCCTCGCCTGGGAGGACATCGAGGCCGACCGCCGCAAGGAGCTCTCCGCTTACTTCGAGAGCGTCGTCTTCCCCGTGCTGACGCCGCTCGCGTTCGACCCCGGCCATCCGTTTCCGTTCGTGTCGAACCTCTCGCTCTCGCTCGCCGTCGAGCTTTCCGAGAAGAAGGAGAAGCGCGCGGCTTTCGCCCGCGTCAAGGTTCCGGCGTCCCTCGGCCGCTGGGTTCCCGTTCCGGGGGCTCCCGGCAAGACGCTCGAGTTCATCCCGCTCGAGAAGCTCGTCGAGGCGAACCTCGACCGCCTCTTCCCCGGCATGCAGATCCTGAACGCGTCGGCGTTCCGCGTGACGCGCGACGCCGACCTCGAGATCCGGGAAGACGAGGCCGGCGACCTCCTCGACAGCGTCGCCGAGAACGTCCGGCGGAGGCGTTTCGGCGCGGCGATCCGGCTCGAAGTCGAGCGCCGCTGCCCCGAAGCCGTGCGCGAGCTCCTCCGCGTCGAGCTCGAGCTCGAGCCCGAGGACGTCTACGAAGTGGACGGCCCGCTCGGCGCCGCCGACCTGATCTCGGTCCTGAAGCTCGACCTGCCGCATCTGAAGGACGCGCCGTTCCTGCCGGCCTCGCGGACGATCTTCGACCCGCCGGCCGACGTCTTCGACGTCATCCGCAAGGGCGACGTGCTCCTGCACCATCCCTACGACTCCTTCGACCCGGTGCTGCACTTCCTCGACCGCGCCGCCGACGACCCGGACGTGCTCGCGATCAAGATGACGCTCTACCGGACCGGCACGGACTCGCCGGTCGTCGCCGCGCTCGCCCGCGCGGCCGAAAACGGCAAGCAGGTCGCCGTGCTCGTCGAGCTGAAAGCCCGGTTCGACGAGGAGAACAACATCCAGTGGGCGCGCTCGCTCGAGCGGGCCGGCGCCCACGTCGCCTACGGCGTCGCGGGCCTGAAGACCCACGCCAAGATCGCCCTGGTCGTCCGCCGCGAAGGCAACGCCATGCGGCGCTACGTCCACGTCGGCACCGGGAACTACAACCGCGCGACGGCCCGCGTCTACAGCGACCTCGGCCTCTTCACGGCGCGCGCGGACTTCGGCCACGATGCCTCGGAGCTCTTCAACTCGCTGACGGGCTTCTCCCGCAAGACCAGGTACCGCAGGCTGACGGTGGCGCCGACGGCGCTCCACGACAAGGTGCTCGCGCTGATCGACGCCGAGGCGGAGAAGGCCCGGCTCGGCAAGCCCGCGTCGATCCTCGCGAAGATGAACGCCCTCGTCGACCCGGCGGTCATCCGGGCGCTCTACCGGGCCTCCCAGGCCGGGGTGCCGATCGAGCTCTTCGTGCGAGGCATCTGCTGCCTGAGGCCGGGCGTGCCCGGCGTTTCGGAGACGATCCGCGTGTCGAGCGTCGTCGGGCGCTTCCTCGAGCACAGCCGGGCCTTCGCGTTCGGCGTCGGCGAGGAAGAGGAGATGTACGTCACGAGCGCCGACTGGATGCCGCGCAATTTCTTCGCCCGGGTCGAGCTCATGGTGCCGGTCCTCGACGAGAAGGCCCGCGAGAAGATCCGCCAGGAAGTCTTCGGCCCTTTCCGCGCCGACAACGCGCGCGCCCGCGACCTTCAGAGCGACGGCACCTACGTCCGCCGGCACCCCGCGCCCGGCGAGACGCCGCACGACGCGCAGCACGACCTGGTCGATCGCCTCTCCCGCCGCGGCCTGAAGGCCGTTCCCGCGATTTAACCCGGTCGGACCCCGAGCGGGCCGCCGTCAGGCGGCCGGGAGAACGATGCGGGTGTCGCGCCCGATCGACATGGCGCGGCCGCGCCAGCGCACCGATCGCCCCAGGAGTCCGGCGACGAAAACCGCGGCGGCCCCGAGATCGCGCACCGGCAGGAGCAGGCGGTCGGCCGCGCGGAGGGGGCTGCCCACCGCGAGGGCCACGCTCGCCTCGACCCCGTAGCGCAACGCGAGCAGGACCGCCGCGGGCAGCCAGGCGCCGCCGATCGCCGCCGCGACCGCCCACGGCAGCGCGCCGGAGAAGGCCTCGGCGAGGTACAGGCCGCCGCCCAGGCGCCGGCGCATCATGGCCCAGCGCCGATGGCGATCCCAGACTGCCCGCGAGGTCTTCCGGACCTCCATCGTGTCGACGACGTCGGCCGAAAGCACGATCCGGTAGCCGGCGCGCCGGACCTCGCGGCCGATGAGGTAGTCCTCCGCCAGAAAGTTCTGCAGCGCCCGGAACCCGCCCGCGACCTCGAGCGCGGTCCGGGAGACCAGGATCGACTTGCCGACGACGCACGGCATCTTGAGGACTCCGGCAATCGCCGCCGTCCCGGGCAGGAGGCAGCCGTTCAGATAGAGCGCCTCGACGCGGGAGGGGACGCTCGCCGCGCCGGCGGCGCGGAACAGGTGCGAGACGAGCCCGACGCGCGGATCGGCGAACGCGGAGACGGCGCGCGAAAGAAAGTCGGGCCGCACCCGCACGTTGCCGTCCGAGAACAGCAGGAGTCGATGGCGCGCGCGGTCGGCGGCCGCGGCGAGCCGGTCCACCTTGGCGTTGCCCCCCGCGTCGCGCGCGTCGAAGACGAACGTGGCCGGGACGCGCGGATGCCGGTCGGCGACGCGGCGCGCGATCGGATAGGCGGGGTCCGACGCGTCGGCGAAGGAGAAGACGACCTCGTAGCGCGAGTACTGGAGGCGGAAGAACGACGTCAGATTGTCTTCGAGCCCCTCGTCGAGCCCGGAGAGCGGCTTCAGGATCGAGACCGGCGGCGCGAAGCCCGGGACCCGATGGCCCCGCTCGGTCCTGCGGAGCCACCGCACCTCCGCGGCCGCGACCGCGTAGAGCAGCGTCGAGACCGCGAGACCCGCCAGGCCGGCGACGGCGACGGCGTTCACGCCGACGCCGCCTTCTCCGGCGCGAGCCGCAGCACGCCGATGCCCGTGCCGCGGCGCAGGGCCGCGAGAACGCTCGCACGGCTCTTCTCCGCCGGCAGGAGCGTCTTCCACGCGTAGAGGTGCTCCGGCCGATGGAAGTCGCTGTTGGCGATGTGAGGCAGGCTCTCGCGCGAGATCACCGGGTACAGCTCCCAGCGGCAGCCGACTTCCCACAGGTCGAGCAGCGGCGCGACGGACTTGCGCCGGTTCCACAGGTACCAGGTGTTGGCGAACCACTCGCTCATCTCGTGCGGGTGGCACGCCACCGAGACCGCTCCGCGCGCGCGGATCTCGCGGATCATGTCGAGCGGGTCGCCGTCGGCCGCCAGGAACTCGTCGAGGCCGAGGGCGAGCACGTGGACCGACGTGTCGCGGTTGATCGTGTTGCGCGTCATCTCGGCACCGGGGAGCACCAGCATCCCGTAGGCGGTCCAGGCGCGCTCGGCCTCCCGCTCGATTTCCTCGCGGTAACGCTGGAACGACTCGGGGTTCAGGCTGTTGCCGATCCGGTGCGCGACCTTGCCGAGGCCGCTGTCGCGGTTGACGATGTGGTCCGAGATCGCGATGACGTCGTGGCCCGACTGGCCGAAGAGGTCGACCACCTTCGGCAACGGCAGGACCCCGTCGGAGTAGGTCGTGTGGATGTGAAAGTCACAGAGCAGCATCGCGACGCCCGAATTCTCGGCCGCGCGTGCGAATCCGCCGCGAGGACGGCGGAAGGAGCCGCGGAAGCCCGGGTTAGGGAGCGATGAAGCGCGGCATCGGCTGCGGGAAGCGTCCCACCCGCCGCGGCGCGTCGAATCCCCGGGCCGCCGCCGGTCGGCGCGTCCGCCACCACGCCACCCAGCGCGCCTGCGCGTCGCACGGAGACGCCGCGTCTTCGACCCGGTAGACCTTGAGGTCCACGGCCTTGATCTCGGCCGTCCGCCGCGACGCGGAGTAGACGACGTGGACGGGCAGCACCGAATCGCCCCGCAGCGGGAACGAGAACCGGAAGCGCCGGACGTCCGGCGCGCTCCGGAGCTCCCGCGAAAACCCCGACAGGGGCACCGAGCCCTCGGGCTCGAGGATCGCCAGGCCGCAGGAACAGAGGCCGCCGGCGTCGTTCATGCCGCCCATCCTCCGGAACCCGTTTGAAGACGGCGTGAAGATCCGCGCCGGGGCCGATAATCGGCCCATGAGGGGCCTTCCCGACTACCACGTCCACACGTTCCGCTGCGGCCACGCGGGCGGGGCGTCCCGGGACTTCGTGCTCCGGGCGATCGAGCTCGGCCTGTCGGAGATCGGCTTCACCGACCACGTCCCCCTCTACTTCCTGCCCCCGGAAAAGCGCGACCCGAAGCTCGCCATGCGGGAGGATCAGTTCGACGAGTACGTCGCCGAGGTCCGGGCGCTGCGCGACGAGTTCGCCGGCCGGATCGCCGTCCGGCTCGGCCTCGAAGCGGACTACGCCGAGGGCCGGGAGGCGGCGCTCGCGCGCTGGCTGTCGCGGGCCGACTGGGACCTCGTCCTGGGCTCCGTGCACTGGGTCGCCGGAGACTGGATCGACGACCCCGGCCGCTCCCCCGCCCGGTTCGAGCGCGAGGGCGTCGACGCCCTGTACGACGAGTATTACCGCCTCCTCACGAAGGCCGCCGGGACGGGGTTCTTCGACGTGCTGACGCACTTCGACCTGCCGAAAAAGCACGGGCACCGGCCGGCCGCTCCTCGCCTCGAAGCCGAGCAGAAGGCGCTCGCGGCCGCGCGCGCTCACGGCTGCGCGATCGAGATCTCTTCGGCCGGCCTCCGCAAGAAGGTCGGCGAGGCCTACCCGGAGCCGCGGCTCCTCGCGCGGGCGGTGGAGCTCGGCATCCCCGTCACGTTTTCCTCCGACGCCCACGCGCCGGCCGAGGTCGGACGCGACTACGACCGGACGCTCGCCCTCGCCCGCGCAGCCGGCGTGACCCGCTTCGTCACGTTCGAGCGGCGGCGGAAGATCTCGAACCCGCTCCCCGGGTGAACTGGCGCCCGAGCTCGGCGAAGAGATCCGCCGACGGGCGGCGCCGCCGCGCGTACGTCGCGTAGTCCACCTCGAAGAGCCCGAACCGCGGCCGGAAGCCCTCGAGCCACTCGAAGTTGTCGAGCAGCGACCAGTAGAAGTAACCCTGGATCGGCGCGCCGGCGGCGAGGCGGTGCGCCAGGACCAGGGCGTGCTCCCGCAGGAAGTCGCGGCGGAGGCCATCGTTCCGGGTGGCGATGCCGTTTTCCGTGACGAGCACCGGGCGCCCGGCCTGCTCCGCCTGGCGCAACACCCGGTCGAACCCGTGCGGGTGGATCTCCCAGCCCGTGTCCGTCAGGCCGCGCGACTCGGGGTCGCGGTAGAGAAACTGTCCGACGGCGCCCGGCACGCCCCGGAAGCGGATGTGGACCCGGCTGTAGTAGTTCACGCCGACGAAGTCGCTGGCGCCGGGCAGGTCCCTGGCGTCGATCCGCACCCGCCCCTCGCCGGGGAACGACCACTCCAGGCGGCCCTGCGCGACGCCCTCGAGAAGCGCGAGGTTGTACAGACGCTCACCGGCGTGCGCGAGGCGCCTGTCGAAGGCGCTCGTCCGCCGGTCCGGGGCGAAGTCCAGCATGTTGTGCGCGATCCCGACGCGGCAGCCGGGGATTCGCTCCTTGAGGGCCGCGGCCGCCTCGGTGTGCGCCCGCAGCAGATGCTCCAGCGCCCGCGCCGCCGCGGCAAAGCTGCGGCGTCCCGGCGGGATCAGGCCGCCGAGGTAGCCGCCGAGCAGGAAAACGATCGGCTCGTTGAGCGTGACCCAGACCCGGACGCGGGGCCCGAGCGCGTCCGCCACGACCGCCGCGTACCGGCGAAACGCCGCGACGCTGCCGGGGTCTTCCCATCCGTCGTGCGCCCAGAACCAGCGCGGGTGCGTGTAGTGGTGCAGCGTCACGACCGGCTCGATCCCGAGGCGTCCGAGCACGTCCACGCGCCGGCGCTCGAAGGCGAGCGCTTCCTCCGAGAAGAATCCGGGCTCGGGCTCGATGATGCTGCGCTCGATCGAGAGCCGGTAGGCGTTGGCGCCGACCGACGGAATCAGGTCGAAGTCGGACCGCCACCGCTCCCGGTGGCCGGAGCCGGCGCCGCAGCGCTCGTCGCGAACCTTCAGCCGATCGCGGCGTTCCCAGTCGGTCCAGTCGTTGTCCGCCGCCCCTTCGATCTGGTACGCCGAAGTCGCGACGCCCCAGAGGAAGGCGGAGTCGGCCATGGAAACCCCGGCGGAAGGCTAAGGGCCGCTGATTTCCGTCGCGTGGTGCTTCACCCAGCGCGCTTCGGCGATGAAGATCGTGTCCTCGCAGATGTTCGTGGCGAGATCGCCGACGCGCTCCAGGTTCTTCGAGATCGAGATCAGCTCGATGCAGTACGTCGTCAGGGCGGGGTACTCGGCGATGTACGTCAGCAGCTCGCGGATGATCGAGACGTTCTTCTCGTCGAGGATGTCGTCCTTGCGGATGACCCTGCGCGCGAGATCGGCGTCCCGGTTGACGAACGCGTCGAGCGACTGCTTGAGCATCGACATGGCGACCTCGGCCATGTACGGAATGTCGATGAACGGCTTGAAGGGCCGCTGGCCGGCCAGGCGCTCCGCCCCCTCGGCGATGTTGACGGCGTGGTCGCCGATCCGCTCGAGGTCGCTGTTGATCTTGAGGACCGCGACGAGGAATCGCAGGTCCACCGCCACGGGCTGCTGCAAGGCGAGCAGCGCGATGGCGGCCTCCTCGATCGTCATCTCCATCCGGTCGATCTCTTCGTCGGCGGCGACGACCGCGCGCGCCTTCTCGGCGTCCATGTCCGTCAACGCCTCGATCGAGCGGTGGATCTGCCGCTCGACCTCGCCCCCCATCAGGATGAGCTGACGCCTCAGGTCCTCGAGTTGTTCCGCGAAATGTTCTTTCACGACGTCTCCCTTGGCGTCCGCGTCAGTTCCAGAGGGCTTCCGCGGACAGGATCTCCAGGTCTTTCTGGTGCACGGCCTCGTCCGAGCCGACCGGCACCGCTTTGAGCGACAGGGCGCGGTCGAAGACGCTCTCGAACAGATTGGCTTTCTTGCGGGCCGCGTCGAGCTCGGGCTCGCAGTCGGCCCGGGCGCTCGCCTCGACTTCGAGCCGGCGCGCCCGCAGCCGGCAGGACACGGCCGTGACGATCTGGCGGTGGCTGCGGTCGAGCCCGTCGGCGATGCGGAGGATCGCGGCGAGCTTCTCGACGACCGCGCGGAGGTAGGGGTCGAGCCGGCGCCAGTTCTCGTGGGTTGCCTTGGGGCGGCCCCCTTTGTGGTACCGCGCGAGCGAGGCGAGCACCTCGATCTCGTCGGCCGAGAACCCCGTCAGGTCGCCGTGGGTGATCAGGTAGTAGGAGTGCCGCTGGTGCTTGGCGTAGCCGATGTAGCAGCCGACGTCGTGGAGGAGGGCGCCGTACTGCAGCCACTCACGCTCCGTGGCCGTCAGCTGGTGGAGCGCGTGGGTCTGGTCGAAGATCTCGAGGGCGAGCCGGGCGACGTGCGCCGCGTGGAGGACCTCGGCGTTGCCGCGGCGCAGGAGCCGGTCGACGCTGCGGGCGCGGATGTCGCGGTTGATGGGCAGTCGCGTCTCGCCGTGCCGCGCGACGTAGTCGAGGAGGAGGCCCTCCCGCAGGCCGCGTTCGCCGACGACGATCGAGTCCGCGCCGGCCCTTTTCAGGATCCAGGCGAGCAGCAGGCCGCCGGGCACGGCGATGTCCCGCCGCCGAGGGTCGAGCCCCGGGATCCGGAGCTTTTCCTTCTCGTTCGTGCGCCGGAGGAGCCTGTTCACTTTCTTCAGGGCGGAACGGGTCAACGTCCGGTGGCCGGTCGGGTTCGGCTCGCGCCCGAGGACCGCCGCCTCGTGGACGAGCGACAGCGACTGGATCGTGCCGGAGGAACCGACGCAGGTTTTGAACCCCTTCTTGCGCACGATCTGGGTCGCCCGCCGGGCGACGGCGCGGATCGCCTTCTTCATGTCGCGGACGTCGCGCTCGGAGGGCGGGTCGTTCTTGCCGAGACGGTCGGCCAGGCGCACGACGCCGAGGGGCAGGCTCTCCGTCAAGAGCACCCGCGCGCCGTTGGAGATCACGAACTCCGTCGAACCGCCGCCGATGTCCACGAGAAAGAGGGGGTCGTTGGAAGGCGGAAACTCGCTCCGGACGGCGAGGTTGATCAGGCGGGCTTCTTCCTCCCCCGAAATGACGTCGACCCGCAGGCCCGTCCGCTTCCTGACTGCCGCCACGAATTCGTCCGAATTCGACGCCTCCCGCACCGCGCAGGTGGCCACGGTCCGGACCACCTCGGCCCCGGAGCTCGTGGCGAGCCGGGCCAGGTGCTCCACCGTCGACACCCCCGCCTCGATCGCCTCGGCGGACAGGCGGCCCGTGCGCAGGGTCTCGCTGCCCAGGCGCACCATCGCCTTTTCCCTCAAGACGATGTCGAGGGCCCCGTCCTCCTCGACGTTGGCCACGAGAAGCTTGATGCTGTTGGTGCCGACGTCGATCGCCGCGAGCGATTTCATGCGCGGCACAGTCTGCCGCTCGATCGGCGGGACTTCGTGAAGGCGGCGTGAAGAGAACGTGAAGCGAACCTCCCCGTGTTTGGTCCCTATAATAGCGCCCCGTGAAGCAGCCGCCGGCGTTGTGGAAGGTGCGCGCCCGCTCCCTCGAGGAAGCGCGGCTCGCCGTCCGGCGCGGCAACCCCGAGGGCCTGCACGACCTGCGCGTCGCCCTGCGCCGGCTCGCGGCGACGGCCACGGCTTTGCGGCGCCCGCGCCTGGCGCGGCAGGCGACGCGTCTGGCGAAGTCGCTCTCGCGGCCGCGCCAGCTCGAGGTCGACCGTCAGCTGCTCGAAAGGATCGGCCGCCTCGGCCTGCTCTCGCCGGACGCGATCACGGCGCTCGCCGCGCGGTGGGACAAGACGAAGGGGCGGGCCGCGCGCCGCCTCGCGCGCGCGTCGGACGGCAGGAAGATGAGCCGGCTCCGCCGGCGCCTGGCCCGCCTCGTGCGCCAGGGATCGGGCAATGGCCTGAAGCGGCTGAGGGCCGCGCGCGCCGAGGCGGAAGCGGCCCTGTCCCGCTCGCTCGAGGGACGCGACGACGCCACCCTTCACCGGTATCGCCTCGCGGTCAAGCGCGCACGCTATCTCGCCGACGACCTCTCGACACTCGGGCTGCCCGAGCCCGCCGACGCGGCCCGCGAACGGGCGCTCCAGGAGACGCTCGGACGCTGGAACGACCTGCGCGTCTTTCGCAAGCACCTCGCCGCGAGCAAGGCCGACGCGGAGTGGCGCGGGACCGTGACCCTCGCCCGGGAAGTCGAGCGCCTCCTCGCGGTCCTCGAACCCGCGGTCGCTTCCGCGCGGGAAGCGGCCGTGGCCGCGTCCAGGCCGGCCGGGCGGGTTCTCCCGATGCGGTCGGCGGCGCGCGCCCGCGCCTGACCTGACCCGCGGTCGCCCGGCGGCGCCGTTCGATCCTGTTACAATTGGAAGGGTCTCCAGACCCAATTTGCGATGAGTTCGTCGACCGACAGCGGCAGGACCGCCCGTTCGGGGGCAGGCGACCGCTCCGGCGCGGTCACGGCAGCCGCCGAGGCCCTCTTCGAGGACCTGACGCGCCAGGCCGCGGAGGCCTGCGCGGCCGCGGTCGCGGCGATGAGCGTCGTCGACAGCGGCCACCAGTGGTTCAAGTCGCGCGGCGGCGTCGGGGTCGCCGACACGGCGAAGATCCTGCTGCTCTGTTCCGAGACGATGCGCGCCGAAGAAGGCCTCGCCATCGTCGACCTCGCCCGCGATCCCCGCTTCTCGGGTACCGACGGGCTGCGGTTCTTCGCGGGCGTACCGATCCTGACCTCGCGGGCCGGCGCCATCGGCACGCTCCTCGTGCTCGACCCGGCGCCCCGCGACGTCGCCGGCGACGCCCTCGCGCGGCTTCGGGCGCTCGCGGCCGAGGCCGGCCGGCAGCTCGACATCCGCCTCGGCGCCCAGGAGGTTCTCGGCCGCGCGATCCGCGGCGCCGGCCGCCGCGAGACGGCGCCGGCCGAGGAGCCGCCCGAGCCCGAGTTCCGGCGCATCGTCGAAGGCGCCCCCGTCGGCACCTACGTGATCCAGAACGAGCGGTACCGCTACGCCAACCCGAAGCTCGGCGAGATCCTCGGGTACCCGTCCGGGCACCTCATGGGCTCCGAAATCGCGCCGCTCGTCGTCGAGGCCGACCGGCCGAGCGTTCTCGCGCGCCTGCGCAGCCATCTCGTCGGCGAGTCGCCCGCGCCGTACGCCTACCGCGCCATCCGCCGCGACGGCGAGATCGTCCACGTCGAGGTGCACGAGTCCGCCTCCGAGCTCGACGGCGAGCCGGCGATCATCGGCACGCTCCTCGACATCACGGAGCGCAAGCGCACGGAAGCGCAGGCCGCGGAGCGCGCGTTCGTCGATCCGCTGACGCGCCTCCCCAACCGCATCCGCTTTCTCGAGCGGCTCGAGCTCGAGCTCGCGCAATCGCGGCGGTACAACCGCAAGCTCGCGGTGGTCCACCTCGACCTCGACGGGTTCAAGTTCGTCAACGACAACTGGGGTCACAACGCCGGCGACCGGCTGCTCCAGTCGCTCGCGCTCCGCCTCACGCGCGGGGTTCGCGAGGTGGACACGATCGCCCGCATCGGCGGCGACGAGTTCCTGATCCTCGTGCCCGACCTGAAGCAGTCGGGCGACATGACGCACTTCGCCCAGAAGCTCCTCAGCCTGATGCGCCGCCCGGTCGAGCTCGACGAGCGCTCGCTCCAGGTCACGGCGAGCGTCGGCGTCGCGACCTTCCCCGAGGACGGCCAGGATGCGGAGACGCTCCTGCGCAACGCCGACGCCGCGATGTACCGCGCCAAGGACCTCGGCGGGAACAACTTCGAGCTCTGCACGCCCGAGCTGACCGCGATGGCCGTCGAGCGGCTGGAGCTCCAGAACGGGCTGCGCCAGGCGCTCGACCGCAGCGAGTTCCTGCTCCACTACCAGCCCCTGGTGAGCCTGGGCTCCGGGCGCATCGTCGGGCTCGAGGCCCTCGTCCGCTGGCAGCACCCGCAGAAGGGCTTCCTGCCGCCGGCGACGTTCATCCCGGTGGCCGAAGAAACCGGATTGATCCTCCCGCTCGGCGCGTGGGTGCTCCAGGTCGCCACGGGCCAGCTGAAGAGCTGGCTCGACACCGGCCTCGGCCTGCGGATGTCGGTCAACTTCTCGGCCAAACAGTTCCGGGAGCGCAGCCTCGTGCACACCGTCGAAGAGGCGCTGTCCAAGGCGGGCCTCGAGCCGCGGCATCTCGAAGTCGAGATCACCGAGTCGATCGCGATGGAAGGCGCCGAGATCGTCGTGGCGAACCTGAACACGCTGCGCTCGATGGGCGTCGGCATCGCCATCGACGATTTCGGAACCGGCTACTCGTCGATGAGCTACCTGAAGAGCTTCCCGATCACGTCGCTCAAGATCGACCGGTCGTTCGTCACCGACCTCGCCAACAACCCCGCCGACGCCGGCATCGTCCGCGCGATCGTCGAGATGGCCCACGGCTCACGGCTCTCGGTCATCGCCGAGGGTGTCGAGACCCAGGACCAGTTCCAGCTCCTCCAGAAGTACGGCTGCGACGAGATGCAGGGCTACTGGGTCAGCCGGCCCCTTCCGGTCGACGGCATCGACCGCAAGCTCGAAGAAGAGCTCGCCCTCTGGAGCAAATCCTGACCTAGACCCTCGATGCGACGGGACAGGGGCTCGCGCCCCAGATCTCCTTCGCGTACTCCGTGATCGTCCGGTCGCTCGAGAAGCGCCCGCTGGCGGCAACGTTCAAGATCGCGCGGCGCGCCCAGTCGTCCGGGCGCCCGTAGAGGTCGGACACCTTCGCCTGCGCCTCGGCGTACGGCGCGAGGTCGGCGAGGTGAACGTACGGGTCGTTCGGGTCGAGCAGCGCGTCGACGACCGGCCCGAAGGCGCCGGGCTCGTAGCGGCTGAAGTGGTCGCTCCGGATCAGGTCGAGCGCCTCGCGGATCTCGGGCCGGCTCGCCGCAATCGCGGCCGGGTCGTACGCGCCGCGCGAGGCCGCGACCTCCTCCGCCGTCAGGCCGAAGAGGAAGAAGTTCTCTTCGCCCGCGGCCGCGGCCATCTCGATCGTCGCGCCGTCGCGGGTGCCGACGGTCAGCGCGCCGTTCATCATGAGCTTCATGTTGCTCGTCCCGCTCGCCTCGTAGCCCGCAGTCGAGATCTGCTCGGACACTTCGCTCGCCGGGATCAGACGCTCGGCGAGGCTGACGTTGTACTCGGGCAGGAAGAGGACGCGCAGGCGGCCGCGCGTCGACGGGTCGCCGTCGACCGTGCCGGCCACGTTGTTGATCAGCTTGATCAGGAGCTTGGCGCGGACGTAGGCCGGCGCCGCCTTGCCGGCGAAGAAGAACGTGCGCGGCACCATCGGCGAATCCGGGTTCTTCCGCAGCCGGTCGTAGAGCAGGATCACGTGGAGCACGTTCAGGAGCTGGCGCTTGTACTCGTGGATGCGCTTGATCTGGCTGTCGAACAGCGTCTCGGGATCCACGGCGACGCCCGAGGAGGCCTGGAGCCAGGCCGCGAAACGGCCCTTGGCGGCGCGCCTGGCGGCCCGGAACTTTTCGCGGAAGGCGGCATCGTCGGCGAGCGGCTTGAGCCCCTGCAGCTTCTCGAGGTCCGTGATCCAGCCGTCGCCGAGAGCCTCCGTGATCAGGCGCGCGAGGGCCGGATTGGCGAGGAGGAGCCAGCGGCGCGGCGTCACGCCGTTGGTCTTGTTCTGGAAGCGCTCGGGGTACATGTCGGCGAAGTCCTTCAGGACCCGCGTGCGCAGGAGACGCGAGTGGATCTCGGCCACGCCGTTGGTGCTGTGCGAGCCGACGACGGCGAGGTGCGCCATGCGGAGCCGGCGCGTGGGCCCTTCTTCGACCAGGCTCATGCGGCGCGGACGGTCCGGGTCGTCCGGAAACCGCTTCCGGACGTCGTCGAGAAAGCGCCGGTTGATCTCGAGCGCGATCTCGAGGTGCCTCGGCATGAGCTCTTCGAAGAGCTCGATCGGCCACCGCTCGAGCGCCTCGGGCAGGAGCGTGTGGTTCGTGTACCCGAGCGACCGGACCGTCAGGTCCCACGCCTCGTCCCAGCCCAGACGCGCCTCGTCGAGCAGGAGCCGCATCAGCTCTGCCACCGAGAGCGCGGGGTGCGTGTCGTTCATCTGGATGGCGACGCGCTCGGGCAGAGCCGACCAGCGGTCCCCTTCCGACTGCCGGAACCGCAAAACGATGTCCTGGAGCGAGCAGCTGACCAGGAAGTACTGCTGGAGCAAACGCAGCGTCCGCCCCGCCGCCGTCGAATCGTCCGGGTAGAGGACGCGCGTCAGCGACTCGGCCTCGACGTTGTCGATGACCGCGCCGACGAAGTCGCCCTGCGAAAACTCGGCGAAGTCGAACGTCGACGGCGCCGCGGCCGACCAGAGCCGCAGCGTGTTCGCGCACGGCGCGCGGTAGCCGACGACCGGCCGGTCGTAGGCGATGCCCAGCAGCGTCGACGGCCGGTTCGGGACGATGTGGATCCGGGAGCCCTCGAGCTCGATCGAGGCGCCGAGGCCGACGCGGTAGCTTCTTCCCGGGCGCACGATCTCCCAGGGATCGGGCCGGCGGAGCCAGCTGTCGGGCCGCTCGACCTGCCAGCCGTCGCGGATCGTCTGCCGGAACATCCCGTACTCGTAGCGCAGGCCGTACCCGATCGCCGAGTACTGGAGTGTGGCGAGCGAGTCGATGAAGCAGGCCGCCAGGCGGCCGAGCCCGCCGTTGCCGAGGCCGGCGTCGGGCTCCTCGGCGGCGAGCGCGGTCAGGTCCCAGCCTTCCCGGGCGAGGACCTGCTGCACGAGCGGATCGGCCGCGAGGTTCTGGATGTTGTTCTCGAGCGTTCGGCCGATCAGGTACTCCATCGAGAGGTAGTAGACGCGCTTCGGGTTCGCGCGCTCGCGCACGCGGCGCGTCTCGACCCAGCGCTCGGCCACCAGGTCGCGCACGAAGCGGGCGAGCGACTCGAAGCGCTGCCGCGCCGGCACGCTCTTCGGGTCCATCAGGTGCTCGTCGAGGACGTAGCGCTCGGCCCATGGGTCTTCGAGAGAATCGGGCGCCGCGCCGGTGCCGGGAGTTTCGGCCATGACCGCTTCCTTTCGTCGGACTGCCGGAGGCTCTCCGACCGAGACGAAGCCCGCGTGAAGCTCGATCGCTCGCGCCCCCGGCGAGGCCGCGCGCCAATCCTAGACCGAGCCGGGAGAAGCCCCGGCTAGCTCGCCGCCAGGCCGGCCCTGAGCTCCGAGGCGAGGAGCCGGTGAAACAGCTGCTCCCCGCCCTCGCGCCGCACCGACAGGCGCCCGGCGACGTAGGCCCGTGAGCCGAGGCCCCGCTGGACCGAGTCGCAGATCGCGAGGTCCTCGTCCTGGACGCGATTGCCCACGTCGATCGAGGCCTTGTTCCGGGCGATCGCCTCGGGGGTCGAGACGTCCGTGAAGTAGAAGTCGAAGATGACTTCGGACTTCCCGGCGCCGAGGGGGCGGACGAGGTTCGTGTCCATCACGCCCTCGTACCAGTTGACCATGAAGTTCGGCCACAGCCAGTAGTAGAGCGCCTTCTCGCCCTTCCGGACCGCCGCGACGTCGCCCTCGGCGTTGGAGTGGTCGATCGGGCTCCACTGGAGACACCAGTTGTCGCCGGTCTCGATCGTGTAGCCGCTGTAGTCGAGAACCGAGGAAAGGCTCTTGTGCAGGTGCGGCACGTGGTAGCCGCCGTCGAGGTAGTTGTCGACGAAGACCTTCCAGTTGCACTCGAAAGTCCAGCGCCGCCGCTCGACGAAGTGGAACCGATCGAGGCCGAGCTTCGCGAACTGGCCCACGAGCGGCCCGAGGGACTGCTCGAGCGACGGGCCGCCCGGCGTCAGGCGCACGAACACGAACTTCTCCCAGACCGCCGTCTCGACCGGCACGAGCCCGTTCTTGCCCTTGTCGAAGCCGCAGACGCCGGCAAAGTCGGGCGTGCCCTTCAACTCTCCCGACAGCGCGTACGTCCAGCCGTGGTACGGGCAGCGCAGGATCGGCGCCTTGCCCTCGGGCTCCGTCATCACCGAGGCCGCGTGGTGCCGGCAGACGTTGAAGAAGCCGCGGATGACGCCGTCCTCGCCGCGGACGACGACGATCGGCTCGCCCGCGAGCACGGCCGTCACGTAGCTTCCCGGCTGCGAGAGCTGGTCGAGGCGGGCCACCATCTGCCACGACTTCGAGAAGACCGTCGAGCGCTCGAGCGCCGTGACGCGCTCGTCCACGTACCAGGGCGCGGGAATCGTCCACGCCTCGGAAAGCGGGGCCCGGGCGTCGTAGGAGTCGAGGATCTGTTTGACCGATGCTTCCATGCGCCCTCCGAATCCCGGCGCGCGGTTTCCTACGCGACCGGCGTGGCGGTTTTCCTCGGCGGATTGAAGAACGGCAGCTTCACGACGGTCGCGGGAACCCGGTGGCGCACGGCCTCGACCGTGACTTCCATCTCGAGCTTCGTGCCGACGGCGTTCGAGCCGCGGGCGACCGTCGCGAGCGCGATCATCTTCTTCAGGGTGGGCGACCAGGTCGTGGAGGTCGCCTTGCCGACCTGCGCGCCTTCGCGGAAGACCGGCACGGAGACGCGCGAGGCGGCGGCCGGGATCTGCGGGGCGAGGTTCAGCTTCTCGTAGATCGCCTCGACCGCGTTCCAGGAGAGCTCGAGACCGACGATTTCGCGCGCCGGCCCGTTCTTCGCTTCGCGCCGGAGCGCCTCCTGGCCCACGAAGCGGCCCTTGTCGAGGGCGACGAGGCGGCCGAGGCCCATCTCGAACGGCGTGTAACGCTGCGCCGGGATCAGCGCTTTCTTCGAGCCGTTGAAGTCGACGTCGATCAGGAGCAGCCCTGCCTCGATCCGCGACACGTCCAGGGCGAGCATGCCGGCCGCGTGGATGTCGAAGGCGCGTCCCTTCGCCATGAGCGCGTCCCAGACGCGAACGGCGTCCTTCCACGGCATCCAGATCTCGTAACCGAGGTCCCCCGTGTACCCGGTGCGGGAGATGTCGACGGGGACGCCGGCGATCCGGCCGGAGGTGACCTTGAAGTACTTGAGGTTCTCGATGTCGGCCTCGGCCACCGCGCGGAGCAGCCGGCCGGACGTCGGGCCCTGGAGGGCGAGCGCCGCGACCTGCTCGGAGATGTCCTCGATCTTGACGTCGAGGCCGGCCGCGTTCTGGTGGAACCAGCGGAGGCTCGGGTCCGCCGCCGTCCACCGGTAGACGTTCTCCTCGAGGCGCGACACGGTGCCGTCGTCGATCGTCTTGCCGTGCTCGTCGCACCAGGGCGTGTAGATGACCGAGCCGACCGAGACCTTCTTCAGGTCGCGGGTCACGATCCGGTCGACCAGGCGGGTCGCGTCTTTGCCGGTCAGGCGGTACTTGAAGAGCGGGGAGATGTCGATGAGGGCCGCGGCGTTGCGAATCGCGTTGTACTCGTGGTCGTGGTGGGCCTCGTAGGCGCTGACGGCGTAGTAACCCGACCACTCGCGGTAGTTCAGGCTCTCGCAGAGCGGAAACGTTCTCTCGTGTACGGCGGTCCCGATCGGCACTTCAAACCTCGAATCGTCGCGATGACGCCCGGTCACGCAGAGCTTGTCGCGGCGCGGGATTATAAGTATGCTCCGGCGCCGTCGGCAAGGCAGCCTCGCTGAAACCCGCGGTCACAAGAAGGGCGATTTGGAACCTCGCATGAGCTCGAAGTACGACGTCATCGTCATCGGAGGCGGCCACAACGGGCTCATCCACGCCTTCTACCTGGCGAAGGCCGGCAAGAAAGTCCTCGTCCTGGAGCGCCGGCACGTCCTCGGCGGGGCGGCCGTGACCGAAGAGGTCTTCCCGGGCTTCAAGTTCTCGGTCTGCTCGTACGTCGTCTCGCTGCTGCGCCCCGAGATCATCCGCGACCTCGATCTTCCCCGACACGGCCTCGAGATCCTGCCGCTCGACGGCACGTTCACGCCGATGTTGAACGGCGATTACCTCTGGCGCGTCAACGACCACGGCAAGACGCGCCGCGAGATCGCCCGCCACTCCAGGCTCGACGCGGACGCCTACGACGAGTACGGCAAGGCGATGGCCGACATGGGCCGGTTCGTCAAGCCGATCCTCGGCATGACGCCGCCCGACCCGACGAAGCTGAACCTGAAGGGCCTGCAGGACCTGCTCTTCCTCGGCAAGCGATTCCAGGGCCTCTCGGCCGAGGACAAGTACAACCAGGTCCAGCTCATGACGATGTCGGCGGTCGATTTCCTCGACCAGTGGTTCGAGACCGATCCGCTGAAGGCCACCATGTCGGCCTCCGGCATCATCGGCACGTTTCTCGGCGTGCGTTCGCCCGGCACCGCTTACGTCCTCCTTCACCACTACATGGGCGAGATCGACGGCGCTTTCCGGTCGTGGGGCTTCGCCCGCGGCGGCACCGGGGCGATCTCGAACGCCATCGGCGACGCGGCGCGCGAGGCGGGCGTCGAGATCCGGACGAAGACGCCGATCGCGAAAATCAAGGTCTCGGGCGGCCGCGCCCGGGGCGTCGTCCTCGAGAACGGCGACGAAATCGAGGCGACGGTCGTCTCCTCGAGTGTGGACCCGCGCCTGACCTTCATGAAGATGATCGGCGAGAAAGAGCTCCCCGAGGACTTCGTCGAAGACATCAAGCGCTACAAGTTCCGCGGCTCCTCGGGCAAGGTCAATCTGGCGCTCGACGCGCTTCCGGACTTCAAGGCGATTCCGGGCCCGGGCGCGCACCTGCGCGGCGCGATCTCGATCTCGCCGTCCGTCGAGTACATGGAGCGCGCCTACGACGACGCCAAGTACGGCCGGTTCTCGCGCCGCCCGTACATCGACATGGTCATCCCGACGCTGACGGACCCCTCGCTCGCCCCCCCGGGCAAGCACGTGATGTCCTGCTTCGTGCAGTACGCGCCCTACAAGCTGAAGGACAGCGACTGGGACAAGGAGCGCGAAGCCTTCGGCGACACGGTGCTCGACACCATCGCCGAGCACGCGCCCAACATCAAGAGCATCGTCAGGCACCGGCAGGTCGTCACGCCGCTCGACCTCGAGCGGGAGTGGGGGCTGTCCGAGGGCAACATCTTCCAGGGCGAACTGTCCCTCGAGCAGCTGTTCTTCCTGAGGCCCGCGCCGGGCTGGGCGCAGTACCGGACGCCGATCAAGAGCCTCTACATGTGCGGCTCGGCGACGCACCCGGGCGGCGGCATCATGGGCGCCAACGGCAAGAACGCCGCCGAGAAACTCCTTTCCGACTGGAAGCGCGGGAAGGTCTAGCGTGGCCGAGAAGAAAGACGTCGTCGTCGTCGGCGGCGGCCCGAACGGGCTCGTCGCCGCCTGTTATCTCGCCAGGGCGGGCTTCAAGACCGTCGTCCTCGAAAAGCGCCCCGTCGTCGGCGGCATCGCCGTGACCGAGGAGTTCGCTCCGGGCTTCAAGGTCTCGTCGGTCCTCCACACGGCCGGCCCGTTCCTGCCGTCGGTCGCCCGGGACCTCGCGCTCGACCGGCACGGCCTGTCCTTCATCGAGACCGAGGTCCGCGTCTTCGCGCCGTCTCCGGACGGCCGCTCGATCACTCTGTACGGCGACGCCGCGAAGACCGCCGCGGAGATCGGGAAGTTCTCGGCCCACGACGCGAAGGGCTACGCGAGCCTCCACGAGAGCCTCGGCCGCATCGGCAAGCTCCTCGAGCCCTTCGTGACGATGACCCCGCCGTCGATCGACGATCCGTCGATGGGCGAGCTGTGGCAGCTCCTCGGCGTCGGCCGCAAGTTCCGGGCGCTGCCCCGGAAGGACGCTTTCCGCCTCCTGCGGTGGGGGCCGATGGCCGTCGCCGACCTGGTCGCCGAGTTCTTCGAGACCGAGCTTCTCCGCGCCGCCGTCGCCGCGCGCGGCATCTACGGCACGTTCGCGGGCCCGTGGTCGGCCGGCACCTGTCTCGGGATCATCATGGGCTCCGCCCTCGACGGCAACGCCGCCGGTCCGGCAACGCTCGTCCGCGGCGGCATGGGCGCCCTGACGCAGGCGCTCGCCGCGGCCGCGAAGAGCCTCGGCGTCGAGGTCCGCACCGGCGCGACGGTCTCGCGCGTCGCGACGAAAGACGGCGCGGCCGCCGGCGTCGTCCTCTCGACCGGCGAAGAGGTCCTGGCCCGCGCCGTCGTCTCCAACGCCGACCCCAGGCGCACGTTGCTCGGGCTCGTGGACCCGATCGACCTCGACCCCGACTTCCTCCAGAAGACGCGCAACTTCCGCGCGTTCGGCTCGGTCGCGAAGGTCCACCTGGCGTTGAACGGCCTGCCGGCATTCGCCGGAGCCGGCAACGGCGCCTCGGGAGCGCTCGCCGGCCGAATCCACATCGGCCCGGACGTCGACTACCTCGAGCGCGCCTACGACGACGCCAAGTACGGCGACTTCTCGAAGAAGCCCTACTGCGACGTCACGATCCCGACGGTCACGGATCCCACGCTCGCCCCGAACGGCAAGCACGTGATGTCGGTCGTCGCCCAGTTCGCGCCGACGAAGCTGAAGGAGGGCGACTGGAAGTCGAAGAAAGAGGCGCTCGGCGACGCCGTCGTCGAGACGCTCTCGGCCTACGCGCCGAACCTGAAGAGCCTCATCGCACACCGCCAGGTCCTCACGCCGCTGGACCTCGAGGAGACCTACGGCTTGACCGGCGGCCAGGTCTTCCACGGCGAGGTCGCTCTCGACCAGGTCTTCACGATGCGCCCGCTGCTCGGCTGGGCGCAGTACCGAACGCCCGTGCGCGGCCTCTACCTCTGCGGCTCCGGCACGCACCCGGGCGGCGGCGTCACCGGCGCCCCCGGTTCGAACGCCGCGCGCGAAGTCGCCAGAGACCTGCGCGGCCGCACCTAGACCCGGTTCGGATCCTCGCTCTCTCGCGGATCCTTTCGCCCTTTCGAGTTCCTGACGGATCCCTGATCGAAATCCGCATTGTGCGCGCCGGCTTCGACGCGTACACGGGATTGATCGAAGGGAGACGTCATGAAACGCATCGTCCGGCTCCAACGGTCCTCGATCCTTCTCCTGGTCCTCGGCATCTCGGCCACGGCGCTTCGAGCCCAGTCGCCCGTCGCGAACGACCACGACGGCATCGGCTGCCCGCCTTACATGGTGCGCGTCGGATCGATCTGCATCGACAGGTACGAGTCCAGCGTCTGGTCGAAGCCCCCGAGGAGCGACGGGAGGCCGAGAGGGACCCAGTACGGCGTCGACGGGCCGGACTATCCCTGCTCCGTCAACGGGAACGATTGCTCCGGGGCGAATCCCATCTACGCGGCCTCGGTTCCCGGCGTGGTGCCTTCGTCGGAGATCACCTGGTTCCAGGCGGCGCAGGCCTGCGCGAACGTCGGCAAGCGCCTGCCGACGAGCGCCGAGTGGCAGATGGCGGCCGCCGGCACACCGGACCCCGGGGACGACGGCGTCACGACCTGCAACACGGACGACCTCGCCCCGGGCCTGACGCCAACGGGTTCCCGCAAGAGCTGCGTCTCGAACTGGGGCGCCTACGACATGGTCGGGAACGTCCTCGAGTGGGTCGCCGACTGGTTCGAGGGAAGCAACGATCCCTTCGCGCCGTCGAACGGGACCGCCGGGGACAACTTCGGCGACGATTTCATGGTCGGCGTCAATCCGACCCAGAACCAGGGCGCGGGCACGAACTTCCCCTCTGCCCTCGTGCGGGGAGGGCGTTACAACGGCGGTACGGGCGCCGGCGTCTTCTCGCTCAACGCCCACTTCGCACCCTCGGACTCCGCCGACGGCGGTGGCTTCCGCTGTGCGCGCTGAGCGACGGCGTGCGAATGCTCCTCATTGACACCTTCGGGAATCCGGTGCCAGACTCGGAACACTTCTCCGGTCGAATGTGAAATTCGCTCCGGCCTGTGTCGCGGCGGTGATCACGTCGCTGCTCGCGGCGCCGGCCGGAGCTCAGGTTCCCTCGCCCACCGGGAACGTCTACGGCACGGCGCTCGACGAGCAGGGATCGCCGATCGCGGCCGCCACGGCGACGCTCGCCGGACCCGATGCCTCCCGAACCACGACGACGGGGACCCACGGCGACTTCCGGTTCCTCGCCCTCGCCCCGGGTTCCTACGCGCTCGAGCTCTCCCGGAGCGGGCTCCGGTCCGTGAAACGCGGAATCGAGGTTCAGCTCGGCAGGAGTGCGGTGGTCGAGATGACCATGTCGGTCGCCGGGGCCGAAGAGGCGGTCACGGTTCGGAGCGAGACGCCCGCGTTCGACACCCGTGAAGTCGTCACGGGCGCCGTCTACGGCGCCCAGGAGCTTCGCGACGTGCCGACCGTGCGCGACGTCGGCGCGATTCTGCGCCAGGTACCGGGCGTCCTGCTCGACAACACGGACACCGGAAGCGTGGAAACCGGAAATGCCCACGGCGCTGCGCGGCCGGCCTTCGTCGGGAAAGGAGCCCCCGCCAACCAGAACACGTTCAGCCTCGAAGGGACCAGCATCTCGATCGACGGCTTGTCGCCCGTACTCCTCGACTTCGATTCGCTCGAGAGCATCAGCGTATGGACCGGCGGCTCCGATCCGTCGTTGCCGAGCCCCGGCGCGACCGTCAACCTCGTGACCAAGCGCGGCACCAACCAGGTCGCCGGGTCCGCACGGGCGCTGTACGCCGACGGCTCCCAGTGGGACTACGGCCTCGAGGCCGGCGGACCCCTCTGGAAGGATCGGGTGTGGATCTGGGGCGCGGCGGCCTCCAATTCCTATCTCGGGCAGACGTTTTTCCTGCCGAGCGGCGAACCGACGCGCAGCCAGGAAACCGACAGGTACTTCAACGCCAAGCTCACGGCGCAGCCCGCGCCGGCGAACACGCTGACACTCGCCTTTCTCGATTTCCAGCGCAGCGTCGACGGCCGGGGTGCCAACCCGCAGCGCTCGGAACCGACGACCCAGGACGTGCACTGGCCGGGCGCGTCCTACAAGATCGAGGACTCCCAGGTCCTGTCGGAGAAGCTCTTTGCGACCCTCAGTTTCGCGTCCGTCACGGTTCACCGGACCGCGACTCCCAAGGGAGGCCTCGCCGAGCAGGCGGACTTCGACGCGGACTACGTGTGGCAGCACAGCTACACGTCCGAGTACACCGAGCGCCCGCAGCGCGACGCCGGGATCACGGCGTCCGCCTTTTTCGACACCGGAGCGCTGCGGCACGAGTTGAAGTTCGGCTTCGGCTACCGGCACGCGCACATCGAGTCAGCGTCTTCCTGGCCCGGAGACGCTCTCGTCGGCTATGCCGCCCCGCAGCCCGCCCAGGCGGCCGTGACGCGGGCGATGAACGCCAAGCTCGAAGACAACTTCTACGACACGTACCTCTCCGACACGATTCAGCTCGCCGACCTCACCGTGAACCTCGGCGCCCGGTTCGACTACCAGCAGTCCCGTAACCTCCCGTCCAGCGTTCCCGCCAACCCCGCCTTCCCCGAGCTGCTTCCCGCGGTGCGCTACGGCGGCGACTCCGGCTATCCGATCACGTGGCGCTCGGTCGAGCCCCGGATCGGCGTGACCTGGGCCGTCGGCGCGGACCGACGCACGCTGCTGCGGGCGTCGTACGCCCGATTCGCCGACGAGCTCGGGACCGACGTCGCGTTCGTCAATGCCTTCCCCGGGATCGCCCAGCTGTACTACAACTGGAACGATGCCAACGGGAACGGCCGGGTCGAACCCTCCGAGATCAACCTCGGTCAGCTCGTCTCGTGGTCCTACGTGGACCCGAACAATCCCGGCTCCGCGACGCCCGTCAACGCGCTCGCGGCCGGCCTGAAGGCGCCGACGACCGACGAGTTCATCGTCGGCATCGACCGACAGATAAGCCCCGACTTGTCCGCCTCGCTCGCGTACACCTACCGGCGGCGGCAGGGCACGCTGTTCTCACCGCTGATCGGCACGACGCGCGCGAGCTACGCGTACGAGGGCAACGCCTCGGGAACGGTTCGCGACCCGGCCACCGGTTTTGTCCTCGAGTTCAGCGAGCCCTACTACGAGCTGACGACCAAGCCTGTTCCGGACGGATCCGTGCTCCAGAACCGTCCCGACACGACGCAGACCTACGGCGGCTTCCAGCTGCAGGTTCTCAAGAGCTTCTCCGACAACTGGATGCTGCGCGTGGCCTTCGCCTACAACGACTCGCGCCAGCAGGTGGGCGCCGGCGGCATCATCGACCCGAACAACGTGATCCCCGGGGTCAATAC
>Ga0335070_10001395_pt1 | contig 27832 bp, 22 predicted proteins | sample Lox_Sample_13_FD_206722 | JGI IMG/M metagenome (GOLD analysis project Ga0335070, IMG submission 206722) | Soil microbial communities from Loxahatchee National Wildlife Refuge, Florida, United States - Lox_Sample_1.3 | ecosystem: Environmental > Terrestrial > Soil > Wetlands | place: USA...
GCTTACCATTTTATTCATGTTCCCATTATCGCCGTAACGGGAACCAATGGAAAGACCACCACGACCCTGCTCATCGGTGAAATGTTAAAAGAGGACGGGAGAAAAGTCGGAGTGGGAGGCAATGTCGGAGAACCATTGATTCTTTTTGCAGATGGAGAAGGCCGATGGGAGGTATTGGTCGTTGAGATCTCCAGCTTTCAGTTGGAGGCCATTGAAGATTTCCGGCCACGAATCTCTGTTCTGCTGAACATCACGGAGGACCATCTGGATCGATATCCCAGCTACGACGACTACATCGGGACAAAAGTGAGAATTTTTGCGAATCAGAACTCCGGGGACATGGCTGTTCTCAACAGTGATGATCCCATTGTGATGCGGTTTGGAGAGCGAATCAAGGCAAGAAAAGTCTTATTCAGCTTGAAGGGAAAGCTTGATGAGGGTGCTTTTTCAAATGGCCGGACGATCTCTTTGAGACGGGCGGGAAATGAAGAGAAATATTCGTTAGCCAAGACCTCCTTGAAGGGGGTGCACAACGTGGAGAATATGATGGCCGCTCTCACCGCGGCCAGGATGTTTGGTTGTTCAAAAAAGGCGATTCAGAGTGCCCTCAATCGCTTTAAGGGTCTTGAGCATCGTCTCGAATTTGTCCGGGAGATTGAAGGAGTTCGTTTCTACAATGACTCCAAGGGAACAAATGTTGGTTCTGTGGTTAAATCCCTACAGAGTTTTTCAGAACCCGTGATCTTGATCGCAGGAGGCAAGGATAAGAACGGAGATTTAGGCCCTCTTGAAGAATTGATTCGGAAACGGGTGAAGCATCTCATTCTGATTGGAGAGGCCAAGGAGAGAATGAACCGCGAGCTTGGCGGGCTGACCGATACGGTCATCGCGAGGAGCATGAAAGAAGCCGTGCAGATCGCCCATCGAAAGGCAAAGACAGGAGAGGTCGTTCTCTTGTCGCCCGCCTGTTCGAGTTTTGACATGTTCAAAGATTATAAGGAGAGGGGAATGATTTTTAAGGAAGCCGTTCAAAAAATAAGCACCAAATCCCCTGCCTACCGGCAGGCACCAATATCCAAGTAAATCCCAAGCAACAAGGACCGAAAGTTTTGGTGATTGGAATTTGGGAATTGTAGCTTGCTGGCTGTTAAGCCGATGGCGAAGGTGACAAGGTGAAGGGAAAGAAAAGGCTCGATTTCATTCTTTTGTTTACAGCTCTTGCCCTAGTGGGGATTGGGATTGTGATGGTTTACAGCACCAGCGCGATCATCGCCGGGGATCGTTTTGGAGATCCTTACTACTTTCTCAAGCGGCAGGCCCTTTATGCAGCGGTTGGTTTCGCCCTGATGATCCTTATGATGTTTGTCCCCGATGGACTCTTGAAGCGGTTGGCCTATCCCATTCTGATTTTTTCCATCCTTCTCCTGATCGCCGTCTTGATCCCGGGTATCGGACATCGAGCTGGCGGGGCCATGCGCTGGTTGAAGATCCAGTCTTTCTCCTTCCAGCCGTCGGAGTTTGCCAAGTTAGGTCTGGTCGTCTTTCTTGCCTACCTTTTAGCGAAGAAGGAGGAGAAGATCCGAAGCTTCTCTTTTGGATTTCTTCCGCCGGTGCTGCTTTCCGGCCTTGTCATCGCTTTGGTGATGAAAGAGCCCGATTTTGGAGCCGCCTTCTTTCTCACGGTGATGGTTTTCCTCCTCCTCTTCGTCAGCGGTGCAAGGGTGATCTATATTGCAGGGGCCTGTTTCATTGCCATTCCAGTCGCTTATTATTTTTTGATGAACGTCGGGTACCGTTACAAAAGATTGATGGGTTTCATCAGGCCTTGGGAAGACCCCAATGGAACAAGTTTCCAGATTATTCAGTCCTTCCTCTCCTTTGGCTCGGGAGGTCTCTTTGGGTTGGGATTGGGAGAGGGAAGACAGAAACTCTTTTTTCTTCCCGCTCCCCACACGGACTTTATCTTTTCTGTCGTCGGGGAGGAGTTGGGTCTGGTCGGCGCGATGGTCGTCGTGCTGCTCTTCTTCATTCTGACCCTCAGAGGAATCCAGATCGGACTTTCCCTTGTGGAACGATTTGGGGCCTATTTGGCGTTGGGCATTACGTTGATGATCTCCCTTCAGGCCGTAATCAATATGGGAGTGGTTTTGGGACTTCTTCCCACAAAAGGGTTGACCCTTCCGTTTATCAGTTATGGGGGGACGTCCCTGATCGCCAATTTAGCTGGGATAGGGATACTTCTCAACCTTTCGACCCATGTGGAACGACGATGAGGTGTGTCATTGCCGGAGGAGGCACAGGAGGCCATCTTTTTCCGGGCATAGCCATTGCTGAGGCATTCGTCGAAAGAGAGAAGGGGAACCAAGTGCTCTTTATCGGAACGGAAAGAGGAATCGAAGCTAAAGTTTTGCCTGGAGGAAAATTTCCACTGAGAACGATTAAAGCAAAACCCATTCAGGGGAGATCCCTTCTGGAGAAGGTCAAGGCGATCTTGGGCTTACCAATGGCCGTCTCTGAGGCTTCTTCGATCTTAAGAGAGTTTCAACCTCAGCTCGTATTGGGTGTTGGCGGGTATGCCTCCGGTCCCACCCTCTTGGCCGCATTCTTTATGGGGATAAAGAGAGCCATCCAGGAACAGAATGTGATGCCTGGAACGACGAATCGAGTTCTCAAATGGTTCAGCCAGCGGATCTTTGTCTCCTTTGAAGAGGCGAAGAAATATTTTCCCGAGAAGAAAACGAGTGTGACGGGCAACCCGATCCGGAAAGAATTCTTTGTTTCCTTAAGCAAAGGGAAGGGAGAGATGAAGGAAGAAGATCGATTGACTCTCTTCGTCTTTGGAGGAAGCGCAGGGGCGCATCGGATTAATCATGCGATGATCGAAGCCCTGAGTCAACTGGAAGGAATAAAATCCTCTTTAAAGATCATTCACCAAACGGGGAGAGAAGATCTTGACACCGTATCAAAAGCGTATCACGAAAAAGGGTTTGATGTATCGGTCAAACCATTCATCGAAGATATGGCCACCTGCTACCAAATGTCTGATCTGGTGATCTGCAGGTCCGGGGCGAGCACCGTGGCTGAGCTGGCGGTGTGCGGAAAAGCGGCTCTTCTGATCCCCTATCCTTATGCAGCTCATAACCATCAATTCATCAATGCCAAGAAACTGGTCGATCTGGGTGCGGCGAAAATGATTTTGGATCGAGAGTTAAGCGGGGAAGTTATCGCCCAAGCCATCCTCCATCTTTACCACCATCCTCAGGAGCGTGCCAAGATGGAAGAGTCCATTCGACGGCTGGGGAGGCCGAGGGCAGCCGAAGAAATCGTGGATCACTGTTATAGGTTGGTTGCAGAAAACTGATAGGGAACAAGGGATGCCAGGGTTCGAAGCTCGAATGAAATTCCAAATTCCAAGCACCAATATCCAAATAAGCTCCAATCACCAATTGGCGAAACTTTTGGTCATTGGAATTTGAATATTGAGTATTGTTTGGAATTTGTAATTTGGGGTTTGGAATTTGGGAATTATCGTATGTATCGAAGAGGAAAGATCCAACATATTCATTTTGTGGGCATCGGCGGAATTGGGATGAGCGGGATTGCAGAGGTGTTGCTCAATCTGGGCTACCAGGTCAGCGGTTCGGATGCGAAGGAGACAGAAGTTACCCGAAGACTTCAGTCCTTGGGGGCTAAAGTTTCTTATGGCCATCGGAGGGAGAATCTGAAAGAGGCAGACGTGGTGGTCACCTCCTCAGCGATTCGAAAAGGGAACCCCGAGGTCGAGGCAGCAGAGGAGAGGTTCATCCCGGTGATTCCCAGGGCAGAGATGCTGGCAGAGCTAATGCGAATGAAAATCGGGATTGCCATTGCGGGGACCCACGGAAAGACCACCACCACCTCGCTCATCTCCACAGTCTTGGCCGCGGGCGGCCTTGACCCTACGGTTGTGATCGGGGGAAGGCTGAACAGCATTGGAAGTAATGCCAGGCTCGGGCAGGGTGAATATTTGGTGGCTGAAGCGGATGAGAGCGATGGCTCTTTTCTCAAATTGATGCCCACCATTGCCGTGGTGACCAATATCGACCCGGAGCATCTCGATTATTACAAGGGGATCGATGAGATCAAGGAGACCTTTCTCTCTTTTCTTGACAAGATTCCATTTTTCGGATTGGCCGTGCTCTGCCTCGACCATCCGAACATCCAAAGTCTTCTCCCAAGGTTGAAGAAGCGATTTACCACCTATGGGTTGACCACGCAAGCTGACTATCAAGCCAAGGAGATTGTCTTCGAAGGGCTCTCGACTTCCTTCGACGTGGTCCACCGGCGCCGAGAGATAGGCAGATTGAGCCTTCGGATGCCGGGGCTCCACAATGTCTATAATGCTTTAGCCACATTAGCCACCGCCTTTGAACTGGATATTTCCTTCCAGGTCGTTCAGGAGACGCTGCGCGATTTCAGCGGGATTCAGAGACGGTTTCAGATCAAAGGAGAGAAGAAGGGGATTCTCATCGTGGATGATTATGGTCATCATCCCGTAGAGATTATGGCCACGCTCAGGGCGGCACGAACCGGCTGGGCGAAGAGGATCATCGCAGTATTTCAACCCCATCGCTACACGAGGACGCAGGCCCTGTTCAAAGATTTTCTCACTGCCTTTTATGACGCCGACGTCCTCATTCTTACCGATATTTACCCCGCAGGAGAAGATCGCATCGAAGGCGTGGAATCGAAAGGCCTCTTCGAAGGACTCCGTGAATATGGGCATAAGGACGTGACGTACCTGTCAGATAAGAAAGGGATCGTTGAGCATCTCCTCCGCGTGATTTCCCCAGGGGATTTAGTTATCACGCTAGGAGCAGGAGATATCTGGCAGGTTTCAGAAGAGTTGGTGAATCGACTGAACTAACAGTTCGGAGTTCAGAGTTATGAGTTCGGAGTTTTGTTTGAGTCTCCGAACTGCGAACTAATTACTCCGAACTCAGACGCGAAGCGGATGGGGCGGGATTACAAGAAATGGGCGGTCGGGCTGATCACGGGAAGGGTTCTTTTTGATGCGCCCATGAGACAATTCACATCGATGAAAGTGGGAGGTCCGGCAGACAGCCTTCTCTTTCCGAAAGATGTCGATGAATTAAGGAAGGCCGTCCGATATGCGAGGAGAAAAAGAATCCCTCTATTGATTTTAGGGAATGGAACTAATCTGATCGTGAGGGATAAAGGAGTTCGCGGATGGGTAATCAGTCTGGCTCAGGGAATGAAAAAGATTGTTGTGGATGGCGAAATGGTCGAGGCAGAAGCGGGCCTCCTCCTTCAGCGGTTGGTTCAGTCCTCAATTCGAAAGGGACTTACGGGGCTCGAACCCTTCTCTGGCATTCCCGGAACCGTGGGAGGGGGTTTGGCAATGAATGCCGGAGCATGGGGTGCCGAATTGAAGGATATCCTTGTTTCCATGACCTTGATGAAGGGGGATGGAGAGGTGGTAGAGAGGCCCCGTTCGAAGCTTCGATTCTCTTATCGAGGATTGGTCATCCCCCCTTTCTGGATTATTCTCAAAGGTCGGTTTCGTTTGAAGAATGGAGAGAAAAAAGAAATTCTTGAACGAGTGAAATCTTATTCGGAAATGAGGAGGACGAAGCAACCTTTGGATTATGCCAGTGCTGGGTCCATATTTAAGAATCCTAAGGAGGGCCCTGCGGGGAAATGGATCGAAGAAGCCGGGCTCAAGGGATTTCGGATCGGCCAGGCAATGGTCTCAGATCGCCATGCAAATTTCATCATCAATCTGGGGGAAGCCAAAGCGGAAGAGGTGGTTCGCTTAATGGAGATCATTGAGGCGAAAGTCTACCAAGAGAAGGGCATCTCCCTCGAACGGGAGGTGAAAGTGGTGGGTGAGGCGTAATGTGGAATGCGGAGTGCCGATTGCGGAATGTTCCCTTTCGTCTGTAGAATTGTATCCTAACTGTAGGGGCTTGATTTATCAAGCCCCTACAGTAGGGCTCAATGAATTGAGCCCCTATAGCATAATTTATACGCCGTTCGGCAAGCGTAGGTAGATGAAGAATCAATCGCTCAAGAAAAAGAAGGTTGCTGTCATGATGGGGGGTCTTTCTCGCGAGAGAGAAATTTCTTTGAAGACGGGGAAGGCTATCTTGAGAGCTCTTGCTGAAAAGGGATACGCAGTGATTCCCATCGATGTAGGAGATGACATCGCTGAAAAGTTGGTGAAGGAAAAGATCGAATATGCCTTTTTGGCCCTCCACGGAAGATTTGGGGAGGATGGGACGGTTCAGGGGATGCTGGAATTGATGAGGATTCCATATACAGGGTCGGGAGTCCTAGCAAGCGCCCTGGCCATGGACAAAATCATGTCGAAGAAGTTTTTCCTTTGCGAAAAGATTCCGACCCCTCACTTCGAGGTATTTCGATGGGATGAAATCAAGAGAGACCAGCCTAAAAAAATTTCCCTTCCTCTGCCAGTTGTAGTCAAGCCGGCCAGAGAAGGTTCGACGATTGGCATTTCCATTGTTCGGAAAGAAGAAGATCTTCCTTCCGCTTTGAGGGAGGCAGGGGGATACGATGTGGAGATATTGATAGAGGAATTTATGAGAGGCAAAGAGATCACGGTCGGCATTCTTGAGGAGATTCCTTTGCCGATCATCGAGATCGTCCCAAAGAGCGGCTTTTACGATTACCGTTCCAAATATACAAAGGGGGAGACTGAATATATTCTTCCTGCTCGAATTGCAAGGGAAAAGTATCTCTACGCACAGGAGATTAGCCTCAAGGCTTTCCAAACGCTGGGTTGTTCAGGGGTGGCCAGAGTCGATTTGATGACCGATGAAAATGAAAACCCTTTCGTGATCGATGTCAACACCATGCCCGGGATGACTGAAACCAGTCTCCTGCCCAAAGCAGCCAATTACGCGGGGATTTCATTTGAAGACCTGGTGGAACGGATCCTATTAGGAGCCTCTCTAAAGATGTAATGTAGAGCGTCAAAAGTTCTTTGCTTTGGTTGTCATCCCGGGCTCGACCCGGAATCCAGTGCTTCTGAACTGGATTCCCGCCTTCGCGGGAATGACGCTTGGGGAATAAAAGGAATATGGGGGAAGCGGTTACAGTCGGAGACGGAAAGTTTCTCAGGCCGAAGGCACGGAGGGAAGAAACGGGAGGGGAAAAATTCTTAGGGATCATCAAGAAGATCCTCCGGTTGACCTTTCAACTTCTTCTCCTCTCTTTTTTCCTGTTTATCGGACATTGGATCTATGTTCATCTTTTGGGAGACCCTTATTTTCGAGTCAGGGAGGTCGAGGTGGAAGGGGGAAGAAAGATCCCGAAAGAGACCCTTCTTTCCCTCACCGTGGTGGAGGGAATGCCTAATCTGTTCTCGGTCAAATTGAAGGATGTCGTTAAACAATTGGAGTCCCATCCCTGGATTGAACGAGTTCAGGTGAAGAAGGTCTTCCCCAATAAGATCCTGATTCAAATCGAAGAGAAAAAGCCGATGGCCATCATTCAGTTGGGAGAGCTTTACTATATCGATACCAAAGGAGAGATCTTTTCTCCGGTGGGGGAGAGGGATGAGTATAACTACCCCTACCTCACCGGCTTGACCCGGCAGGTTTTAGAAAAAGATCCCGTGGAGGCAAAGCGCCTGATCAACAAGGCTCTGGAGCTTCTGAGGATCGTTCGCCAAGAAAAGATCTCACCCTTGGAGGAAATCTCCGAGATCCATATGGAGAAGGCCTTTGGGATCCATTGTTTTACCAAGGCCGAAGGGCTGGAAGTCAAACTGGGATGGGAGGAGTTTGAAGAAAAGTTGAAGAGATTGTCTCTCATCTGGTCAGACCTTCGCAAAAAGGGATATTCAGCCATCATGATCGATTGCAGTGACTTAAGAAGAGTGGTGGTTAAAAAGGCGTCCTGAAGGAGGTGATGAAAAGGTGGGGAAGAAAGATGCATTAATGGTCGGATTGGACATCGGGACAACTAAAATCTGTACGGTGGTTGGAGAGGTCTCTGATGGCCAGGTCAACATCATCGGGCTTGGGACTTTTCCGTCGAAGGGATTGCGAAAGGGAGTGGTCATCAATATTGAGAGCACCGTCCATTCAATCAAAAAGGCGGTCGAAGAAGCGGAGTTGATGGCCGGCTGCCACCTCACCTCTGTCTATGCAGGGATTGCAGGCGGTCATATTAAAGGGATTAATAGTCACGGGGTGATCGCCGTGAAGAACCGGGAGATCGGTCAGAGTGATGTGAAGCGAGTGATCGATGCCGCCAGCGCGGTGGCCATGCCGATGGATCGAGAGGTGATTCATATCATTCCACAGGAATTCATCGTGGACGATCAGGACGGGATCAAAGACCCTGTAGGAATGTCAGGAGTGAGACTAGAAGGAAGGGTTCATATCGTCACGGGCGCTATTACCTCTGCCCAGAATATCATTAAATGCGCTAACAAGGCCGGGCTGGATGTGGACGACATTGTGTTGGAACAGTTAGGCTCGAGCGAAGCGGTCCTGACGCCCGAGGAGAAGGATCTGGGGGTTGCCATCATCGACATCGGAGGTGGAACAACAGATCTGGTCATCTTCTCGAACGGGGCGATCAAACATACCTGTGTTTTTTCTTTGGCAGGAAGCCATATCACCAGCGATATCTCGATGGGACTTCGAACGCCGGTGGAGGACGCCGAAAAGATCAAAATAAAATACGGGTGTTCCCTGGCCGCTTTGGTTCGGAAAGACGAGACCATTGAGGTTCCCAGCGTAGGAGGCAGGAAACCTCGTGTCCTTTCCAGGCAGACCCTGGCCGAGATCATCGAACCCAGGGTCGAGGAGATTCTCACCCTCGTTCATAATGAGGTGGTGAGGACGGGATTTGCCAATCTCCTTGCCTCCGGCATCGTCCTCACCGGTGGAAGCGCCATTCTGGAGGGCGTTCCAGAATTGGCGGAGCAGATCTTTAATCTGCCTGTCCGGAGGGGAACCCCCATCGGGATTGGAGGATTGATCGATCTGGTTGCGAGCCCGATGTATGCAACTGGAGTGGGTCTGGTTCTCTATGGAAGTCGAAATAGGGGTCAGAGCCGGTTCAAAGTGGGTGAAGGAAATATCTTTAGCAAGGTGACTCACCGGATGAGGGAATGGATCGGAGAATTCTTTTAATGGAAAGATGGAGTAATGGAAGGTTGGAGTAATGTCTTAGTAAAACCCAACATTCCAATATTTCGATATTCCCTGTCTGCCGACAGGCAGGCAGTATTCCAATTCTAAAAAAAGGAGGGAGGACATGATCGAATTCGACGAAAACAGAAATTTGGCCGCCAAGGTCAAGATCATCGGAATTGGAGGGGGAGGAAACAATGCCCTGAACACCATGATTTCTTATCAACTCTCTGGGGTCGATTTTATCGCGGCCAATACCGATGCTCAGGCACTGGCGGCAAATATGGCTCCCAACAAACTCCAGTTGGGAGAAAATCTGACCAAAGGCCTGGGGGCCGGAGCGAATCCGGAAGTGGGAAGGAAAGCTGCTCTCGAGGATGTCGAGAAGATTCGCGAAGCGCTCAGAGGGGCAGACATGGTCTTTATCACAGCCGGCTTAGGTGGAGGAACTGGCACGGGAGGGGGGCCGGTGATCGCGGAAGTGGCCCGTGAGTTGGGTGCGCTCACCGTGGCGATCGTGACCAAACCTTTTTACTTCGAGGGAAAGAAGAGGATGAAGCAAGCGGAGGAAGGGTTGGCCAACCTGAAGATGACCGCCGACGCCCTCATCACCATCCCGAACCAACGCCTTCTCAGCATCAGCGGGAAGAGCATGACTCTGCTCGAAGCCTTCAAAAAGGCAGACGAAGTTCTCTTTCATGCTGCGAAAGGGATTTCAGACATCATCGTTGGCCACGGAATCATCAATTTGGACTTCGCCGATGTCCGGACGGTCATGTCCGAAACGGGAATGGCGCTGATGGGAACAGGGATCGCTTCGGGTGAAAATCGATCCGTGGAAGCTGCGCAAAAAGCGATCTCCAGTCCCTTACTGGAAGATATTACGATTGAAGGAGCGAGGGGGCTTCTCATCAACATCACGGGCGGCGAGAACATGACCCTCAGTGAGATCAATGAGGCCACGACGCTCGTTCAGAAGGAAGCCCATGAAGAGGCTAATGTGATCTGGGGCATGGTGGTCGACAAAACGATGAAGGAAGAGATTCGAGTGACCGTAATCGCCACTGGGTTCGGAAAGAAAGAGGAGAAGAAAACGGCTCAGTTTAAGAAAGTGGCTCCGATCTCATTTGGCCTCAGAGAGCAGAACAAACTGGACCTTCCGCGGTTCTCCTTCCCCAACAAAGAGAATAATCGGGACATTCCTGCTTTCATGAGAAAGGTCAAGACCAGCGAGCGGTTCGATGAGCTACAACTGGATCTGCCGTCGGATTTCTCCGTGGAAGATGAAGACCGGTTTGACATTCCCACTTTCTTGAGAAAACAGGCCGACTGAATTCAGGGATTAGGGATTAGGGGTTAGGGGTTAGGGATTAGGGGTTAGGAGATCAGAATAAGAAGATTGGGCAATTGCCCTTTTTCTGTTATATTGATGCTAATCCCAAAACCCTAAGCGCTAAACCCTGATCATGACTTCCTGGAAACTCGTTCAGAAGGCCAGAGCGACTCTTGAGAAAGAGAGAGGAGTTGTCGAAAAGACATGGGGCGGGAAGATTACCATCTGTCTCCTCTATCCCAACTCTTACCACGTGGGGATGTCCAACCTTGGATTTCAGACTCTTTATCAAATTTTGAACGCCCAGGATGATGTCGTCTGCGAGAGAGCTTTCCTCCCGGAGCCGGAAGATCTCCAAGAATACCGCCAGACCAAAACTCCTCTTTTCTCATTAGAATCTCAAAAACCTCTCTCCGACTTCGATATCTTAGCCTTCTCCATTTCTTTTGAAAACGATTTTCTCAATGTGCTGACCCTCCTGGAGTTGGCCCGTATCCCCTTGGAGAGCCGTCTTCGTGATGAGAGATATCCTTGGGTGCTCGCTGGAGGGGTCGCCGTCTTTTTGAATCCAGAGCCCATTAGCGAATTCTTTGATTTTTTCATCCTCGGTGAGGCGGAAGAGGTCATCGGAGAATTCTTAGAGGTGTGCCGCGATGCCCTTGCGGACAAGAAAAAGGAAGGGAAGGATGATTTTTTGATCAATCTGAGCAAGGTGGAAGGAGTTTATGTCCCAAAGTTTTATCGGGTCACCTATGCTGAAGATGGAAAAATAGAGGTTATGGATCCCAAACCGGGAATTCCTGGAAAGGTTAAGCGGAGATGGGTTCCCAGGCTCGATCAATTCCCAACTCAGTCCACTCTTTTTACCCCGGATACGGAGTTTAAGGAGATGGCCTTGGTAGAGGTCAACCGGGGTTGCCCGAGGGGATGCCGTTTCTGTGCGGCCTGTTTTGTTTACCATCCTTTTCGAAGTCGAAGCCTCCCCGTTCTGGAATCAATTTCCAAGGGAGCCCTTTTGAGAGAACATCGAATTGGCTTGACCGGGACCGCGGTTTCAGATTATCCTCAACTCCTCCCGCTTTGTCAGACAATCCTGTCTCAGCAAGGGAGAATCTCCCTATCTTCTTTAAGGGTGGACGCGGTCACGCCCTCCCTGATCCAGTATCTCAGAGAGGGGGAGGATCGTACGGTGGCCATTGCGCCCGAGGCGGGTTCGGAGAGGCTTCGAAGGGTCCTGAAGAAGGGTTATGCCGAGGAGGAGATTTTGAAATCCGTTCGTACTCTTGTTGAAAATGGCCTCGCCCAGATCAAATGTTATTTTTTGATCGGTCTTCCCTCTGAGACGGATGAGGATATTAAAGAGATTCTTCTTCTTGTGAAAAAGATTCGGCACCAAATTCTCTCAACCCTGAAGGATCAGAAGAAAAGATGGAGGTTCGTTTTAAGCGTTAACGCCTTTATCCCAAAACCGGCGACTCCTTTTCAGTGGGTCCCGATGGAAGAAGTGGGGGAGTTGAAGAAGAAGTTGAAGATGATTCAAAGGGGAATTCAGGGGGAGAAGGGGATGGAAATGATCTACGATCTTCCCAAATGGGCCTATATCCAGGCATTACTCTCCCGAGGGGATCGGAGGGTGGGGAAGATATTGATGGCAGCACACCGATCTCATGGAAATTGGAGCCAGGCCCTTCGGGAAACGGATATTAACCCGGACTTCTATGTCTACCGGAAAAGGGATCTGGATGAGATCTTTCCATGGGACTTCATCGACCATGGAATCTCGAAAGAGCAATTGAAGAAGGAGTACTTAAAAGCAATGGAAGAAGCAAGTGTCAGGTAGTCGGATAGTCTCGTAGTCAAGTAGTCAAAAGACTACAAGACCACAAGACTACGAGACTACAGGACTACTTGACTGCAAGACTAAGCGGAAATGAAGGAAAAGTTAAGATGAGAGCAGAGAAGGTTTTTTTTCAGAGCGAAGGATATAGGATTTCCGGGGTTCTCCATCTTCCTGACGAAGAGAATCCGCCGTGTGTGATCGCCTCTCATGGTCTTCTGTCGAGTAAAGATAGCGAAAAGTATATTGCCCTCGGCGAGCGGATGTCAGGAGAGGGAATGGCGATGCTAAGATTCGATTTTAGGGGAATCGGAGAAAGTGAGGGAAACGAGGAAGACAATACCGTCAGCAAAAAAATCGCCGACCTGAACACAGCGATTGATTTCATGGAGACCTATCCCGGTCTGGGAGCCCGGATCGGCCTCATTGGATCGAGCCTTGGAGGTTTTCTTTCCTTGATCAAGGCCTCGACGGATAAAAAGATCAAGGCTGTCGTCGTTTGGGCCACCCCATTGCACTTGGATGATCTCGGATCGGAAAAACAGGAGGAGGATTATCCTTTGCCTCCAGAGGCCTTTTTTGAAGATCTACCGAGACATCGCCTATTGCCTCTCTTACAAAAGGTTTCAAATGGTCTGGTGATTCACGGGGAAAGGGATGAATTGGTTCCCGTGGATCAAGCTCTGGGTATCTTTTACAATCTGGGCATCCCTAAAGAGATTCACGTCATCGGCGGGGCAGACCATCGTTTGACCGATCCAGCCCATCGCCAGCGCGCCATCGAGCTCAGCTTGGACTGGTTCAAAAAACATCTGTGAAGCTTTGTTCGTCTTCTCGTGAAGACTATGGATTCTTCGGTTGGGTTCCTTCAGATGTCATTTGTGTATTGGTAGTAGACATGGGCAGGTGTGAGTATCGATAGGCGGGATCAACCTGCCTCCTTGACTTCTTGTATCTTCCAGGTCCTTTCTTCCTTCTTCAGTACGGCGTCGAAAAAAGTCTTGCTCTCTTGTTGTTGACGAGCGCCCTTTGGTGAAATCTTGATCACCCATTCTATTTTTACCCTGGCCGTGTCCCCGGTGATCGACGTCTTTTTCAAATCATAAGAGAGTTCGAGATAATCAAATTTTTTCCAGAAGGAGAGCGTGGCCTTCTTTTTGCCGTCTCGATCTTTGAAATCAGTGGCATAACAGGATAGGAAGAGATCGATATCCTTCTGCAGATTTGCCAGCCGAATATGTTCGAGGAGATCTTTTATTTTCTCTATCTCCAATGCTTCAAGAGCCGAAGCATCAGAAGGAATTGAACTGGAAGAAGGGGCTGCCTCGGTTTTCTCCTTGGAGATGATCGAACGCTGCTCGGCCTCTGCCTTCCCTGAGTCTTGTGGAACAGGAACCCTTGCCGTTGCATTAAGAGGATTTGAGGAGCTAGCGTGAACCGGGGCTGAAACCTCTTTAGGACGGAAGGCCTTTGGCTCGGGGGATTTCGCGACGTGGAAATAAATGGACCAAACCAAGTATCCTCCCGCGAAAACCATAACCAAGATGCTACTCACTTCGAGGACCAAGCGACGATAGTCTATTTTGCGGCTCCCCGGATGAATGGATCTTCTTCCCAGATGGTCCCCTGGCTTGGTCGCAGGGTCTTGTTTGGACGCTCCGGGAGTTTTATCTGTTTCTGCGTCTGAAAAAAGTTCAAGCTCGTTCCGTTCGATTTGATCAGCGTGACGCTGCAACCCATCGCGCACAGGACCCCTGTCCCTCCTTTTGGGACTGGAAGGAGAGGGGATCTTTGACCCCGGCTCCTGGACCGGGGCTGTCAAAGTCTGATGCGGAGTGTTTGGGTCAAAGGCATGATCAGGGGTACTGGGTGACTCGGTTGTTCCCACGTCCTGGGCTGCGACTTCCGCCATAAGAGCTGACCCACATCTCACACAGGTATTCCCCCGTTCATAGATAATTTTGCAATCGGGGCAAATGAGATTTTTACGGGGGGTCTCGATCAATTCTTCTTGGATGGTTTGTAACGGAATGGGTTCTTCACCGGCTTTGGGCTTTAAAGTTGCCTTCGCCTCTTCGGATGCTTGAGTGAGCGCTTGAGGCAAAAGGGGCGAACCGCATTTTGGGCAAAAATTTCCATCTTGGTAAGTGATTTTACAGGTGAGACAGATAAGGTCTTCACGAGGTGTCCCGGTCTGTTCCTCCCGAAGTTGTTCTGCTTGAAGGCTTTCTCTCTTGTCTTCCGGTTCTTTGCGGCCTGCCTCTGATCCTTCGTTCCCTCCGGAAGAGATTTCAGCGACCAGGCCGGAACCGCACCGGATGCAAGAACTCCCGAATTCATAAGTTGTTTTACAATTGGGGCAGACCAGTCGTTGTTCCGATTTTTCCACCTCCTTTTCCGGGCCTTTTTTATTCGGGGCAATATCTTCCCGGGTGACGAGGGGGCCTCCGCAATAACTGCAGAACTTTTTATCTTCTTTGAATTCGACATTGCAGCTTACACAGACCAGCATCTCTCCCTCTTGAAATGAGCAGGTCGCTGAAAAACGGTCATTTGCGGCGTTCTAACAAGTACGCCTCTGGCCGACTCACCAACTCGTCGGCGTGGCAAGAGTCACTCCTTATTCGTCGTGACGCCACTCTCAGGATTTCGGGTGCCTTGCATCGAACCATTTTTGAGGAACCTGAAAAAATCACTTTTTCGGCAGCCTTTTCAATCGTCACATCGGCGTTGGTTTCGAAGTCGGCGGAGATGAGTCAGGGCCCGATCCTTCGGAAGTAGCCGATTTACTCACCCATGCCTCGCTTCCGTCCTCAAGCCGAATGTGCAGCCAGTCTCCCTTTACTTTGAGAATTTTTATGGAGGTCCCTTTTTTTGCACTGCCGATCACCCGATAGCTGGTCCCGGGCCCCTCACGCAAATTCACGTTGGCCCATACGACCTGGGCAACACGAAGGACCGGTTTTGGGGCCACGACAGGAGCTTGGGGAGGGGATGTGACTTCAGGTTGGATCTTTGCGGGCGGAGGTTTTGGCATTTCCTTAGGCGGCGGGGGAGGAGGAAAAACCCGATAGGACTCAGGAGGAGTCTTGGCCACGATGAAACTCGCTGACTCCTCAATGGCGAAGCGTATTGCCCTTTCCATGGGTGTTCTTGAAAAATCTCTAAAAGCTTCTGGCAATCGGATCGCAGCCTTTCCAGTGGTTTCGCAATCGACCGCTTTCCCCGTCATTCTCTTTGTGTTGAGGGTCTTGTTGGTTCTTGCATCCGTCACCGTTATCATGAGTGCCACGAGTGACGTCCCTTCTGTTTTCTCCCCGGCACCCGCAACCCCGGGCTTGAATTCCTTTACCGTTCCATCTACGAGAAGATCGATCTCTTCCTCTTTTCTATTTCGACTGCTATCCATAGCATCTTGGCTTCTAAGGGTATCATTCAAAGGTTTGCGACTGTAAACGATATAGCGATTTGTAGCCAACAATGCGCTACGTAACATCTCAGCCATTGCATCTCCCACCTTACTGGTCTCTTTCCCCCATGCCGAGTCCGCGAGCTTAAGAACCACCACCCTTGCCTTAGGCCCTTTGTAGTTTTCTTGTAGAAGTTGTTCATAGGATGGCAGTGTGAGTTTTTCATCAGGATGGATCGTCTGGTCAATGATGGAGCAGCCTACCACATAAGATAAGAATACGATTGTCATCGAAAGCTTAGAAAAGAAGTTAATACGTGCCTCTCTCATCAGAATTCTCAACGTGGCTTAGGTTGTATTTTAAACTCATATTTAACGTTTGTACGTTTCGATTCTTCTGTAAGTAAGCAAAATAAGTGCCATTTTTTGACAATTTTAATTAGTTAAAATTACATGGTTTTTCTGACATCTGGGTTCTTTTGGAGACAAAAAGGTGCCAATTTTTAGCCACCGGTCACAAAATGTCCAAATTTGCAAGGTGAGACTACTAGTCGATCAAAAGCAATCCATTCCAGAAAAGTTGATTGGGGGAGGAGAAATCGAAGGGAAGGCCGATTCTCTTGGCTGTACGAATGACATCAATTCCCATTCCTTCAATCGAAGGTCTTGACATCAGAGGACGACGACAAGGACCAGCAGGACCAACACATTCTCGGCAGAGTTTACAGGAACCACCAATCAGCCCCGCCGCTAACGGATAACCTAGAAAAAGCGCTTTTCTCTCTAATTGGTGGATGATTTGGTGGAGGGAAAGTCCGTATCTTTTGATCTCCGCTTTGGAAACCTTCCCGGCCTTCGCAAGGGATAATTGAACAAACAATGCTCTCGAATATTTCTTAAGAGATTTTCGAAACTCCTCTACCGAAGGGAGATTGGGTGGACACATCAGATGTCGGTTATATTTATCACAGAGAGGAATCAAGCATTTTAATCGAACCCTTTCATCGATCACGATGGAGGAGGCAGCGATGACTTTTGCTTTCGTTGCTCCTAATTGAATTGCTTCGCTTTGAAGCTGTCGAAGATTATTCTGCATCCTATTAGGGATGTTCCAATATAGAGTTTGTAATTTGCGATTTGAAATCTCTAAACTCCAATTCCCATTTCCTATTTCCCATCCCCTAATCCCTTTTTAACGTTCTCCAAAATGCTGGCCATGGTCGGGCCGGCCTGAGCGTGAATGACAAGATCTGCCAGGTCATCGTAAGGAGTTGGGTCCCGGTTGATGATCACCAATCTTGCTCCGCCTCTCTTTGCCACCAGGGGCATGGAGGCCGCGGGCTGGACAACTAAAGAAGACCCGATCACGATGAAGAGATCACAACGCGAAGATCGATCATAGGCCTCCTGGGTTTCCTTCTCTGGCATCGATTGGCCAAATGAGATGGTGGCCGGCTTGAGAATTCCGCCGCATTCATCGCAACGAGGCGCCTTCTGTCCTTTTTTTATTCGCTCCTGGATGTCATCGCGATCATATCGCTTCTTACAACTCAAGCAGGAGACGAAGATGGCGGTTCCATGAAGTTGAAGTACCTTTTCCTCTGAATTTCCCGCTTTGAAGTGAAGACCGTCAATGTTCTGAGTAATGACACAGTCGAGTTTTCCAAGTTTCTCCAATTCTGCGATGGCGAGATGGGCCTGGTTCGGTTGGGCCATTTTTATCGGTTCATACATCTCCGTTGCCATCTGCCAATATTTTTCCCGTGAGGCTTCACTCGCGACGAAATTCTGGAAGTAGAAGTCCTCGGGATCATACTTGTCCCAAACTCCTCCAGGGCTCCGGAAGTCCGGGATGCCTGATTCTGTGCTGAGGCCTGCTCCCGAAAAAACGATCACCCTTTTGGAAGCGCTGATCCATTGGGCTATCTGCAAGAGTTCTTTTTCCATTTTTCTCTCCTGTTTACAAATCCCCCAATCCCCCGATTTCCTTATCCCCTTGTTCTGGTTTGTCTATATCACACGGGTCTATGACTTGCAAGAGGAAGAGGGCATGTGATAAAATTTTTAAGTGAAATGCAATCTGATCAGGCAAGGATATCCGCAGGGAAGCTGTGTTCTGGAGGCAGAGCAGGTGAGGTCTCTTGCCTGCGAAGCCACTCTCAAGAAAACGGACAATGGCATCCTCAGATTGATCTCGGCGGTCCATCTCTCCCGTCCGGAAAATTACCTATCGATCTATCAGTCCGGTTGTAACTTTTCCTGCCGAAAATGCCATTCATGGAATTTCACTAGAATTGCCAAGGGGGATTGGTGGTCTCCTGCTGACATCTTAAAAGCGTGCAAGGAATACGAAAAAGAAGTGACGGTTCGAGAGCCTCGAAACAGGGCGACCGCGTTTCATTCCCCCGATTCCTGCCGCTGTTGCGGGGCTTGTGTGATGTACGGAAAACGGTCTTTTCTATGCCCTAAGGTGATCCAGAAAAATGAGATCTTCTTGAGCCCTCAGGGATGGGGACCTGCCCGTAATATCGTTGCCTTCACAGGAGGGGACCTGACCTGTTGTCCGGAGTTCTATGTTGAATGCACTCGCCTCATTAAAGCGCAGACCAGTCTCTGGGTGTTGATCGAGACGAATGGTTATGGCCTGACGCCCCAGAATCTCGATGTTTTGAAGGAGGCCGGGGTTGACTCCTTCTGGCTCGACATCAAGGCCTACGACGGAACGGACCATAAGTGGCTGACGGGTTGTTTTAACAGGAACATCCTTAAGCTTCCTGAAGAGATCGTAAAAAGGGGTTTTGTTCTGGAGGTCCTCTCTCTCTACATCCCGAACCTCGTGGAGACGCCGCAGTTGAAAAAGATCGCTCAATTGCTGTTTGATGTCGATCCGGAAATCCCTTTTACCATCCTGGCTTTTTTCCCCGAATATCAAATGAAGCGGTTTAAGAGTGCGAAGGTTTCGGAGATGATAGAGGCCTACTTAGCCGTCAAGGCCGTTGGGCTGAGGAATGTGAGGTTGGGAAACACGGGCATTTTTGCTTCGTCCGAGCAGGACTATGATCTCCTGAAGAAGAACGTGGGGGTAGGGAACTACTAAAATGCGAATTCGAATTTCGGAATGCGCCCTGAACCATGTAAGGTTCAGGGCTGCCCTGCACCCTACGTGGTGCATGGGCGGATTGCGGATTGCGGAATGGAAATTACGAATCGAGAATGAAGAATCATTCAATCCGAAATCGACAATCAACAATCAACAATTGACAGTCTAAAATCCGCCCTTTCCCCCCGTTTATTAAAAGGGGGTTGCCTGCTTGCCGGTAGGCAGGGGGGGATTAAAGTGGAGAGGGGACGAAGATGGAGCGGATCAAGAATTATATTGATGGGAGATGGGTCGATTCGAAATCTGGAGAAACCTTTCGGTCGATCAACCCGGCGAATAAGAATGAAATCGTAGGAATGATCCCGAAGTCAGGTCGGGAAGATGTGGATCAGGCAGTGAGGGCAGCGCGAGGAGCCTACGAGCGCTGGCGGCTTACGCCAGCTCCACGTAGAGGTGAAGTCCTGTTCCGGGCCGCAGAGATTCTTTTAAAAAATAAGAAGCTGCTGGGAAAGCTCGAGACACGGGAGATGGGTAAAATTCTCTCGGAAGGTCTGGGCGATGTCCAGGAGGCCATTGACATGGCCTACTACATGGCCGGAGAGGGCCGGAGGCTTTCCGGAGAGACCGTTCCGTCTGAACTTCCGAGTAAGGACATGAAATCCGTTCGCGTTCCCATCGGTGTCTTCGTCCTGATCACTCCCTGGAATTTTCCGATTGCCATCCCTGGATGGAAAGTCTTTCCAGCCCTCATCTGCGGCAATACGGTTGTGTTCAAGCCCTCCAGTGATACATGCGTCTGTGCGGCAAAATTTGTGGAAGCCCTGGCGGAGGCGGGTTTGCCAAAAGGGGTTTTGAATTTAGTTCATGGGCCGGGAGGAGAGGTGGGTGAATATTTAGTCAGCCACCCAGGAGTGGATGCAGTCTCCTTCACAGGTTCTTTTGATACCGGGAAACGTCTCGAGGGAATTTGCGGAACGATTCATCGGATCATTGCAACGGAGATGGGCGGGAAAAACGCCATTATCGTCATGGACGACGCGAATCTGGATCTGGCTGTTGAAGGAGCCATCTGGGGCGCTTTTGGAACGACGGGCCAACGGTGTACTGCGGCCAGTCGTATCGTTGTGCATAAAAAGGTTTACCAGAAATTCATTGAGAAGTTCAAAACGGCTGCGTCGCGCCTTAAACTGGGAGATGGTCTTAGAGAAGGAACGGATGTGGGGCCTGTGATCAACGAGTCTCAGTTCAACAAGATTCTTCACTACATCGAGATTGGGAAGAAAGAGGGAGCAAGACTGATCTTGGGTGGGAAAGTTTGTAATCAAGGCAATTGTTCGAAAGGGTATTTTATCGAGCCCACCATCTTTGTGGATGTCAGTCCAGGGATGCGGATCGCCCAGGAGGAGATTTTCGGGCCGGTCGTTTCTGTGATCAAAGCGGAAGGCCTCGAGGATGCCATTCAGATCGTCAACCGTATCCCCTATGGGCTTTCCTCTGCCATTTACACACAAAATGTTAACTCATCGGCTGTCGCCGAGAGGGATCTCGAGACTGGGATCGTCTACATCAATGCTTCCACGATCGGCGCGGAGATACAGTTGCCTTTCGGCGGGATCAAACATTCCGGTTATGGAAGGAAAGAGGCAGGAGGTCGGGGGGGGGCTCTGGATACCTACAGTCGATGGAAGGTGATCTACCGGGATTTCAGCGGTCGGCTCCAGAAGGCCCAGATTGACAAATAGACAGGGATCTGGAGTTTAAGCAATTTCGGATTTTCGGCAATCTTTTTCATTGTATCTTTGTTCAAGGATATGGTAATCTGATCAAGCTTCAGTATGGGGGATCGCATGGCCAAGAAAGTCCTCATTGTAGATGATGAGGAAAGCGTGGTTCAGTCCATAGCGGGTGTTTTAGAGGACGAAGGTTTCCAGGTCGCCCAAGCAAAAGGTGGCGAAGAAGCGATTAAAGTTTTCCAAGAGGAGGAGCCAGATGTCACCCTCCTCGATATCTGGATGCCGGGAATGGATGGCATCGAGGTATTGAAACGGCTCAAATGGATCGCTCCGGATTCCCAGGTCATCATGATCTCCGGTCATGCGACGATTTCAACTGCCATGACCTCTGTGAAATTAGGGGCGTTTGACTTCATTGAAAAGCCTCTTTCTCTCGATGTCCTTCTTGCGACCATCCGTCGAGCCCTCGATCACCAGAAGGAATTGGTGACCGTCCAGCAATCAAACGAGATGGTTCCTGAAGAGCTGGTTCAGGATAATAAAATGCTCCCCAGGGAGAGAGCCGACGAGCTCACCGGACCTCCTCGTGCCTCTCTCGGGGAAGCCATTGCCCCGGCGAAAGGGGTTGCGAGAAGAAAAGAAACCTCTTTATTGCCTCAGCGTACCCTGAAGCAAAGTATGGTGCTTTACGGAACAGGACTCCATTCCGGAAAGAAGACAGGACTTCTCCTCCAGCCGCTTCCCTCTCATAGTGGAATACTTTTTGGAAACGTCTCATCCGATGACGTGGTTCCAGCTCATCTCGACTACGTTCAGACGACAGAATTCGCCACTTCCCTGAAGAAGGGGAGCGCGATTGCGAAGACCGTCGAGCATCTCATGGCGGTATTGCATGCCTATCGTATCACCAACCTGATGGTGAAGATGATTGAAGAAATTCCCGTAATGGATGGGTCGGCTTTGGAGTTCTGCAAAATCGTGGAAGAAGCGGGAGTGGAGGAACAGGAGGAAAAGGTTACCGAGTTGGTGATCGATCGAAAAATGGAAATCGTTCACAACAATAAATCCCTGATTATCGAACCAGCTGTAGTTTTTTCAGTCCACTTCCTTTTGGACTACCCGCCCCCCATCGGGCGGCAGATTTTTGATTTTACGATGGACAACGAAGAGGCCTTTCGGGACCAGATCGCTCCAGCGAGGACATTTGGTTTTCTCAAAGACGTAGAGATGCTTGAGCGGATGGGAATGGCCGGAGGAGGGCGCCTCCACAACTTGATCCTTCTCGACGCCGAGAAGATCGTCAACACCGAACTTCGATTCCCCGATGAATTTGTCCGGCACAAGATTCTTGACCTGATCGGCGATTTCTACCTCCTCAATCGTCCGATTCGAGGAAAGGTGACGGCCCGGTTGACCGGCCACACGGAAAACTTCGCTCTTATGAAGAAGATTCAGGCCTCGACAAGAGAAAAAGAACGGTAAGAGATCATATCGGTGTAATCGGTTTCTTAATCGCTGTAATCAGAGATTTTTGATCTTAGAGATCTCCTGGAGGGGACACATGGCAAAAGAAGAATACCAGCCACCTGTCAAAGAATTCTTGGATGTGCTGGCCGACGTTCTGGCCGAGAAGTATTTTGAGAGGATGGAGGATCGGATGAAGAAGATTCCCGAACTCCGGAGGTTGATCACAGCGAAAGAAGCGAGCCAATACCTTAGCCTTTCAACGGACACCGTCTACCGGATGGCTTCGTTGAAGAAACTTCCCTATCTCAAAATCGGCGATCGGGTCCTTTTCGATGTGAAAGCCCTGGACCAATGGGTCGAAAAACATATGATCCGGGAGAAGGAGTGGAAACGGGAAGAATTGAAGCCCGAGGTCGAGAAAGAAAAATCCAATACTAAAAAAGAATCCGACCTCCTCGGTCTCCTGAAGAGAAAGAAAGACTGAATCAAAGATAACCGTCCCCAATTCTTATTCTTCCTATTTGAAAATGGTTTTCCCCGTCTCACAAGTTGCCCGTTCGTCGTATATTTTTCTTCCCTTTTAAAATCTGTATCAGATAAAATGTATTGATAACAAATCTTTCGGTTTAGGTAGGCGAAGGAGGTAGACATGGTCGATTACTTCCAGATAGAGGCGCTCTTGACGGGTGAAGAGAGGCTCTTCAGAGACAAAATCAAGAAATTCGTGGACGAGGAGTGTATGCCTCTCATTGCCACCCATTTTGATAGAGGAACCTTTCCCGTGGGACTGATCCCCAGAATGGCTGCGATGGGACTCTTCGGTCTCCATGTAGAGGGTTATGGCTGTAACAAGACGAGCCATACCATTTACGGCTTGACCTGCCAGGAACTGGGACGGTGCGACAGCGGTCTCAGGGCCTTGTTTTCAGTTCAAAATTCCTTGGCTATGTACCCCATCTATGCGTTTGGGTCTGAAAAACAGAGGATCAAATGGCTCCCCAGGATGGCAAAGGGTGAGGTGATCGGTTGTTTTGGCCTCTCAGAACCTGATTTCGGATCGGACCCTTCTGGAATGAAGACCAGGGCCGTGAAGCAAGGGAATCAATACCTCATGAATGGGACCAAGATGTGGATTACCAATGGATCCATTGCCCAAGTGGCGGTCATCTGGGCGAAGATGAATGATGAAATCAGAGGCTTCTTGGTGGAAGCCGGGACCCCTGGGTTTCAGATCACCCCGATCCAGAGAAAGTTCTCTTATCGAACTTCTCCCACATCCCTTCTTATCCTCAAAGATTGCACGATTCCTGAAGAAAATCTCCTTCCAGGGACGAAAGGCTTGAAATCGGTTCTGAGCTGCCTGAACTATGCCCGATTCGGAGTGGCCTGCAGTGCCCTGGGGTCTGCCATCGCCTGCTACGAGGCCGCAGAGATCTTTGCTCGCAAAAGAGAGGTCTTTCAAAAACCGATTGCCTCATATCAGCTAGTCCAGGAGAAGCTGGTTGAGATGATTTTGGAAATTACCAAGGCACAATTACTGGCCTATCATCTGGGCAGGCTGCTGGATCTACATGAGGCGAGGCCGGCTCAGATATCAATGGCCAAACTGAATAATGTCCGGGAAGCGATGAAGGCCGCCCGAGTGGCAAGAGATATCCTTGGGGCGCGGGGCATTCTGGCAGATCAACACGTCATCCGCCATCTCTGTGACCTCGAGGCGATGAGCACGCTCGAAGGGACAGAAAATATTCACACGTTGATCATCGGACAGGATCTTACCGGAATTTCAGCCTTTCATTAAGAGATTTCTGAAATCAGAAATCTCTGATTACGGCGGCATGAAACGATTGAATCGAAATAACCCTTCCCTTCCTCCCCTTAATTTAAGGGGAGGCCAGGTGGGGTTAATCATCTTAGAAAAGCTACGAAGGAGAAGTGCGTATAATCTCTTTCTTGAAATCTCCCTAATCAAGAGAGTGAATCTTATTTTTTCACAGCTCTCTTTCTTTTGTCTTGACAGGAGAGGGAGATAAACTTAAAATTAAGCTAAGAGAAGGAGGTGAGGTCCATGAGATGGATGTTTCCCCATGCAACTCACTGCTCGACCTGCGGTTCGTTGCGTCGGTCCTGAGCAGGACGTTAAACGGCTCACCAGACAATAAGAAATCAATCCAAATTTATCAAAGACTTTAAGGGCCGGTCGATCCCTACCGGCCTTTTTCTTTAGCAGGTCCGGTATGATGCTGGACGCCGACGGGTTGACTTCACCATTCACATCTCTTAGACTCCTGAAAAGTCAGATCTGTCCTGGTGTAGTGAATCTAACACTCCTTTGCATATCCCGTTCACCCTGAGCCTGTCGAAGGGCGAACATATCGAATAGTTCCGTTCATGGTTCGACATGATCACCACGAACGGATTGTAAAAAGACTTATGAATCACTACGCTAAGCAGGAGAGACTACCTGACTATCCGACTGCTTGCTCCATATCCCAAAGTGAGATTGGCATGAAAGGGTTCCGATTTATCCTCTGGCCTCTTCTCTTATTCTTGTTCTTTGCAACCTTTGCCTATGGTCAGCAGACTGAGATTAGAATTCTTCACGTCAATGATTTTCACGGATTCGCTGAGCCTTATAAGACTCTGGGATCGGATGAGTGGTTAGGGGGCATTTCTTATCTCGCGACGAGGGCCAATGAACTCCGCAAAGAAAAACCATCATTGTTGCTTTCTGCGGGAGACATGATCCAGGGCAATAACTGGGCAAATCTGTTTCAGGGTGAGTCCGTGATCAATTGGATGAACGAAATGAGATTTGATGCCATGGTTGTGGGGAATCATGAGTTCGATTTTGGGCAGGAGGTTCTGAAAAAGAGGATTGCAGAAGCGAGGTTCTCGATTCTTGGTGCGAACGTGGAGGGGTTGAACTTTCTCAAACGTTATATCATTAAGGAAGTCGATGGGGTAAAAATTGCTGTCATCGGTGTGACCACCGAAGATACGCCAATATCGACCCACCCAAAGAACGTGATGGGACTGAAATTTCTGTCCCCTCTCGATACGGTCGAAAAATATGTGGAGGAGTTGAGAGGACAATCAGATATCCTAATCGTCCTCTCTCATATCGGTTATTCCGCGGACCGAGTGCTTGCGGAAAAAGTAAAAGGGATTGACGTGATCGTGGGCGGGCATTCCCATACCAGGATCAACGAGCCCGTGAGGGTTGGGGAAACGATCATCGTTCAGGCCTGGGAGCATGGCAAGGCCCTCGGCGTGCTAGACTTGATAGTCGAGAGTGGGAAAATCGTCCGGTTCAAAGGTCATCTCGAGGAAATCAAACCCGAAAGGGGTAAAGAGGACAAGGCCACCGCATCTCTTGTGGAGAAGTATAAGAAGAAAGTGGATGCCGTCTTGAATGAAGAAATTGGGGCGGCCGGGGTGGACCTCGACGGCGAAAACGTAAGAAGACAGGAGACAAATCTTGGGAACCTCATCTCAGATGTGATGAAATCTGTTTCAGGGGCTGATGTGGCCTTGATCAACGGAGGGGCGATCAGGGCAACTATTAAGAAAGGGACAATCCGGGTGAAAGACGTTTATTCCGTCCTACCCTTTGATGATTATATCGTTGCAATCAAATTAACAGGAGAGGAGATTAAGGAGGCATTAGAGCATGGGGTATCCGGCGTTGAGGATGGAGAGGGCCGATTTCCCCAGGTATCTGGCCTCACTTTTGAATATTCCCCATCACAAGAAAGAGGTTCGAGGATCAAGGCCGTTTTCGTCGCAGGCAAACCCCTTGACCCCGGCAGAGAATACATTGTCGCCACCAATGATTTTCTGGCTGCAGGCGGAGACGGATATCGATCTTTTGGAGAGGCTATCAGATCGTCGAAAGATTTCTCGGTGATGGGGGGGATGATGCAAGGTAAAAAGGTTGTGTACAATGATTCGGGTCGGTGGCTCAGAGATGTGTTGGTCGAGCAGATCAAGGAAAAGAAAAAGGTCGCTCCCAAGATTGAGGGGAGGATCATTAAGGTGCGATGAAGATTTTTGTCAACGATAGGCCTTTTGATCTATCACCCGAGATGACGGTCAAACACGCGCTGGTGGCCGCTGGTCTTCTTAGAGAAATAGAGACTTCGAAGAAGCCTTACGACGAATGGGGAAATGAGTTGGGTCTCGGCGGAGCCTTATCTGAAGGGATGAAGATATACGTTAAAGGTACCAAGTCCGAAAGATCAAATTCAAAATAATTGTTCGCTCATCATAATGCTTATTATCCCCCTTTGGCAAAGGGGGAATAGAGGGGGATTTTAATAAACAAGTCATGATCTCATTGTCTCGCGCTGATCATTTATAAAATCTCCCCAGACCCCTCTTTGCTAAAGAGGGGGGAAGAAAGGACTTAGCTAAAGAGCGGGAAAGAAAAAACTTAGTTAAACGTGAGAGGAACAGAGAATTTTGAGAGGAGGAAAAAAAATGGCAGAAGTGGAACTTCCGAATACAGAAGAGCTTGAGGAGATGAAGGGAAAGACCTTTACGAAGCGTGTGGCACTCACGACAGCGATCTTCGCGGTCGCCCTGGCGATTACCTCGTTGGGTGGGAATAAAGCGATGAAGGAGATGCTTTTGGCTCAGCAACAGGCCTCTGACCAATGGGCGTTCTACCAGGCGAAGGTTTTACGTGAGCATCTTTACCGGAGTCAGAAGCTACGGCTGGAGATAGACCTCATCGAGCGAGGAAACGGGATGAAACCAGAGGTAAAGGAGAGGGTGGCAGACCTTCTTAAAAAAATGGCCGATGAGGAAGCCCGGTTTAATGCCGAGAAAAAGGAGATCGAAAAGGAGGCAAAAAAGCTCGAACACGAGCGGGATGTGAATCGGGGCAAGGACCCTTACTTTGAGTATGGAGAAGTTCTTCTTCAGATAGCCATCGTGATGGCCTCTGTCTCGATTCTATCGGGTTCCCGCCCGGTTTTTTATTTTGCCATTGTCAGCGCCTGTCTCGGGGCGCTCTTTTCGCTGAACGGCTTCTTTCTAATCTTTCGGGCCCCTCTCTTCCATTGAGAAAGCTCCCTCTCACCCTCGCCCTCTCCCGCACGGGGAGAGGGTAGTAACAGGGTCGCCGGGATTCGCCGCTCTCGGATCGCAGGACCTAACTTAAAGAATATAGCTGTTTCTCTAACGAGGCCCGTTGGTTTTCTTATCGGAGGGGGAGTGATCCCGGCGATGATTGGTGTTTTTGGACAGGCAAGGTCCTTTTCTTCGGGGTTCATGATCTTAGGGGGTGTACTTGCTGGAGGCGCTTTTCTCGTGCGCTATCTGACATTTGCCGAGGATTAGGAGAGAACAAGTAAGCCGGCTTGCCCTCCGGCTTACCTCCTGCGGGAGCGCCCATGCGCAACCGCTTGCCCTAATGGGGCCTGGCGATTTTCCAAGATTACTTGGTCAACGATCTCTCCACAAAAGATGCATCTCCACCCCCAGAAGTGCTCGTGGGGGCCGAAGAATTTTTCATAGACCATTTGACTGTGGCAACGATAACACTTCATGGTGCCCTCCTTTTTAGTTCAGATTGTTCAGGCCTTAACCGCCACCCATTCGGCGCCGCTCAGCGTCAACCCCTGCCTACCAGCATGCTGAGCAAACCCGGACCATCAGGCCGGGAGTCGAAGGATTGACTCAACCCGTAATCACCGGAAGGTGCTGTTTTCTGGGCGGGTTCTCATGAGAGAGCAGAAGGCTTTTCTTAAATGCCCCGTTAAAAAACTCCCCTTTCA
>Ga0335070_10001396_pt1 | contig 27831 bp, 22 predicted proteins | sample Lox_Sample_13_FD_206722 | JGI IMG/M metagenome (GOLD analysis project Ga0335070, IMG submission 206722) | Soil microbial communities from Loxahatchee National Wildlife Refuge, Florida, United States - Lox_Sample_1.3 | ecosystem: Environmental > Terrestrial > Soil > Wetlands | place: USA...
TATGGGGCTGGTCTCGCTGCTGGACTCTCAGCGGCGCTTCTCGTTGGCTTCATGAACCGCCGGATGCGGAACCGCACGTCCGGTGGTGTGGGAGGACGGCGGGAGTAATCCCGCCTCCTACCCGATCCATGCGGGCGATTGAACCATGCTTTATACTGGTGTTCGCGTGTGCGATAGTCTGCCGTTGTCTTTTTGGCGCTCCCCGGTACCGTAGAATAACGGTGCTTCCAGCAGAACTGAATACCATTTTCGCTTATGGCGCGCACCTCGCTCGACAGTCCGGCCTACTACATTAACCGCGAGGCTTCTTGGCTGGCGTTCAACCGCCGTGTGCTCGAGGAGGCCGAAGACGAAGGCAATCCCCTCCTGGAGCGCCTGAAATTCCTCTCCATTACCGCCAGCAATCTGGATGAGTTTTTCGAAGTACGGGTCGCCGGCTTGGTGCAGCAGATCGAGGATGGCTATACCGAAGCCGGGGCGGACGGTCTGACCCTGCTCCAGGAACGGGACGTGGTCTCTAACTATACCCACGAATTTGTGGAGGACCAATACCGCTGCTGGAATGAGCAGCTGCGTCCGGCCATGGCACAACATGGCATTCGGGTGCTGGGCCTGCACGAACTGGATTCGCAAGCCCGCGCTTTCGTGGACGATTTCTGCGAGCGCGAACTCGACTTGCTGCTGACTCCGGTCACAGTGGATCCCGCGCACCCCTTTCCGCGGGTCATCAATAAGGCATTGTGCGTTGCCTTCTTGCTGCGCCGCCGCCGTCGCTCCTCGCTTACCTATACCGGCGTGGTCACCGTGCCACGTTCTTTGCCGCGCCTGGTGCGGTTGCCCTCGGACGGTACCGACGACTTCATCTTCCTCGCCGACCTGGTGGCCCATCACGCCGCACGCATGTATCACGGGTACGACATCGTCTCCTCAGCAGCCTTCCGCGTGACGCGCAACAGCAATCTTTACCTGGCGGAAGAAGAATCGCGCAGCCTGCTGGAGTCGGTGCGCACTGAACTCCACAACCGGCGCAAAGGCGATGCCGTGCGCCTGGAAATCGAATCCGACGCCGATCCTGAGATCATCGAGCGCCTGCGCACCAACTTTGAGCTGGAGCCCTGGCAGGTGTTCCCGGTGAACGGACCGGTCAATCTCTCCCGCCTGTTCAACCTGTACGAGCAGACTGCGCATCCCGAGCTCAAGTTCAAGCCTTTTGTGCCGCGCGAGCTCCGGCTCACCGCCAAGTCGCAGGACCTGTTCGAAGAACTGCGCCGCCACGACGTTCTGCTGCACCACCCCTTTGATTCCTACGACGCGGTGGTGTCGTTCATCGAAGCGGCCGCGGAAGATCCGCGGGTGCTCTCCATCAAGCAGACGCTCTACCGCACCAGCGAACACTCCCTGATTGTTCCCGCGCTCATCTCGGCGGCTGCGCGAAAAGAAGTGACGGCCGTGGTGGAGTTGAAGGCCCGCTTTGACGAGGCGTCCAACATCCGCTGGGCGCGCGACCTGGAGGATGCCGGCGTGCAGGTGTTTCACGGACTGGTTGGCCTTAAGACTCACTGCAAGCTGTCACTGCTGGTGCGCCGCGATCCCGACGGAGTCACGCGCCGCTACGCTCACCTCGGCACCGGCAACTACAACACCACTACGGCGCGCATCTACACCGATCTCAGCCTGCTTACCGCCGATCCGGAAGTCACGGGCGCCGCGCACGATGTCTTCAGCTTCCTGACCGCCTACGCCGAGCATCCCAATTACGAACCGCTGCTGGTCTCGCCCCTCGACCTGGCCGAACACTGCCTGGCGCTCGTCGGGCGCGAGGCGGAACACGCTAAGCACGGCCGGCCCGCGCACATCGTGGCCAAGATGAACGCCCTGCTGGATAAAAACGTCATCATGGCGCTGTACCAGGCCTCCCAGGCGGGAGTTCAGATTGACCTGCTGGTGCGCGGCATGTGCGCTCTGCGCCCCGGGGTGCGGGGCGTCAGCGACCGCATCCGGGTGCGCAGCATTGTGGGGCGTTTCCTCGAGCACAGCCGCATCTTCTACTTCGCCAACGGCGGCGATGAGGAGATCTACGTGGGCAGCGCCGACTGGATGCCGCGCAATCTGTACGAACGCGTCGAAGTCCTGTTCCCGGTGAAAGACGCGCTGCTGCGCGAGCGGGTGCGGCATGAGATCCTCGACGCTTACCTCGCCGACAATGTGAAATCGCGTCTGCTGCAGAAGGACGGCTCCTACATTCGCGCCTGGCAGGCGCAGGGCAAACGTAAGCCGCCGACGGGCCCGAGCGCCTTCAATGCGCAGGAATTTCTCATTGGGCTGGCGGAAGGGAAGCAAATGATGGATTCGATCCCGGTCCCGCCCGAGCCCAAGAGTCGCCAAGTCGCACTCCGGAAGGAGCGATAACGCAAGATGATTATTTATTTCCTGCGTCACGCCAGCGCCGGCGAGCGCCTGAGCAACCCGGCGAAAGACGACAAACGCGCCCTCGATCGGGCTGGAATCGAACAGTGTGGCGACGTAGGCCGGGCTTTGCTGGCGCTGGATGTTCAGGTGGATGTGATCATCTCCAGCCCCCTGAAGCGCTCGGCGCAAACCGCGTCTCTGGTGGGGAATGAAATCGGCTATGAAGGCAAACTGCAGTTGGAGGACGGTTTGCGTCCGGGTGCGTCCTTCGTGGAATTCCGCAGAACGCTCGACAAGTACTCGAAGTTTGAAACCATCATGGTGGTCGGCCACAATCCCAACCTGAGTGAGTTCCTGGGCCGGACCATCAGTGAAGCCAGCTGCGAAGCATCGGTCGAACTTAAGAAGGCAGCAGTCGCCAAAGTGGAGATGGGGCGCGGTTCGGCGGCGCTGCACTGGTGCATCACGCCTAAGCTGTTACGCGCGCTCTACGCCGCCGCGGCGGAGAGTTCGCGCCCCAAGACCTCGCGGAAGTAATTCCGTTCCTTCTCGACTGCCCACAGTTCCAGGTCCACGTTGGCCCGTGGTTTGGCCACCAGCGCCAGGCTTACCTCGCCATCGCGCACCCGGACTCGCGTCCGGCGTACCGCACCGCTCCGTCCCAGATTAAGGGCGCGGGCCAGGCGCAGCAGCAACGAAGTCTTGCGCACAAATTCCCGGTCCGCTGGCGGCAACACCTTCATGGGAGCGTCTCCGGGCGTGGGCAGCGATTTGCCCAGATAACGCGCGATGGCCGCAATCTTCCGCCGTTCCTGCGGAGTGTATCCCAGAATCTCGGAGTTGGAGATGATGTAATAGGTGTGGCGGTGCCGGCCATTGCGGTTTACGTAGTCGCCGACCTCATACAGTATGGCCGCCGCCGAGAGCCACTCGCGGTATTCCAGGGGGAGGCGGTGGACCGAGCGCAAGGCGGTGAACAGGTCCATGGCCGCCTGCCGCACCTGCATGGCGTGGGCCATGTCCACACGGTAGTGCTGCACGGCGGCGCGGATCGAATCCCACCGTTCCGACTCGATCTGTTTGCCGGAGCGGGTGCTGCGGTCATACTCCGCCGCCATCTGCGCCAGCAGACCGTCGCGCAATCCCAGCGGAGAGTAGCGGAATCCGCTCAACTGGCAACGCTCCAGGATTTCACCGTAAACCGCCGCTCCGGCCGCAATAATCTCCGCCCGCCGCGGCCCCACTCCGGAGAGCTTTCTGCGCTCCGCGATCGGCAGGCGGGCCAGCATCTTGGCAATACGCCGCATCTGCGGCCGCGAGACCACCGCTGCTCGGGAACCCTTGGTCTTGTACAAACCATGACAGACCGCGGCCAAGGCCGCTGCCGTGCCGGAGGTGGCGAGCACCACTTTCGGTCGCGCTCGGGTGACGCGCTCCGTGATCCGGCCGATTTCGCGCTCCACGAATCTCCGCAGCTGCTGCATCTCCAGCTTGCGCGCAGGATCGTGATGCAGAAACTCGTTGGTCAGCCGCACTGCGCCCAGAGGCAAGCTCACCGTGTCGCGGATGTGGCTCATGACGGAGACAGTAAGCTCGCAGCTTCCTCCCCCCAGGTCGATCATGAGCACCGGCGCGGCATTGACCCGCAAACTGGAGACCAGCCCCAGGTGGATGAGCCGCGCCTCCTCCAATCCGGAGATAATCTCCACTTTCCAGCCCGTGGTCGAGCGCACCCATTCGAGAAATGCCTTGGCATTGCGCGCGTCTCGCAGAGCACTGGTGCCGACGGCGCGCACCGTGTCTGCACCCGCCTCCTGCACGGCGCGATGAAAGCGCCGCAGCACCTTTACCGTGTCGGCCATTGCCTCCGGGGAAAGCGTGTTGCCGCGATAGACGGATTCGCCCAGGCGCGTAACCTCGCGGTCTTCGTGGACTTCGCGCAAACGGCGTCCAACCAGCCGCGCGATCTTCAAGCGCACGGAGTTGGACCCGATGTCAACCGCGGCAAAGGTGGGCATGGCAGAGCGAACAGTTTACCGCTTGCCGCGAAGGGTCCGGAAAAAATGTCAGAAAGGAACGAGCTGTAGGCCTGGAGCAGGCGTAGAGGTCGGGCAGGCTTCTAGGTTTGAGTCAGTCCCAACTACACAGTGGCCGCCGGGAGCGCTGGTCTTCCTCATGCCACCGCCATCTCGGTGTCCATGCTCGGTAAACGTGCTGCTTTCCGACTTGCCGCCTCCCTGGTGACCGGCTTCTTAGCCAGCGCCGCCCGGGTCTCGGTGAGCACCTCCACGCTACGGCGGAACTTGGCCCCCGTTACATTGTGCAGCGCCGCGACCAAGGCTGAATCCTGCACTCTACCGAACAGTTCTTCCGCCCGCTGCGTGAGCTTCAGCCAGTCATGCCAGTCGCCGAGCACATCCTGCATGCGCTTGAGTTGCGCCACGAAGCGCTCGGCTTCGGGATTTTTCCCTGCCAGCTCCGCCAGGTAGCGGGCGCGTTTCCCGACAATGCGGTATTGGTGCAGGATTTTCTCCGTCAGGGGAGCATGGTCATGTCCCAATTGGGCTAACTGCCGCATCGCCAGGCTGAGAGGGTCTATATTCTCCGGGATGCCTGCGCCGTTGCCGGCGCGCTTCAGCCGCTTGCGCAACTGGCTGATAGTCTCTGCATCGAAAGCCTTGGCCAGCTTCTTTTCTCGCTCGCTGCGTTCTTCCCCCAGCGTGCGCAGCAGTTGCGCCTTGCGCTCCGGTTCTTGCGGAATCCTCAGATTGCGCAGCGAAACAATCTGCACGTCCAAGTCGCGCACTCTGCCCGCTTTCTTGCGCAGGCGCGACAACAGCTTGAGCAACTTCCTGTCATTGCGGCTGGGCTCGACCACAAGTTCGTTCAGCATGGCTTCCACGCGACGTCCATAGGTGCGAAACCGATGGACGCTTTCCGGGGCTGGCCGTTTCGCCAGCTTGCTTAACTGGCGATCCAGACGCTTAAAAGCGAGACGGCTGCGTTCCTGGTCAACAGGCATAGAGGTGAACCAAGGGTACAGAAAATACAAGGGAATCCGGGGAAATGCAAACCGAAAGCATCAGCCCTGGACTCGGGGTGTTTCGGATTGAAAAATGGCGCCGAAACGGGGAAAGCGGAGGCTATTTTAACACTCCTGTAACACGACTCTGCTAGCTTCCTCTCGATGGCCAATCGCGCCTTAGGAGCACCTCGCCTGACCGGACCGCAACCTGTTCCAAGATCAGAAGTTGCGAGCGAGTCGATGGCCCAGGCCGAGCCCCTCATCAAGGCCGGCAGCAGCCTGGTGGCGGATCGTATTTTCTTTCTTGCCATGCTCGGCTGTGGGCTATGCGTGTTGGCCCTGGTCGGACTCATTGTTTACGAGCTGGTTACCAAGTCCAACCTGTCCTGGCACGCCTTTGGCTGGCAGTTTTTCTTCCGCAGTGACTGGGACCCGGTCAGTGATCAATTCGGCGCATGGCCCTTCGTTTACGGCACCATTGTGTCCTCTGTTCTGGCTCTGGTGCTGGCTGTGCCTTTGGCCGTCGGTGTCGCGGTGTTCATTACCGAAATGTCGCCGCGCTGGTTGCGCGGCCCGCTGGCCTTTACCACCGAACTGTTGGCAGCCATCCCCAGCGTGATCTACGGGCTGTGGGCGATCTTCGTGCTGGTACCGCTGCTCCGCAAATACCTGGAGCCATTCCTGGGCAAGTACTTTGGCTGGACCGGATTGTTTGAAGGCACCCCCTACGGCGTGGGCATGCTGGCCGCGGGGATCATCCTTGCCATCATGGTCGTCCCCATTGTTTCCGCCATCACTCGCGAGGTGATGACGGCGGTTCCGCAAGCGCAACGAGAGGCCGTGCTTGCTCTGGGCGCAACCCGGTGGGAGATGATCCGAACCGGGGTCCTCCGCAATGCCCGTGCCGGTATCCTGGGAGGTGTGATCCTGGGACTGGGTCGCGCCTTGGGCGAAACCATGGCCGTAACCATGGTGATCGGGAATCGGGTGGAGATTGCGCGTTCCCTGTTCGCTCCGGGCTACACCATGGCCAGTGTCATCGCCAACGAATTCAGCGAAGCCACGGGCGACGTTTATCTCAGCGCCCTGGTAGAAGTGGGCCTGGCTCTGTTCATTGTCACCATCATTGTGAACATCCTGGCGCAGTTCCTGGTGTGGACGGTCACGCGCGGCATGCCTGCGAGGAGCCATGTCTAGTACAGCCGCAACCATGGGGTTGGCGCCCCCGCGGGTCAGCCTCCGCCGCCGCCTCACGAACTTTGGGGTTACCTGTATTGCTGCGGGCTGTGTGGTACTGGTTTTGGCGCCACTTTGCGCGATCTTTGGCTACCTGGTTTACAAAGGCATCGGCTCCATTGATTGGGCGTTTCTCACCCAGACTCCCAAACCAGTGGGGGAGGCGGGTGGGGGCATGGCCAACGCCATCGCCGGATCGGCCCTCATTCTGCTTGTCGCCAGCACGGTTGGCGTGCCCGTGGGCATCGGTGCCGGTATCTACCTGGCAGAGTATGGTCAAAACCGCATAGGGAATCTCATCCGCTTCACCTCCGACGTGTTGAATGGGGTTCCCTCTATCATCATCGGTATCGTTGCATACGGCTTGGTCGTAATCGCGCAAAAGCATTTCTCCGCCCTGGCCGGTGGGGTGGCGCTGGCCATCATGATGATTCCCACCATCACCCGTGCCACCGAAGAGATGTTGTTGCTGGTGCCCACGTCGGTGCGGGAAGCCTCCTATGGTCTGGGGGTTTCCCGCTGGCGCACGACGCTGTCCATCACTTTGCGCACGGCGACCTCCGGAGTGATTACCGGCGTGATGCTGGCTTTTGCCCGCGTAGCCGGGGAGACGGCACCGCTGCTATTCACCGCCTTCGGCAATCAGTTCTGGAACTGGAAGCTGAACCAGCCAACCGCCGCTCTGCCGCTGCAAATCTTTGTATACGCCATTTCGCCCTTTGACGAGTGGCATCGCCAGGCATGGGCCGGGGCCCTAATCCTCATCGTGCTGATCGTGGTCGCCGTGAGTGCGGTCCGCATTGCCGCCGGCCGGGGCATGCTCAAGGGAGGCAACTGATTTATGGGTGTAGGAATCCAGGTCGACCAGCTCAACGCCTGGTTTGGCAAAACGCAGGCCTTGCAAGACATCAACATGAAGGTGGAAGCCAACCACGCCACTGCCGTGATCGGGCCCTCAGGTTGCGGCAAGTCCACGTTCATCCGTTGCCTGAACCGCATGCACGAGACCATCCCCGAGGCGCGTGCCAGCGGCCGGGTCCGCATCGGCGATGTCGACGTTTACAACGGAACCTCCGCCGTGCAGATTCGCCGCCGTATCGGCATGGTCTTCCAGAAGCCGAACCCCTTTCCCACGATGTCCATCTACGACAATGTGGCCGCCGGGTTGAAGCTCAACGGTTTTCGGGACCGCAAGCGTCTGGATGAAATCGTGGAGCGCTCCCTGCACGCCGCTGCCCTCTGGGATGAGGTAAAAGACACGCTGCGCAAGAAGTCTGGCGCCAGTCTCTCCGGAGGACAGCAGCAGCGACTCTGCATTGCCCGAGCGCTGGCGGTCGAACCCCAGGTGTTGCTGATGGACGAGCCCTGCTCCGCCCTGGACCCGATTTCTACCGGAAAGATCGAAGAGTTGATCTTCCAGCTCAAGGAAAGATTTACTATTGTGATTGTGACGCACAACATGCAGCAGGCGTCGCGCGTGGCGGAGTTCACCGGGTTTTTCCTGCTCGGTAAGCTGATCGAGTTCGACAAGACGGAGAAAATATTTACCACCCCGTCCGACAAGCGGACGGAAGACTACATCACAGGCAGGTTTGGATAATGCGTACCCGCTTTCAACAAGGACTGGACGATTTAAGGACACGGTTGCTCCGCATGGGCGGACTGGCCGAGCAGGCCGTAGACCGTGCCTGCCAGGCCTATGTTGACCGCGACCTGGCTCGCTGCCACATGGTGCTCGAAGGCGAGTCCCAGATCAACGCCGCGGAACGAGAAATCGATGAACTGGCCTTCGACCTCCTGGCTCTGCAGCAGCCCATGGCGGTGGACCTGCGCTTTATCCTGGCGGTCACCAAGATCAACGCCGACTTGGAGCGGGTGGGCGACCAGGCGGTCAACATCGCCGAGCGCGTGATGGACATGGTGGAGTTGCCCAAGGTCGATCTGCCGGTGGACATTCCACGCATGGCCGCAGCCGTATCTGCCATGGTCCGCCGTTCCCTCGAGTCCTTCATCGAAGCCAAGGCGGAACTGGCGCAGGCAGTGCTGGAAATGGACAACGTGGTGGACCGCATGCGCGACGAAGCCTTCATCACCTTGGTGAAGGTGATGAACGAACGTCCCGAGGTGACGCGTCAGGCGCTGGACGCGCTGCTGGTGGCGCGCAACCTGGAACGGGTTGCCGATCACGCCACCAACATCGCCGAAGATGTCATCTTCTGGGTCCGGGGAGCCGATGTGCGCCATAACGTTGGACAGCCAGAAGTTCCTTCTCAACAGGAAGTTACCGATACCCATTAAAGTATCGCCGTAGCATCGGCGCCTGCCCCGAGCGCGCGGTCGAAGGGTTCGCTGGCAAGCAGGCTGATCTGAGAGCGAAGGCACTTTCTACTTTTCGGTCAGGCGTTGTGCCAGCCCGCTGCGCGTTGATGCATGTCTTTCCCTTTCGCCGGCCGGGTGCTAATAGTTCTTCGTTCTCTGAGGAGGAAGCTTGAAGCCCTTCTTCGCCCTCGCTGCTCTCCTGCTCTGTGCATCTGCCGTCACCTTTCTCTCGGCCAATGATCCTGAAAAGACGGCTCGGGTACCGCTTCCCACCAGTAAGTGGCTGACAACGCCTTCTCCGGGATACCTGGCACGGCTGAACAGTTTTCCCGCCACCATCGCCGTCAGCCCGGACGGGCGCTATGCTGCGCTGCTGAACGACGGCTATGGCACGCAGGCCACGCAGGCCCATCAATCCATCTCCATCCTCGACCTGAACACCAATCAGCTGACGGATTATCCCGATGATCGCTTGCCTGAGAGCGCGCATCAGAGCTACTTCCTGGGCCTCGCTTTCAGCTCTGATGGCAGTCATCTTTATGCCTCCATCGGCTCCATCACCGATCCCACGGGCGCTAAACCCGGCGACACAGGCAACGGAATCGCGGTGTACAAATTTAAGCGGGGCAACGTAGTCCCCGAGCGCTTCCTCAAGATCGCGCCCCAAGAAATCCCACCCGGCAGGAAAGTGGCCTATGGCCTGCGCAAGACCGCGGAGGGAACCGCCATCCCTTACCCCGCAGGACTCAGTGTGATCTCAGGCCCAAGTGGCGACCACCTGCTGATCGCCAACAACCTTGCCGACAACGTGGTTGTGCTGGACCCCGCGGATGGCCGCATCCTCCAGCAGTTCGACCTGAGCACGCACAAAATCGTGCCATCTTCATTTCCTTACACTGTGGTGGCGAGCCGCGACGGACACCGCGCATGGTGCAGCTTGTGGAACTCCTCGCGGGTGGCGGAACTTGACTTGGAAAAGGGCATCGTCGCCCGCTGGATATCTCTGCTCGAGCCCGAGGATCCGATCGCCCCTGGCTCCCATCCCACGGCGCTGCTGCTCAGCCCGGACCAGAAATTGCTTTACGTCGCGCTCTCGAATGCTGACCGGGTCGCGGTAGTTTCGGCAGCGGACGGCAGAGTTTTGGCGTTCCTCGACAGCACCGCCTCTGCGCAGAAGTACCCGGGAACCTACCCCACCGCCTTGGCCCAGTCAAGCGACGGCACGCACCTGTTCGTGGCGGACTCATCCCTGAACGCGGTGGCTGTGTTTGACGTCACCAAATTCATGGCTGGAACGGCCTCGGAAGCCACCATGCAGCCGCTCGGTTTCATCCCCACGGACTGGTATCCCAGCGCGCTCGCCACCGTCGGCGACGACCTGCTGATCGCCACCGCCAAGGGACGAGGCACCGGTCCCAACAACGGCCTTAGCCAGTTGAAACAGGAGCGGCGGCACCACAATCATCCCTACATTCCCACCCTGCTGTACGGCTCCCTCTCCCGGCTGAACTTGCGGGCCGCGGAACGGCAGTTGCCGGAGATGACCCGCCAGGTAGAAGCCAGCAACCTGTTTCACGCCGACCCCGGACGGATTGAATTCCACCATGGCTCGAGTCCCATTCGCCACGTCATCTATGTCCTCAAGGAAAACCGCACTTACGACCAGATCTTCGGGGACCTGAAGGTGGGCAATGGGGATCCTTCCCTCACCACCTACGGAGCCGACATCACGCCCAACGAGCACCAGCTCGCTCTGCAATTCGGCGTATTGGACAACTTCTACGACAGCGGCGAGGTCTCCGGCGACGGCCACGTCTGGTCCAACGCCGCCATTACCAGCGACTACAACGAGAAGACCTGGCAGATCGGCTATCGCAGCGAAGAGCGCACTTACGACTACCAGGGCAATGTAGCGGATGAACTTCCCCTGGAAAACCACGAACCCGATGTGGATGCGCCGGCAACCGGATATCTGTGGGACAACCTGGCCGGGCACGGGGTTTCCTACCGAGACTATGGCGAGTTCGTAGATGCGGTATGGTGCAAGCCGCCCGGCAATGCGCCCGCACCGCCGCCCGGGGACGCGGACTCGCCGCTGCACGGGCCGTGTCCGCAGCAGGCAGTTCGCAGAGGCGAGCCCTTACCCAGCCACCTGGGCCAGCCGCATGGCTCACCAAGTCCCTGGCCGTGGGCGGTTCCCCTGTTGAGGGGCGTGCGTCCTACCAAGGCGGCCCTGATCGGCCACTTCGATCCCAACTTTCCCGATTTCAACACCGACTATCCCGATCAGCTTCGCGCCGACGAATTTCTCGACGAGTTCGACGGTTTCGTGCGTGCCCGGGAGCAAGGAAAGGATGGCCAGCTCCCCGCCTTCGTCCTGCTGTACCTGCCCGACGATCACACCGGCGGCACCCGCCGGGGGAAGCCACGGCCGGCAGCCTCTGTGGCCGACAACGATCTGGCGCTCGGCCGGGTGGTGGAAGCGGTATCTCACAGTCCCTACTGGGATGACACGGCCATCTTTGTGATTGAAGATGACGCCCAGGATGGCGCCGACCACGTAGATGCGCACCGCTCCATCGCTCTGGTGATCAGCAAGTATTCGCCCGGCTCCGTGGAGCATCCCTTCGTGGACCATCGCTTCTACACCACCGTGAACATGGTCCATACCATGGAGACGCTGCTCGGTCTGCCGCCCATGAACCAGAACGACGCCTACGCCCCGGTCATGGCCCCTCTCTTCACCGGCGAAGGCAACCAGCTACCGTTCAGCGCTGACTATCGCAATCGTGACAACGGACTCATCTACCAGATCAACCCGGCCCGGGCCGCAGGCTCCGAGGAATCGGAGAAGATGGATTTCTCGCGTCCCGATGCCGCGAATGCAGCGCGGCTGAATGCGATTTTGTGGCGTGACCGCAAAGGCGATGTCCCCATGCCCGCCCCGCGCCACACCGTCTTCCCGCAGAAGGCGGCCCCGGACAACGATTAAGATCGTCGCCCCTGTGGGGATGGTCTCAGACCCGTCCGTCCGGCGGAGCCCGGCAACTTCCGTAGCCAGCCCTGATCGCTGCAATGAGAACCTCCTATAATCTTTTCCAGAGAGCCCTGTGTCGGAACCACTTCGCCATTCCGCGCTGCTGACCGATCTCTACGAGCTGACCATGGCGGCAGCCTACTTTGAGAATGATTTTCGCGCTACCGCAAGCTTTGAGTTGTACGTACGCTCGCTCCCGCCGGAACGATCCTTTTTGCTGACCGCCGGGTTGGAGCAGGCGCTGGACTATCTGGAGCGCGTGCAGTTTCAGCCGGAAGATATCGAGTACCTGCGCCGCCAACCGGTGTTTGCCCATGTCAGCGACGCCTTCTTCGATTACCTGAGGGACTTCCGCTTCACCGGTGAAGTTTGGGCGGTCCCGGAGGGAACACCGGTGTTTGGCGAACAGCCTCTGCTGCGCGTGACTGCGCCCATCCTGGAAGCGCAGATCGTTGAGACCTTTCTTCTCTCGACGATGCTATTCCAAACCAGCATCGCCACCAAAGCCGCGCGTGTGGTGGAGGCCGCCGCCGGACGCGGGGTCGTCGAATTCGGCACCCGCCGCGCCCACGGACCGGAGGCGGGTGTGCTGGCGGCACGCGCAGCGTTCGTGGGCGGTTGTATCGGCACGTCCAACGTGGAAGCCGGGCAGCGCTTCGGCATACCCGTCTTCGGCACGCTGGCGCACTCCTTTGTCATGGCCTACGAGGACGAAGAGGAGGCCTTCCAGCGTTTCCAGCGTCTTTTTCCCGACCACGCCGTGCTCCTGGTAGACACCTACGATACCCTCGCCGCCATCGAGAAAATCATCCATGCCGGCCTGCGGCCCAGGAGCGTTCGCCTCGATAGCGGTGATTTGGTGCGTTTGTCGCAGCAGGTGCGACGGCGGCTCGACCAGGCTGGGCTGCAGGACACACAGATCTTTGCCAGCGGCGATTTAGACGAGTTTGCGATCGCTGACTTGCTGGCCGCGGGCGCGCAGGTGGACGCCTTCGGGGTCGGCACCGCGTTGGCTACATCTAAAGACGCTCCCGCGCTGGGTGGCGTGTACAAGTTGGTGGATGTGCAGTCGGGCGAGGGTCCCTCCTATCGCGCCAAGTTCAGCGAGGAAAAAGTCACTTATCCCGGGCGCAAACAAGTGTTCCGTTTTCACGATCCGGCGGGCACGTATTGCGAGGATGTGATCGCCCGCGAAACTGAGCGTTATCCCGACGCCCAACCTCTGCTCGGTTGCGTGATGCGGCAGGGAACGCGCCTTGCGCCTTCGCCCGGTCTCAAGAGTGTGCAAGAACGCGCGCGGGAGGAAGTTGCTAGGCTGCCCCAGGCATGCCGCAGCCTGCGCAACCCGCAGGCCTATCCCGTGCGCTTCAGCGGTGAGCTGGAGCGGTTGCTGAACGATGTCCGCGACCGCCTGGCGGATGTGGCGCCGCTGCCCCCGCCCGCGAAAAGTGGCTGAAGTCCTGGCTTGCAACCCGGCAAAGAACCGGCATCTAATTAACAGAGGAGCGATACAGTGCGCGAGCTTGTCTTCTGGGACGTCGACACACAGGTGGACTTCATGCATCCAGAGGGGAAGCTCTACGTACGCGGCGCGGAAAACATCATTGGGAACATCCAGCGCCTGACCTCATTTGCCGTGGCCCATGGCATCCTTATTGTCGCTTCCGTGGACGCTCACGAGGAAACCGATCCGGAATTTCGCGAGTATCCGCCACACTGCCTCGCCGGAACCGCCGGCCAGAAGAAGATCGAGCGCACCCTCCTACCCGGTCACTATGTCGTTCCCAATCGCAAGATCTCGCTTCCGCAGAACCTCGCGTATCCGCAGATCATCGTGGAAAAGCAGGCCACCGACGTCTTCACCAACCCCAACGTGGAGGAACTGCTCGTTCACATGGGCCGAGACCGCGAGATTGTTCTCTACGGTGTGGTGACGGAAATCTGCGTAGACCAGGCTGCCCGCGGCCTCAGCCACCGTGGCTATCGTGTGCACCTGGTGCGCGACGCCATTCAGCATCTGGACGCTGCCAAGGGTAGAGCCACCCGCGCGGAAGTGGAGCGCCGGGGCGGACGCCTGTTCACCACCGATGAAGTCCTGGCCGGTGCTCCCGCCAAGGTCGCCTGATCCTCAGCGTCCCGCCGCCGTGCCCGCCCCCACGTCCGCAAACGAAAACGAATCGGAGACGTTGGCGTGGGTCTTGCCGGCCACTTCCACATAGGGATAGATGAAATAATTCAGCGGCGGGCCATCCTGCGCCGGGCTCAGCCGCAGGTCGCGGCCCATGGTGAATTGCACGCGATCGTCATCGTGCGCGCCGAAAAAGTAGTCGCGCTTCTCAGGGTGCTGCCACGCTTCGGAGATGTCCACCGGCACCCATCCGTGTTCCGGCTCAAAGAACTCCGCCCAGCAGTGATAGCCGGGAATCTCAGCCGAGTGTTTGGCGGGCGGCAGGGGAAAACCGATCTCGAAACGCGCCGGAATCCCTTGCGACCGCGCCATGGCGATGAACAGGGAATGAAAGTCGGTGCAATTGCCTTTCTTGGCGTCGCAGGCGTACAGCACATCGCCTCGGCCCCATCCGGTGCCAGTCTTGTCGTACCGCATGGTGGTGAACACGTAGTCATAGATGGCTCGTGCCTTGTCGAGCGGCGAGGTTTTGCCCTGTGTGACCTTCGCGGCCAGTTCGGCCGGCAGTCCGGTGACCGGTACCAGCGTATCCGGCGCCAGATCTTCCTTCCTTTCACGATCGCTCAGCTTGACTGTAGTCAAATGTGGCGTAGCGATGCCCAGCGTCAGTCGCTCGTGGCGCTCCACGTCGTAAATGACCTCGAAGTGCAATTCCGGTTGCTTTGCCTTGGAGGCTTCCGCGTAATACATCTCGTTTCCGTACTTCGACTCGCGGGTCTTTCTTAACTGCAGGTCACCCTTGGCGGAGATGACCTTCACTTCCTGAAAGGCATCCGAGTGGGCCGCCGGAATCCAGATCCGCACCTTCTCTCCGGCAGGAATGTCTCTTACGGTGAACCCATAGTGAAATGTGAAGTGTCGTGTCTCTTGCGCGGACGCGAGCACGGCCAGCAACGGCAGCAACAGCACAGCTTTGCGCAACATAGCAGCATCCTTTCCCATCAGTGAGGAGTGATTGTCGTAACGACACACGGGCGTTTAGGAAGGACGCCGTCAAGTAAAGCCGCGTCGCGCTGTTTGCATGGGCGGGGTGCCTGCGTCCCACAGTAGCAGGCCGCTGCCAATTTACTCCGGGCATTGGCCGCATTGCAACCCGCAGACTCCACAGAGACGCCCACGCCTTATCTCCGCTAGAATCGTTGCGTGGGGATTGCCATCCAGTGCCGTGACCTGCGCAAGACCTACGACGGCAAAGTCGAAGCCGTGCGCGGGCTGAACCTCGCCATCGAGGCCGGAGAGTGCTTCGGCTTGCTGGGACCGAACGGGGCAGGGAAGACCACGACCATTGAAATCCTGGAAGGTCTGCTCCAGCCTACCGCCGGGGAGGTGAGTATCCTCGGCCACACCTGGCAGGAGAATGCCCGCGAACTGCGCGAGTGGCTGGGCATCTCGCTGCAGGAGACCCGGCTCTCGGAGAAGCTCACGGTGCGTGAGACCATCGAACTGTTTGCCAGCTTCTACCGTGAGCCGCGCCACGCCGGCGATGTGCTGGAGCAGATGCAACTCACGGAAAAGGCCGACACCTGGGTGGGGAAGCTTTCCGGTGGACAGCGCCAGCGCCTGGCGGTGGCGACGGCGCTGGTGGGCAATCCCAGGATTCTGTTTCTCGACGAGCCTACCACCGGCCTCGATCCGCAGAGCCGCCGCCAGCTCTGGGACATCATTCGTGCTTTCCAGCACAGCGGTGGCACGGTGCTGCTCACCACCCACTACATGGATGAAGCCGAGCGGCTCTGCGATCGGCTCGCCATTGTGGACTACGGCAAGATCATCGCCGAGGGCACACCCGGCGATCTGATCGAGCGCCTGGGTGGACATCACGTGGTCGAGTTCGCAGTCAGTGGCAACTCGCATGTCGTCGCGCTTGAGGCATGGCGCGCGCTCCCCGGTGTCGAATCGGTCCGAACCGACGACGGTCTTGTCTGTCTCAGCGTGCGCGAGCCGCATCTCACCATCCCCGCCTTGCTCGACGCGGTTGACAACCAGCACGAGCAGTTGCTGCACCTGACCACGCGCCAGGCGAGCCTGGAAGACGTTTTTGTGCGGCTGACCGGCCGGCACCTGAGGGAGGACTGACATGGCAGTCTCGGAGCAACCGCTTCGTCCCGCAGAAACCCGCAAGGCAGACACTCCCGCGCCGCGCAACGGCCGCTGGTCGGGTTACACGCATCTGCTGATGGCTCGCATGAAGGAACTGCAACGCGAGCCGGAGGTGATCTTCTGGGTATTCGTGTTTCCCTTGCTGCTGGCTTTAGGCCTGGGAATCGCCTTTCGCAACAAACCGGCCGATAGCACCACGATTGCAATCGTCGCCGGGCCGGGCGCTGAGGATACTGTGGCGATGCTCCAACGCTCCCCGCAGAAAGACGCGATCCACGCCGACGTGCTCGATCAGGTCCACGCCCTGCAAGGCTTCCGTCTGGGCAAATACGATCTAGTGGTCGAGCCGGATGGAAGAGGAGGCTTCCGTTATCACTATGATCCGGCGCGGCAGGAGAGCGTGCTGTCTCGCTCCGAAGTGGACAATGCTTTGCAAATTGCGGCGGGACGCAAGGACCCGCTGCCCACCTCTACAATCAGCAGCAGCGAACCCGGATCGCGCTACATTGATTTCCTCATCCCCGGACTGCTGGGCATGAACATCATGAATGCTGCCATGTGGGGGATCGGCTTTGCCCTGGTGGAGATGCGGCAGCGCAAGCTGCTCAAGCGCTTTGTGGCCACGCCCATGCGCCGCAGCGACTTTCTGCTGGCACTTACCAGCAGCCGCCTGGTGCTAATGCTGGTGGAAGTCGGGCTGTTGCTGGGCTTCGGCGTGCTGGTCTTCCGCATGCGCGTCCTCGGATCGCTCTTCAGCATTCTGCTGCTGGGTGCGGTGGGCGCAATCTCCTTTGGCGGGCTGGGCTTGCTCACCGCCAGCCGCGCGCAGAAGATCGAAAGCGTCAGCGGGCTCATCAACGTGGTGATGATGCCCATGTGGGTCTTCTCCGGCGTCTTCTTCTCCTACGAGCGCTTTCCGGCGATGATCCAGCCGTTCATCAAGCTGCTGCCGCTGACCGCGCTCAATGATGGGCTGCGCGCCACCATTCTGCAAGGCGCTTCACTGGAATCCCAGGCGGCCCGCTTGCTCATCCTCGTCGTTTGGGGAGGGATTTCTTTCATCCTGGCCCTGCGCTGGTTCCGTTGGACCTAGCCCGGCGTCAGTTGGAGAGATCTCCTAACCCCAACCGGCGATGGAACAGCTCCAGCACCAGGCCCCAGCATAGCTGCGCCAGCGCGGGGTCGTAGCGCGGGCCCTCGTCGCGCATAAAGGCGTGCGCGGCATTGAATTCGTGCCAGGTAAAGCGTACTCCCGCCTCTTCCAGCCGCGCCTTGATCCGGTTGCGCCCCTCGGGAGGGACGTGCGGGTCCTGCCGTCCCCAAATGTGCAGCAGTTCTCCGCGGATTTCTCCAGCGCGCTGCAGCGAGTTATCGTTCTTGCCCTTTCCCAGGCTGCCGGAGTGAATGTCGGTGGCATAAAAACAGGCCGCCGCCAGCACGCTGGGATTCATAGCGGCCCGGAACGCAAGGTGCCCGCCGATACAGATTCCCATCACCCCGAGCCGGCCCGTGCAGAATTCGTACGTCTTCAGAAAATCCAAGGCCGCTCGCGCATCCGCATCGTAGGAGGAGATCTCCTTGTTGATCTTGTCAGCGTTGCCGCGATCCGCGCCTGCCTGGTCGTAGGCCAGCACTGTTCCCGGCGCTTCCAGTTCGTGGAAAATCTCCGGTACCGCAACCACGAAGCCATGTCCCGCCAGCACGGCCGCGGCACGGCGCACCGGGGCAGTAATCTGGAAGATTTCCGAATACAGCACCACCCCGGGATATTTCCCCGCCGCTACCGGCCGCAGAATGTAAGTCCGCATCGGCCCGATGGGGGTCGCAATCTCCACCGACTCGTCATCACGGATGATCATGGCAAGTCCTCGCTTAGGCGCTCGATTGTGCCACGAAAAAGCCAGACATAGGAACCGGGTTTCTTTGGCGTCTTCTGTAATCAAACTGTGCTGCCCCAAAAGGCCCAGCCTCAGGTTTATAGTGGGGCTCATGCCAACCGCAGATCAACCTCGCGGCGTCACGGCCATTGGCATTTTCTTCTGCTTCGCCGCCCTGATGGCCGCTCTAGCGGGGACGACGTTGGTGTGGCGGGGGACCGTGCTCGATCGAATGTGGACCCTGAATGCTCCCGCCTACGAGCAGCTGGCTCCGTTGGGTAGAACCATCGGTATTCCGTTCCTCCTATTCGGCGTAGTCTTGGTGATCACTGCGGTGGGTTGGCTCCGGCATCTCCGCTGGGGATGGTACCTGGGCGTAGGCATCATCGCCATCCAGCTTATGGGAGACCTGATGAATCTCCTTCTTGGCCAGTTCGTTCGCGGCGCGGTCGGAGTGATCATTGCAGGATTGCTGCTGCTCTACATGTTGCGACCGCGAATGCGGGCGGTCTTCCCATGAACTGGCAGGACTTGGCGCGGATGATCGATCACACCTTGCTGCGCCCCGAGGCAACGCCGGAGCAGATCATACGCCTGTGCGCCGAGGCTCGAGATTGTTCCTTCGCCGCGGTGGTGGTCAACCCGTGCCATGTGCCGCTGGCAGTGTCCCAGGTGAACAGCAGCGGGTTGAAAGTCGCGACCGTGGCCGGCTTTCCGCTCGGCGCTAATCTGACCTGCACAAAGCAGTTCGAGGCGGAACAAGCCCTTGTCGAGGGCACAAGCGAGATTGACATGGTGCTGAACATCGGCGCCCTCAAGTCAGGCGATCGCAAGAAAGTCCTGTCTGACATTCGGGGTGTGGTCGAGGTGACTCACGCGCACCGCGGATTGCTCAAAGTCATTTTGGAGACTGGCCTTCTGACGGACGAAGAGAAAAAACTCGCCTGCGAGATCAGCCTCGAAGCCGGAGCCGATTTTGTGAAAACGTCGACCGGCTTCCTCGGCAGGGGCGCGACCGTGGCCGACGTGGCGCTCATGCGCCGCATCGTGGGCAATGCCGCCGGGGTGAAGGCTTCGGGAGGAATCAGGACAGCAGCCGATGCCAAAGCCATGGTCGCCGCCGGCGCCACCCGCCTCGGCACCAGCAGCGGTGTGAATATCATCCGCGAGATGCGCGGAGGGTCATAGCAGCATCCCGGCAATCGCCGCGGACATCAGGTTTGCCATGGTTCCAGCCAGCATGGCGCGCACACCGAGACGCGCCAGCTCGCCTTTCTTGTTGGGCGCGAGCGCGCCAATGCCGCCGATCTGAATGCCGATCGAGCCGAGATTCGCAAAGCCGCATAGCGCAAAAGTGGCAATGGTGAAAGAGCGCGGATCAAGTACCGCTTTCTGCGGTCCAAGCAACGAGAAGGCCACCAGTTCGTTCAGCACGATGCGTGTCGCCAGGAGATTGCCGATGATCGAGCAATCGCGCCAAGGGATGCCGATGATCCACGCAACCGGCGCGAACAGCGTCCCCAGAATTTTTTCCAGGCTGCTGGGAAACCAGGCCACGCCATAGTGCGCCAGACCGTTGTGTATGCCACCCAGAACGCCGTTGGTCAACGCAATCAGCGCCAGGAAGGAGATCAGCATAGCGGCCACGTTCAGCGCCAGGTGCAAGCCGTCAGTCGTGCCGCGGGCGATGGCCGCCAGCAGGTTCTCGCTCTTCTCCGTGGCCACTTCTTCCGCCGGCATGTCCACCCGGCCGGCGGTCTTCGACGGTTCCGTCTCCGGCACCAGCATCTTGGCTACCAGGATGGTGCCCGGGGCGGTCATGATGACCGCGCTCAGCAGGTGCTTAGGCTCGATGCCAAACGCGATGTAGGCAGCCATGATCCCGCCAGAGACGTGGGCCATGCCGCTGGTCATGACCGTCATCAACTCCGAGCGGGTGAGGTCGGGCAGGAACGGCCGGATGGTCAACGGAGCCTCAGTCTGCCCCATGAAGATGCTGGCGGCAACATTCAGCGATTCGGCGCCGCTGGCGCCCATAAAGCGCGTCATGACCCGCGCCATCTGGCGGATGATGAACTGCATCACGCCGAAGTGATAGAGCACGGCGAAAAAGGCGGCAATAAAGATGATGGTGGGCAGCACCTGGAAGGCAACATAGAAACCGAATTGCGAACCGCGCTTGCCCAGATCGCCAAACACGAACTGCGAGCCGGCAAAGGAATAGCTGAGCAGGGTGTTGACCGCATCGCCGGCTCTCTGGAACAGGACGCGTCCCAAATCAATGCGCAGCACGAACACCGCAAAGATAAATTGCAGCCCCAGTCCCCAGGCCACGGTCTTGACGCGGATGGCGCGGCGGTTGGTGGAAAAGACAAACGCCAACCCCAGCATGGCCAGCAGACCGAGAACACCGGTAAATCGGCCCATTTGGTTTGAATTGTAGTGAATCGCGGGGAACGCCAGTCCCGCATTCCGCAGGTCCGGAACCTTCCTGTGCAATATGCCCGCGGCGGCGGCCACGGCAGGAGGCGGAGTATTGCGAGGGCATGGGGCTCGGTGGTACCCTCGCCTTACCTACGCTGGGCGAGCGGGAGTAGTTCAGCGGTAGAACGCCAGCTTCCCAAGCTGGATGTCGCCGGTTCGATCCCGGTCTCCCGCTCCAGTTTTCCAAGTGCTTAGGGGCTGCCTCGCGAAACTTGTGTGTTCAGTTGTGTTCCAAAACCTCCCGGGATCTCACCGCACCCTCCGTACTGGCTCGGCCTGCAACTCGCTGGTAAGCACGATCCGCGACAGCGTTAACCAGCTTCCGCACGCTCTCGGGAAGAGCCTGCGTGTACTCGTTCAGCGTAGTAGTGATATCGGTGTGCCGCAAGTGCGTTTGCACATTGTTTGGTGTTCCCAGACCTTGGGCATTGAACTGAGATCCCCGCCGCCCGAGCTACAGCCTTGATTCTAGAAATTCCGGACGTGGGCTGGTTGCGCTAGAATCAAACCCGCCTGTTGATGTCTTTCTATTTCCCAAAAAGCTGCACTGATTGTGGCACCCACGATTCGATGATGAGGCGGAGCAATGTCAGGAAGCGATAACGACGCGAACAACAGCCGAACTCCCGAGCGAAAGGTCTGGATGACCGCCTTAGAAAGTCGCTTTGGTGAAGCCGAACCTAATCTAAGATCCAGCCGGAAGAGGCTGATTCGCGAGATTCTCGACAATCCCGAAGACACATATTTCTTGTCTTCTCGTGCTTTGGCCAAGCGCTACGGCCTTGATCCCACCACAATCGTCCGTACTGTCCAGGCTCTTGGCTATAAGCGGTACGCGGAATTTGCCGCCGATCTGCGATCGCACTTTGTGTCGCGAATCACGCCGTATGCTTTGATGAAATCCACGATGCGCGAGAAGCGCAGCGTGGCGCAGCATGTTGAACACACTCTCCAGATGGACCTGCATAATGTGAACGCGCTGTGTTCGAGGCTGGATGTGAAACGTGTTCTGGAGATCGCAAAGCGCATCGACCGTGCTCGAAAAACCATGGTGGTGGGGGTTGATTTTGCCGCAGCCCTTTCGCAACTCTTAGCGTACGCGCTGGTCTCCATCGGCTATGACGCGCGAGCGCCGATTGGATCGACTGGAAACCTGTGCCAGAGCGTTCTTCTGCTAGAGCCTCGGGACCTGCTCATTGCGTTTAGCTTTGGCCGCTGTCTGCAAGATACCGTGGATTCGGTTTTGTTAGCGCACAAGAATGGCGTTTTCACTTTCGGCATCACGGATAGCGAAAAAAGTCCGATAGCCCGCTACAGTGATTCTTCTCTGGTGGTGTCGATTGCGAGCCCTTCGTTCCATGGCTCCTATGTGGCGGTGGTTTCGCTGATCAATGCGCTGTTAATGGCTTGCACACAGATTCATCCTCGGCGCACGCTCGCCGTGCTGCGGCGTAAGGAGGAGGAGTCTCGATCGCGTTGGTACACTCCAGGCACGGGCAACAAGTCCGCCAATCGCGGTCGAGGCAAAATCGAGTGATCGCAAGAAGGGACGCGATTGTGCGCCCGGATGACAACGGCTGATCGGCTTATGGTTGGCGCGCCAACAGGCGTCATCGCTTTCGGTCCTCAAGATTCCAAATCCTAAGTCGAAGGTCCCTGCTCGAAAACAGCGTTCGCTCACTGGGTCTGGTCAAAGGAATCGCGCCCTTTGGGAATAGCACTATATGGTGCATATCGTAGGTTAATGGCATCATTCAATGAAAAAAGTTCTTGACAAAGAAATCCCAGCGCGCTATGAAGGGTCGTCTCCCGTAGCGGACGGCCTGCCATGCAGACTACTCGTGGTGGTTTTCTCAAGAGCGTAGCCGGGTTGGCGATTGCTGGCGCCGTTCTGAAGCGACCGGCGGATGGACTGCTATACGCGCAGGAAAAGGCAAACGTCTCGCCGCGATCAACGCGAATCCGGGATGTGGAGATCGTTCCGTACAGCCTTGAGCAAAAGGTCGTTTTCCACGTGGCATTGCCCACAGTCCCGACCTCCGAAGGTCTTTTTGTTCGCCTGCGCACCGAGGATGGGGTCGTCGGCTGGGGGGAAGCGTCTCCGTATTCTCCCGTAACCAGTGAAACCCCGCAGAGTGACATGGCTATGGCCAGCAGCATGGCATCACTCATTCGCCACCGCGATGCCTTCAGCATCGCCAAGGCCGTGGCGGACATGGATGCTCTTAGTCCGTTTAACACCAGCATCAAAGCGGCGTTCGAAATGGCGCTTTGGGACATCTGCGGCAAGGTTGCAGAACAGCCAGTGTGCCGTTTGTTGGGAAAATTTCGCGAGAGCTTCGAAACCGATAAGACAGTCTTCATCGATACCCCTCAAGCCATGGCAGACACTGCACGGGAATATGTGCGCGAAGGCTTCCGAGCGATCAAGATCAAGGTCGGTGAGTCGCCCGAGAAAGACGTCGAAAGATTGAGGGTGATCCGCGAGGCTGTGGGGAACGATATCGCCATGCGCATCGATGCCAACCAGGGGTGGTCGCCAAGCGACGCGGTGCGCAGCCTACACGCCATCGAGAAGTATGAGATCCAGGATTGTGAGCAGCCGACGGCGTATTGGGATTGGCAAGGCTTGAAATACGTTCGCGATCACTCGCCGATCCCGATCATGGCCGATGAGTCGGTGCATTCGCCGCACGATGCCATCGAGGCAGTTCGCCTCGAAGCCTGCGACATGATCAATATCAAGCTGATGAAAAGCGGGGGCATTCTCAATGCGACACGCATTGCGCACATCGCGGACGCCGCTGGCATGACCTGCATGCTTGGCTGCATGGCTGAAACCAGCCTTGGCCTTACTGCGGCCGCACATGTTGTTGCGTCGCAAGGGAACATCGTTTACGCGGATCTGGACTCATCCCTCTTTGTTGTGAACAACCCGATTGCTGGGGGCATGAGGATCGACAAGGGCGTCGTTTATTTGTCGCCTGAGCCAGGCTTCGGCTTGGATGTTGACCCCTTGTTCGTTAGGAAATTACGGCCAGTATAGCCGCGGGCAAGGTGGCACACGGCCCGCAGCGCGGCGGCCGCGAATGTCGCACGGCCAGGGCTGGGCGCTGCACTATATGATGCATCATTTTCGATTATGGCATTACAAGCTGAAATTCTGATTGACAAGGAAAGGCGCGCAGTCATACTTTACCGGCATTGCGTGAATGCGGCGCTTCACCCGCGCCGTAGCCGGAACCATTGCTCGGGCGCGAAGGAACGACCACACGCTCGATTACATGCGAGAGGGGCGCGCTTCACCGCGGGTCGCACCCAGCTCAGTGCGCCGCCAATGGCGGAAATGCATTTCACAGGAGGCTGCTCGTGAAATCGTCGCTCATCCGTCTCATCGTAATACTGCTCGTTCTTCCATGGCTGTCAGGAATCGGGCTGGGGCAAAGCGCGAGTACAGGCGCAATTGCCGGGACCGCGACTGACCCTTCGGGAGCAGTGGTTGTCGGCGCCGATATTACCGTGACCAACGAGGCCACTGGAGGAGTGTGGAACAGTTCGTCCTCGACGAACGGCAGCTACTCTGTTCCTCTCCTGGTCCCGGGTTCTTACACGGTCAAGGCGTCGAAGGCAGGTTTCAAAGCGCTGGAGCGCGCTCACGTGCTGGTCACGGTCACCGAAACGACCCGTGTGGATTTGCGTTTTGAGGTCGGCGCGCCCTCGGAGGTGATCACCGTCAGCGCAGAGGTCCCTCTTCTCAATACGATCGATGCCGCGCAAGGTGCGGTGACCGATGGTCGAGCCATTGAGTCGCTGCCGCTGGCCTCGCGCAATTACACGCAGATCATCGGGTTGTCGCCGGGAATATCGTCGGAAGTCACCGACACCAGCTCGCTGGGGGGCGGGAGCGGAAGCCAAGCCGCTGGAACTGCCGGCTTCTCCGCGCATGGAGGCGCGACCAACGACAACAACTACCAGATCAACGGCACGGAAGTGAACGATCTGATGGGCTCGGGGTTTCTGAGCGGTGGAATCGCCGTGCCCAATCCGGATACGATTCAGGAATTCAAAGTCCAAACCGGTCAATATGACGCCTCCTACGGAAGAAATGGAGGCGCGAATGTCGATCTGGTAACCAAGACTGGCAGCAATCAGATCCACGGCTCGCTGTTCGAGTTTCTTCGCAACGATGTGCTGGATGCAAACAACTACTTCCTAAACCAAAACAAACAACCCCGTCCGGCGTTCAAGCAAAACCAGTTCGGCGGCAGTCTGGGCGGGCCTATCGTGCGCGACAAACTCTTCTATTTCGGTTCCTATCAGGGGACTCGACAGCGCAATGGTTTGGGCGGGGGCGTCTGCGTCAGCACCGTGTTGCTTCCCCCATTCACGAACGACCGCTCCGCAGCTGCGCTAGGAGCCCTGTTCTCCGGCCCAACCGAAGGCGCGATCGCGCCGGATGGCTCCAACATCAGTCCTCAGGCGCTGGCGCTTCTGAATCGGAAGCTCCCGAATGGGGACTTCGTGATTCCGACTCCGCAGACCGTTACCCCGGTTTCGAATCCTGATCTGCAGGAACTCTCCACCGAGGGCAGGTCGACTTCCAGCATCGCGTGCCCTTACACGGAAAACCAGTTTCTGGTGAATATCGACTACTTCCTGAGCAACAAGAGCACTTTGTCGGGAAGCTTCTTTTTCTCGAACACCAACCAGATCACAACGCTGGCTTTGAACCCAAATATCGCCGGAAGCGCAGTGCCGGGATCTCCATCCAACTCTGACAATCAATACCGGGTCGTGTCGCTGTCGCACCGGTACGCGATCTCGTCGAGCCTGGTGAATCAGGCTACGCTCGGCTATCACCGCGTGGTTGGAAACTTGACCCAGGGCTATCCTTTTAAATATTCCGACATCTCCGTGACCGTTCCGGGGTTTGACGACCCGTTTCCGGAGATCGGGGTTGTGGGATCCTTTCAGACGGGCGGTATCGGACAAGGCATCAATCTCGCTCAGAACTTCTACAATTTCGGGGATTCTCTGTTCTGGAACCACGGGCGGCATTCTGTGCATGTGGGCGGAGGGGTCGAACGTTCCCAGGTCAATCAGGTGGGGTTTCACTTCCTCGCCGGGCTTCAGTTTCCCGATTACCAGCAGTTTCTCCTCGGAAACGGGAGTTTTGCCTTGGATCTGCCGGGTTTGTTCGATCGTTACTACCGGACCTGGGATGGCAATGTTTATGCGCAAGACAATATCAAGATCACTCGAACCTTTACGCTAAATCTCGGACTGCGTTATGAGCGATTGGGCGATCTTTCCGACAATCTCGGAAGGGACTCGAGCTTCGATCTGCAGGCGGCGGACCATACCGGCGCCGGCAGCCAGGCCGGCTACGTAGTGGCGTCCAATTTCCAGGGAACGCTTCCTCCGGGAGTTGTGCGCGCCTCCAATGAGGCGGCGACTCGCGGCCTGGGGCAGAACACCTGGGGACCGCGCGTGGGCTTTGCCTGGCAGTGGCCCGGGACGGATCGCGTTGTGCTGCGCGGCGGCTATGGTATCTATTATTCGCGCACGACTGCGCAACCTATCTTTCAGGAACTAACCTCGCCTCCGTTTGGGCAAATACGGATCACGCAGGGCATTGCGATTCCGTTCGCGAACCCATTTCCTGCCGCGCCGGTTTTGCCCTATTTTCCCACTTATTCTCTGGCGACTTGTACCTCGGTCTTGGACCCCCGGTGCGTTTCGTTCGCCAATGTCTCGACCCGCCTCAAACCTCCCGCCACCCAGCAATACAGCCTGAGCGCACAGGTTGCGTTAGCGAAGGATTTCGCGCTGGAGATCGGATACCAGGGAGCGAGAGGAACTCGACTGCTGGAGTTGCGCAACTTCAATCAGGCACTCCTGGCTCCGTTCCATGGAGCGACGGACAATACGTTCTTCAATGTGACGCAGCGGACCCCTGTTCCGGGCATCTCGACATCGGCCTTCCAGATCACATCCACTGGCTCTTCCTGGTACAACGCGATGGTAGTCAACCTGAACAAGCGTTTCAGCAAGGGCCTGCAGTTTCTGGCCTCTTACACATGGTCGAGTGAGCTCGCGACCACTCAGGGGTTTGTGACCGGCACCGGTTCAGGGGGGCAAGCGATCGGAGATCAAAACAATCCCCGCGAGCGATACGGGTGGGATAATTTCGTCCGCCCGCAGCGTTTGATCGTGAACTGGGTCTATCAATTCCCCAACATCCATGGCATGAATGCTTTCACGCGCAAGGCGCTGGGAGGGTGGTCGGTAGCGGGGGTGCTGACGATTCAGTCGGGGCAGCGGCTCACAGCGACTGCCACCAACGTGCAAAACGTGCTTGGGACTCTGAGCGATCGGGCGCCGGCCTCGGCCTCTGGTTGCGGCAGCCACTTCGTCACATCGGGGTCTGTTCAATCGAAGCTGAATAACTACATCAATGCCTCGTGTTTCGATCTGGCGAACTATCCCGTGGTCGGGGACGACGGAATCGGGACGGGCTTCGGCAACAGTGGAATTGGGGAGATCGTCGGGCCGGATCAGAACAACTGGGACCTCAGCCTGGCAAAGGATACGAATTTTAGCGAGAGAATGCATCTCCAGTTTCGGACAGACTTCTTCAACGCGTTCAATCATCCCCAGTTTGCCAACCCTGATGTCAATCTCGGGCTGGCTGCAGCGCAGTTAGGGCTGGTTGCACCCAACCCGGGATTTGGTGTTATCAGCGGGACCAGCACAAATCCCAGACTCCTGCAATTTTCACTGCGGCTGGTCTTCTAAGGATGCCGCGTGAAGAGCAGGTCCTCTCGAATGCGGCGCTTGATTGCAGAGCGCCGCATTCAGCAGGAACTTCGCAGAGAGCTGGAGGAGCTTTTCCACCCCTTATTCGACATTACTTTATTCGAGACAGACGCCGACTACCCCACCTTCCTTCTGGAGCGCTATGAGAGTCGAGACGATTACGCTGCGGGAGCTTCGCATGCGTCTCAAATCGCCCTTTGAGACCAGCTTCGGCGTGACCCAAGACCGCAGAATTCTGCTGGTGGAGGTGATGGCTGACGGCGTTACCGGGTGGGGAGAGATCACCAGCCTGGAAAGCCCGTTGTTCAACTCAGAGACAACCGACACGGCATGGCAC
>Ga0335070_10001397_pt1 | contig 27829 bp, 29 predicted proteins | sample Lox_Sample_13_FD_206722 | JGI IMG/M metagenome (GOLD analysis project Ga0335070, IMG submission 206722) | Soil microbial communities from Loxahatchee National Wildlife Refuge, Florida, United States - Lox_Sample_1.3 | ecosystem: Environmental > Terrestrial > Soil > Wetlands | place: USA...
GCCCTCTTCCCGAACAGGTGTGGATGGAATGGCAACGGAAGAAGGAGCGATGTGACTCACGAACAATGATCGAATCGAGGAGTCCTGACGCACCGGCGAACGTTCAAAGCGAACCTGTTGAGCAGTCCGCCACGTCCCTTCAGCGGACTTGAAATCGGCATCCGCCTGCCAGACGTCCAACATCATGACGCCCAGACAATTGGCCTCGCGTGCTCGAGTTGACGACACACAGCCAACCAACAGACAAGCCACAACGGAGAGGAGGAGAACCCGCATGGAGAACCCCACGAATGCTTCTACTCTATGCTCCCTCAGGGCTGGCTTCAATAGGTCAAACGGGGGGAACCGCCGCGGCAGGTGTGAGCGCGTCGGCTCCAGGGAAAGAGCCATCAACTCCACTATACTGTGATGGTTTAACAGGAAATCCGGATTGAGCTCGCGATATTCTTCCCCACAGGTCCTGTCTCAGGCCCCGCTTCCCGCAGTCAAAAACCCGCGAAGCACATCGGAGAGCTCCGGAGCCCGCAGGTACCCGTAACCGTTATGCCGGTCGCTGGCCCCCAATCGATCGACGTAGCTATTATGAACCAACACATCTTGCACGTGGACCGTACCAGAAGCAGCTTGATATTCATCCGCCAGGCTACAGTCCAACGCCACCTTATCGCCCGGATCGGCCAGATTGGTCCATCGCTTGACCTGTTGAGGAACGGTGGTCTTCACAAACTCTCCTCGAATATGTTGGGTTACGATCGGTAATCCGAGCGGCGATCCGATCGTGACGAAATGATCGATCGCCGGCGGGCGTTGCTCCCCCGCCCGCAACACGTCGTAGGCAATGATGGAGCCCATCGAGTGCGCGATCAGGCATACGCGCTGGTCTTCATGCTGTTGGAGGACAGTGGCCAGCTTCTCGCGAATGCGGTTTCGTACGTCGGATTTCGCGTAGTAATCTCTGAGGTCGTCAAAGGGGACGCCCAGGAGGCGATCGACCTGTGCGCTGAGACCGATTAAATCCTTGCCTTTGTCGATCGTTCGGCCACCCCATTTTTCTGCGATCGCACGAACCGTATCGAGCGCCGTTCCCTCATACCGTCGAAGGGCACCTTGTCCATCGGCTTTACTGTACGGATTGTCGACGTCGGCCTCAGGAATCGGCGCGGGATACTGAATGTCCGCCCAATAGGCCAGTTCGAACGCGAACGAAGATGCGAGATTGTGATTGCGCTGGAGTCCTTCTGCAAGAGACAGCCTCCACCATTGCGCCAGCAGATCTCTCGGCGGTTTGTTCTTGAGACCGTGAATCCCGATCACAATCGCATCAGGCATCGCCTCTCCTCCCTGTCGGGTAATCGAAGACGAACATACGCGACGACGACGGAGGAGGCAACCACTGTCTCGCCTTCAAACCTGGCCTGGCATCTACAATTTTCCCTTCAAGTCAGTCCTTTCACTTCCCTAAATGTCGAGAGCGAATGCATTCCTTTCCAACCCTCTCCCCAAATGACGTAACCGATTATTAACGCACGCATGACACAGGCGTCATATTGCCTCTGTACTTTAACAGACGACTCAGCCTACAGTGTGACGGAGGGAACATCCATGACATCGACGATGGAAGAGAATGAAGCGCTGGTGATGCAACACCTCCAGACGGCTCATCCGGTGATTCTTGATCAGATCATCAAGGACGTGCCGGAACTGTCGTGGAACCAAATCTTCGAAACCGTCGATGCACTAAGCCGGCGCGGGATCATTTCTCTACGCCGCCGCGGCTACGAGTACGAAATATCTCCCATCCCGCAACACACCATCGCCTAGCCTCCTCGGTATGGAGGCTGGGTTTCATCTTCATAAAGGACAGCCCGGCATCATGCACACACCCGTCGTGCCAGTGAAAGAGAGTCGCGCCGTTCGGCACAGCGCAACCTCCTCTGCAATCGTCGTCCTGTCGTCGAGCCTGGCCGTCCTCTATGCCAGCCCAGGCGGACTAGCCGTGTTGCGCGATCTCAAAGGCACCAACGAAGGGGAGTCGCTGCAGATTCCCGCGCCGGTGCTCGCGTATCTGGCGGATGGGATTCTTAAAAACATCGATGTCCGACGCATGTTGCACGTCTACGAACCGTTCTCGATCTCGTGTTCGATTCAAGGGCCCAGCGGAATCTGGTACTGCCAAGCGTTCGGGCTCCCCTCTCGCGACGAGATCGACCGATCACGCATTGTGATGCTCTTCTCGGACACACCGCCGCACGGTCGCTCAGCCGAACAGCGGGATCTTGTGCCAACCTCTTCAAGTTCATCGCTCCTCCTCGATGTTCCCGCTCTGGAAACGAACGCCATCTGAGAGCGAACTCCCCCTCGACTCTCGCACAGCGCATCAACTCATGAATGGTCTGCTCGTTATAACGCGCCCATTGGGATATCCCGATAGTGTCTCCCGAAACAACTCATGCCGTCGAATCACGACCGGCAGAGTGTGACGGTGCCGCTTTCTGGTTCTCTCGTCCTTGTTGCGGCAGCTGATAGATGACTCTCGCACCGGGCTTGAACGTGATGTAGTACCACATCCACTCCAGCATCACCCGCACGCGATTGCGGAAGCCGATCAGGAAGAAGATGTGCACAACGCACCACAGCAGCCACGCCATGAGTCCGGAGAAGCGCAACGGACCGATCTGTGCAACGGCTTGAGCGCGCCCGATGGTCGCCAGCATCCCGCGATCCGCATAGACAAACGGGGGGCGCCGGTCCGGAGGCGTCTCCTGTCGAATGAGGTTCGCCACAAAGCGGCCTTGCTGCATGGCGACAGGAGCCAGGGCCGGCAGGGGGTTTCCATCCGGGCCGACACAATGAGCGGCGTCGCCAATCACGAAGATCCACGGATCGTCCGGGATCGTCAAATCCGGTTGCACCTTGATTCGATTGGACCCATCCTGAGGAGCCGCGAGTGACGTCAGTAGAGGCGACGCCCGGTTGCCCGCCGCCCAGATGACATTCGTTGACCGAATGAATTCGCTGCCGATCATCACGCCATCGCTGCGAACATCAGTCACCGGGCTGTTCAGCTTGATCGTGACTCCCATGTGTTCCAGCGCGGAAGAGGCGTTCACGGAAAGATCGGAACTGAAGCCGGGCAGAATACGCGGACCGGCTTCCACGAGCAGGATGGCAAGGTCTTCGAGACGTAGCGTCGGGAAATCCGGCCCCAAGGCCTTCCGCCCGATCTCCGCCAGCGCACCGGCCAACTCCACGCCGGTCGGGCCTCCACCAACGATCACGAAAGTAAGTCGAGCCTCCGTAGGGCTGGCGGCTCGCCGGCGTGCGGCTCCCTCAAACGTGAGCAGCATCTTCTCCCGAAGTTGAACTGCATCGGCCATCGTCTTGAGCCCCGGCGCATCCTGCTCCCACGCGTCATGCCCGAAATAGGAGTGCCGCGATCCCGGCGCCACGATGAGGATGTCGAACGCAATCGGCGCGCCGGTCTGCAATCGAACCAGACGCGCAGCACGATCGATGGACAGAACTTCATCCATCATCACACGGACATGAGGTCGTCGCCGAAAGATGGTGCGTAGCGGCCAGGCGATATCGCCCGGGGACAGGGCGGCGGTGGCCACCTGATAGAGGAGCGGTTGAAAGAGATGATGATTCGTCCTGTCGACGAGGACGACGTCAACTGTGCGGAGCGATTGAGCGGCCGACAGGCCTCCGAAACCGCCCCCGATGATGACGACGCGTTGGCGAGGCATAGGCGGGAATGATGACAGGCTACGTCTCAGAGACGAACCTGTCAACGGCAGAACAACGTGACCGCTCAGACCCGCTCAAGATCAAGCAGTTGCTGCTTCCGTTGAAGTCCCCACCGATACCCTGCGAGCCGGCCGTTTCCGCGAACGGCCCGATGACAAGGAATCGCCACCGCGATCGGGTTCGTGGCGCAGGCTCGACCCACCGCGCGGGCTGCCGTCGGCCGCCCGATCGCCTGCGCGATCTCACGATAGGAACGAGTGTGTCCGCGGGGAATTTGCTGAAGCGCTTTCCAGACCTTGTGCTGAAAAGCCGTGGCGTTCACGTCCAGCAAGAGGCTGGCTGCATGTGTTTCCCCGGTGAGGCAGTGAAGAATTGCGCGGACGTGGTGCTTCAATCCGTTTGTGTCCCGCCGTAGCATCGCCCTCGGATAGTCGCGCTGCAGCGATTCAACGAGCGAAGCCTCGGTATCACCGAGACGCACGACGGCGATGCCTCGGTCCGTAACCGCGATGAGCATTCTCCCGACGACGGTCGTGGCGAGAGTAAAGCGAAGTACCACACCGGTTCCACCGGACCGAAACGCAGCAGGCGTCATGCCGAACGTTGAATCCACTCGTTCATACAGACGACTGCTCGAACCAAAACCGGCTTCGTAGGTTGCGTGCGTCACGGTCTCACCTCGTTTCAATGAAGTTTTGAACCGCTCGATCCTCCGGGCGTCCCGATAGTGTTTGGGAGAGAGCCCGACGATGTGTGTGAAGGCCCGTTGCAAATGAAACGGACTGCCACCGACCTCCCCGGCAAGCTGCCGAAGCGTGACCGGCTCGTCATAGTGTTCGTCCAGATACTGCCGAGCCCGTTCAACCCGCCGTGCGGTCTTGGAACCGTCGAGTCCCTGCGGCTGGCACCGCAGGCAGGCGCGAAATCCTGCGGCCTCAGCCAGTTGCGGCGAATCAAAAAACGTGACATGGCGACGAGCGGGCCGCCGCGACGGACAAGACGGGCGACAATACACACCCGTCGACGCCACGCCGTAGACGAACCTGCCATCGCACCGGCGATCGTGGTTCAACACGGCGTCCCACGCACGGTCTGTGTTCATACGACCACTCCGGTTCTTTCCCCTGCTGTTCATGGGTCATGATACCGCCGGAACAGGGTGATGCACTATCCGATTCTTGTGCTCAAACTTTTCTGTGGGGGCAGAGAGAACCCGGGGATATGACACCCCGTGCTGTGACCGGGGGGCTGACGGTGTGCCCGTTCAGTCGTATCGGGAATGATTCCACAGCAACTTCCGCATTTCCCAGAATGAGGGGTTCGGCTCGGTCAGTTCAGGGTGCTCGAGGTCGATTTGAATGTTGTAGAGGGGGATGGCTCCACTTTTGATTTGCGTGACAGGATACCAACATTCATACTTCAGCCCCCAGCGATCTCGACACGTTACCCGGAGATACCCGTTGGTCATTGCCTTCCCGCGGAGCGGTGCGTCCGGGCCCAAGACAATGGAGGCGGCGTGTTTTTGATACCGTGAGTCGCGAGGATACACTTTCTTGACCGCGAAATTCCCTTCCCAACCACCCAGGTGCAATACACAATCATACGCCACCCCACGACCCACATTCTCGATTTCGGGAGAGAGGGTGAGAACATTCCCTACGTTCATAGCCGAGAGATTTGAAATTCTCAGATTGGGCTGAGTATCGCGAAATTCCTTCCTGGTTCGGGCAACGAACGCACGCAGATAGAAGGCGGCGGCACCACCGACGAGGAGGAAAGCGAGCAACCCAATCAACAATAACCAATCCATGGCCAAATGTGTGTCCAGGTGAACGTCCAGCGCTAGAGCTAAAACGGAAAGAGGCTACGTTCTCGAGAGAGCAGTGTCAACCGGATGACCCGCCAGAGTAGGAGATTTCGGGAAATCAGACACGACGAGCCGAGAAGCCGGCCCGACGTGGTTTCTCTTTTTGATCCATTGACCAACGCTGCGACAGTCGGTTACAAGCACCCCATGGATCGACCCCGCACGCTGATGCTGTTCGGCCTGGCCTGTTGGCTCGCGTTCCTCCTTGTCGCGATGAGCCGGACAGCAGCCGAAGATACGCCTCGACCTAGTCCTTCGCCGGCAACTTCTCAAATCTTTCGCGCTTCCGATTGGAAAGGTGCGACGGACGTCGCGTTCGAAGCATGCAAAGCCGACTCGGGCGAGTATGCACTCTGGGTCTACGCCACAGCCAGCCGGTGCGGGGTCCCGCGCGAACAGGCCGATCGGGTGGTCATGTTCCGCCAGCCGCTTCCCGGTGTCTCACCGATCCGCACAACTTCCAGCCTGCCCGAAGGCCGGTACGCCGTCTGGCTCTATGGAGCGGGCGAGGCCGGACATCCCTGGGTCAATCTATGTGGGAAGACCTGCGTCAAAGGGGAACTACCGACAACTCCTGGGTGGGTATCGCTGGGATGGATCGAAGTGCGGGACCGTCATTTACTGCTCCTGAAAACGTGGGAACAACCGTACGGTCACCAACTCTACGTGCAAACGATCGTACTCTCCGCAACCGACACCAAACCAGACTGGACTCCATGAATGGGTAACTATCGGGCAAACATCGTGTCCAGAATTTTCTGCGCGGCTCGTATAACCTGAGCGCGATCGGACTGATGGGCGGTGAGCGTCTCCAAGAGCGCATGCGCCTCGGCATAGTCTGGTTTCAACTCGATCGAGACACGGAGTGCCTCCGTCGCCCCTACCACATCCCCCTGCACCATTCGCACCAACCCTAAATCCGCATAGGCCTCTGCGTCATCAGGCTTCACTCGAGTCGCAGCCTCAAGCGCCGCAGCAGCCGCCGTCCAATCACGCTTCCCCATCAAGCCGCGCCCCAACCAGTAATACGTCTCCCCCTCCTGCCGACCCAGCTGCACCGCCTGCGTGAGCGCCACGACCGCACCCGGGTAATCGTGCCGATCGAGCAAGAGCGCGCCGAGATCTCGGTACGCATCGCCGAAGCGAGGATCGCGCTGGACGGCGAGGCGATATTCTTCCGCCGCTCCGTTCATATCGCCACGATGGTGAAGGGTCCTGCCCAATCGATAGTGGGTCTCGGCGTTGTCGGTGCGGAATTCCGGCGCTGCTCGCAGAACGTCACGCGATCGCTGGAAGTCTGCTTCCAAGTCTCGTTCGGTCGGCCCGAGGGCAGGACTGTCAATGCGCTGGATGGGGTGGACAAGACCGCGGCCGATCTCCGCGGACATCGTGGGGGAGAGGAGGAAGAGCATGGCAAACCAGGGAACCGGCGCGAACATGAGAGGATTCTAGGAAAGCCGCTTGGTTCTTGCAACGAGGGGCGCTCCCGCACGCACGGGGGCTCAACCAGGCCGCCCCTACTCCCCCTAAAAGGCCTCGCCCAATAACCCTGTGTAACCTTTTCGAAACTCGCTACGACTAGGACACAGAAGGAAAGACACCGGTCACAGATTTGTCCCATATTGACCTGATCAAGGAGGACCCCATGAGACAGAGCACGTTTCTGATTCTCGGTATTGGATTAGCAAGCGCACTCGTGGCTTCCCCGATGGCATGGGCCGACGACGGGGCCCGCTGCCACGGCAACAAAGCTCACATGATGTCGCGTCATGGAGGACATGGGCATGGCAGTATGACTTCCCACCTGCTCCGGCACCTCTTGAAGAACAAGCAGGAGCTGGGACTCACGGAGGAGCAGATCGCCAAGCTGCGCACAGTGGCGCTCGATGCCGACCGAGCCCGTATTCGCGCAGAAGCTGAGGTGAAGGTCAGCGAAAGGGAACTACGCGCGATGATGTGGGATGAGAAGACCCAACTGCCCGCAATCGAAGCGAAGGTGAAGGAAAAGGAATCGTTCGACGCCACCCTCCGGATCATCGGCATCAGAGCCGGACGGGAGCTCATGGGCGTCCTGACACCGGAGCAACAGGCCAAGCAGAAGGCCTTGCGGGAGCAGTACCGGCATGAGGATCGGCGTCACATGCGGGCCGAGGCCGATGACTCCACGAGCGAGGCCAACGGAACGGAGGCCGACATCAACGCCTCGGAGGTGGAGTTGAGCGAAGTGCAGGACGGGCCGTCGGCCGGGTGACCCTGAGAACCGACTCACGCGCGACAAGGTATCGTGCGGTGGTATTATGAGCGACGGTTCTCTTGTGACCTGTATGGTGGGTGCGCCGGGGCTACACCTTCCGATGGCCGATGAGTCGTTAACGGGTCTCCAGCGTGCATCAGAAGATGTGGACCTCATCCGGCGAATTCGCCAAGGGGACACTGACCGATTTGCCGACGTAATCAGACGGTATCAACATCACGTCGTTCGCATCGTCGGTCGGCGGGTGCCGGCGGATCATGTCGAAGAGATCGTCCACGATGTGTTCGTCAGAGCGTACTTCGGGTTGGCACAGTTTTCGGAGTCAGTCGCAATCGATCACTGGCTGGCTGGCATTGCCGTCCGAACGTGCTACGATTTCTGGAGAGCGAGAAAGCGCGACGAACTGCCGGTCAGCGCGTTGACCGATGACCACCATCGATGGATGGATCGGGTGCTGGCAACACAGTCGGATGACCAGTTCCGTCACCAGGTGCGGAGCCAAGAGGCGGCGGAGGTTCTGGAATGGGCACTCAGACAGTTGTCACCGGAGAATCGAGCCGTGCTGACCTTGGTCCATCTGGACGGTCATTCAGTGCGTGAGGCGGCATCCCTATTGGGATGGAGTGTCGTGAATGTCAAAGTACGGGCGCATCGTGCCCGGCAAGCGCTTCGCAAGATTCTGAGCACCAGCTTACGAAGGAGTACATGATGAAACATTCTGATGACGAGCTCCACAAACTCGAGCGCGCCCTGACCGAAAGCTATCGGTCTCGGTCGGGCCTCTCGGTCGGCGCTGTCGATGTGACACAGGACGTCATGCGGGCCATTCGTCAATCAACGAGCGAACCGAGCCAGTGGATCCCTGCGGTCCTCCTTGATCAGCTCGTCTGGCGGACAGCGACGATCGCAGCCGCAGTCGTTCTGGTTGTGGCGGTCCTTACCGTCGGAGTGTTTGAGCCTACGTCAGGAGAGAGCGCAGGGTTGTTGGCTGAGGAGTTTGAGTCGACCCCGCTATTTGGAGACTACTGAATCGGGAGGAGCCTACCATGTCGCGACTCAGGTTATGGGCGGGTCTAATCGTCCTCTTTACTGCCGGGGTTCTTACCGGTGTTGTCGGGACCCTGCTCTATGTTGACTCCGAGCGGACGCATCGTGGAGACCGGGGCCCGGTTGCCCAACACGAGCGGATCATGAAGCGGCTCACGCAGGAGCTGTCACTCACCGCGGAACAGCAAACGGAGATAGACCCGATCGTGACTCGCGCGCATGTGGCGATTCTCGAGCTACGTTTTTCCCATCAGCCTGAAATCGAGCAAATCCTGGCCGCGGCAATGACGGAACTCAAAACGAAACTGTCTCCAACGCAGCAGTCGGACTTGGACCGAATGTATGCCGGGCTGCAGCAACGCTGGCAGACCTCACGCGATTATCTGGCGGCGAAGAAAAAGGACGTGACGCCGTAATAGGGGCAAGTGCCCAGCGTCGAGAGCATACGATACGAAGGATGACATGGCGGAGTCTCTTGGATTTGCAACAACGTTGAAACGATGGGTGATCGGGCTCTCCGCGGCCTGCCTCCTCGCCCTGGGCGGGTACGCTCTTCTGGCGAAGTCTGGCGAAGAGTCGTCGCGCGCCGGCCAAACGCCGAGCGGCGCACGCGCGTTCCCCGTGGCGGTGGCCTCAGCTCGAACGGGCGACATCAGCATTTATCTCAATGGACTCGGCTCGGTGGTTCCTCTGAACACCGTCAATGTGAAGAGCCGGGTCGATGGACAGCTCATGAACGTGCTGTTTCAAGAAGGGCAGATCGTCCGCAGCGGCGAGCTGTTAGCGCAGATCGACCCACGACCGTTTGAAGTGCAATTGAGTCAGGCCGAGGGACAGATGGCGCGCGACCAGGCGCAGTTGAAGAACGCCAAGCTGGACTTGGAACGATACAAAGGGCTGTACAAACAAGACTTCATTCCCAAGCAGCAATTGGACACCCAGGACGCCATGGTGCGTCAGTTGGAAGGTATCGTGAAGACCGATCAAAGTCAGATCGACAATGCCAAATTGCAGCTGGTCTATAGCCGCATCACGGCGCCGATCAGCGGACGGGTGGGATTGCGGCTCGTGGATCCCGGCAACATGGTTCGCGCCAACGACGCTAGTGGTCTCCTGGTCATCACACAACTCACGCCCATTACGGTCGTCTTCACCATTCCGGAGGACAGTTTGCCCGCCGTAATGGAACGGCTCAAAGCCGGTCAACAGCTGACCGTTGATGCGTTCGACCGGGAGCAGAAGAAAAAGTTGGCGACCGGCACCCTGCTTACGGTTGACAACCAGATTGATCCCAACACAGGCACGGTGCGACTCAAGGCGGTCTTTCCCAACGAAGACAGCGCCTTGTTCCCCAATCAGTTCGTCAACGCACGCCTCTTGTTGGAGGTGAAGCACGGCGTCACCATCGTGCCCTCTGCCGCGGTTCAACGGGGAGCAAAGGGCACGTATGTGTATGTGCTGAACGACGATCGGACAGTCGCCGTCCGGACCGTGGCCGTTGGTGCGTCTCAAGGCGAGGACGCGTCGATCAGCTCGGGTCTCTCGCCGGATGAACTGGTCGTCGTGGACGGCACCGAGAAACTGCGCGAAGGCAGCAAGGTCGACGTCCGGAATCAGAATGATCAGCCCGCTAAAGGATCCGACGTTCCGCCGGCTGACGCCGAGAAGCCACCGCGAGGAAGACGATCGTGAATCCGTCCCGCCTGTTCATCATGCGGCCGGTGGCGACCGCTTTATCGATGGTCGCCATTCTGCTGGCCGGTGTGCTGGCCTATCGACAGTTGCCGGTTTCGGCTCTCCCCCAGATCGATTATCCAACAATCCAAGTCCTGACGTTTTATCCCGGCGCCAGTCCCGACGTCATGGCCTCATCCGTGACGGCTCCGCTGGAACGGCAATTCGGGCAGATGCCCGGCTTGAATCAGATGACCTCCACAAGTTCCGGGGGCAGTTCGGTCATCACGCTGCAATTCAGTCTCGACCTGAGCCTAGATGTGGCCGAACAACAAGTACAGGCTGCGATCAACGCCTCCTCCACGTTCCTCCCGCGCGATCTCCCGAACCCTCCGGTCTATAACAAGGTCAATCCCGCCGATGCGCCGATCCTGACGTTGGCTCTGACGTCAAGCACGTTGCCACTGCCCCAAGTCGAAGATCTGGCCGAGACCCGGTTTGCCCAAAAAATATCCCAGCTTTCCGGTGTGGGGCTCGTCAGCATCAGCGGTGGACAGCGGCCAGCCGTGCGTATCCGGGCGAATCCCCGGGCGCTGTCGGCCTATGGGCTCACGTTGGAGGATGTGCGCGCGACCGTGGCTGCCGCCAACGTCAATCAGGCTAAAGGGGCATTCGACGGGCCGCGGAGGGCCTCCATCATCAACGCGACCGACCAATTACTGTCGAGCCGCGATTATCAGCCCCTGATCGTCGCCTATCGCAACGGCGCGCCCGTTCACTTGTCCGACGTCGCCGACGTCGTCGACGACGTGGAAAACGTGAGGCAGGCGGCCTGGAAGAACGAAACACCGGCCGTCCTCGTCAATATCCAGCGGCAACCGGGAGCGAACGTCATCGAAGTCGCGGACCGCATCAAGAATCTGCTGCCTCAACTTCAGAGCGCGCTGCCATCTTCCGTTCAAGTCACGGTGCTGACCGACCGGACCACCTCCATTCGAGCCTCGGTACGCGACGTGCAGTTCGAGCTGATGCTCGCCGTCGCGCTCGTGATCATGGTCATCTTTCTCTTTCTGCGGACGCTGTCGGCCACCGTGATTCCCGCGGCGGCGGTGCCCTTGTCGATCGTGGGCACGTTCGGCGCGATGTACGTGATGGGGTTCAGCCTCAACAACCTGACCTTGATGGCGCTCACGATTTCGACGGGCTTTGTCGTGGACGACGCGATCGTCATGATCGAAAACATCTCGCGGTACATCGAGCGGGGCGACTCGCCGCTCCAGGCCGCGCTCAAAGGATCGGAACAAATCGCGTTTACCATTCTCTCACTGTCCATCTCGCTCATCGCGGTGCTGATCCCGCTCCTCTTCATGGGTGACGTCGTGGGCCGGCTGTTCCGCGAGTTCGCCATTACGCTGAGCATCACCATCGTCATTTCGGCGGTCGTCTCGCTTACGTTGACGCCGATGATGTGCGCCAGGCTGCTGCGACACCGGCGCGAAGTGGAACAGGGGGCGTTTTACCGAATGTCTCAGGAGGCGTTCGATCGGATCATCGCGACCTACGGCAGGACACTGCGATGGGTATTGAACCGTCAATCGGCGACCTTGGTGGTGGCGGTCGGGACGCTCCTGTTCACCATCCTGCTCTATATCGTCGTGCCCAAGGGTTTCTTCCCCGTGCAGGATACGGGGGTGATCCTGGGCATTTCCGAAGCGGCCCAATCGATCTCGTTCGCCGCGATGGTTGAGCGCCAGCAGGCGCTGGCCGGCGCAATCCTCACCGATCCCGCCGTCGCCAGCCTGTCGTCCTTCATCGGTGTGGACGGGACCAACACCACGCTCAATAGCGGACGCATCCAAATCAACCTGAAGCCATTGGCCGAGCGCAGGATCAGCGCGCAGGACGTGATCCACCGGCTGCAAGCCCAGGTGGCCGGCGTCGACGGCATCACGCTGTTTCTGCAGCCGATGCAGGATCTCACGGTCGAGGATCGCGTCAGCCGTACGCAGTACCAATATACGCTGGAAGATGCGGACCCGGAGGAGTTGAGCCGCTGGGCTCCCACGTTGGTCGAAGCACTACAGGCCTTGCCTGAATTGCGAGATGTGAGCAGCGACCAACAGGACAAAGGGCTCGCGTCCCTGCTGGTCATCGATCGCAGCACGGCCTCGCGACTCGGCATCACACCCCAGCTGATTGTCGATACGCTGTACGACGCGTTCGGGCAGCGGCAGGTCTCCACGATGTTCACGCAATTGAACCAGTATCGCGTCGTACTGGAGGTGATGCCGGAATTCCAGAACGGGCCGCAGGCCCTCCAGTTTCTTGACATCCGGTCGTTGACCGGTGGTCAGGTCCCGCTCAACGTATTTACGCAGTTCTCCGAGACGACGACTCCGCTGGCCATCAGCCGTCAGGGACAGTTTCCCGCCGTGACACTGTCGTTCAATCTGGCGCCGGGGAAATCCCTCGGTGACGCCGTGACGGCGATCGAAGAGGCGGCACAGGCCATCGGCCTGCCGGCCAGCATCCGCGGGAGTTTTCAAGGGACGGCTCAGGCGTTTCAAAACTCGCTGGCGAACGAAACGTGGTTGATTCTGGCAGCACTCGTCACCGTGTACATCGTGCTCGGGATTCTGTATGAGAGCTATATCCACCCGCTCACGATTCTGTCCACGCTCCCTTCCGCAGGAGTCGGCGCGCTGCTTGCGTTGATGCTCTTCCGAACCGAATTCAGTGTGATCGCGTTGATCGGCATCATTCTGCTGATCGGGATCGTGAAAAAGAATGCAATCATGATGATCGATTTTGCGCTCGACGCGGAACGCAAAGAAGGTAAACAGCCGGAGGAAGCCATCTACGAAGCCTGTCTCTTGCGCTTCCGGCCGATCATGATGACGACCATGGCCGCGCTGCTCGGAGCTCTGCCGCTGGCGATCGGCTCGGGGGTCGGATCGGAACTGCGGCATCCGCTCGGGATCGCCATCATCGGCGGACTTGTTCTGAGCCAAGTGCTGACGTTGTACACGACGCCGGTCGTCTATCTGGCATTCGACCGGTTGGCGCGCCGCGTCAGCTCCAGTCGGTCGTCGGCACTGGATGCCGAGGCGTTAACCCCTGGCACCTTATGAACATTTCCACGCCGTTCATCCACCGTCCGGTCGCCACGACCCTGCTGACCATCGGCGTCACGCTCGTCGGCATCGTGGCGTTTCGGTTCCTCCCTGTCGCCGCGCTCCCTCAGGTCGAGTTTCCGACCATTAACGTGTCAGCCACACTGCCAGGCGGGAGCCCGGAAACCATGGCGACCTCCGTAGCGGCTCCGCTGGAACACCAGTTCACGCGCATCGCCGGTGTAACGGAGATGACGTCCACGAGCATGCTCGGTTCCTCCAATATCACACTGCAATTTGAGCTGAGCCGCGATATTGACGGCGCCGCTCGAGACGTGCAGGCAGCGATCGTGGCGGCGAGGGGCGATCTGCCGGCCAACCTGCCGAACAGACCCACCTATCGCAAGATCAACCCGGCCGATGCGCCGATTCTCATCCTGTCGCTGACCTCGGACATCGTCAGCCGGGGCCGGATGTACGATGTCGCCTCCAGCATCCTGCAGCAGAAACTGTCGCAAATCGACGGCGTGGGCCAAGTTTATGTGGGAGGAGGCTCACTTCCCGCCGTGCGCGTCGATCTGAATCCCACGGCGCTCAACAAATACGGGATCGGACTGGGCGACGTCCGCCGGATGCTGAGCAACACGAATGTGAACCGTCCGAAGGGTCAGCTCTCCAATGAAACGCGCACCTGGGAGATCAGAACAAACGACCAGCTCCACGACGCGGAGGATTACCTGCCATTGATCGTGAGCTACCGGGAGGGAAGGGCCGTGCGGCTGTCCGATGTCGCGACCGTAGAACAATCGGTCGAGGATCTCCGCACGACAGGATTGGCGAACGGAACGCCGGCAGTCCTCATCATTATCAACCGGCAACCGGGGGCGAATATCATCGAGACGGTCGACCGCGTGCGGGCGGTGCTTCCGCAATTGGAAGCATCCATTCCCGGTAGTATGACGCTCTCGGTCGTGGTCGATCGCACTCCGGTCATCCGGGCGTCGCTGCACGACGTCGAACGAACGCTTGCGATCTCCGTGATCCTTGTGATCCTGGTGGTCTTCCTGTTTCTCCGAGACGTCCGCGCGACGCTCATTCCCTGCGTGGCGGTGCCGGTCTCGCTGATCAGCACGTTCGGGGTGATGTACCTCTTCGGGTATAGTCTGGACAATCTGTCGTTGATGGCGCTCACGATCGCGACCGGGTTTGTGGTGGACGATGCGATTGTGGTGCTGGAAAACATCAGCCGGTATCGCGAACAGGGCATGGCTCCGTTTCAGGCCGCGCTGCGCGGCGCGCGCGAGATCACATTTACGGTCTTGTCGATGACCTTGTCGTTGGTCGCAGTCTTTCTTCCCATCCTCTTCATGGGCGGCATGATGGGCCGGCTGTTCAGGGAATTCGCCGTCACACTTTCCGTGGCGATTCTGGTCTCGCTCGTCGTATCGCTCACCACGACCCCCATGATGTGTGCGAGGGTGTTGAAGTCCGAACAGGGCCGGACGCACGGACGGTGGTATCGGTTCAGTGAGCGGTTCTTCGAGGGCATGCGTGGCGGATACGCCCGGAGTCTCACCTGGGTTCTGCGTCATCCGCGCAGTATGCTCGCGCTCACGCTGGCGACCATGGCCTTCAGTGTCTATCTGTACACCGTCGTCCCCAAAGGATTCTTTCCTCAGCAGGACACCGGGCGTATGTTCGGGAACATTCAGGCCGCGCAGGACATTTCGTTTCAAGCCATGCGCCAAAAGCTCACGGAAGTGGTGGACATTATCAAGAGCGATCCGGCGGTCGATACGGTGACGGGGTTCAGCGGCGGCGGCAGCAGCGGCAACACCAATGCCGGCCGCATGTTCATTGCATTGAAGCCGCTTGAGGAGCGGCAGATCAGTGTGGATCAAGTGATGGCGCGCTTGCGTCCCCAGCTGGCGAAAGTACCGGGCGCGCCGACGGTGCTGCAGGCGATTCAGGATTTGCGCATCGGCGGTCGGGCAAGCAGCGCGCAGTACCAATACACCATCCAAAGCGTGGACCTGGCCGAGCTAAACACGTGGGCGCCCCGGATCGAACGGCGGCTGCGCACGCTCAGCGAGATTACGGACGTGAATAGCGACCAGCAGGACAAGGGGCTCCAGTCTCTGGTGGTCTTCGATCGCAGCACGGCCTCGCGGCTCGGTCTCAGCCCACAGCTCATTGACGACACCCTGTACGATGCGTTTGGCCAACGTCAGGTCTCCATCCTGTATACCCCTCTCAATCAGTACCACGTCGTGATGGAAGTCGCGCCGCAATACTGGCAGAGCCCCTCCACGCTTCAGGAAATTTATGTACGGTCGCCCACCGGGGCGCAAGTGCCTCTGAGCGCGGTGGCGCGCTATGAACCCACGAACACGTTGCTGCTGGTCAATCATCAGGGACAATTTCCCGGGGTGACACTCTCGTTCAACATGACCCCGGGAGTTTCGCTGGGCGAGGCAGTGCGGGCGATTGAAAAATCGATGGGCGAGATCGGATTGCCGGCCGGCGTCCGAGGCAGCTTTCAGGGCACGGCCAAAGCCTTTCAGGCGTCGGTCGAGAACCAACCCTTGCTCATCCTCGCCGCGCTCGTGACGGTTTACATTGTATTGGGAATTCTCTACGAGAGTTATGTCCATCCCGTGACGATTCTGTCTACGCTGCCGTCCGCCGGCGTCGGCGCCTTGCTCGCGCTGCTCCTCTTCAAGACGGAACTGAGCATGATCGCGCTCATTGGCATCATTCTGCTCATCGGTATCGTCAAAAAGAACGCCATTATGATGATCGATTTCGCCTTGGACGCGGAGCGGAAAGATGGCAAACGGCCGGAGGAAGCGATCTATGAAGCCTGCCTGTTGCGCTTCAGGCCGATCATGATGACGACGATGGCGGCCTTGTTCGGCGCCTTACCATTGGCTCTCGGAACGGGTGTGGGATCGGAATTACGTCGGCCGCTCGGCATCGCGATCGTGGGTGGATTGCTCGTCAGTCAATTACTTACCCTCTACACGACACCCGTCGTCTATCTCTATCTCGACCGAATGCGTCTGCGCTTCCTGCGGATGCACGCAAGAGCGGTGGAAGCCAGGCCGGTTCCTCAATGAGGCTTGGCGCCTAGATTGAACGTAGCCGCGACTCAGACCATGCTCATATGCCGGCATTGACCTGACTCATGGCACTGGCCCGGCGGGTGAGGCCCACACGCTGACCGCTTCGATGGATTGACAGTCTTCCAGCAGAGCCGTAGGCTGATTGAGGGTAATGGTGAGGCATGATCACAAAGGCTAACAGCGTGGGGCTGGTCATGAGCAGCCTCCTCATGATGCTCGGCTGCTCGACGGCGCCAACTCGCGCAACAAACCCCGATACCGTCCGGCAACATGCCGACAAAGCGTTTCAACAATTGCAAGGACAGGAGCATCCGCAAGAACAAGGCGCATCCCCATCCTCTCAGCCAGCCTCAACGGCTGAAGACACGACGTCCCCGCCGGCATCGGCCGTTCAAAAAGGAGTGCAGATTCCGCTCGCCGAGGTTGGTCCATCCGACGGCGAGTACGTCCGTGCGACCGGCTACGGCAATCTCGCGAAGGGACTCTACCTGTGCCAGCATTCGGCCGATCTGGCCGCGCGTGTTGAGCTATCGAAGCTCGTCCGTGTTCAGGTGAAAGAAACATCGGTAGACCGTATCCGGGAAAAGACCGGAAAGGACGCCGAACAGGATATCGAAGTCGTCCGCGAAGGCCTGGTGAACGAAGTCCTGAGCGACGTGCGGATCGTGGACCGCAAAGTGGATAAAGAAGCGGGTACCTGTTCGAGCACCGCGGTGATTCCACGGCGGAATCTTTTCCCGGTCACTCCACATCCCGATGCCACAATCTCTGCTCCCCAGTAAACAAGCGACGTCCTCCCGGAATAGGCGCCCACCAAGCAGGCCATCAGCTGTGCTTTCCTCAGAAGAGACGCTTCTCGTTTGACAGCTTAACTGGTCCACGAGCAACATCTCGGAACAGAGATTCTCGCTGGATATCGCAGACCCCCGTCAGTACAATGGACCTCGCGCACGGACGGTGGTCCCGCGCGAGTCGGAGTGAGCCGAAACGAGGGAGAGTATGCCAGGATTCGAATTGATTGGTGAAGAAGAACGCCGCGAGGTTCAGCAAGTCCTCGAGTCCGGCGTGTTGATGCGCTACGGGTTCGATGCGGCACGAAACGGCCAATGGAAGTCGCGCGACCTTGAACAGGCTCTGGCAACTCGTTTCGGCACGCGACACGCCCACGTGTGCTCCAGCGGCACGGCCGCCCTCAGCACGGCCTTGGCGGCGTGCGGGGTCGGGGCCGGTGACGAGGTCATCCTCCCTCCCTTCACCTTCGTCGCTGATCTTGAAACGGTGCTGCTCGCGGGCGCCGTGCCCGTCTTCGCCGAGATCGACCAGACCTTGTGTCTGGACCCACGGTCGGTCGCGGCTGCCATCACGCCGAAGACCAAGGCCGTGCTGGTGGTCCACATGTGCGGAGCCATGGCGCGGATTGATGCGTTGGCTGAATTGTGCCGTGCACACCGGCTCCTGCTGATCGAGGACGTCGCCCAGGCCGCGGGCGCGAGCTTTCGAGGCAAGCCGCTCGGCACGTTCGGGAGGATCGGATGCTTCTCCTTCGATTATGTGAAAACCGTCACGTGCGGAGAAGGCGGGGCGATCATCACCGACGATGCGCAGGTCTACACCCTCGCGCAGGCCTTTACCGATCATGGCCATGATCATCTCGGCGCGGACCGCGGCGCGGACAATCACCCGCACATCGGCACGAACTATCGCCTCAGCGAACTCAATGCCGCGGTCGGCGTCGCTCAGGTGGCCAAGCTCGACCGCATCCTGGAAATCCAACGTGCCCACAAGGCCCAGCTCAAGGGCGGTCTTGCAGAAATCCGCCGGCTGCAGTTTCGTGACCTTCCCGACCCGGCAGGAGATTCGGCCACCTTCTTGAGTTTCCTGTTGCCGACTGAAGACCACGCCCGCCAGGCGGCCAAATCCTTGGGAGCCGCCGGCGTCGACGGCTGCTTCTATTGGTACGACAACAACTGGCATTACCACCGGAAGTGGGATCACATTAAGACGCTCGCGTCTCCCGGCCGGTTACCCATCGATCGTTTCGGATACGGCGCCGACCTGACGAAGATCGCGCTCCCTCAGTCCGATGCCATCATGGGCCGGACCATCTCGATGTTGATCAAACTGCGGTGGACGCCGGAGCAGGTGCGTGATAGACTCGCGCGCATGAAATCGGTTTTGGCCTAGCGCCTTCGTCGTTCGACTCGAATCCGAGCCCGCCATGAATGTCGCCATAATTGTTCCAGCCCGCATCGGCTCTACGCGCTTCCCGAAGAAACTGCTTCACCAGATCAAGGGGAAACCTGTCATCGTCTGGACTGCCGACCGCATCAGGAAAGAAGCGCCGGAATTCCCGCTCTATTTCGCTGTGGACCATGAATCGCTGGCTGAGGTGCTGCGCAAGGAGGGCTATGAATCGATCATGACCGAACCCGGTCATTCTTGTGGGACGGACCGGATTGCCGAAGCGAACCGCCGCCTCAAGGCCCAGTATGTGATCAACGTGCAGGCGGACGAACCTTTGGTGACGGGGGACCAAATTCGCGAGCTTGTCGAACTCATTCAGCACGACACGGAAATGGCCACGTTGGGCACGCCGGTGCAGTATGACAAGGATTACCGAAACCCGAACCACGTCAAACTCGTGTGCGACGAGAACGGTTACGCCGTGTATTTCTCTCGTGCGCCGATCCCCTATTTCCGCGATACGCACGGAGCGTTCGAAGCAGAGATCGCGGCCGGCATTCCGGTGTTGATTCACCTCGGGCTATACGCCTACACGGCTTCCTTCCTCGAGCTGTTCTGCAGACTTCCTCCGGGCAGGCTGGAACAGGTCGAAAAGCTGGAGATGCTGCGCGCCATGGAACGAGGGCACCGAATTAAAGTGGGCATCACAACGGATGCGTTGGTCGAGATCGATACTCCCGAGCAGGCCGTTGAATTCGAACAAGTTGTGACCCAACGGTTCCCCTCTTACTAGGATGTGAGTATGTATCGAAACCTGCGCCTGGTTCCCCAGCTGATCTTCGGGCGAGGCAGCATCAATCAACTCGGCGATATTCTGACCAAGCAACGCACCGAGAGCGGATGTCCCGTCGTGTTTCTCATCGACGCGGTCCACGAGAAAAAGCCGTTCGTTCACCGGCTGCCGCTCCGCGCCAATGACCTGATCATCTTCGTGGACGTCGGAACGGAGCCCAAGACCCAGTACGTCGACGAGCTCACCGAACGGGTGAAGGCATTCTCGAACCGCCAGCCGGACGCGATCGTCGGGATCGGAGGCGGCAGCGCCATGGATCTCGCCAAGTCCGTCTCGCTCATGTTGACCAATCCAGGCTCGGCCGCCGATTACCAGGGCTGGGATCTGGTCAAGTACCCGGCGATTTACCATGTCGGCATTCCGACGCTGGCGGGAAGCGGAGCGGAGGTTTCACGCACCGCGGTGCTGACGGGACCGGTGAAGAAACTCGGCATCAACTCCGATTTCACGCCCTTCGATCAGATCGTCATGGATCCCGATCTGATCGCGAGCGTGCCGTCGAACCAGCGGTTCTTCACGGCGATGGATTGCTACATTCACTCCTGTGAGTCGTTGCAAGGCACGTTTATCAACGAATTCAGCCGCGCCTTCGCGGAAAGCGCCCGCGACATCTGCCGCGACGTATTTCTCAAAGATTGCGACGGAGCCGTGGCCGATGAACGGCTGATGGTGGCGTCGTACTTCGGCGGCTTGAGCATCGCCTATTCCCAAGTTGGCGTCTGTCATGCCCTCTCTTATGGACTTTCCTACGTGCTGGGCGTACGCCACGGCGTGGGCAATTGCATCGTGTTCAATCAACTCGAGGAGTACTACGGCAACGACGTACGTGAATTTCAGCGCATGATCGACAAGAACCACATCGACTTGCCCACGGGCGTCACCCGCGAGGTGAATGAGACCGGCATGAATAAGATGATCGATACAGCGTTGGGCCTCGAACCTTTGTGGAAAAACGCGCTGGGTGACAACTGGAATCAGATCATCACTCGCGAGAAGATCCGCTCCTTGTACGCGAAGATGTGAAACCGCTGACGTCCTGCCGGCACGCATTGATGACATCACTGCCTGTTCACCTATTCCCCGAGGCTCCCTGATCCGACCCGTGAAGATCCTTATCGTGAAAACCAGCGCGATCGGGGACGTCATCCATACCCTCCCTGCGCTGCTGTCGCTTCGCGCTCACTATCCGGACGCGCACATTGCCTGGCTGGTCGAAGAAACAGCGGCCGATCTCATCACCGGCCACCCGGCATTGGACCGCGTCCTCGTGGCACGCCGCAAGGCGTGGCTCACCGACCTGCGAGCCGGACGGGTGCTTCGGGCCCTGCGGGAGTTCGTACGATTCGTCCGCATCGTAAGGGATACCCGGTACGACCTGATCATCGACTTTCAAGGGTTGCTAAAGAGCGCGGTCTGGGTCCTCCTGGCCAAGGGAGTCCGCAAAGCCGGATTCGGCCGTGGAATGGAGCATGCCGAGCTCAGTTATGTGGTGCTGAACGAGCCGGTGCCGGCTGTCGAAATGAACCAACACGCTATCGAGCGGGAATTGCTTCTCCTGAAAGGAATCGGAGTGCCTGCCACAGGCGTTCGCTACGAACTTCCCGTTTCTCCCGAAGACGCATCTGAAGCAGCCGCGCTCCTGCGCGCTTCGGGCATCGGCGAGCAGGACCGAGTGGTTGCGATCAACGCCATGGCCCGCTGGCCGACCAAATTGTGGGAGCCGGCGCATTTCGCCGCGGTGGCAGACCGCCTCGAAGAGCAGGGCATCCGCGTCGTCTTCACCGGCGGGGCGCAGGATCAATCATCCATCGACGAGATATGTCGATTGATGACGAGCAAGAGCCGCCGGCTCGATGGCCGAACCAATCTAAAAACTCTTGCGTCGATATTCCGGCGAACGCAGGTGCTGCTCACCACGGACAGCGGTCCCATGCATCTGGCTGCAGCAGTCGGAACCGCCGTCGTCGCCTTGTTCGGACCGACGGCCCCCTGGCGGACCGGCCCGTATGGTCCGGGTCATACGGTGTTGCGCGCCGGGATCAGCTGTAGTCCCTGCTTCAAGAAAGACTGCCGGACCGCCGACTATGAAGAACGGGCCTGCATGAAGCGTCTGAGCGTTGACGAGGTCGTTCGGGCGGTCCTGGAGAAACTGGCGGCGGCGCCGATCTCACCCTCTTCGAACTGACGGGAGATTCGTTGCAGTTGCGATGGCATGAGCAGATCGTCCTCGCTATCTACCGCACGGGTTGCAGTCTGGCCATCTTCTTGTTCATGGTCCTTTTGTTTCCGTTCTGGTTGCTGATCCCGAAACGCCGGAAGACATTATTCAAGCGCTTGGGCTGGCAAGACTTTCCCCGGCCGGTACAACCCTCCCGCAGACCGATCTGGATCCACGCGCTGTCCGTCGGCGAAGTGTTGTCGGCCGGCAGCCTTATCGAGCACGTGCGGCATGCGATCGGGGATCGACCGCTGTACTTATCGGTGTCGACCTTGTCGGCCTATGCCATCGCCACCGATCGATTCAGCCGATTCTGTGACGGACTGTTTTACTTCCCCTACGACGTCGCCTTTTCCGTGAGAAGATGCCTCAACAGAGTGGAGCCGGCGCTCTTCGTCCTGATTGAAACCGACATCTGGCCCGGATTCATTGCGGAACTCCGACGGAGACGGATTCCGTGCCTGTTGGTTAACGGGCGCCTGTCCCGGGAGTCGTTTCGCACATATCAGTTCCTTCGGGCTCTGTTCGAACCGGCGTTCAATACGTTTCGCTGGGTCTATCCGCAGTCACCCGGTGAGGCCGAGCGCTTTCTTGCGTTGGGGCTCGAACCGGCTCGGCTGCGCAGCACGGGCAATCTCAAATTCGACGTGGCTCTCTCAATACCTGAAGAGCAAACGCGAGCGGCCCTTCGCCAGGAACTTAACATCCCGCCGGATTCGCGCGTCATGATTGCCGGGAGCACCCATCCGGGAGAAGAAGACATGATTCGCACCGTGTTTTCCCGGCTGAGAGCAGGGTTTCCCTCTCTTCGGTTGATCCTCGTACCTCGCCGACCGGAGCGAGGTGTCGAAGTTCAGAATGTGTTTCGGAACGATGGTGTGGAAGTGTCACTGCTCTCTCAACCGAAGGGCTCACCCTCCGTGGTCGTCGTGGTGGATCGGATGGGCTATCTCAGCCGCTTGTACGCGCTCGCCGACATCGCCGTGGTCGGTGGGAGTTTCGTTTCCAAGGGCGGCCAGAATCCGATAGAACCGGCTGCCTGTGGGAAACCCGTCCTCTTCGGGCCTGACATGCACGATTTTCCGGACGTGTCCCGATGGTTGTTGGAGGCCAGAGGGGCCCTTCAAGTACGGAATGGGGAAGAATTATATACAGAGTGTCATCGGTTGCTAGCGGACCCGCAACAGGCCAAGGCCATGGGAGACCGCGCCCGTCGCGTCGTGACGGAGAATCAAGGCACCACCGCGAAAATCGTCGCAGACATCGCAGGCCTTGCGCGCGACTCCTCCCCGCATTCACCCTAAGCTCTTTCGGCGATCTGCATATTCCGCGATACAGTACTGAGCTGAATGCAGGATTACATGCGCCGACGGCGGCGAAGCCGTGGAATCGGTCGGAAAACACGGCGCACGCCATCCTGAGTTAGCTATGCCGGGCTACGTCGAACGCATCGCTGCCAATTATCCAGAAATCAGAACGAGACCAAGGTGATTGTTTGAGTGGGTGGCCGCTCCCCCGTTCACCCGGGGGAGCAAGAGAGACAGGTGGGTACTTATCGCGCCGGCATAATGACGCTGATGGCGCCGGCCAGATCTCCTTCATTCCAACCTTCTTTTCTCATCCCGGTGACGTCCCGTTCCCCCTTCGGGTTGCCGTGGCAACTGAGGCACGAGGCTCCGGCGTATTCCGGCTTCATGACGCGAAGCGCCGGTTTCCCGTTCACCATGCTGGTGCGGCTGACGACCTGCCCCTTGGGAGTCTTCGGGTCCGCAAACACTTGCAGCACCTCCTGCTCAAAATCGTCCGGCTTGTTCCCGTCATACCGGTAGGCGATGCTGGTCAACTTCACCTGAATGCCTGTTTTCTTAAAAAAGGTCGCCCCCGTTCGGCGTGCGAAGACGGCGGGCAAGAACGCTTTGAAGCCGACCCCTTGCTTGTTGATCATCGGCTGGGCTCCATCCATCACATCCTTTTGTGATTCCAGCATGGTCTGTAACAACTTGATCGAGGGATGGGAATTCGGAACAGCCAGATCGATATTCGTTTGCTTCTTAAACCGATCGGCGATCTGGCTGGTCACAAATTCAGCGGTGACACCCTTGTCGCCCTTTGCAGGATCGTTGATCAAGGCTTGCTGCTCCGAAATCACGCCACGGCCGAGCTCGACCATCTTAATCAGCAGCTTGGCTGTCTCAAGATCCTGATCGGCTTGTGCCAGATTCGGGAGGATAAGAAACAGTCCGGCCAACAGAGTTCCGAGTACAATAGTTGTGATTCGCATCGCCGCTGACTCCTCCTGTGTTCGCCCGGTGAGTAATGTGTGCGCTCCAACATCCATCGAAGCAACCTCCTAAAGAAGTCCAATCACGTCGCAAAAATGTACGTGCAACTACGAGTATAGCAGGGGATAAAAAACTGTCTTGTCGAGGAGGGTTTGATCGAATTACCAGACCAATCAGGGCTAGAAGAGCGAGCGGGGATAATAAATTAACTCATTGTAATACAATATGTTGCGCCGCCTTTATGCGCAATCACTGTGCGCGGTTCCTTTTTTGATAATCCCCTAAGAACCAAGGGGGGGACCTTCAAGATTCTGGAGGGAATCGGTACGACTCCCGGGACTGGCCGGCGAAGTCTCTAACCGACCTGCCAGCGACCATTCGATACATGCGCATCTATGCACATCTAGTGGGCTAGTAATTACGCTGGTAGCGATACTGCATCAGGATGCCTTCGGCTCGCCGTTGCGCGCGATCCATCCGTTCCACGTTATAGTTGTGGATCACGTCCCTGGCGATGGCGACGGCTATGATATCGCTCGCGCCGAGTTTCAGGTATTCATCGGCGATGTCCATCAATTCTGAGGCACGATCTTCCAGAGACCGCCGGAATCCCTTCGGGAATTCGGACGAGGACGCATCGAGGACCCGGTAGAGAAGGAAGCCGTGGTCGAGGTAGGCCCGCACGGCAGTTTCATAGGCTGCGAGTGCATCGAGCGTCTTGGCGCGGCGGTATTCCGCGGCGGCGGCGTCTGCGGCCTGTGCGAGTTGTTGCTCGGTGTTTTTCTATTCGGCAGAGCCTTGCGGCGACTGGAGGTACACTCCGAGCGGCCCTGTACTCGGATCACCCAGCGCACATGCCGTCATGGCCCACAGACACGTCAGCAGCAACAAGTGGATCGCGCGCTGACAGAGAGACATCGGCTCACCTTCGGTTGAGTCAAGCGATTATAGCCGAATTCAGCCGTTTCTCGTTCCTTACGAGCCGAGATGCTGAATCGCGACCGCTTCGACACAGACACGGAGGGGAATATTATCGGGGTTACGCAGAACCTCAATTTGCGCGGTGACCTGCACGCGATCACCTTCTCGGAGAGGCTCAAGTAAGCGATTCGTCCGGCGGATAGCCACCTCGATCGAGCCCGTGTCATCGGTCAACACAAACGCAATACTCCCACACTTCCCACCCAATTGTTGCTGGTGCCGCCGAGCAAGGTGGACGACACCTTGAAGCGTGACGACCTCCAGGTTTGACGACTCCACCGTCGAGCGCAGGCTCCCGATCGACACCTGGCCGTTGGCCTGCGTCGTGGTTATCAAAAGCATGAGCAACGTCCAGAGGCCAATCCACATGAATGCATCCTCACTCAGTCATATTCTAGCAGACAGGTCGAGTAAGCTCGGAATCACGCATCTTCTGAAAGGCCCTCAATCCGGTGCGCCGAGGACCACGCGAATAGCACCTGGCAGAAGACTGGAGAAGGCCTGGAAGTCGCACTTTGCCGGCTTCTATTTCCCCAACGCTACTGAAGCTTACGGATGAAAATCCTTGGTGCGATGTTGCCGGTCTCGCACCACGAGCGAGGGCTTCCCCTCTTCGTCCACACTCAAGACGAGCCGGGTTTTGCCATCCACGTCGCGCACCGCGAGGCCGGTCTCAGACGAGATACCGACCCATACCCGGTCGGTGTCGAACTCATCTTTTAATTGAAAGTAGGGCTGCCCGCCATCTGAGAGATCGAGTATGGCCCGAATGTGGCCCTTGGTATCGACGAGGCGGAATTCCTGAGCGCTGATCACTTGCGGGATTTCCGCTGGTGTGGGTTGGGCAATGACTGAACTCCCGATAAGAAGGAAGGTTCCGAAAACTCCTCCGATCAGGCCGGATATCAGACTCAAGACGACAAGCAACCGAGGATTCGCGTTCAGCATGGACACTCCTTTCTACAAGATAATCTTTGGTGTGGCACGATGCCTCATCATTCTGATCTCCGCCACTCCTCTGGCGGCCATGACTTACTTCTTTTTCCCCCTGTTCTCGCCCTAGCCCATCGCGGTCCAGATTTTCTGTGCGTTCTCTCCCGTATACGACACCTCATCAACCGTGGCGCCCCGTTCGAAATAGAGACGTAGCACTCCTCCCCCATAGTGGGCCTGACGGACTAAATCGAGGTTGATCGCCGCGTCGCCTGGACGGTCTTCATCTTTCACTTTGACAAATCGCATATCCTCTCGCCTCCTTATATGAGTAGCGGGTTGTGTCCGTATGATGTACTGCCTCACATAATTTGTGGACAGGTCGTTTCTCGTTTGTGGCCACCTGTTTGAGGGAATTCAGTCGTTTCCGAGGCCCTCACGTCTCAATGGATATCTGATCGCACTCGCCTGCCAGCTTGTAACGAGGGCTAGGGCGCTCTCCCTTCACCACCATGGTAGGAGATCATGGGTGTGTCTGCGAAGCCTTGGTGGATCGTGACGCTCCCGCCTGTTCCTCGCGTCGTTTCTGTCGGCGACGATCAAGCCACCACGCAACCACCGAGAACAGCACGAAGGAACCGGGCACGAGAAACACTGCCAAGTAGGGGCTCAAGGAGATCAGATTACGGAGATGATGAGAGAGTTGCGCTCGCTCGTCGGCGGTCCAGCGGATGCCGTTCCGTTGCTTCATGAGCAACGGCATTAAGCCGTCAATCCTGAGAATCGCAGCCCGAACGCGGTTCTGTTCCCGTTGGATCGGTCCTCGAAGTGGTGCGAAGAGTTTCTCCAGAACTGGGGCGTACCGACACAGGAACGTCATTTGTGCTTCGCCATAATTCGATGCTTAATCGTGTCGTAGGCGGCGCATCATTCTATTTGCCTGCCTAGTGCGTGATTTCGATTTCTCTGAGCCGTTGGGTATAGGGGCCGCAGAGCTCCTTCGACTTGGGGGGATCATCCTGATATTTCTCCAGGCAGAGCCGGTAATCATGGAGCAACGCGGCTTGTTCTTCTTTCAGGTCCGCGGTGGTCTTCTTGACGCGAAACTCTTCGTAGTACTGGCAGCCCACGGTCCCCCAGAGCGTCACGCTCACCCCGATCCACAGCATGAGTCTTGAGATCTCGCGCATCACCACCTCTCCTTTCCCTTTCGGTAGCAGTTTCTCCACCACTCCCACGGCGGCACGAAGTGCTCCCCCTTGCGGACCTTGACCTGTATTGACTGCCTCTGTTATGTGAATATCAAGCGGTCTCATCTGCAGAGAATTGGGGAGATTTTCTCCCATGTCATTCAGCCCCTCGCGAATTATCCTACTCCAGGCTCCCGACTTGCGAGAAAAGTCGATCAACGCCAAGACCCGATGGTTGCTGGATGGAACAAAGGCCATAACCGTGGTGCTGCTGATGGCCTTGATAGGGGTCCTCCTCCTTTCGCCCGGATGGGCCCTAGCTGAAGACCCGGCATCTGGCACTGATGGCTCAGACGAC
>Ga0335070_10001398_pt1 | contig 27818 bp, 18 predicted proteins | sample Lox_Sample_13_FD_206722 | JGI IMG/M metagenome (GOLD analysis project Ga0335070, IMG submission 206722) | Soil microbial communities from Loxahatchee National Wildlife Refuge, Florida, United States - Lox_Sample_1.3 | ecosystem: Environmental > Terrestrial > Soil > Wetlands | place: USA...
AACCAAACTCGCCGCCGATCGGTTGACGGATGCGTTGGCCGTAGAGCGCTCTCGTCAGAGGATAGGCAAGGCTGTTTGTAATGGTCCCGTCGTATTTGTGCCGCAGATAGTAGGGCGCCACATAGTCGTATCCCTCATCCAGCAACGGACGCAACAACAGCTCGATCCACTCCGGCGCAATACTCCGCAAGTCCGCATCGACCACCGCGCACGCTTTTGCATTGAGCTGGCGCGCAATCTCGAAGATTGTCCGAAACGCACTCCCTTTTCCCGGAATGCCGTGGTAGGGAGTGATGATGCGGTGCAACACGCTTTGCTGATCGCTGATAAATAAATGATTGTGATCGATGACCGTGCTGGCCACGATGTCGCGGGTTTTGTCGGAGGAGCCCCCATCCGAATTGACCAGGACGGCGCGCCGGTCGGGGAAGTACTTCGCTAACCCCGCACTCACCGCCTGCACGACATGACCGACGGTTCCGGCGTTGTTATAGCTCGGGATGCCGACAAGAATGTCCGTGGATCCGATGGCTCGGATCTGCGCATCCGTTTCCGGTGTGAGTGGGGTCCGAGCGGTGCTCATCGTTCTGGCGACACCGTTTCGGTTGTAGGATCCCATGCGTGGTCCTCTTCAACGGCTTCGATAAGGCGAGTGAAGATATCAGGCACCGCATGGGTGACGCGACTCCAGTTGGATATCATCGGAACACCCAGCGGATCTTCGAGAAACCCCTCCGTCGCGAGCTTCATTCCTTTCAAAAACACCTCGACGGCCGTCCGTTCCTCATGACGGTCGAAGGTGAGGCTGTTGATGGCCGCATCGTTCTCATATCGGCTGATGGCGTCTTGTGCAGCTTGGAGATAGGTCGCCCGCAATGTTTTTAGGATGCCGTCCGACAGCACCACGCCTTCACTCGCTAAATTCCTGAAGAGGGACTTCGTGATGTCGACGCACATTTTTAACAACCCGGCATTTGGATCCTGGCTCGAGAGTGATTGGTGTTTATGGTCATAGGCGTCCGCAATGTCGGCCTGACAGATGCGCCGCAACGCGCAGTTGCGGTACATCTCCGCCAGCACGCCGATCTCCAGTCCCCAATCGCCGGGGATGCGGTTGATCCACGCGAGGTCGCGAACCATGGCGAATTCTCCAGCGAGAGGATAACGAAAGCTGTCGAGAAAGGTCAGGAGTGCGTGGGGTCCCAGAAGCTGTTGGAGGCTTCGAATCAGCGGCGTGATAAAGAGCCGTGTGACTCGACCATGCAGGCGGTCGGTTACTCGGCTATAGTACCCTTTACAAAATTCATAACCGAGGTTCGGGTTTGCAACAGGATAACAGAGACGTGCCAGATACTCGCGGTGATAACTCGTAATATCGCAGTCGTGCTGGGCGATGACCTGGCTATGATTGCGCGCCAGCACGTAGCCGAACGCCAGCCAGCAGCCACGTCCTTTACCCGGCAGTCCAATATCAATGTTCTGTGAGACGAGCAGATTGAGGAGCGTCTGGATGCGGGTGCCGTCATTCCAGACGAGTCGGACTCGCTGGGGAAGATCAGCGAAGTACTGTTTCGCCAGGCGAAACTCTAATGCTGACGCCCGATCGAGTGAGATCACGATTTCATGAAGGTAGGTGACGGTTTTAAGGGTTTCGACAATCTTTTTGAGAGCCGGTCGTTCCAGCTCGGCGTAGAGAGACGGCAGCACCAAGGCAATCGGATGCATACGTCCGCAGCGCTCTAACTCGCCCTCCAACTGGTCGACGTTGGGGCTGCCGAGCCGGTGGAGGACGGTCACCACGCCATTTTGGTAAAAGTCCGACATACGGAACTCCAGTCAGAACTCGACCGGTCACCCTCTAGAGGACGTGTACAGAGAAGGATAAGAAGCGGTTACGACAGCCAGTGGATAAATACGGATTTAGGATACCTGAATTGCACGGGGTGTGCCATATCAAATTTGATGAAAAGCCAGGTCCCGGCAGTTTCCCGCTTCAGAGCCGGGGGATTGCCTAGTGGCAAAAGCCTTCACTTGTACAGAGGAATCAGCTACGCGTCATGGCCTGTCGGTAGACAGGCGCTTCGCCAGACGGTGAGCCAATCGCTTCATACCGGCAGAACGATCGGCTGGATCGAGGAGGACGTTAAAGATGTGTAATTGACTGGAATCGGCCAAAGCCGCAGCAAGTTTGTGTTCAAATTCCTCCTGCGTCCGAATGCGTGAGCCGACTCCACCACCCACGACCTCGCAGATTCGTTCATATTGCCACTCATGCAGGTCGTTGAACGGACCTTCGAGAATTTCCCGCTCGGTCGAATACCCACGATTGTTCAAAACAATGATGATTGGCGTCTGACCATATCGGACTGCCGTCGAGAGTTCAGAGCCCGTCATTTGAAACGCGCCATCGCCGACCAAGACAATGGGCCGAAGTGAGGGATCGGCGAAAGAGGCACCCACCGCAGCCGGGACGGCAAAACCCATTGAGGTGTAATACGCGGGCGAGAGAAACTCAAATCGCCGATGGACATGGAGATCGGCTGCGGCGAATAATGATTCCCCTACATCCGCGATCACGAGCGTTTTCTCGTCCAATACACTATCAAGGTGATGAAAGAGTCCGTTTAACGTAATGGAGGAGCCGGGCGTACCTGTTCCGGCCTCAATAGAAATCACCGGCGGGAGGGAGCGTGATGGGAAAGATGGAAGTGAATGAGTCGCCAACGCTCGAACAAAGTCTTCGAACCGAATGGCATCATAGCGGTGATGTTTGATGGCGACACGGTCCGCCGTTGCATGAATCGTCCGACCTTCCATCAGCAATGGAGAACGAATGTCGAGGTCTTCGACATCGGAGAGAATCGAGCCGAGAATCAGTAAACAATCCGATTGATTGATAAATTGTTGGACATCATCGCGCGCAATGAGCCCCCCGTACACGCCGACGTAGAGCGGGTGGTCTTCACGAATTACCGATTTGCCCAGCAGCGTGGAGGCAATGGGAATATTGAGGCGCTCGACAAGCCGGCCCAGGTCGTCTTGCAGTCCAAAACGCCCGATTTCGGCACCGGCCAGGATGGCCGGGCGGCTGGCGGAGGTCAGCATGGCCCGCACTTCACCGATGGCCTCGTCGAGGGCTGCCGGATCGCTCGGTTCATCTTCGACACACATCGGACGAGAAGGGGACGAGAGAGGAGCATGGACCATGTCGCGCGGGATTTCGATATAGATTGGTCGACGGTATCGAAGCAAAGCGGCAAAGGCGCGATCCATTTCACGTTCAGCCGTGAGAGGATCGTCGAGCGAAACCGCAGCGACCGTCATTTTTTCGAAGACCTCGCGCTGGGTCGAAAAGTCGCGCACCATATGATGCAAGTAGGGCGTGCGGGTCCGCTCCGAGAGTCCCGGGGAGCCGGTCAACAGGACGACAGGAGATCGTTCGGCATACGCACAGGCGATGGCGTTGACCGTATTGAGGCCGCCGACGCAATAGGTCACACAGACCGCGCCGATACCGTTGATTCGAGCGTAGGCGTCTGCGGCAAAACCGGCACAGTCTTCACGCGTGGTTCCGATATGACGAATCGGCGAGGTTTCGAGAAGTTTGTAGAGGCTGAGCACATAGTCGCCAGGAATGCCAAAGATATGGCGAACCCCAAGCTTATGCAGTCGATCAATGACCGTGGAACCGATGGTTGGCTTTCGTATCATCGCGGCCTCTTCCTAAATCCAGCAAACCACAGCTGGCGACAGTCGTCAAGCAAAGGAAGAACCGAAGAGGGACTTGACCTTCCTCTCGTGCAATCGGATAAGTACCTGTGATGACCCGAGAAGATGCACCCACCGCGACAATCCGGCTCTCGCGCACCAGAATAGAACAGGATTCCGGACATCTCTGGGTTTACGCCGACCATATCGATGAAGTGAGGGGAGACCCGACGGCGGGTGATGTGGTCGACATCATCGCGCCGAACGGGAAGTTTGTTGGACGCGGCCTCTACAATCCACACTCCAAGATTCGCGTGCGCCTGCTCACCGTCGACGAGGAACCCATCACAGAACAATTTTGGCGGGGGAGGGTAGCGCAAGCGATTCGTCTGCGGCAGCGAATTGTGTCGGACACGAACGCGTACCGCCTACTGTATGGGGAGGCGGATCAATTACCTGGGTTGATCGTGGATCATTACAATGATGTATTGGTTATGCAAACCTTGTCTTATGGGATGGACCGCCGAAAGGCTCTACTGGCTGATTTGCTCTGTCAAGAAGCGGGAGTCGGTCGAATCTACCTGCGGAACGATGTGAAGAGTCGAAGTTTAGAAGGGTTGCCGATAGAAAAAGGATTCCTGCGTGGAGAAGGAGCCACGCGAGTCGAAGTACAAGAAGGCCTGGCGACGTTTCGAATCGACATTGAACGAGGCCAGAAAACCGGCTGGTTTTGCGATCAACGGGAAAATCGACTGGCGGCAGCGCGACTCGCGGCCGGAGCCGAGGTGCTGGAAGTGTTCTGCCATACAGGCGCCTTTGGCACGCATGCAGCACTGGGCGGTGCCAGATCGGTTGAAGGGCTCGATGTCAGTGAAGACGCGCTCGAGTTGGCTCGAGAGCATGCGATCTTGAACAAGGTAGGCGATCGGTGCAGCTATCGAGTAGCTGACGCGTTTGACGAGATGCGAAGCTTGGAACGAGCCGGACAGCGCTATGACATGGTCATGCTCGATCCGCCCGCCTTTGCCAGAAGCAAACAAGCAGTCCCACGGGCCTTGGCCGGATACAAGGATGTCAACTTGCTTGGGATGCGGCTCACAAAGCCGGAAGGATTCATGGTGACGAGTTCCTGTTCACACCATGTCAGCGACCAGGATTTCTGGATGGCCATTCGCCACGCGGCGAGGGATGCGAGGCGGCAAGTCCGTCTGCTTGAACAGCGTGGGCAAGCCAGTGACCATCCTGTTCTGGCCGCGATGCCGGAGACACGCTACTTGAAGTGTTTCCTGCTGCAGGTACTTTAAATCCGCAGTGGAACGCCGGCAGTTAGTCGCTGGGTGGTTCGAAGTGGCCGGAGGGTCGATGCTGCCAGGGCACCGTGGCCTGCTTGGATTGCTTCACCAGGCTATGCAAGCTCGCCTCCGCGGCTCTCAAGAGCTTCGGTTCGCCGCTTTGCAGGAGAGCGGTGAGGAGCACATAGAGCGAGCGGTCCATGCGCGAACCAGCAAGGATCCGTTCGGTTATTGGATCCGGCCCGTCCGGAGTCGTCGTGGGTTCCTCCTCCGGTCGCTCGAATAACACCTCAAAGGTGGTCGGATGGGCAAAGAGCCAGGCCACCGGAATTCTTAAGGCAGCTGCCAGTGATTCAATGGTCGATGCCGATGGATCGACACACTCCGATTCAATTTCCTCCAAGGCGATTGGCGAAAGTTGTGCGTCAGTTGCCACGTCCTCAAGTGACCGGCCGCGCGAAACTCTCCAGGCGTGAATTAATTCCCCGATCGCCATGCACCGATGATACTGAATCATTCCTCCCTCCGCAACTCGCTTCTTAACACGTGATTGTGGATAGACTAATATAATCAACTACTTATATCAATTTTGTCCCTGTGGAAGATGAGGGTTGAAATCAGGTACAATGACTTCTCAAATACGATTCTAGCTTTCAGGAGGCACTCCATGCTCGGGACCGATATTCGGGGGATACTGGCTGAAGAAGAGGAAGTTCAGCGCCGGCAGCAGGCGTTAAAATCGTTGCTGTCCATGCGTGCGAAACAACTGCGCGAGTCGTTGGAAGAACGGATCAGGCGTGCGAGGACAGGTGGTGATTGGACGTTACTCTCTCGAGAAGAATGTGCGTCCTTGCACAAGCAGGAAAAAGCCTATTTGAAGTCTCAGTTCCAGCAACTCCAACACGAGCAGGACCGTACCAGAGGCAAGCTTACCGCGCTCAAGCGTGCCAAGGCGCGTGCACAACGAATCCGGGCAGCTGAGGCCGCATCCGGTCGAAAGCGCCGCTGATCGGACATCATTCTTTCCACGTCGCGTTCCTCATGTGATACCTGCACCTCTAGCTGTCACGCGTGCGCAAACCGCACGCCTTCGAGCACTCCTACAGGATAAACGAGTACGGACCGAGGAAGGCGCCTTCGTCGTGGAAGGCGCCAAAGCCGTTGGAGACCTTCTTGCGCGCTTCCCACGGCAGGTTCTCACCCTGGTGATGACGCCAACATATCTCGTGCGGGAGAACGCTTCCGTCCGCCGTCTGAGACACGAGGCCACAGCGAAACAGTACTCATGCTCCGAATTGTTGTTTGGAAAACTCTCCGACCTCGATGCGCCTCAGGGAATCTTGGCTGTGGTTCAACAGGCGACCTGGGATGAACAAAAAGTTCTCAGCCAATCAACCATCCTGGGAATCTTCGGTGAGCGTCTGCAGGATCCCAGCAATGTGGGGGCCATTATCCGTACGGCAGCGGCCCTTGACGTGGATGCACTCTGGCTTAGTCCAGGATCGGCTGATGTGTACAATCCGAAAGTAGTGCGTGCCACGAGCGGAGCCCTGCTCTCTTTACCGATTTTTGAGGCGGACAATGTATCTCTTTTAATTCAGCATGGGTGTCGAATCTATGCAGCGGATGTGGCAGACCGCGGAACGACTTTGATTGACGAAATCGGCGAGGCTCCCCAAAAGTTGGTTGTGGCCGTTGGAAACGAAGGGAGTGGTTTATCCGCTGCGACCAGAAAAGCCGCTGCGCTCCGATTCACGATCCCGCTGAGTCGACACGTCGAATCATTGAATGTTGCAGCCACCATGGCCATTTCCACATTTCACTTTAGCCGACTCCCCAAAGCCGGGTAGTCTCAAGCCTCCCACTGCTTCCTTTTTTGAGCTCATTGAATAATTCAGCGACCGGGCCCCTGCTGCCATGCCTTTCGCATACCTATGACCGAGGCAGACACTATTGTATATATCGATGATGGTGGGAGTGACAGAATCAAACCCTCGATCAGCCCTTTCAGATCGAACACAACACATAATATCAAGCGCTTATGGCACTAAGACAAGGTACAAAGTGAGATTCAAAACCAGTCAGCTTCGATGACTTTCGGGTGCAAGTATCAGTAGTGACGCTGTTCCAGTCGAGTCACCGAGGGTACGGTTAACGGCCAAGCTGCAGTCCTTCCAAAGCATAGAATGATCTGACTATAATAGTGGCGATTGTCGGCGAGCGCAAAATCGTTGCACTACGGTACGAGTGCTCGCCTGACAGAACGAGGTGGATGTTGTGGTCCTCCTCTTGCACCGAGGTTGGCATAGCTCAATAGAATTCCCAATTTGGAAGGACAGTGGGGAATAAGTCCCCAAAATCTTATTTTGCTGTAGCAATTTGCAGCAATCAAAGGTTGTTCTCTACAGCCGACTCAGCTTGTCGATAGCCCGATCTCGATAGCCTTTGGAGCGAAAGATGACGGAAGAGTGGGGCGCGATTCTGGTCGTGGATGACGACGTCGAAATGAGAGAGCTGGTTCACGATGTCCTCGACGCCCGAGGGCATCGAGTCGCGACTGCCGGGAGTGGGCAGGAGGCGATCACACTCTTGGCTCAGACAGACTTTGCTGTGGTCCTCACCGATCTGAGGATGAAGGGAATGGAAGGGACCGAGCTGCTGGCCGAAATCAAGCCCCTCTACCCGGATATCGGTGTGATACTGATGACCGCGTTCGGGTCTGTGGAAACTGCGGTCGAAGCGATGAAGCATGGGGCCAGCGACTATCTGACCAAGCCGGTCAAGAGCGAGGAAATAATCCGTGTCGTTGAACGGGTGGTGCGGGAGGCATCGCTCCGGCGCGAAGTGAGTCGACTCAGGAAGGAAGTCCATAAGGAGTACAGTTTTCATCAAATTCTGGGGAAGAGCAAAGCGATCCAAGCTGTGTTCGACCTCATCCGACGTGTGGCTGATAGTCCCACGAACGTGCTGATTACTGGTGAGAGTGGGACAGGGAAAGAGCTGGTCGCCAAGGCGATCCACTACAACAGCGATCGGCGGGATGCCCCGTTTGTTCCGGTCAATTGCGCGGCGATTCCGGAACAGTTGCTGGAAAGCGAGCTCTTCGGCCACATGCGAGGTTCCTTTACCGATGCCAAGATGGACAAGCGCGGCTTGTTCGAGGAAGCGCAAAGGGGGACAGTGTTCCTGGACGAAATCAGCGAGTTGCCTCTCATGCTCCAAGCGAAGATTCTTCGGGTGATTCAGGAAAAGGAAATTCGTCGGGTGGGGGCGACCAAGCCGACCTCGGTCGACGTGCGGATTATTGCCGCGACCAACCTCAATCTCAATGACGAAGTGAAGGCCAAGCGATTCCGTGAGGACCTCTACTATCGGCTCAATGTGATCGAGCTCAAGCTGCCGCCACTCCGCGAGCGACGGGAAGATATCCCGCTCCTTGTCGACGCCTTTCTGAAGAAGTGTGGTGAGGCACGCGGGAAAGCAATGAAAGGAGTCAGTGAGTCCGCGCTCGCCATGCTGATAGATTATGGATGGCCCGGCAACGTCCGTGAGCTGGAGAATGTCATCGAACGAGCAGTGACCTTAAGCCTGGGTGAAAAGATTTCTCCAGACGATCTTCCGCCGGCCGTGCAGGGCGCGCGCGGCGACCGCCGTGTCCTCGACGAGGCGGCAGAAAAGACGCTCCCACTTCAGGAAATTGAAAAAGAGTACATCAAGAAAATCCTGGAGAAGATGGGCGGCAATAAGTATCAAGCGGCCCATGCCCTCGGTATCGACAGGAAGACCCTCTATCGCAAGCTTGGGGAGATTGAAGAGGGCAAGGCCCACGAGTAAACTACTCTCGTCTTCTTCACTAATCCCGAGCTTGCATGAGCCCACCGGTCAACAAAGTCATCTTCTTTGAAGCAAGCGCCGTCCTGGTCCTGACGGTCGGGATCTTCATCCTCGACATGCTGACGCCACTGGGTTGGGCGGTCTGGCTGCTCTACCTCCTTCCGCTCACCTTCATGCTGCAATCCTCTTCCACGCGAGATCCTTATTACTTTTCTGCGGTTGCGACAATCCTGACGCTCGTCGGCTGGTGGATGTCTCCGCCAGGTGGTCAAGACCCCATGGCCGCCTTGATCAATCGCCTGATGGGGATCGGGGTCATGTGGGCTTTTACATGGATAATGGTCAGGCAGAAGCAGGCACGAGGCAAACTCGTTGAAGTGGAGATTGCACGATCAAAGGCAGAAAACCTTCGAGAGGCGGCTGTGACGGCTCGGGAGTTGGCGGAGGCCAGCCTAACAGGCGCAATGCAGCGGGAGTCACAAGCATCGCGCGAATTGCTGGTGAGCAGCCTGCGGCTTCAAGGCATCGTCCAATCGGCTATGGACGCGATCCTGACAGTTGACGACCACCAGCACGTGCTGCTCTTCAATGACGCGGCCGAGCGAATGTTCGGATGTTCGAGCAAGGAAGCGCTCGGGCAACCGCTGGATCGATTCATCCCGTCGCGATTTCGGGAGGCGCACCGGCAACATATTGAGAGGTTCGGCCGGTCAGGCGTGACGAATCGGAAGATGGGGGAACTCGGCACGGTGATGGGGCTTCGTGCCAACGGCGAGGAGTTTCCGGTCGAAGCGGCGATCTCGCACTTTATCGTCGAGGGGAAGAAGTTCTACACGGTGATCCTTCGCGATATCACAGAGCGGAAGCAGGCTGAGCGACTGGTACGACAGAGTGAAGAGCGCTATCGGCGACTCATTGCTGTTTCGCCCCTTGCGATCATCGTCTATCGTGGTGATCACGTGATCTTTGTCAATGACGAAAGCCTCAAACTCTTCGGGGCGGTGAAAGCGCAAGAGATTCTGGGGAAATCGCACTTCGACCTCTTCCATCCGGATTGTCATGACTTGATTCGCGAACGGGTCCAACAATTGCTGGAAGGAAGGACGACCGTCCCCGTCGTTGAAGAGAAAATTGTGACGCTGGACGGCAGGGTCGTCGATGTCGAGGTGAGTAAAGCCACGTTTACCGATGAAGAGGGACCGGCCATTGTGGCCGTGATTCGAGACATCAGCGAGCGCAAGCAAATGGCAGAACAGCTCAGCAGAATCGAGCGGATCGCAGAACTCGGTACGCTCGCCTCAGGCATGGCGCACGAAATCGGCACGCCGATGAACGTGATCCTCGGCCGCGCCGAATACTTGATGCAACGAACGCAAGAAGAACCACTGAAGAAAGGGTTGCAGACCATCGTCAATCAGGTCGAGCGCATTACAAGGGTTATGAATCAACTCTTGGCCTTTGCGCGCCGGAAACCGGTGGAACGTCGAGCCCTCGATCTGCAGAGGACGATCGACGACAATCTGGAGATTTTCGAGGAACGATTAGCGCGGCACCATATCACGATCGAGCGAGCCTTCGCGGAGTCGTGTCCTCCCGTGCTGGCTGATGCAGATCAGATGAGTCAGGTGGTGATCAATCTCGTCATGAACGCGCTTCATGCGATGTCCGATGGTGGAACCCTGCGGGTTGGAGTTTCACCACACGATGGGAAGGTCCGGCTCACCGTAGCTGATACCGGTCACGGTATCCCTCATGATGTCGTTGCCAAAATTTTCGATCCCTTCTTCACGACGAAGGAATTTGGGAAAGGTACCGGACTCGGCCTGACTGTCGTGAAGGGGATTATCGAAGAACACCATGGAACCATCGCGGTCGAAAGTAAATCCGGCACAGGCACGACCTTCACGATCCACCTGCCGGTGTATCAGCCGAAATCATAGTATCAAGCTGCCAGCAATCGGTTTTTAACTCTTCCTTGTACCCCTCTCATCCGCCCCAAGCACGAACGGCCTGATGCTGGAAGCTGATCACAGACTGCCGACAACTCATCTTCAGGCTGTAGCGGTTGTCGACAAATGATCCCTCCCGATTGGGGTGTTTCTCCACATTCCGTCTTCTTAGAATCGGACTCCGCCGCGCCCTTCCTCAGAAATATAAGCCATTTTTCAGGGTGAGAGGGAGGTGCCGGATGACAAGTTGGAAGGCATGTGACTTGCGTTCCTCTGGAGGCGGGGGCCGATCCGGAACGGGGATGCTGGTTGTGAGTGAAAGGAAATCGACCGTGGTGCTCATTGTTGAAGACGACAACGATATGCGCAGTTTGCTCTGCGATGAACTCTGGAGCGAAGGGTACCAGCTCAGAGAAGCGAAAGATGGCGATGAGGCTCTTCGGACGGTGCTGGAGTCAGCGCCAGATCTGATTCTGACCGACTTGAAGATGCCGGCCGGGGGATTCGATTACATCAGTCGCCTGAAAACCTTCGCGCCACACTGTCCGATCGTGCTGATGACCGCTTTCGGTGGAACCCAAACGAGAGCAGAAGCATTGAGATGGGGCGCCTCAGCCTATTTCGACAAACCGGTGCGGATCGGCGAGTTGAAAGCGACGGTGCGACAATTGTTGACCAGGAAGGTTGTATAGGAGTTCTGACAGCTTGCAGGCCTCAGCTGTCAACCTAAGAGGTCGAGATGGCCGGGTCTCAGTCAAAACAACCAGCTCCTTCTATCCTCGGCGATCCTGTTCTTACGGCCCGTCTTGAGGCGATTAAACAGCTCGCCGGCGGATTGACTGACCGTGTTGCGGTCATGGATCGCGATTTTAATGTTGTCTATGCCAACGAGTCGGCATGGACGAAAGCCACGCAGGAGGGAAGTACCGCGCGGCCTGGCAAGTGCTATGAAGTCTTTGCACATCGCAGCGATACCTGTGAATCGTGCCCGACGGTCAAATTGTTCGAATCACCGGAGGTCCGGTCGATATCCAGTGCCGGCATAGATGCCGGTATTCCCTGCGATCTGGACCGGGCCTTTCCCCTCACGTCCGACCGGGACGAGGTGGAACTGATCCTGGTGTTACTCAAGCATCGGACGAGCCAGACGCAGACGGATCGTCATCCCTCGCGGACGGAGAATCCGCCGACGACTCAACGGGAATCTTTGGGAGGGTTGATCGGCCGCAGTCCTGCGATGCAGCAGCTGTTCGATATGGTTTGTCTGGTCGCTGACAGCTCGGCCACGGTCCTGATTCAGGGGGAGAGCGGGACGGGGAAGGAACTGGTCGCAAGAACGATTCACGACGTAAGTTATCGCCGGAGCAAACCGTTTGTCGTCGTGGATTGCGGTTCACTGCCTGAGACCCTGCTCGAGAGCGAGCTGTTCGGTCATGTGAAAGGGGCCTTTACCGGCGCGATCTCGAACAAACGGGGCCTGTTCGAAGAAGCCGACGGAGGGACGATTTTCCTGGACGAAATCGCCGACACCACCCCCGCGTTTCAAGCCAAACTTCTCCGAGTGCTACAAGAAGGGGAAATCAAACGCGTCGGAGGAAATCAGCCGATCAAGATCGATGTCCGGATCATCTCGGCAACGAACAAAGACCTCCACGAACTGGTCGGGTTGAAAGTGTTCCGACAGGATCTCTACTATCGTTTGGCGGTGTTGCCGTTGCATCTGCCGCCGCTTCGGGAGCGACGAGAGGACATTCCACTCTTGATCAACCACTTCGTCGCTCTGTCATGCCAGCGGCATCGGCAGCCGCTCCGGTCGATCTCGCCGGAGGTGATGCACGCATTGACTGAGGCGACCTGGCCGGGGAATGTCCGCGAGCTGCAGCATTACATCGAGCGGGCTGTGGTGACGACTGTTGGCCCTCACCTTACGTGTGGTGACATCGTGGCGATGGGATCGGAACAGACGGAACGTGATCTCCGATCCGTCTCGCGTGGCGCGGTGAAGCAAGTGGAGCGGGCCCGCATCATCCAGGCCCTTCAACAGTCCGACGGGAATCGAGCCAAAACGGCCAAGCTCCTCAAAATCAGCCGGGCAAGTCTCTATAACAAGCTGCGAGAGTATCAGATTCATTAACACCGAATTGCCAAGTGCGCTGTAACGTGGTAAACAGACGCCAGGAGCAAATTCTTTGTTCGTTCTTTGATACTCCGAGAGCAAGCGGTTGTTGCTGATCAAGAATCATGACGGTGCTCGACGTTGTGAGTTCGCACCGTGATGAGTGTCCTCGTTACAGCCTTGCTGACGTGCTATGCGGCGGGTGTCGTCCTGCCTGCGTGTCTGCCGAGGCGTCCCCAACTCCAGAACTTTGTGGCCCACGGACTTGCGGCTGGCGCGGGTCTGGCGGGAATCGTCCTCGGTATCGCCGGTCTCCTGGCTCCCGCCCCGCTGATACTGTCCTTGCCCTCGACCCTACCTCTTCTGACCTTCGCAGTCCGGCTTGACCCCCTCGCTTCCTTCTTCGTGCTGACGATTTCGTTGGCCGGCCTCTCGGCGTCTGTCTATGCGCTCGGGTATGTGACCGAATTTTATGGGCGGGCCTCGATCGCTATGCTGGGGGCGCTCTTCAATGGGTTTCTCCTCTCGATGACACTCGTGGTGATCGCCGACAACGGGTTCTTCTTCTTGATTGTCTGGGAACTCATGTCGCTGCTGTCCTATTTCCTTGTAGTGACCGAGCACGAGAAGGCTGATGTGCGCTACGCGGGATTGTTCTACTTAATTATGACCCACGTGGGTACCGCCTTCATCATCCTCGCCTTCTTCATCTTCTTCCAAGCGGGTGGGTCGTTCTCGTTCGAGACCTTCCGGCATCCAGCGCAGCCTTTGTCGGACGGCATGAGAACGCTCGTGTTTCTGATGGCCCTGATCGGCTTTGGCACCAAAGCAGGCATCGTGCCGCTCCACGTGTGGTTGCCCTATGCACACCCGGCGGCGCCGTCGCATATTTCAGCCTTGATGTCTGGCGTCATGATCAAGACGGCAATCTACGCGTTGATCCGGGTGTACTTTGATTTCCTTGGCGGCCAGTTCCCTTGGTGGTGGGGATTTGTCGTGCTCGTCATCGGAGCAGTCTCAGCCTTGTTGGGTGTGATGTATGCGTTGATGGAACATGACCTCAAGAGTCTCCTCGCGTTCCACAGCGTGGAAAATATCGGCATCATCTTGTTGGGGATCGGGGCCGGCATGATTTTTCAGACCTTTGGGCTTAAGGAACTTGCCGCCCTCGGACTGCTGGCTGGGCTGTACCATACGATCAATCACGCGATGTTCAAGGCCCTGCTGTTCCTGGGCGCTGGATCACTACTGTACGCGACTCACACACGCAACATGGAGGAGTATGGTGGCCTGCTCCGACGCATGCCTTGGACTGGGGTCTTCTTTTTGATCGGGGCCGTGTCGATTTCTGCGCTCCCCCCGACGAATGGATTTGTCAGCGAATGGCTGGTCTTCCAAAGCCTCTTTCTCAGTTTTCAGCTTCCGACCGTGTTTCTGAAATTGATGCTTCCGATTGCCGCCGCGATGCTGGCCCTGACTAGCGTGTTGGCCCTGGCCTGCTTCGCAAAAGCGTTCGGGATGTCGTTTCTCGCACTGCCACGCAGCGCGCATGCACGCCACGCGGAAGAGGTTCCAGTTCCCATGCGTGTCGGGATGGCTCTGCTGGCCGTCGTTTGTGTCGCCCTGGGCATCGCACCGATGGTGGTGGTGCCGCTGTTGGACCGGGTTGCTGCGCCCTTTACAGAGGTGTCGATTGAAGGGAAGGTGCTGGCGCTGGATGGATGGGCTCTCGCACCGGGGAATGTCGAATTCTCCAGCCTCTCAACACCAGTGTTGGCGCTGCTGCTGGTGGTGCTGTCGATGCTCGGACTCGGGCTCGTCGTGGCGTTTGGTGGTCTTGTGAAGAAACGCTATTACAAGACCTGGGGCTGTGGGATCAACCTCACGCCTCGGATGGAATACACCGCGACCGGCTTCGTCCAGCCGATCAAACGAGTCTTCAGCACCATCTACCAACCGACGGTCAAGCTCGAGACGGAGTTTCTCGAAGAGTCACGATATTTCGCAAAACGGCGCCGCTTCGAGTTTTACATTGAACCGATTTTTCAGAAGTATCTCTACGATCCCGTCGTCGCGTTCTTCACCACCATGGCTGACCGCCTGAGGGTGATCCAGGCGGGGAGCCTGCACCTGTACCTGACGTATATCTTTGTCACCCTCATCGTCTTGCTGTTACTCGCGGTGTAGTCCGATGTTACAAGCCATTCTTCTCGTTGTTGCCCAAACGATCGTCTTACTGGCCGTCTCACCATTCATCGTGGGGCTGATCAGGAAAGTGAAGGCCCGCCTTCAAGTAAGGCGAGGCGCCAGCGTCTTTCAGCCCTATGCTGATCTGGCCAAACTGTTTCGGAAACAGCCGGTCGTGTCGACGACCACTTCATGGATCTTCACTGCGACACCGTACATTCTATTCGCTTCGACGTTGGCGGCGGGACTGCTCGTGCCAGTCTTTGTGTCAAGAACGCCGCTCAACTTTGCCGGCAACATCATCGCGCTCGTGTATTTACTGGCACTGGGGACGTTCTTTCTCATGTTGGCGGGCCTCGATGCCGGTTCAGCCTTCGGTGGGATGGGGAGCAGCCGCGAGGCGATCGTCGCCTCGCTGACCGAACCGGCCATGATTCTCTCCATCTTTGCGATCGCGTTGACCGCCGGCTCCACGAATTTGAGTACGATCGTGCACAAAACCGCCTTGTTGGAAGGCATTGTCACGGATCCCTCCCCCCATCTCATGGCCCTCGCGGCATTATTCATTGTGGCCATTGCCGAAACAGGCCGCGTGCCGGTGGACAATCCGGCCACTCACCTGGAGCTGACGATGATTCACGAGGCGATGATCTTGGAATACTCGGGACGCTATCTGGCGCTGGTCGAATGGGCTGCCGGTCTCAAGTTGGTGGTGTTCCTGACCTTGATCGCCAATGTGTTCGCTCCGTGGGGGATCGCAACGAGTGTGGAGCCGACCGCGCTGATCGTTGGTCTGGCGACCTATCTCCTGAAAGTGTCGGGGTTAGCCGTGCTAATCGGCGTGCTTGAGTCAATGTTCGCCAAGCTGCGCTTATTCCGAGTGACGGACTTGTTGGGGGTCGCCTTTATTCTGGCGCTGCTGGGCTTGGTCTTCTTCTACGTGTTGCGAGGATAACGTGTCGCAGTTGACTCCGCACATTGGATCTCAGTTGGTGGATTTAGGCTCGGCGCTGTTACTGCTGGCGTGCTTTGCGATTGTGGCCCAGCGTCGGCTCTCCGCTTGCGTCGATTTGTTCGCGCTGCAGTCGGTCTTTCTGGCCCTGACGGCAGCCCTTGTCGCGTTCCTCACGGGGATTCATCACATTTACATCGCCGCCGCGCTCACCGTCGTCATCAAGGTCGTGGTGATCCCGCGGATTCTGAAGCAGGTGATTGAACGGTTGAATGTGAAACGTGAACTCGAAATGAACGTGAACGTGCCGACCGGGTTATTGATCTGCGGCGCGCTCGTCATACTCGCATTCTTCATTACCCAGCCGATCATTTCCCTGGGGTTCCTGCTGACGCGCGATTCGCTGGCGATTGCACTGGCGATCGTCCTGATTGGCTTTTTTACCATGATCGCGCGCAAGAAGGCGGTGACGCAGGTGATCGGCTTTCTGGTCATGGAAAACGGCTTGTTCCTGGGGGCAACGGCGGCCGCGTACGGGATGCCCCTGATCGTAGAGCTGGGCGTCTTCTTTGATGTGTTGGTGGGGGCTCTGATCATCGGCATCTACAGCCATCGGCTGCAGGATGCTTTCGACAGCGTGGATACAAGCAAGCTCACGACCCTGAAGGAATAACACGACATGACGTGGCCGCTTCTCGTGCTGGTCGCCGCTCCTCTTGTCGGAGGTCTCGGCAGTCTCCTCGTCCGACAGCGACGAGCCGTGGAGGTCCTGCAGTGCGGACTGGCCGGGGCGATGCTGGTGTCTGCCGTGCTCGTGGCGGAGCGGGTGATTACCGCCGGACACGTGTCGGTAGGAAGCCTCCTGCAGGCGGATGCCCTGAGCGCATGGCTTGATTTGATCATCGGCGTCGTGGGCGGTACCGGGACGCTCTATGCCGTGGGGTATGTGGGAGAAGAGATGGACCGCGCGCATCTGTCATTGAGACGGTACCGCCAGTTTTTCTGCCTGTTTGATCTGTACCTCGGCGCGATGCTCCTAGCCGTGAATCTCGAAAACATCGCCATCATGTGGATCGCCATCGAAGGCTCCACGCTCTCGGCTGCGTTGTTAATCGGGTTCGATCGAAGCAAGGCGGCGCTGGAAGCCGGGTGGAAATACGTCATTCTCAGCTCAGTCGGTATTGCGCTCGCACTGTTCGGCACCATCCTCGTGTATTACGCCTCGGAGCATGTCTTGGGAGTGTCGAGCGAGGCGCTGCGCTGGTCTCAGCTCTATCGGGTGGCTGAGGGATTGGATCACGGCGCGATCAAAGTGGCCTTCATTTTTGCGTTGATTGGCTATGGGACGAAAGCGGGAATCGCGCCGATGCACACCTGGCTACCCGATGCGCATGCCGAAGCCCCGACGCCGGTCAGTGCCATGTTGTCGGCCAACATGCTCACGCTTGCCGTCTACGCGATCCTCCGATTCAAGGCCGTGACGGATAGAACCGTTGGGCCCGAGTTTGCGGGCAACCTGATTATCGTGTTGGCATTGCTGTCGCTCGCGGTCTCGGCAACTTTCTTTCTGGTCCAGCGAGACTATAAACGGCTGTTCGCCTACTCCAGCATCGAGCACATCGGAATCGCGTTACTGGGTTTTGGTATCGGCGGCCTTGGGATCTTTGCGGGCGCGTGGCATCTGATGAACCACGCGTTCGCCAAATCCACGGCCTTCTATGGCGCCGGTCTGGTATTCCTCCGGCACAACCACAAACTGCTCGATCGCGTAACTGGGCTGGTGAATCAAATGCCGGTCGCAGGGACCGCCATCCTTGTGGCCGGCGTCGCATTGGCGGGCATGCCGCCCTTCGGACTCTTTACCAGCGAGGTCCTCATTGCCGTTGGTGCCTATACGACCAGGCCAGAAGTGGCCTATGGGTTTCTGGCTCTGCTTGCCCTGGCCTTTGCGACCTTGCTCTATCAGGTATTGCGGATGGCGCTCGGAGAGCCGGGTGAGGCAGGCACGGCGTTGGGCAGACAGTGCCGTCTCTTTACAGGCGCCGCTGTCGGAATCAACATTGCCGTGCTGGGAATTATCGGCCTCCGCGTTCCACCGGGGCTGGAGACGTTGCTGGCGTCGATCGTGAAGATCTTCAGCGTCGGGATGGAGGCGCCGTGATGCAGACCAGCATCGCCCCGGTGGCGGTCTTTCTCGGCGCGCCGCTGCTCGCGGCCTTTCTCAGTTTGGCCACCAGGTACGCGCGTGTATTGCACGGGTTGAATCTCACCACGATGACCGCGTTGGTTGTGTCCGAGTTTGCCCTCATCCAGCAGGTATTGGCTCACGGACCCCTCATCACGCTCTGGGGGTTGGTCTATATTGATGCCCTCTCCGCCTTCATCCTGTTTATTGTGACGATCATCGGATTGTCCTGCTCGTTGTACACGTGGGCCTATCTCGATGATTATGTGGCTCGGGGTGTGATTGCGGTGAAGCGTCTGAATCGGTTTTTCTTCCTGTTTCATCTCTTTCTGTTTGCCATGATCGTGGCAACAATGGCGAATAACCTGGGCGTCCTGTGGGTGGCCATTGAAGGGACGACGCTTGCCACAACATTCCTGATCGCATTCTTCCGCAAACGTGAAGGGCTGGAAGCGGGATGGAAATACCTGATTCTCTGCTCGGTCGGTATCGCCTTAGCGTTGTTCGGCACGGTACTGACCTATTATTCATCGGTCCGGGTCCTGGGAGATGAGAGCACGGCCTTAAACGTGACCAAACTCCTTGAAGTGGCCGACCAGCTGGATCCGCATGTGCTCAAGCTCGCGTTCATCTTTCTCTTTGTCGGCTATGGGACCAAGATCGGGCTGGTGCCCATGCATACCTGGGTGCCGGAGGCCTATAGCGAGGCACCGGCACCGGTCACAGCGATGTTGGCCGGCGTATTGGAGACGGTCGCAGTCTATGCGGTGCTGCGCAGCAAGGCAGTCATGGATCACGCGCTCCCCCCGGCCTTTGCCGGGAACCTCCTGCTCCTCTTTGGGCTCCTTTCCTTCGTGGTGGCGGCGCTCTTCATTCTGATCCAGCACGACTACAAACGATTATTCGCCTACTCCAGTGTGGAACACATGGGGTTGGCGATGGTGGGGTTCGGGGTCGGAGGACCGATTGGAACATTCGGAGGCCTGTTCCATCTGCTCAACCATGCGTTGGCAAAATCGCTGGCGTTTTTCGCGGCCGGGAACGTCCATCGTCGGTTCGCCACCCGCGAGATCAGTGAGGTGCGGGGGCTGGCGAAAGTTCAACCGGTCACAGCCGTGGCGATCCTGATCGCAGGCCTGGCGCTGGTCGGCATGCCGCCATTCTCCATGTTCGTGAGCGAGGTACTGGTCGTGTCGGCGCTGGCGACCCAAAGTTTTGCTTCAGACACGCTTCACGTGGGGCGTTTCCTCACGATCATCGTCGCTGATGAGGTGCGCAGCCTGTCGATCGTGACGGTGTTTCTTCTGTTTGCGGTTGCGCTCTTCGGTGGGTTTACGTATCGGATCGCTGCCATGGTGTGGGGAACACCTCACGAAAGCGTGAAGCGCGGTGAAGGATGGGATATCGGGCATGTGCCCCTCATCCTCACCAGTCTCGCGTTAGTGGGGCTTGGGATGACACTTCCCGACCCAATCAGAACACTGTTAGATCAAGCGGTCAGTATCCTGGTTGTGAGGTGAGCAATGGTTGATACGATAACAGGTGTGAAACAATTGAAGGAGGCGTTTGGGACCTCCATTGAGGAACTGCCTCTTGTCCACGGCACGCCATGCCTACGGGTGAAGAAGGAAGATGTGCCGGTAGTGGCGCATTATCTCCACACCCATCCGGGGCTGCGCGGAGCCTTGTCACTTCTCTGGGCCGTGGACCATCGGCCGCACGAGGCGCGTTACGAACTCTGCTACCTGTTTACGCTGGCAGAACGCAAAGACTGGTTGTTGCTGTGCACGGACATCCAGGGTGATGATCGCCTGTTCGCATCGATTACTCCCCACATCCATGCAGCCAAATGGTACGAACGGGAAATCCGCGACATGTTCGGGCTGATCCCCGTCGGCCATCCGGACATGCGTCGGCTCGTCCGGCACGAACATTGGCCCAAAGGCTCCCACCCACTCAAAAAAGACTTTCGATGGGACACTGTCTTGGAACATGCCCAAGGGCAGTATGCGTTCCGAAAGATTGAAGGCGAAGGGGTCTTCGAGGTTCCGGTCGGGCCAATCCACGCCGGCATCATCGAGCCGGGCCATTTCCGGTTTTCCGTTGCCGGAGAGCCCATCATGCAGCTGGAGCTGCACCACTTTTGGAAGCATCGGGGAATTGAAAAGCTCTTCGAGCAACAGACGCTGACCACGGCCGTGCCGCTTGCGGAACGGGTGTCGGGTGATACCACGGTGGGACACAGTCTGGCCTACTGTCAGGCGGTCGAAACGCTCCTGCGCATCGACGTGCCGAGGCGCGCCAGATATGTGCGTTCGTTCTTTCTTGAACTGGAACGGCTGCACAATCATCTCGGCGACGTAGGCGCCATCTGCAACGACACCGCCTATGCGTTGGCCCAGGCCCACGGTAGTCGGTTGAAAGAACGGCTCATGCAGCTCAACGACCGGTTGACCGGCTCACGATTCCTACGTGGTGCCATGCAGGTAGGCGGCGTTGCTCGGGACTTGAATGCCAGGGCACTCGACGAAACCGTCGATGAGTTACGCAGGGTCGAAGAAGACTTCTCCGAGCTGGAATCCATCATTTTTGCGAACGCGTCGCTCACGGACCGCTTGGAAACGACTGGAGTATTGACCGAACGCACAGCCTGGGATCATGCGGTGATGGGCCTCGTCGGACGAGCCTCGGGGATCGATCGTGATGTACGACGTGATCGTCCTTTCGCAGCGTACGATGAGTTATCGGTGAAAACGGTTCTGTACCGCTATGGTGATGTTCGAGCCCGACTGAGAGTCCGCATGGATGAGATTCACGAATCTATACGTCTGATTCGCGAGATTCGTCTCAAGATCCCGGACGGTCCGGTCGCAGTTGGGACGAATGGCTCGGCGAATCGAGGGGATTGGGCGCTGTCTGCAGTGGAAGGCTGGCGGGGCGAAATTCTTTATATGGTGATGGCTGGTGAAGCTGGTCAGATTCACCGCTGTAAGGTGCGCGACCCCTCGTTCGTCAACTGGCCCGCAATTCAGTGGGCCGTGCTCGGCAACATCGTTCCTGACTTTCCTTTGATTAACAAGAGCTTCAATCTCTCATACGCAGGAAACGATTTATAGGGAGGCAGCATATGTTTCGTATCATTAAAAAGAGTTTGAAGACCGGAGTGGTGACGGGCAAGTATCCCGGAGCGGAGGCGCCTGTCGCGCCGGTTGCTCAAGAAGCGAAGGACAAGGCCAAACCATTCACACGGTCGCTGACAATTCGGGAGGTGGATACGGGCTCCTGCAATGCCTGCGAGATGGAAATGAACGCGCTTGCAAACCCGGTCTATGACATCGAACGATTCGGTATTCACATTGCCGCCTCCCCGCGCCATGCGGATGCGTTAGTGGTGACGGGGCCGGTTACTGTGAACATGGAGCGTGCGTTGAAGGATGTGTACAACCAGACGCCGGACCCTAAAATCGTGATCGCGCTTGGCGACTGCGCCATCAATTGCGGTATGTTCAAGGGCAGCTATGCAGTGACTGGTCCGGTCGAGCGACACGTCCCGGTCGACGTACGCATCTCCGGCTGCCCGCCGCGCCCATCGGAAATTCTCAACGCCCTGTCAGAACTCCGAGATGAGCGGCGTCGTTCTGGCGACTGAACAACCGCGTTAAAGATCGGTCGGGCAGCATTTATAACAGTCTGGTCGCAGCATTTCACGAGTTTCTGCCCCGAATCTCCCCACTTTTCCTTATCAAGCTGTCCAAGAGATTAGACAGCCCAACGTGTTGAAATCTCAACGTCCTTCTTCCCGTCGCACACAAGACTGTCTAAGAGCGTAGAAATTATCGTCAGGCAATCGCAACCGGTTCAATGGCCCGTACATCACTAACTCCATGTGTTCGCAGCGGAATTTCCATTGAGATTTCTGCCTCGCCACCCCGGCACGTCGATTGCGCTAGAAGAGGTCCGCTGGTGAAGGTCCGGGTGATTTTGGACCGGCCTCCGAATGACCCACTCCTTCGCAAGAAGGAACCCTTCACCAGCTCTAAGTTCTGTAGGCAAGCGGTGCGTGGCGAGAGGTGTGGCCGGACAACTGATCAGAAGCAAGTTACCTCTAGCCACTTGCCTCGTGCCTCTAGCCATGCATGCAGAGTTCAGCTCAGTTTAACCATCCGCTCAACGAGGCGGGTTTAGAGGGGGAGGCCGTACAATGAGTTCTTTTCTTTTTCAACCAAAAGGCAGGAAGCGCCGCACCAGTCTGGCGCTGATGCTGCAGAGCGTGCTGCTAACAAGCAGCCTGGTGGTGACACCAGGGTTGTTTGCGGCAGGGCCGGGAGAAGCATCCCATGAGGGACATGCCACTCCTGTCTCGATGCCTGGCTGGGCTGAGGCTCTCAAGAGTCAGACGCTGGTCGAGGATGCGATTGAGGGACGGGCGGGACGATCGGAGAAGTTGGAGATGCAACACAATCGTCTGATGCGCCGGCTTGAGGAGCAGGCGCAGAAGGACGCGCAGGCCCAGCAGACGTCCGGGGCCTTTAATCACACATCGATGATGCACCAGTACATGGGCGGCGATGGATCAAGTTTCCTGCTCATGTCGGATGCGTCCAAAGGCGAGCCGGTGATGGCGTCGGGCGGGAAGTGTCCCGCCGGTGTGCCGGTCAAGCAGTACGATGTCTCGATGATCAATATCGAGATCACCCTGAACCGCTGGCTCGATTTCTACCCCGGCTACATGTATGCGCTGACCCAAGATCTCGACAAGATTCGCGGCGAGGAAGCCAAGAACAAAGCGGCTCGCGACAAGGAAGGATTCGATCCTGGAGCCGTGACCACCGGATTGCAGGGCGATATGATTCAACCCTTGGTGCTCCGCGCCAACCAGGGCGATTGCGTCAAGATGACGCTCCGAAATCAGATGGAGAGCGAGGATGGCAGCTTGTTCATCCAGGCCTCCAGCATGATCATCAGCGCGACCGGCAAGCCGGCCACGACCACGAATCCCGATTCCATCGTGGCGCCGGGGAAGTCGCAGGAGTTCGAGTGGTACATCAATCCGCACATGCAAGAAGGCGTGCGGCAGTTCCATTCTTACAGCCATGACCGTGAGTTGACCGTACTGGGTCTCTTCGGCGCCTTCATCGTGGAACCGAAGGGCTCGAAGTACCTCGATCCTCTGGGCACCGGTGCGGCGCCTGAAACAAAGAGCGGCTGGCAGGTGGCCATCGACAACGGATCCGGACCGGACTTCCGCGAGTTCGTGATTTTCTATCACGAGATCGGCGACGAGGCCTTCCGGCCATTGAACAAGAAGGGCGACTTCCTGCCCCAGCGCGACCCATTGACCGATGCCTATCGGCCTGGCGGCCGTGCGTTGAACTATCGCAGCGAGCCGTTCGGCATCGATCAGATGCATCTACAGCACGAGTATTTCGGCTTCGAGGATGAGTCGTTGGCCTATAGCGCCTATACGTTTGGCGATGTTCCGACGACCATTCCGCGAGCCTACCTGGGTGATCCGGCCAAGTGGCGGATTGTGCATGGTGGGTCCGAGGTATTCCACTCCCACCATCCGCACAGCGGATCCATCCGCTGGCAGCGGAGTCCAGCCACGGAACCGAATGCACTCTGGTCCGGCGGTCAGGACGGGCCGGTGAAGTATCCGGTCGTGCGGACGAAATCGGATCGGGTCGACGTGGAAGTCATCGGACCATCTGAAGCGTTGGACCTGGAACCGGAATGCGGCGCAGGTCAATGTCAGCACCTGGCAGGCGAGTTCCTCTTCCACTGCCACGTTGCGCACCACTATGTGGCGGGGATGTGGGGCTACGGCCGTGTGTACAACACGCTCCAGGTCGGAGCGGGCCACACGGATACCATGCCGGATATGCGGGAATTGCCGGATCGGCAGGGCCGCATGAAACTCGGCGTCTCGTCCGACAAGCTGATCGGGACGACCGTCGATTGGTTCGGGAAGACGTTCAAGATTGTCGATAAGAATCAGAAGACGAACTGGAAATCCGATCCGGTGATCGTAAGTGTCAAGGACTGGGTCGAGATGTTCGTGCCGGCCCAAGGTCAGCCGGGCCACGTGAACGACGAAAAGGGCCAAATCATGGCCTATGACGCGACCGTGTGGGACTGGAAGTGGGACGGCAACATCGCCAAGGGCGAGCGGGAGAGCACTGCCAAGTATCCGAAGTATACTGCTGCAGCCAAGTGGGACGACAGCACCAGGCCGGCCATTCTCTTTGACCCAACCACGGGCAAGATGGCATGGCCGCTGTTTAAGCCGCACTTCGGCAAGCGCGTGCCCTTCTCCGCAAACCACAGCGGTGCGCCCTGGCTGGAACCGATTCACCAGGACGCAAATGGTGAACGCACCAGCGAGCCGGCGCAACCGGGCGAACAGGGCCGGTGGAGCCTCTGTCCGGAAAACGCCAATCGAAAGTTCTACAACATCCACTTTGTCCGCATGCCGATTACCCTGGCCAAGAAGCAAGGGAAAGAACCGGCTATTGTGGACAAGGACGGCTTGATCTACGTGCTTCACGAAGAAGAACGTCTGACCAGAGCCAACGACGACATGAAGTATCCCGCGGTTATCCGCGCCAACGTGTATGACTGCGTGGATTCGATTCTCACCAGCGAATGGGACGATGACGATTTCACCAACTTCCAGTCGTCCAAGATCAACATCCATCCCCACTTCTTCCAGTTCGACACGGGGAATTCGGATGGAGTGATCTCCGGGTTCGAGTATGAAATGTCTGTCCGGCCGTTCACGATGTGGGGCAAGCCCAATAAGCACGGGTTGCCGGCACCGATGGTGGCCAAGCTGGTTGATGCCGCAAAAGCCGGTGCCACCTCCATCAAGATCAAGATGGCTCCGGGAGCGGCGTTGCTCCATCCCAACACGGAAGTAATGGTCGGTATGGATTGCTTGGAGAAGGGCAGCGACCCCACGGCCTCTCTGCCGCGGGATAAGAGCTGCTCCGAAGTCGCTCGGATCAAAGATATCAAGGGCGATACGGTCACGTTCTTCAAACCGCTGAAGCACAACCATCCGGCGAACGACCTTGTGTCGCCGGAGTTCGTCCGCTATCGGTGGTGGGTCGACGTGGATTTGGGAACCGTGTTCTGGCATGACCATGCGTTCGGCGCAACGACTTGGCCACACGGCGGGTTCGGCGTGACGATCGTGGAGCCGTTCGGGTCGACCTATCACGATCCCAAGAACGGCAAGCTGGTGTGGAGCGGTCCGATCGCAGATATCCACACCAACGAACCGATCGGGGCCGGTGTCAGCGGCAGCTTCCGTGAGTTGATGGTCTCCATCCACGACACGGTGCCGCACACCGTGAATATCGTCGAAGCCGGCAATCCTCCTGGACAGCCGGTGGAAGTGGCGCTGGAAGCAGGGAAAACTGTTTCGTTCCAGATGCCGGAAAAAATCATGAATGCGCCGAACAAGTATATCAACGGCGGCACGCACACGACTGGCAGCGGCTTGAATTTCCGCGCGGAACCGTTTGCGCAACGTCTGTCGAACAATCCTGACACGTCCAAACTGTTCAGCAGCGCGATCCATGGAGACCCTGACACGCCATTATTGCGGGCGTACACGGGTGACACCATGGTGTTCCGTCTGTTGCACCAGCTGATGAACGAATCGCATGTCTGGACCATCTCAGGCCATACCTTCCTCACGGAACGGTATGCGGCGGATGCCAATCGGAAGTACTCGATCCACGTCGGGATCGCCGAGCGGTACGACCTCGTGACGAAGGCGGGCGGATTCCAGGGCATGCCGGGCGACTACATCCACTTCAACGGCCGAACTTCACACTTCGCCGAAGGGGGATGGGGGATCGTGCGCGTGCTCGATAAGGAAACGGCGGATCTGAAGCCGCTCCCACGAGGAACCAATCCTCGTGGGATTTCTGCTACTCCGAGTTCCGTCTGTCCGGCTGATGCTCCGGTGAAGACCTTCAATGTCGTGGCGTTGGATCGCCCGATGAAGCTGAATCCGAAGGCCCCGGATGCGATCGAGGTGGACTTCGAGCGGAAGATCGAAATGACCATGCCGGAAGGCAAGATCTACGCGCTCGAAGAGGAAGCGACTACGGTGGCCAGCGGGGCAACACCCAATCCGCTGACGCTACGCGTGAACATTGGTGACTGCATCAAGGTCAATCTGAAGAACAAGATGAAGGCAAGCCGGGCATCCTTCTTTGCGCCGGGCCTGTCCTTCAATCCGAAAGACAGCCAGGGCCTGAACGTCGGGAACAACCCCGGCGATCAGACGATCGCTCCGGGCGAGAGCCGGACCTACACCTACTACGCGCATCCGGCGAACAAGGAAACGACGTCGCTGGTATGGGACGGCGGCAACATCGTCGTGAATCCGCGCAACGGATTGTATGGTGCGGTGATCGTCGGTCCGAAGGGATCCCAGTACCGGGATCCTGTGACCGGCGCCGACGTCTCGCAGAAGAATTCGTGGCGTGCTGACGTCATCGTCGATGCCAGCCTGCCGGAGAACGTCGGGAAACGGAACTATCGTGATGTGGCCCTCTTCTTCCAGGACGAGGACAACATCATCGGGACCGCGTTCATGCCCTATGTGCAGAACGTGGCCGGTTTGACGTCGGTCAACTACCGCTCCGAGCCGTACAAGTTCCGCGAGGAGCAGGGTTGCTCACTCGGCAAGATCTTCCAACCCTGCGTCGTGGACAAACCGGAGGATCCAGCAACGCCTCTCATTGAGGCGCATGCCGGTGACCCGATTCGCATCCACGTGATCGGGGCAAACAGCGAGCAGAACGGGATGTTCGGCGTCGAGGGCCACGAATGGCCGATCGAGCCCTACATGCCGGGTGCCGACATGATCAGCGTGGTGGAGTATGCCGGGTCCGAGACCTTGGATGTCTTTATCCGTGGCGGGGCGGGGGGTCCGTATCGCCAGGTGGGAGATTTCGTCTGGTCGAATGCGCGGCTGCCCTACACGCAGTCAGGGCAATGGGGCTACCTCCGTGTATTGCCAGTTGGCGATTCGCGGCTCCAACCGCTCGGAATCCAGGGGATGGGTACCAAGCGTGCGGATGTGCAGCCTGAGCCTCAGGCTATTCCGACAGCGATGAAGTAGTCAACAGCGGAATAGTCGTCGTCGATGCGGGGGAGCTGCGCGCAATGTGTAGCTCCCCCGTGTTCTAAGCAGTGCTGAGGAATGAGTGATGAGATGGGAATCTCGCGACTCTACACGCAGCAGTGAAAAGGAGGAGGCCGGAAATGATAGCGAAGATCGTGAATACTGTCATCGGTCTGCTGGTTGTGGGATGGCTCACCGGAACGGTGTGGGCGTACGAGGAAATTGCGGTTGTGGATGGTGGGAAACTGTCCGGGACTGTCACCCTTCAGGGAGATGTTCCGAGGCCGAAAGGGTACAACCTCACGACCCTGCCAGATCCAATCTACTGCGGACGTATTTCCGACGGGCAAGGCTGGCGCATCCTGCAACCGTTCAACGTCGGACCGGCAGGAGAGTTTCGCGAAGTGGTCGTCTATCTGGAGGGGATCGACAAAGGCAAACCCTTTAACG
>Ga0335070_10001399_pt1 | contig 27806 bp, 26 predicted proteins | sample Lox_Sample_13_FD_206722 | JGI IMG/M metagenome (GOLD analysis project Ga0335070, IMG submission 206722) | Soil microbial communities from Loxahatchee National Wildlife Refuge, Florida, United States - Lox_Sample_1.3 | ecosystem: Environmental > Terrestrial > Soil > Wetlands | place: USA...
ACGTTCTCCCGCAAGACGGGCTTGCTGATCGATGCCTACTTCTCCGGCACCAAGCTCGAGTGGCTTCTCGACAACGTGGCGGGCGCCCGCGCGCGCGCCGAGCGCGGCGAGCTCGCCTTCGGAACCATCGACACGTGGCTCGCCTGGCAGCTCACGAACGGTGCGCGGCACGTGACGGACCCGAGCAACGCCTCGCGCACGCTGCTCTACGACATCCACGCCAACGCATGGGACGACGAGCTGCTCGCGATCCTGCGCATTCCCCGCGCCGTGCTCCCCGAAGTGGTGCCTTCGAGCGCGACGATCGCCCCGACCGCGTGCGAGGGCCTGCCGCGCGGCATCGCCATCGCCGGCATCGCGGGCGACCAGCAAGCGGCGCTCTTCGGCCAGGCGTGCCACCACCCGGGCATGGCGAAGAACACCTACGGCACCGGGTGCTTCCTGCTGATGAACACGGGCGCCAGCCCCTCGCCCTCGCGCAACCGGCTGCTCACCACGATGGCATGGCGCCGCGGCCCGGCATCGAGCTACGCGCTGGAGGGCAGCGTCTTCATCGCGGGCGCGGCGATCCAGTGGCTGCGCGACGGCCTGGGCATCATCGGATCCGCCCCGGAAATCGATGCGCTCGCCGCTTCGGTGCCGGATACGGGCGGCGTCCACTTCGTGCCCGCGCTCTCGGGCCTGGGTGCCCCCTATTGGGATCCCCACGCGCGCGGCACCCTCGTCGGCATCACGCGCGGCACGACCCGCGCGCACCTCGCGCGCGCAACCCTCGAGGCGATCGCCTTCCAGAGCGCGGAGCTGATCGAGGCGATGGCCGCCGACAGCGGCATCGGCCTCAAGGAGCTGCGCGTGGACGGCGGGGCCACGGCGAGCAACCTCCTCATGCAGACGCAGGCCGACCTGCTGGGCGTGCCCGTCGTGCGCCCGCGCGTGACCGAGACGACCGCGCTGGGCGCGGCCTACCTCGCGGGCCTCGCGGTGGGCTTCTGGGAAGACGAGGCCGAGATCGCCGCGCTCTGGTCGCGCGAGCGCGTCTTCGAGCCCTCGCTCACGGGCGCGGCGGCGGCCGCGCGCCTCGCGCAATGGAAGCGGGCGGTGGAACGCTCGCGCGACTGGGCGCGTGCCGAATGAGCGCCGCGCTACGCCTCGAGGCGCAGGAAGTGCTTGCGGTAGTGGCGCAGCTCCTCGATCGACTCGAGGATGTCGGCGAGCGCCTCGTGGCGCCCTTCCTTCGGAATCGCCTCGACGATGTCGGGCCGCCAGCGCTTGGCGAGCTCCTTCAACGTCGAGACGTCCACGATGCGGTAATGCAGGTAGGCGTCGAGCGCGGGCATGTAGCGCACCATGAAGCGCCGGTCCTGGTGCACCGTGTTGCCGGCAAGGGGTGCCAGGCGCGCGCCCACCAGCGGCTTCAGGAACTCGACCAGCTTCGCATCGACCTCGGCTTCCGTGAGCGTGGCGGCGCGCACCTTCTCCACCAAGCCCGACTTGCCGTGCGTGGCCTTGTTCCACGAATCCATGCCCTCGAGCACCTCGTCGGCCTGGTGCACCACGTAGACGGGGGCCTCGGCGATGACGTTCAGGTCGGCGTCGGTGACCACCATGGCCACCTCGAGGATGCGGTCGCGCTCGGGAACGAGGCCCGACATCTCCATGTCTATCCACACCAACGGGGTCTTGTCCTGCGGCACGGGCAGATTGTGTCATGGACTCCCCCTCCCGACCAACCGACGTGACCGCTTCCGCCTTTTCCCTGCTCTTCATCGCGTTCGTCGTGGCGGCCCTCGCCATGCGCCTGTGGCTCGGGTTGCGCCAGATGCGCCACGTCGCGCTGCACCGCGACCGCGTGCCCGACGATTTCGCCGAGCTCATCCCGCTCGAGGCGCACCGCAAGGCGGCCGGCTACACGCTCGACAAGCAGCGCGTGGGCCTCGTGGAGAGCCTCGCGGTCGACGGCGTGCTGGTGCTCGCCCTCACGCTGGGCGGCGGCATCGCCGCGATCGACCGCCTCTCGGCCTTGCTCTTCGGCAACGGCGCCGCGCGCGAGCTCGCCACCGTGATCGGCGTGCTGGTCGCGACCGCGCTCTGCTCGCTGCCCTTCGACGTCTGGCGCACCTTCCGCATCGAGGCGCGCTACGGCTTCAACCGCACCACGCCCGCGCTCTTCGTGCTGGACATCGTGAAGGGCGCGGCCCTCTCGCTCGCGATCGGCGTGCCCTTCATCCTCGCCGTCTTCTGGCTGGTGAACGCCGCCGGCGCGCTCTGGTGGCTCTACGCCTGGGCCGGCTGGGTCGCCTTCACGCTGGTGCTCGTGACGGTGTTCCCGCGCTGGATCGCGCCGCTCTTCAACCGCTTCACTCCCCTCGAGGAAGGCGACCTGCGCCGGCGCATCGAATCGCTCGTGGAACGCTGCGGCTTCCATGCGCAGGGCCTGTTCGTGATGGACGGCTCGCGCCGCTCGAGCCACGGCAACGCGTACTTCACCGGGTTCGGCACCAACAAGCGCATCGTCTTCTTCGACACGCTGATCGAGCGGCTCACGCCCGCGGAGATCGAGGCGGTGCTCGCCCACGAGCTCGGCCACTTCGCGCGCGGCCACATCCCGCGCCTGCTGGCGGTGCGCTTCGCGCTCGCGCTGCTGCTGCTCGCGATCCTCGGCTGGCTCTACCGCGAGCCCGCCTTCTACGCGGCCCTGGGCCTGCCGCAGCCGCACATCGGCGCGGCGCTGGCCGGCTTCGGGCTCATCGTCCCGGTGTTCACGTTCCCGTTCCAGCCGCTCGCGAGCCTCATCGCGCGCCGCCAGGAATTCGAGGCCGACGCGTTCGCCGCGCAGCACGCGCGCGCCGGCGACCTCGCGAGCGCGCTCGCCAAGCTCTACCGCGACAATGCCGCCACGGTCACGCCCGATCCGCTGCACTCGCTGGTGTATGATTCGCATCCCCCGGCGGCGCTGCGCATCGACCACCTGAGGAAAGCGATTCCATGAACGAGCTCGCCCGCAAGAAGTGCGTGCCCTGCGAGGGCGGCGTGGCGGCGCTCACGCCCGAGCAGGTGCGCCCGATGTTGAAGGGCCTGCGGGGCTGGGAGCTCGAAGGCAAGGGCATCGCCAAGACCTTCAAGTTCGCCAACTACTACGCGACGATGGCGTTCGTGAACGCCGCGGCGTGGGTCTCGCACCGCGAGGACCACCATCCCGACATGCTGGTGAAGTGGGGCGAGTGCCGCGTGTCGTACTGGACCCACGCGATCGGCGGCCTCTCGGAGAACGACTTCATCTGCGCGGCCAAGCTCGACGCCCTGTTCGAGATCTGACGCGGGAATGACGACCCGCCGCGAACGGGAGCAGCAGGTCGTCGTCGAAGGGCGCGTGGTGGCCGACTTCGGCCGCGAGTTCCTGGTGGAGCTCGCCGACAAGCGCCAGATCGTCTGCACGCGCAAGGGCAAGAAGCAGGACGCCACCTGCGGCGACTTCGTCGAGGTGCGCCTCACCGGCTCGGCGCAGGGCTCCATCGAGCGCCTCGGCACGCGCCGCAACCTCCTCTACCGCTCCGACCAGTGGCGCGAGAAGACGCTCGCGGCCAACGTGGACCAGGTGGTGATCCTGCTCGCGCCCAAGCCGCCCTTCAGCGAGGCGTTCCTCAACCTTTCGCTGGTGGCCTGCGAGGCGGCGCGCATCCCGGTGCTGGTCGCGCTCAACAAGTCGGACCTTCCCGAGCACGCCGAGGCGCTGAAGTCCCTGGCCGCGTACGAGAAGATCGGCTACCCGATCATCAGCATGTCGGCCAAGTTCGACACGACGCAGCCGCTCATCCCGTACCTCGAGCACAAGCTCACGCTGCTGGTGGGCCAGAGCGGCATGGGCAAGTCGCGCACCGTGAACGCGCTGGTGCTCTCGGAGGTGGCGCGCGTGGGCGAGCTCACCGCCTCGCGCGAGTCGGGCGCGCAAACCACGACCTTCTCCCGCTTCTACCGCCTCGACAAGGACACTGCGATCATCGACACGCCCGGCTTCCAGTCCTTCGGCCTCTTCCACCTCACCGAGGACCAGATCGGCGAGGCGATGCGCGAATTCCGCCCGTTCCTCGGCCGCTGCAAGTTCAACGATTGCGCGCACCTGGGAGAGCCGGGGTGCGAGGTGATCGCGGCGGCGGGACGCGGCGAGATCTCCGCCGAGCGGCTGTCGTTCTACCAGGTGCTGATCGAGCAGCACCGCGAGCTCCACGAGGAGCATCCGGAGTGGAGCCGCTAGCAGCCCTCAAGGGTGCCGGATCTTCACGAATCGGCTGAGCACGTCGCAGATCACCGAGTAGCGGTCCAGGTCGCCCACCTTCAGGTCCTCGAGGACCTGGTCGACGCTTCTCAGCATGTCGATGTCGGGAAGGAGGTACTGCCCTTCCCGTTCCGGGTAGGTCCGCGCCAGGTGGCCGCGCTCCTTCGCGTAGATCGCGTGCTGGTTATCGACCGTCTTGCCGCGAGCCCGGTCGTAATGGAAGACGCGGAACTGTTGGGGCGCATTGACCGGCCGATAGCCGGCCTCCTTCAGGCGATGCGCGATCGCGTTGTCGCAGCCGAGGGTGCCCAGGTGGAATTCGCAGCGGTCGATGCGTATCGGCGCCCGGAACACCCATGCATCCTGGGAGCTCGCGAACGCCCCCTTCATCAGTTGTGGGTCGCGATACGGGGCGCCGGCCGGATCGAATTCGGTTCGCGAGAGGCACAAGACCACGTTGCGGGCGGCAAGCTCGGCCGCCATCGCCCAGTTGGCTGCCGGATCGAGGAAGATGTCGAGGTTCAGGATGCAGCAGGTCTTGCCCGCCAGGTGGGCGTTCGCGAAATCGAACGCGTCCCGGAACGTGATCCACCGGCCGTGCTCGTGCCTGCGGAATTTCGGGTGGCGGGCGAATTCCTCCGGCACCACGGCGCCTTCGCGCTCGGCAAGATCGTGAACCGACTCCACGTGGGGATTGGCGAGGTTGCGCCGGACGCACTCGTCGTATTCGGCCTGCCGCGCGGGACGTGAGTCGTGGACGTACTGCAGTATGAGGTGCAGGGATCCCCCGATTCAGCGAAATGAAACCGGGATTCTCCTCCTGCCGAATTGCCTTTCCTTCTCGAACGCCTGGAACCTCCCGGGAATCGACGTCCCGCAACTCGTGCACTTGCCGTCGGCCGTCAGCCGATACGCCTCGATGCGGTGCCAGTCGCGCACGATGAGCGCCGCGCGGCAGGACGGACAAAACGTCGTGCCGCCCTCGCGATCGTGCACGTTGCCGGTGTAGACGTAGTTCAGGCCTTCGTCCATGGCGATGCGGCGCGCGCGCGTGAGCGTCGCGGCCGGCGTGGGCGGCAGGTCCGTCATCTTGAAGTCCGGGTGGAACGCGGTGAAGTGCAGCGGCACGTCCGGCCCCAGCTCGCGGTAGATCCACTTCGCCTCGGCACGCAGCTCCGCGTCGGAATCGTTGCGCCCCGGGATGAGCAGCGTGGTGATCTCCTGCCAGCAGCCGGTCTCGTGCTCGATGTAGGCGAGCGTGTCGAGCACCGGCGTGAGGTGCGCGCCCGTGAGCTTCACGTAGAACTCGTCCGTGAACCCCTTCAGGTCCACGTTGGCCGCATCCATCTTCGAATAGAACTCGCGGCGCGCATCGGGCGTGATGTAGCCCGCGGTCACCGCCACCGTCTTGATGCCCGCATCGCGGCACGCGTCGGCCGCGTCCATCGCGTACTCGGCGAAGATCACCGGGTCGTTGTAGGTGAAGGCCACGCTCTGGCAGCCGGACTCTTTCGCCGCCTGCGCGATCGCCTCCGGGGTGGCCGCGTCCATGAGGCGATCCATGTCGCGCGACTTGGAGATGTCCCAATTTTGGCAATTGGCGACGGCGAGAAATGGCGCGAGATAGGAATGATCCGGGTCTTCTACCTCGAGGTTGTAGACGGCACCCGAATAGGGCGTGCGCTCGATGCGGCGAATGGGTACGAGGAAGAAATCGTCCGAATCGTGCGATCGGGAGCGTTCGGCACGCTCGTCGAAGCCGGGATCGAAGCGCTTGCGGAGGTACTTGACGATATACAGCTTGCTCTGCGACACGACGCGCCCTTCGATCTCCTTGGTCGCCGCCGGCGTGTGCTCGAAATAAGTCGGCAGCACTCCGAGATGCAGGCCAAGCTCAAACAGCCCCAGCGCCAGGCGCTCGGATACGGTGAGGCCGACCGCATGTGTCCCGGTGCGGTGGCCGTCGCCAGCCAGATACCCCTCCAGGAAAGCGCGCATGACGGGGCCCGAAGCGTTCAGCAACGGCGGCGGCACCTGCTTGTTGCGAGCACCGCGCCCGCAAAGGGACTCGAAGAGACGGGCAATGGAGGTCTGCCTCACTTCGACCGTGGTCGTGGTCCGGCGCGGGACGATGAGGGGCCGTGCCCCGAACACCTCGGTGAGCAACCGCGCTGTGCGCGAGATGAGCTGCTGTTCGTGGGGCCCGAAGCAGAACGAAAGGAGGGCCGAGTTGGGCCGCTCGGGATGAGTCGTGATCGCCCCTTCGGCACAATAGATTCCAAGCAGCCACGCCACATCTGCGGTCAGCGCGAGCGATTCGGCAACTCCGTCGCCCCGCTCCCCCAGGAATCGCAGCCGGCCATTGCGCGCAGTCAGGGTGACCTGCCGGAGGCTTTCGCAGCGCTCGAGCGCCCCTCGTGCGAGTTGGCCCCTCAGCTTCCGGACGTACGCGGGGTGATAACCGAGTGCCGCCCCGATTTCGCCCGACGTGCCATCCATGCGCAGCCACTCCTCCAGATGGCCCGGTTCGATGCGGCGCGGCCGTGCCGCATGAGGCGCAATGTCGAGCCGCGACAGCCAGTCTCGCACGGCGATGGTCACCTCGTTCGTGGAGGGTTGGCGTTTTGGCACAACGAGGTAGTGATCCCGCGTCAGCTCGCCGGCAGGGATCTTGCGAATCGTCGCAAGATCGGAACGGTGGGCCGCGAAGATGCCGTGGTTGGGCGTTGCAAGGATCGGAGGGCAGCTTGCCGCCCGAAGCGATACGAGCTCGCCGGCATAGGGCCGCGAAAAGATCTTATTCACCCGGACCCGGCGAGCGTGGCGCATCCAGACCTCGAGGCCCTCGGGAAATCCGACTTGGCCGTCGCCGAGCGGCACGCGGTCGGTGCAGGCATCGAACAAATCCCCGATGTGCCGCATCCCGTCGCTCGTCGCGATCCACGTCGCGGGATGGAGGCAGAACTTGCACGCGAGGTTGCAGCCCGCGGTGCCGAACGAGAACACGGCGCTGCCCGGCAGGAAGTGGTTGAGCGGCTTCTTCTCGATGGGGTCGACGCAGAAACCCGAGGAGCGCCCGTAGGTGGTGAGCACCATCGCGTCGCCCGAGCGCGCCCGCACGAAGCACGCGCCGCGCTGCCCCTCGTGCAGCTTGCAGAAGCGCGGGCAGAGGTCGCATTGCACCCGCCCGTCGTCCAGGCGGTGCCACCAGCGGCCGGGGTGGAGGGCTTCGCCCTGCAGCTCGTTGGCCGCCGCGCTCACTTGTGCTTCTCCACGCCGTAGCGCGAGAGCCGCACGTCCGGGTGCCAGAAGCGCGCGGGCAGCCGTGCCTTGCGGCGCAGCTCGCAGAGGAAATCGAGCGGATCGGGAATCGAGTCCCACACCTGCGGCAGGAACGTCGCGCGGAACTCGCGGTACTCGAAGACCACGCCGTCGGTGCCGGGCTGGAGGATCGCCGCCGCCTCGGCCTCGCTCGCGGCGGCCAGCGCCTCGCGCGCGGTGAGCACGGAGACCTCGACGCCCAGTTCGACGAGCTCGGCCCCGCTTACCGGGGGAAAGCGAGGATCACGATAGGCGGCCGCGTAGGCGTTGTGCGCCACGTCGTCGCCGAGCGGGCGATGCGGATCGACCGTGCCGATGCAGCCGCGCAGCTCGCCTGCGGCGTCGCGCAGCGTGACGAAGCTCGCGCCCGGTTCGCGCAGCCAATCCTCGCCCCAGGGGCGCATGGCGGCCTGCGGCGCCGGCACGGCGATCGCCTCGCGCGCGATCTCGACGAGGATCCGCCCGCGCTCAGCCATGGCTCGCCGTGAATGCGAACGCGCCGTAGCCGACGACCCGGTCGAGGCTGCCCGCGGTGTCCCCCGAGTTGCGCACGTCGACGATTTCCGCCGCGAGCCCATGGGCGCGTGCCGCGCGCAGCAGCCCGTTGATGGGCGCGGCGCCGCACGCCTCCTCCGGGACGAGGCGCGCCTCCAGGTGCGCAATGGCCTGCGCCGTCTCACGGTCGCGGCCGCGCGCCGATTCGTAGGGCAGGTAGTGCGAGAGGTCCGAGCTCACGACGATCAGCGTCTCCTCGCCGCCCCAGAGGATCTCCAGGATCTCGGCCATTTCGCCCGGGGATGCGTCGCCCACCACGATGGGCACCAGCGCGAAGCCGCCCAGCACGGATTGCAGGAACGGCAGGTGGACCTCGAGGGAATGCTCGAGCGCGTGCGCCCGGTCGCTCACCTCGACGAAAGGCAGCGCGCGCAGCGCATCGATCGCCGCGGTGTCGAGCGCCACCACGCCCAGCGGGGATGCGAATGCGTGCGCCGAAGGCACCGCGGCGCCGTGGACGTAGACGCGGTGCGCGGGGCCCGCGAGCACCACGCGGCCTACCTTGCCCCGCAAGGGAGCGAGCCGCGCATAGATCGAGGCGGCGACCGGCCCGGAGTACATGTACCCGGCGTGCGGCGCGATGATGGCTTTCGGGGGGCGCGCTCCCTCGGCCGGGCGGACCGCATCGGCGAGATACGAGGAAACTTCGGCGGCGAGCGCGTTGGCATCGCCGGGATAGAACGATCCCGCCACGGCGGCGGGACGCACGGCAGGCATGGGCACCTCCTCTGGGAGGAGATGGGTCTAGCCTAGCACTTTGCAAGGCCCGGGCTTCAGCCCAGGACGAGCTTCTCCTCGACGCGCCCGGCGCGGTCGTGCGCCGCCACGACGGTGACCGAGCTGCCGCGGGGCGCCCGGAGGGTCCATTCGCACTGGCCCCGGTCCCCGGTGAGGTCGAGGTTCGGCAGGAACGCCTGCAGCGAGGGCCGGTTCGCGCGCCCCTCGAGCTGCGCCCCCTCGACGCGCGGCTTGCCCGCGATGAGCTGCGCGCCGGCCGGAAGCTCGATCGTGTAGATCACCCCGCGCGTCACCTTTCGTTCCAGGGCGCGCTTGGTGACGTACGAGGGCAGGTAGCCCGAGTTCTGCACCGCGAAGCGCACGCGCCAGGTGTCGCCGCCGAGGGACTGCACCTCGGCCTTGAACTTCTCCAGGCGCGGCAGCGTGAGCGCCTGGTAGGTGATCCATTCGGGGAAGCGCTTTACCTCGCGCTCCAGGTACTTCTTCGGCGGGTTGCGGAAGATGGCGAGCTTGTTCCAGCCGCCCAGCTCCACGCGGCCCAGCTGCGGGTGGTCGAACGGATACCACGAGATGTAGCCCTCGCCCGCCAGGTCGCGGTCGCTCCATTGCAGGAGCTTCAGGTCGTCCTCGGGCGGGTGCTCGCGGTACCACTCGATGAAGTTGTAGCTCTCGACGCCCGCCTCCTTCACCGGCGCCCACATCTCCACCGTCCAGAAGAACTGGCCGAGGTGCTCGTAGATCCAGTCGAACCCGCCGGTGATGACCTGCTTCGGGTGGTACTTGAAGTCGTGGTAGATCGAGATGTTCGGGTAGCCGGTGAGCTCGCTGCCCTTCTTGCCGAAGGCCTTGTAGAGCCACAGGTCCTCGGCCGGCATTTTGTCGTCGGGCTCGCTCGAGAACGGCCGCAGGATCACGCCGCTGTGGGTGTGGAAGCTGATGCCGCCGCCGATGTTGCGGTGCCTGGTGATGTAGTCCACCACCGAGCGCACCTCCGGCTCCGAGGTGGGATAGGGGCCGGCGCCCAGCTGCTCGAACTCCTGGCGCCATCCCGAGGGGAAGTTGCGGTTCAGGTCGAGGCCCTGCTTGTCGCGGTTCACGCGGATCTCGACGCCGTCGAAGTTCACGAGCGTGCCCTCGGGGATCACGCGCCAGTAGCGCCCGCCGTAGTCGGCGGGGCCGCGCGGGATCAGCAGGCGGGCATCCTCGGGATGCTCCTTGTATCCGCCGTTGGGATCCTCGACGCGCATGGACAGGATGCGGCCATCGCCGTCCACGTCCTCGATGTTCAGGCCGTCCACCGGGTCCTCGTCGAACGGGTAGGCGCGCGTCGAGGAGCGGATGTACTTCGGCTTGTCGGCGAGCGCCCATTCGGCGCCGTCCGGGTTGATGCGCGGGCAGGCGTAGATGGCGCGCGTGTCGAGCATGCGCGTCACCTCCGCGTTACGTCCGTAATTTTCCTCGAGCCAATGCAGGTAGTAGAGGCAGGCGTTCGAGGCGGCGAGCTCGGCGGCGTGGATGTTGCCGTCGATCCACCAGGCGGGCTTGGCCGAGGCCGGGCCGGTGGCCTGGTTGGTGGCGGCCACCACGCGGATCTCGCGCCCCTCGTGGCTGCGGCCGAGCGTCTCGACCGTGAAAAGGTCCGGACGGCGCGACGCGAGCCCGTCGAGGAGCGCGTTCAGCTCTGCATGGCGGTAGAAGCGGTCGAAGCGGACTTCCAAAGGCGGGAGAAAGGCGGGTTCTTCTTGCGGCGTGATTCTACCGGATCATGCGAGCTGCAGCGCCGCCGCGAGCGCAAAAACGATGAGCCACAGCACCAGCGTGCGCCACAGCATGCCTTCCAGGCTCGCCAGGGCGTCCTCGCGGGCCGGTTCCCCGGTGCCGAGCGCCGGCCGGACCACGGGCTCGCCCGCGCCCGCGATGGGATCGCCCAGCCGCACGCCCAGGGCGCCCGCCCCGCTCGCGAGCACGATGCCCTCCTCGGGCCGCAGCCACGCGGCCGCCTGCGAGCGCCAGCAGATGATCGCGTCCTCGAAGTTGCCCACCACCGCGAAGAAGAACGCGCTCACGCGCTGCGGGATCCAGTCGATCGCATGGAAGGCGCGCGCGGCGAACCAGCCGAACTCGCGCTCCTGCGGGTCGAGCAGGTGCTCCCAGGTGAGGGCCGCGCGCAGCGCGAGCGGGTACATGACGAGCCCCAGCGGCCCGGGCAGGACGAGGAACCAGAAGAGCAGCCCGAACGTCCCGTGGTGCGCCTCGCGCAGCGCGTTCTCCGCGGCGAGCCGCGCCACCGAGCCCGGCTCGTCGCTTTCCACCGGCTCGCCCTTCCATTGCGAGAGCAGGTTGGCCGCCGCGGCCGCGTCCTGGCCGCGCAGCGCCTTCTCGATCGAGGAGAGCGCGCCGACCGTGGCGAGGAAGCGAAGCGAGAAGTAGAGCACCACGACGTCGAGGAGCCACACGAGCACGGCGTGCATCGCGGCGAAGAGCCCCGTGACGAGCGCCACGGGCACCAGCACCGCGCCCATCAGCGCGACCCACGCGAGGATGCCCGAGTTGCGGTCGCCGGCGCTCATCCGCTTGGCGGTGGACAGGCACATGCGCCCGTAGAACTCCATGACGGGCCCGCGGCCGCCCACCGGGTGGGTGTGCTGCGCGAGCAGGGCGACGAGCAGGGCGAGGAAATTCATCGAAGGATGCGGCCGATTATAGGTTGCCCGCGGCGCTCAGCGCGGGCGCCTTCCGCGCACCCTCGCGTAGAAGGCCTCGATGCGGACGATGTCGGCCTCGGGATCGTCGCTCGTGTCGAAAAGCGGCCCCATGCGCACGCATCGCGCGCCCCAGTCGAACGTCGCGAGCAGGACCGGGACGCCCGCCCCGCGCGCGATGTGCAGGAAGCCCGTCTTGTAGCGCGTCACCTTCTTGCGCGTGCCCTCGGGGGCGATGGCGAGCACGCGGGCCGGCACGGCGGCGAACGCTTCCACCGCCTCGCCCACCACGCCGTGCGCGCTCGCGCGGTCGACGGGGATGCCGCCCATCCAGCGCAGGACCGGCCCGAACGGGCCGCGAAAGAGCGTGTGCTTGGCGAGGAAGTCGAGCTTGAGGTCGAGCGCGAACATCGTCGCCGCTCCCACCACGAAGTCCCAGTTGGACGTGTGCGGCGCCACCGCGATCACCATCTTCGGCACGTCCGGGATCTCGCCCACGACGCGAAAGCGCATCGCCGCGAGCACCGCGCGGCCCAGAGCGCGCAGCGCCGCGCTGCCGCGGCGCGGCACCGAGGGCCCCAGCGGGGGAATCGGGGTCACGCGAAGAGCGTGCCGACGGCCTTCAGGTCGACGTTGCCGCCGGACAGGACGATGCCCACGCGGCGCCCGCGAACTTCCACGCGGCGCGCGAGCGCGGCGGCCGCGGCGAGCGCGCCGGTCGGCTCCACCACGAGCTTCATGCGCTCCCAGAGGAAGCGCATCGCCTCGACGATCTGGGCGTCGCTCACGGTGGCCACGTCGCTCACGTGCTCGAGCACGAGCGGCAGCGTGATCTCGCCCGGCGCCTGGGTGCGCGCGCCGTCGGCGATGGTCTGCGGAACCGGGATGCGCTGGATGCTGCGCGCGCGAAACGAGCGCGCCACGTCGTCGCCCGCTTCGGGCTCGACGCCGATCACGCGCACGCCGGGCGAAAGGTGCGTGGCCGCGATGGCCGAGCCCGAGAGCAACCCGGCCCCGCCGCAGGGCACCAGCAGCAGGTCGAGCGGGCCGATGTCCTCGAGGAGCTCCTTGGCCGCGGTGCCCGCCCCCGCGATCACGTGCGGGTGGTCGAAAGGCGGGATGACCGCCGAGCCGCGCTCGCGCGCGATGCGCTGGGCGACTTCCTCGCGGCTCTGGCCGGCGGCGCGGTCGTAGAGCTCGACCTCGGCGCCATAGCCGCGCGTGGCGGCGACCTTCACCGCGGGCGCGTCGCTCGGCATCACGATGACGGCGGGAACGCCGAGCAAGCGGCCCGCGAGCGCCACGGCCTGCGCGTGGTTGCCCGACGAGAACGCGACCACACCCCTCGCGCGCTGCGCCGGGTCGAGCTGCGAGAGCGCGTTGTAGGCGCCGCGGAACTTGAAGGCGCCCATGCGCTGCAGGTTCTCGCACTTGAAGAAGGCTTGCGCGCCGGTGAGCGCGTCGAACTGCGTGGAAGTGGCCACCGGCGTGCGGTGGGCCACGCCCTCGAGGCGAAGGGCCGCGGCCTCGACGTCGGCCCAGGAAACGTGCGCGACCTGTGCGCGGTCGTTCATGCCGCGCGCGGCCTCATTCGAGGCTGATCTTCCCGTCGAAGCTCACGTCGAGGTCGACGCCGCCCAGCGTGAGCCGGACCTTCGCGGGAAGCTCCTCGCCGCCCTTCAACTTGCCGGCCTTCATCGCGCGGCTCACGGCCTCCTCGATCTCGCGCTGCGAATGCACGCCGACCATCTTCAGGAACTTGCGGATGCTCATGTTGAACGCTTCGGGATTCATCGTTCCTCCGGGGTCAGCGCGGCGTGGTGATGGCGGCGAGGGCGTCCTTGAGCGTGTCCTCGGGCAGGGCGTTCACGCTTTCGGCGAGCAGGTCCGCCTCCGTGGCGACCTTCTCGGGCAGGTTCTTCACGTCCATGACGGCCACGAACTGCGCGGCGGCCCCCGCCAGGCGCAGCAGGCGCGCGCGCTCGGCCATGAGGATCTCGATTTCCTTGCTGAGCATGAAGGTGCCGGTGTTCTGGACTGCGGTAGTCATGTCGTGCTCCTGGTTCGAAACGTCGATTTTACGCGCTCGCGCCGGGCGGCGCGGCGAGCGGGAGGTTGACGAGCAGGTTCTGCGGCTTGACTCGCAGCGTGCGGTCCGGCCGGCAGGCGAGGCCCAGGTACACGGGCCGGCCGCGCACGTCGGCACGCACCGCGGATCGATCGTCGAACGTCATGCGGAAGAGCAGCGCGAGGCGCTCGAGGTCCTCCGGCGCCACGGGCTCCGCGCGATAGAGCGCATTGAGGATCGCGGTCGAGTCCACGTCGAGCCCGATGTGCCAGCGCCAACGCTCATCATCGATGCGCGCCAGGGGCTCGATCGCGACGGCCACCCCCGCCAGGTGGGCCACCCATCGCTCGAGCACGCGGGCGAGCGCGCGGGCTCCCTCGCGCCCCGGCGTGAGGTCCAGGACGAAGCCGTAGAGCTCGTCGCGCAGGAAATAGAGCGCGGCGTTGTGCGAGTCGAGCACGTCCATCTTCACCGGCGCCACCGCCGCGCCCTGCTGCACGAGGAAGCGGCCGGCGTTGCCGAACCCGCCCGTCCGCTGGAATGCCTCGAGGGTGGCGGCATCCGCGGCGAGGACCTGGCCCGATTCCGTGCTTACCCTCTGCGGACGGAACAGCATCTCGCCCGCGCGGCACAGCCAGGCGTCGGCGCTGCCCTCGAGGAGCCCGCGCGTGATCGCGTGCACCAACGCATCCACGAAAGGGGGTGCCAGGTCCACGTTGGGACGCGAATAGAGGTCGCGATAGGCCGCTTCGAGCGTGGGGAACGCGGCGACCCGGTCGCGAAAGCGAAGGAATTCGCGCCAGTTCTCCCGCGCGTCCGGATCGTCGAGCGCATCGACCGAGCCGGGGGACACGCGAGCCATCGGATCGGCCGCAAGCCGCGCATGGAGCTCGCGCTCCGCGGGGCCCGCGTCGCCGGGCGGCGCGAGCTCGTCGCGCGCGAGGAAGCGCGCGAACCAGGCCGGCGCCGGCGCGAGGCCGCCCTCGACGCGCACGAGGTCGCGATACCCGCTCGACGCCCAGAAGTCCTGGGCCATGGCTTCCCCTAGCCCGTCACGCCGGCACGGCCCACCAGCGCCATGAGCGTTTGCAGCCCGGTGGCGCAGTGCACGCGCCGGCCGCCCTTCTCCACGTAGGCATCGAGGCGGCAGACGGTGAGCGTGCGGCCGCTGCGGATCACCTCGCCCACGGCAAGCGCGCGCTCGCCCTCGGCCGCGGCCATCAGGTTCAGCTTGAACTCCACGGTGAGCACGCCGGCCTCCTTCGGGAAGAGCGTGAAGCCCGCGTAGCCGCCGGCGGAGTCCGCGATGGTGGAAATGATCCCGGCATGGAAGAAGCCGTGCTGCTGCGAGAGCTCCGGACGGAACGCGAGCGAGATCTCGACGCGCCCCGGCTCGACCTTCTCGAGCACGGCGCCCAGGTACGCCATGGCGCCCTGGCGCGCGAAACTCTCGCGCGTCCTCGCTTCGAACGCCGGATCCGCGGGAACGGACTTCATCTCGCGCCTCTTGCCCCTTGCCTCGCGCCTAGCTCCCCAGCGTCGCGACCTCGGGCAGCGGGAAGCCGTTGAAGTTGCTCGCGTAGGCGGTGGTGTACGCGCCGGCGTTCTTGATGAAGATGAAGTCGTTTTCCTGGAGGTCGGCGGGGAAGAGCTCCTCGCGCATCACCACGTCCACCGAGTCGCACGTGGGGCCGGCCACGTTCCACGAGACGGGCTCGCCGTCGCGGTCGGTGTAAATGTTGTAGCGCAACCCCTCGGTGGTCTCGATCACGCCGCCGAACACGCCCGCGTCCCAGTACATCCAGCGCTGGTTGTTGCGCATGGCGGTGCCCACCACGCGGCAGACGAAGTAGCCGGCGTCGGAGACGAGGTAGCGGCCGGGCTCCGCGATCACCTGCACCTCGGGCCCGAAGTGGCGCAGCTCCTTGTTGATCACCTCGGCGATGGTCTCGATGGAGGGAATCGGCTTCACGTGGCGCACCGGGTAGCCGCCGCCGAGGTTGAGCAGCCGGGGCTTGAGCCCCACCGCCCGCATCGAGGCGAAGACCTTGCGCGCGCGCTCCATGCCCACCTTCCAGTTCTCCGGGTTCAGGCACTGCGAGCCCACGTGGAAGGTCACGCCCGCGAGGTCGGCCTGGCAATCGACCGCCGCCTCGATCATCTCGGGCACGTCGCTCATGTGGGCGCCGAACTTGCCGGCGAGCGGCCAGTCGCTGCCGATGTTGGGCGCGTCGATGCGCAGGTACATCTTGGCGTCGGCCTTGACCGACTTCACCTTGCGGATCTCCTCGCTGCTGTCCACCACGAACCACTCGACGCCCTTGGCGGCGGCGTACTCGAGGTAGGCGCGCGACTTCATGGGGTTGGAGTAGAAGACCTCGGCCGGGGCCACCCCCAGGGACATCAGCAGGTCGAGCTCGGCGATGGAGGCGATCTCGAAGCCCGCGCCCTCCTGGATCAGCACCTTGAGCACGCGCGGGTCGGGGTTCGCCTTGACGGCGAAATGCGGCCGCACGCGCGGCAGCGCGGCGCGGAAGCGGCGGGTCTTGGCGCGCACGATGTCCAGGTCCACGATGAGGACCGGGCGCTTGTAGCCGTGCTTGGAGAGGAACTGCTTGACGCGTGAGAAGTCGAGGCTGACTTCGGGGTGGGAATCGAGCGGGTACTCCGGCAGGGGCCGGAGCTTCTTTATCGTGGCGGTTCGGGGCATCGCGGTCTTTGCTGACAGGTGTGGGAGGCAACGACGGTCCTGCGCGCGGCGGCATGGCCGCGGGCGTTCAGGCCGCAGTAGTTCCTCGCTCCTGTCATGATGACCTCCTTGGATTCGGCTTCGGGGCCTTGAAAAAGCGTTGCTAAAGAGTCCCTTGCGGGTGGATTTCCGAGAAATTTCGGCGGAAGTATAGGGCAAAAGGGGCCCGCCGGTTGTAAATATTTTGTGGAAAATTCGGCAACCCGGGCCGCGGAATCAGACCTTGGGCAGCGTGACGCCCTTCTGGCCCTGGTACTTGCCGCCCCGGTCGGCGTAGGAAGTCTCGCAGACCTCGTCCGACTCGAAGAAGAGCATCTGCGCCACGCCCTCGTTGGCGTAGATCTTCGCCGGCAGCGGCGTCGTGTTGGAGAACTCGAGCGTGACGTACCCCTCCCACTCCGGCTCCAGCGGCGTCACGTTCACCACGATTCCGCACCTTGCGTACGAGCTTTTTCCGAGCGTCACCACGAGCACGTTGCGGGGAATCCGGAAGCGTTCGACGGTCCTCGCGAGCGCGAACGAATTGGGCGGAATGATGCAGACGTCGCCCTTCAGGTCGACGAAGGATTTCGCGTCGAAGTTCTTCGGGTCGACCACCGTGGAATGCACGTTGGTGAAGATCTTGAATTCATCGGAGCACCGAACGTCGTAGCCGTAGCTCGAAGTCCCGTAGGAGACGATCTTCCGGCCGTCGACCTCCCGCACCTGGCCCGCCTCGAACGGCTCGATCATGCCGTGCTCCGCCGCCATCCTGCGGATCCATTTGTCGCTCTTGATGCTCATCGCTTCTCTTAGTTGTTCTGGATGACGATTTTCGGAAAGACGCCCGAGCGGTCCTCGGACTGCCGGGCGATGCGCGCGGCGACCTTGCGGGCGATGTCGCGGTAGATCGCGGCGACCGGGCCGTCGGGTTCGGAGACCACCGTCGGCTTGCCGGAGTCGGCCTGCTCGCGGATGCGGATGTCGAGCGGGAGGCTGCCCAGCACCTCGACGTCGTAGTCCTTGTGCATCTTCTCCGCGCCGCCCGAGCCGAAGATGTGCTCGGCGTGGCCGCACTTCGAACAGATGTGGATGGCCATGTTCTCGACCACGCCGATGATGGGAATGCCCACCTTCTCGAACATCTTGAGGCCCTTGCGCGCGTCGATGAGGGCGATGTCCTGCGGCGTGGTGACGATCACGGCGCCGGTGACGGGCACCTTCTGCGCGAGCGTGAGCTGGATGTCGCCCGTGCCCGGGGGCAGGTCCACGACGAGGTAGTCGAGGTCGCGCCACTTGGTCTCGGTGAGCAGCTGCTCGAGCGCCTGGGTGACCATCGGGCCGCGCCAGACCATGGGCGTGTCCTGCTCGATGAGGAAGCCCACGCTCATCGCCTGGATGCCGTGGCCCTCCATGGGCTCCATGGTCTTGCCGTCGCGCGAGGTGGGCCGCCCCGTGATGCCGAGCATGAGCGGCTGCGACGGGCCGTAGATGTCGGCGTCCAGCATGCCGACGGTGGCGCCTTCCGCGGCGAGCGCGAGCGCGAGGTTCACGGCGGTGGTGCTCTTGCCCACGCCGCCCTTGCCCGAGGCCACCGCGATGATGTTCTTGATGCCGGGCACGAGCTTCACGCCGCGCTGCGCCGAGTGCGAGACGATCTTGGAGACCACGTTCACGCTCGCCTGCACCACGTTGGGCATGCGCAGCAGCCGTTCGGTCACCTGGTGGCGCACGCTCTCGATCACGCCGCGCGCGGGATAGCCCAGGACGATGTCGAGGGATACCGCCTCGCCCTCGATCTTCACGTTCTTCACGCATTTCGACTCGACGTAGTTGCGGCCCGTGACCGGGTCGATCAGCTCGGAAAGCGCGGCGGTGACGTCGTTGTCGGTGGGTTGCATGCGGGGCGGGGAGGAAGAGGCGGGAACCAACATTGAATTTTAAAGCAATTTGCTATCATCGCGGAGCCTTCATTCGCCCACTCAATGCCCCGCAAGATATTCGTCACCACCGCGCTTCCCTACGCCAACGCGCCATTCCACGTCGGACACATCATGGAATACGTGCAGGCCGACATCTGGGTGCGCTTCCAGCGGCTGCGGGGGCACAAGGTGAACTTCGTCTGCGCCGACGACACGCATGGCGCGCCCATCATGCTGCGCGCCGAAGCCGAGGGCACCACGCCCGAGGAGCTCGTCGCGAAGGTGGGCGAGACGCACAAGCGCGACTACCAGCGCTTCGGCATCAGCTTCGACAACTTCCACAGCACGCACTCGGAGGAGAACCGCCAGCTCTCCGCGGAGATCTTCCTCGCCCTGAAGAAGGCGGGCTTCATCGAGACGAAGACCATCGAGCAATTCTTCGACCCGGTGAAGGGCATGTTCCTGCCCGACCGCTACATCAAGGGCGAATGCCCCAAGTGCGGCACCAAGGACCAGTACGGCGACTCCTGCGAGAACTGCGGCGCCGTCTACGCGCCCACCGACCTGAAGAACCCGTACTCCGCGCTTACGGGCGCCAAGCCCGTGCTGAAGAAGTCCGACCACTTCTTCTTCAGGCTCTCCGACCCGCGCTGCGTCGAGTACCTGCGCGGCTGGACGCAGGACGGAAAGCTCCAGCCCGAGGTGTCCAACAAGGTCCTCGAATGGCTCGACGGGGGGCTGAACGACTGGGACATCACCCGCGACGCGCCCTACTTCGGCATCGAGATCCCGGGCGCCAAGGGCAAGTACTTCTACGTCTGGCTGGACGCGCCCATCGGCTACCTCGCTTCCCTCAAGAACTACCTGGAGAAGAAGGGCCTGGACTTCGAGAAGTACCTCGCCGACCCGAAGGTGGAGCAGTTCCACTTCATCGGCAAGGACATCATCTATTTCCACACGCTTTTCTGGCCGGCGATGCTGCACTTCTCGGGGCGGAAGGTGCCGGACAACGTGTACGTGCACGGCTTCCTGCAGCTCTCGGGCGAGAAGATGTCGAAGTCGCGCGGCGTCTCGGTAAGCCCGCAGAAGTACATCGACATCGGCCTGAATCCCGAGTGGATGCGCTACTACTTCGCCGCGAAGCTGAACGCACGCGTCGAGGACCTGGACTTCAACCCCGACGACTTCCTCGCGCGGGTCAATTCCGACCTGGTCGGCAAGTACGTGAACATCGCGAGCCGCGCGGCGGGCTTCATCGGCAAGCGCTTCGGCGGCGAGCTCTCGTCCGAGCCGCTCTCGGCGGGGCGCGAGCTCAAGCACAAGATGCGCGGCAACCTGGCCGCGCCGGCCCCCGACGACGAGCAGGCCCCGGCGATCCTCTTCGAGGTGCGCAGCTTCGCCGACGCGATCGCCGCCGACTACGAGGCGCGCGAGTTCGGCAAGGCGATCCGGCAGATCATGTTCCTCGCCGACCGCGTGAACCAGTACGTGGACGAGCAGAAGCCCTGGGAGATCGCCAAGGAGGCGGGCCAGGATGCCGCGCTGCAATGGTTCTGCACGCTCTACCTGGAGCTCTTCCGCATCCTCACGCTATACCTCAAGCCCGTGCTGCCGCAGGTGGCCGAGGACGTCGAGGCGTTCCTCGCGCTCGCCAAGCCCCTCACGTGGGAAGACGTGGACACGCCGCTCAAGCCCGGCCACAAGGTGCAGCCGTACCGCCACCTCGTCTCGCGCATCGACCCCAGGCAGATCGACCAGCTCCTCGAGCCCGCCGCGGAAGCGAAGCCGGAGCCGGCGCCGCCCGCCAAGGCCGCAGCGGCCTCCGACGCGCCCGAGTTCAAGCTCGAGCCCATCGAGCCGCCCAGGCCGCCGGTGATCCTGCCGGTGGGCGAGACGATCTCCATCGACGACTTCGCAAAGATCGACCTGCGGATCGCCCGCATCGTGGACGCGGAGCTGGTGCCCGACGCCGACAAGCTGCTCAAGCTCACGCTCGACATCGGCATCGAGAACCACCGCACCGTCTTCGCCGGCATCCGCTCGGTCTATACGCCCAAGGACCTGATCGGGCGGCTCACCGTGATGGTCGCCAACCTCGCGCCGCGCAAGATGCGCTTCGGCGAATCCCAGGGCATGGTGCTCGCGGCGGGCGACGGCAGCTCGATCTACCTGCTGGCACCCGACTCGGGCGCAATGCCGGGAATGCGCATCAAGTAGCGGCGAAAAAAAACCCGCCGGGAGTACGCGGCGGGTTCTCGCAAGTGCGCCTTGCGGGGAAAAAGCCTAGTTGTAGGTGAGGTCGCGAACCTGGTCTTGCGGGAGCTCGGAGCTCGCGCGGACGGACATGGACTTGGAAGCCGCCGGCGCCGGCACCTTGGAACCCGGCATCTCGGCGTTCGAAGGCGCGAAGCCGACGCTGCAGACGATGAGAGTGGCGAGGAACGCGGTTGCCAGCTGCTGCTTCAAGGTCATTTGTCCGTCTCCCTGGTTGGTCACCCGATGGGCCCATCTTTCGCCGATCGCCGCGTGGCGCCTGTGAAGGCGTTCACAAACATCGGCCCGCGCGAATACAGTTGTAAGAAGGCGCCAATACAGTTGTAAGGAAGGGCCCGCCTCGCCCAGAATCCGGGCATGCCGCAGCGAAAACCCCTGCATCCGCCGCCCTATTCGACCGACCGCGACCTCCTGGAACGCGAGGTGAGCGTGGACGTCTTCCGCTCCAGCGGGCCGGGCGGGCAGCACGTGAACAAGACCGAGTCGGCGCTTCGCCTCACGCACTGGCCCTCGGGCGTGGTGGTGATCGCGCGCGATTCGTCCTCGCAACACCGCAACCGCGAGACCGCCTTCGAGCGCCTCGCCGAGCGCCTGGCGCGGCTGAACGTCGTGCATCCCAAGCGCGTGCCCACCAAGCCCACGGCGGCCTCGCGCAGGCGCCGCATCGAGGGCAAGAAGGGGCGGGGCGCCATCAAGAAGGCACGCTCCCGCGTGCGAGGCGATGAGTGAGCGCGTCACGCGCCGCCTCGTCGTCTCGGGCCGCGTGCAGGGCGTGTTCTTCCGCGAATCGATGCGCCTGGAGGCCGTCCGGCTGGGCGTGAGCGGCTGGGTGTGCAACCGCGCCGACGGCACGGTCGAAGCGATCGTGCAGGGGGAGGCCGCGGCGGTGGACGCGATCGTGCGCTGGGCGCATCGCGGCCCGGAGCACGCGCTCGTGGCCCGCGTCGAAATCTCCGGGGCGACAGGCGATTACTCGGGCTTCGTGAAGCGCTCGACCTTCTAGCGTGAGGGTCAGAGCCCTTTTCGGCGAAAAAGGGCTCTGACCCCTTTATTCGCTCGCGATCGGCGCAAGCGGCCGGCGCCGCTCCAGGTGGAATCGAATCAACGCCGCGAGGCGGTACGGCGCGTGCACCATCTTCCCGTACGGCATCGTGAGGAAGAGGGCGAGCACCGCGCCCAGGTGCAGCGCGAGGAGGCTCGCCATGGCGGGCGTCTCGCGCAATGCGAGCAACGCGAGGCCCGTCGCCGCCACGAGGATCAGCAGCCAGCAGAAGGCGGCGTCCATGCCCGATTGCGAGGCGTCGCCGAGATCCGGATCGCGGCGCGCGCGAAGCCACAGCAAGCCGGCCGGCCCGGCGACGAGGCCCACGCCGCCCAGCGTGCCGAGGATCACGGGCAGGCTCCAGGCCGGATAGGGCGCGCGCAGGCCGAAGGCGTAGTGGTAGATCGTCGCGACGGCCGTCGCGGCGAAGCAAAGCGCGAATCCGTAGAAGGCGAGATGGTGGAAGTTGCGCCGCGCGAACGACGGCGCCTCGCCCGGATACGTGCAGCCCGGCCCGCCGCCGTCGAGGTAGCGCAGCCCCGCCGCATCCCATGCGGCGCTCGCCAGCGGCTGCGGCGCGGCGAGGTCCGCTGGCGATTCGCCCGTGGCGATCCAGAAACCGAGGAAGCCTCCCGCCATCGCAAGCAACGCGAATGCGAACACCGCGCCGAAGAGCGCGGCCATCGGGCCGTGCGGAAGGACCGCGTAGAAGGCTCCCTGCGCGTCGGGATGCGCCGCGAAGAATCCCGCGGGATCGCCCGCCCACGCGATGAAGCCGAACAGGAATGCGATCGCCACCGCCACGACGAGCGCGACCTTCGTGCCGTTGTGCTCGAACGCCGAAACGAGCGCCGCGGGCCACGCGTGCTTGCGATAGGTTTCCTTGCGCACTTGCGCCAGCGTGCGAGGCAGGCTCAGCTGGAACTCGTGCGGCGGCGCGTACTGGCATGCGTACAGGCACGAGCCGCAGTTGTGGCACAGGTTGGCGAGGTAATGCACGTCGCCCTCGGAAAAGGACAGCCGCCGCTCGAGCGCCGGAAACACCGCGCAGTAGCCCTCGCAGTAACGGCAGGCGTTGCAGATGGTGAGCAGGCGCTGGGCCTCCTCGACGAGCCCCTCGATCCCCGGGGCGCTAGGCGCGGACAAGGCGCGCGGCCTCCTCGCCCGCGATACGCCCGAACGTCGTGCCGATGGCCATGCCGATGCCGGCGAGGTAGCCCTTGCCGAGCACGTTGCCCGCCATGATCTCGCCCGCCGCGAAGACGTTCTGCGCGGCCTTGCCGTCGGCCATGCGCATGCGCGCCTTCTCGTCGATGCCCACGCCCAGGTACGTGAACGTGATGCCCGGGCGCAGCGGATAGCCGAAGAAGGGCGGGGTGTCGACCGGGCGCGCCCAGTGCGTCTTGGGCGGCTCGAGGCCCTCGGTGCGGCAATCGTCGAGCCGCGTGTGGTCGAACGTGCCGGCGCGCACCGCGGCATTGAAGCGCGCGACGGTCTGCGTCACGGCCGCCGCGTCGAGGCCCATCGCCGTGGCGAGCGCCCCGATCGATCCCGCCTTGAACGGCGGGAAGACCGGCGGCACGAACTTGCCCATGGACTTGGCATCGATGATCGAGAAGGCGAGCTGATCCGGCTCGGCGGCCACGAGGCGGCCCCAGACCGCGTAGCGCTTGGGCCAGAAGTCTTCTCCCTCGTCGTAGAAGCGCCGGCCGAGCTTGTTCACGACGATGCCGAGCGAGACGGCGTCCACGCGCGTCACGATCCCGCCGTCGTAGCGCGGGGAGCGCGCGTCGATGGCCACGCAATGGCCCTGCTTCGCGTCGCCCACCGGCTGCGCGCCCGCATCGAGCAGGAGCCGCAGCACCTTGCCCATGTTGTACGGCGTGCCGCGCACGAGGAAATTGTCCGCGGCCGGGCCCCAGGCCTCGCGCAGCCACTCGAAGTTGGACTCGAAACCGCCGCTCGCCGCGACCATGGCCCGTGCCCTCACCCGGTGCCGCGCTCCCGCGTGCTGCACGATCGCCGCCTCGAAGCGCCCGCCTTCCATCTCGAGGCCGACCACCTCGGCGTCGTAGCTCACCTCGACGCCCTGCGCGAGCGCCGTCGCGTAGTACGCGTTCACGAGCGCCTTGCCTCCCCCCAGGAAGAAGGCGTTGGTGCGCCCGAGCTGCAGCGTGCCGCCGAGCGGCGCCTGGAAGCGCACGCCCTGCTCCTTCATCCACGTGAAGTGCTCGGCCGTCCCGCGAATGGTCATGCGCGCGAGCCGCTCGTCGGTGAGGCCGCCGGTGACCTTCACCAGGTCGTCGAAGTATTCGTCTTCCGGATAGGCCTCGACGAGCGGCGCAAGGGGCGCCGCGTGCATGGTGCGCATGTTGCGCGTGTGGCGGCTGTTGCCGCCGCGCAACGGCGCCGGGGCGGCCTCGAGGACCAGCACGGAAAGTCCCGCGCGGCGCGCCGTGATGGCAGCGCACAATCCCGCGTTGCCGCCGCCCAGGACTACGAGGTCGAACGCCTTGGAAAGGTCCATTGAGCGCGAGTATGGGGCCGGCGGCCGGCGCGCCGGTGCACAATTGTAGTCATCCGCCCGGGAGGCCCCATGAAGCGAACGATCCGATCCGTTGCCGCGCTCTCGCTGCTCGCCTGCGGCGCCGCCCTCGGCCAGGCCAACTTCCCCGCTCGCGCCATCACGATCACCGTGGGCTTCGCCCCGGGCGGCGGGACCGACACCGCCGCGCGCATCGTCGCGAAGAAGCTCACCGAGAACATCGGCCAGTCCGTGCTGGTGGAGAATCGCGCGGGCGCCGGCGGCAACATCGCCGCGCAGCACATCGCCACCGCCGCCCCGGACGGCTACACGATCCACCTCTCGTCGGTGGGGCCGCTCACGGTTTCGCCCGCGATGTACAAGGACCTGCCCTACGACGTGAAGCGCGACATCGCCCCGCTCACCATGGGCGTGGTGTTCCCGAACGTCTTCGTGATCCAGCCCGCCCTGCCGGCGAAGAACCTGGCGGAATTCGTCGCACTCGCCAAGGCCAGGCCGGGCGAGCTCAACTACGCCTCCTCGGGCGTGGGAGGCGCGGCGCACCTGGCGGGCGAGCTCTTCAAGCAGCGCGCGGGCATCGACATGGTCCACATCCCTTACAAGGGTGGCGGGCCGGCCATGACCGACATGCTGGGCGGGCGCGTCACGATGTATCCCGCGGTGCCCTCCACGGCGCTGCCGCACATCGAAAGCGGGAAGCTGCGCGCCATCGCCGTGACGGGACCGAAGCGCCTGGCCCAGCTGCCCGACGTTCCCACCGTCGCCGAGTCGGGCTACCCGGGATTCGAGGCGATGAACTGGTACGCGTTCGTCGCGCCGGCGAAGACGCCGCGGGAAATCCTCGACTGGTGGAACCGGGAGCTCGTGAAGGTGCTGGACGATCCCGCGGTTCACGCCGAGCTCGCCAGGCACGGGCTCGAGCCGGCCCCGGGCACGCGGGAAGAGCTCGCGCGCTACATCGAGCGCGAGACGGAGAAGTGGGGCAAGGTGGTGCGCGACGCCAAGATCACGCCGGAATAGCTAGTACACGACCTCGACGTTGCGCTCGTCGAGCCATTCGGCGAGCGATTCGAGCAGCGGCCCCGAGACCTTCACGCGGCAGCTGTCGGGCAGGCGGATGTCGCACTCGCCCTGCGCGTTGCGGTAGCGGATCGCCACCTGGCACTTGCCGCCGCCGTACTGGGCGAGCAACGCCTTGAGCCTGGCTGAATCCGCCTGGCCGTTGATCGAGAGCCTCAATAGCCGCGCGTGCGCCGCGCGCACTTCCGCGAGGTCCATGAGGCTGTCCGCCGTGATGCGCAGCCCTCCCGAGAACTCGTCCGGGAAGATGCGTCCCTTCACGACCACCACCTGGTCCTCCTGCACCACGGCGCGCTTTTCCTGCAGCAGCTCGCCGAACACCACCACCTCGACGCGCGCGCTGCCGTCGTCGAGCGTGAGGATCGCCATGCGGCCGCGGCGCGAGTTGCGCATCTGCACGCCGTACACGACCCCGGCCATCATCACGGGCTCCAGGCTCGGCGCGAGGCTCGCGAGCGGCGTGCGCGCCACGCGCCGCAGCTCCTCGCGGTAGGCGTTGAACGGGTGGCCCGAGAGGTAGAAGCCCAGGCTCTGCTTCTCGTTCATCAGCCGCTCGCGCTCGCTCCACATGGGCCGCACGACGGGCTCGAACGGCGCCGAGCCGCCGCCCGCGTCGCCGAAGAGGCTCGTCTGCGAAGCGAACTGCTCGGCGTGCTCGGCCGCCTCGATGGCGGGACCGAGTGAAGCGAGCAGCGTGGCGCGGTTCGGCTCGACGCTGTCGAAGGCCCCGGCGCGGATCATGGCCTCCATGGCGCGGCGGTTCACGATGCGCCGGTCCACGCGCCGGCAGAAATCGCCGAGGTCCCTGAAGCTCCCGCCCGCCTTGCGAGCGGCCACCAGGTTGTCGATCGCCTGCTGGCCGGTGCCCTTCACCGCGCCCAGGCCATAGCGGATGCGCCTGGCATCGAGGGGCACGAAGCGGTACCCGGAGGCGTTCACGTCGGGCGGCAGCACCTCCAGGCCGTGCTGGCGCGCGTCGTCGTGGAAGGCGTGCACCTTGTCCGTGTCGTCCATCACCGCGCTGAGGTTGGCCGCCATGAACGCGGCCAGGTGGTGCGCCTTCATGTACGCGGTGTGGTAGGCCACCAGCGCGTAGGCCGCGGCGTGCGACTTGTTGAAGCCGTAGCCGGCGAACTTCTCCATCAGGTCGAAGATCTGGTCGGCCCGGGCGGGCGTGAGCCCGTTCTTCCCCGCGCCTTCGCGGAAGATGGCGCGCTGCGCGGCCATCTCCTCGGGCTTCTTCTTGCCCATGGCACGGCGCAGCAGGTCCGCGCCGCCGAGCGTGTAGCCGCCCAGCACCTGCGCGATCTGCATCACCTGCTCCTGGTACACCATGATCCCGTAGGTGGGCCCGAGGATCGGCTCGAGGCGCGCGTCCGGATACTCCACGCGCTGGCGCCCGTGCTTGCGCTCGATGAAGTCGGGGATCAGGTCCATGGGGCCCGGGCGATAGAGCGCCACCAGGGCGATCACGTCCTCGAAGCGGTCGGGCTTGAGGCGCTTGATGAGGTCGCGCATGCCGCGCGATTCGAGCTGGAACACGGTGGTCGAATCGCCGCGCGAGAGGAGCTGGTAGGTGGCCGGGTCGTCCAGCGGGATGGACTCCAGCCGCAGCGATGCATCGCCCAGGTCGTGCACGTTCTTCACCGCCCAGTCGAGGACGGTGAGCGTGGTGAGCCCGAGGAAGTCGAACTTCACGAGGCCCGCCTTCTCCACGTCGTCCTTGTCGAACTGGCTCACCATCGCGGTGGAGTTCTCGGCGCAGTAGAGCGGCGTGAAGTCGGTGAGCTTGCCGGGCGCGATGATGACGCCGCCCGCGTGCATGCCCACGTTGCGCGCGAGGCCCTCGAGGGAGCGCGCGAGCGCCATCAGCTCGCCCACCTCCTCCTCCGACTGCATGAGCTGCTTCAACTGCGGCTCGACCTGCAGCGCCTTCTCGAGCGTCATGCCGATCTCGAACGGGATCAGCTTTGCGATGCGGTCCACCTCGCCGTAGGGCATGGAGAGCACCCGGCCCACGTCGCGCACCACGGCCTTGGCCGCCATGGTGCCGAAAGTCACGATCTGCGAGACCGACTGCGCGCCGTACTTCTCCTTCACGTACTCGATCACGCGGTCGCGGCCCTCCTGGCAGAAGTCGATGTCGAAGTCGGGCATCGACACGCGCTCGGGATTGAGGAAGCGCTCGAAGAGCAGGTCGTAGCGCAGCGGGTCGAGGTCGGTGATGCCCAGCGAGTAGGCCACCAGGGATCCCGCGCCCGAGCCGCGGCCCGGCCCCACGGGCACGCCGTGCGTCTTCGCCCAGTTGATGAAGTCCGCCACGATGAGGAAGTAGCCCGCGAACCCCATCTGGATGATGACGCCCGTCTCGTACTCGAGCCGCTCGCGGTAGCGCCCTCGCGCCTCGAGCCTCGCGCCTTCCTGCGGGTAGAGCTGCCCGAGGCGCGCCTCCAGGCCCAGCGCGGACTGCGACCGCAGGAATTCCTCGATCGACTCGCCGTGCGGTGTCGGAAAGTCCGGCAACCGGCTCTTGCCGAGCGAGAACTCGAAGGCGCAGC
>Ga0335070_10001400_pt1 | contig 27798 bp, 17 predicted proteins | sample Lox_Sample_13_FD_206722 | JGI IMG/M metagenome (GOLD analysis project Ga0335070, IMG submission 206722) | Soil microbial communities from Loxahatchee National Wildlife Refuge, Florida, United States - Lox_Sample_1.3 | ecosystem: Environmental > Terrestrial > Soil > Wetlands | place: USA...
GGTCAGAGATGGTGTCCTGCACCCAGAGAAAGGCATGCTGAGCCGCATCTCCCGCCAACGCGGCCTGACCAACGATCTCCACATCGCGGTTCACAGCGAAAGCGAAGCTGGAGCTCCCGCCCAGCGTGCCCAGAGCCTTTCTTCTGCCTTTGTTCCACAGAAAGGCGCGGAATACACCGGAATTGATGGAAGTAGCAGCAATGACGGGACGATTACTGATTCCCGCGGCGGTACTATTCAAGTCTCCCGGCAACGCACCTAAGTCGATCACGCCGTAATGGGTTTGAGCCCAACCCGGTTGAAGTACGAGACATACCATGAGGAAGTAAAACCAGTGGATAGACCTCTGTGGCCGGACGCGCGCGGTATTCATGTACCCACCTTTACAGAATTGGAGAACGAGGCAACAGGAGGAGGAAGGTGTCCGGGCAGCTTAGAAAGCAGCACCCAGGCCGGCCCGACTGGGGAAGCATTCTATCGCAGAATTGCCGCTTGTCAACGGTAAGTCGATGGTAAGTGGTGATAGGTCCGGTAAGGCTTTAAACGTGTCCCGAAGCAGCTAGAACTGCAATGGGACTTGCAGCATGTCGGGAGGTTCCGCCGGCGGGGGGACCCCCTTCGCCTGAACGATGGCCCAATGCCAGTCCTGGTCGGGGCCGAGGTTGGCGCCCAGGGTTTCGGTGAACACGGTGGTGCTGAACGGAGCGGCCGTGCCTTTCAGATGATAGAGCAGGGTCACGTCGGAACGTTTCTCGGGGCTGACCGGGGACGGGCCCACCGTCGCCGGCAGCAACTTGGCCGAGCCGTAGAACGCGGTGTTGACATCAGCGCGGCGCAGAATGGTCAGGCCCACAGTAATTTCCTTCACCTTCCACGCGCTGCCGTTATAAACCGTAAGCTGCAGCGTGTCGCCGTTGATAGTCGCGGGGCCATCCAGTTTAGCCAATTCGCTGTCGGGCAGATCCTGGGTGACATAGGAACCGGACAGTAAGGAACTGGCCTGCGCATTAAAGGAAAGGCTGCAGGTCACGTCCGGAGATGAGACCTGGAAGGTCTTCCCGGCCCCATCGAAGGAGAACAGCAGGTTGTTGCCGCTCATGAGCCGACGGCTCTCCATTTCGTCCATGAACTTGGCGAAGTTGTCATTATCAATGACGGTCTGCTTGGGGGCTTCCTTGTTCTTGCGCAGGGCGCGTGCCAGATCGCCGAGAGAAACATCGTTGCTGTCCGATTGCCCGGCTGCAGCGCCCGGCAACAACCCGGCAAGCAGCAGAAACGCGATCGGTAGATAGAGGTTACGGTTCATCCGGCAAACACTCCAACACAGAAATTGTAGTCAGCTATGTGGAGGAAGAAACAGCAGCGAGCCAAACGTAGGTGCTAGAACCTTAGAAAGGTTAGGAGTTTGGTGCGAGGTGATGCTTGGGCGTGCGGGACAAAGCGGCACGCAACGGGGTACCGCACGCCCAAACAGATCGATCCCTTACAACAGGCCAGAAGTACGGAATCGCGCAACCGGATCGAGAACCGGCACTGCCTCCCGCCGGAAGATCCAGCGGGCCACCGCGAAGCCCAGCGCCGCGTAGCACAGATGAACCAGTCTCATGAGCCCACCCCAAGTGACAACCACAGCGTTTGTACCCTGGGGGAGCCCGAAGAAGGGCTGGATGGTACAAACTCACAGTAGCAATCACACCCCGGTAGGTCAATGCACTTCCGTGCTATGGATATGGCACGAAAGTAAGGGGTGGTAACCTCGGTCGATAGCTCATGGCAGGAATTAAGAGTCGCGTTATTCCGCCACCAGCTACCTCTTTACTAAGGCACGACAATGGCCTGAATGTTCTGCCCCTCCGCCATTTTTTGGAATGCGGCTATGTCGGTTTTTTGCAGTTCCGTCCACTGCGCCAGGAGGTCGTCCGCCTGCTTCTTCAGTTTGTCGAACTCGCGGTATTCCGCTTCGGTGGGAGCAGAATCGGTTCCGGCCTCCACCGCGATGCCGAGGTAGGCCAGCTTGCTGTCCACCATCTGCGGATAGCGCAGCGAGTCCTCGTTGGCCTGGATCTTCATCTGCGCCAGGTGGTCGCGGACCGCCAACAGCTTCTGGTCCAGGTCCCCGGCCGCAGTCCCCAGCGCCTTGTTCTCCGGCAGACGCTTCTGCAAGCCATTCAACTGGGCGCGGACGTCCTGAATCTGGTTGACCGCGTCGTACACGCGACTGAGTTGATCGCGAAGCTGCAGGCGCAGATCGAACTGCTTCTGTAGATCTGCCTGGGCCACGTTCAGGCGGGGATCGAGTTTCAACTCGAGCGGCGCGGTTTGGCTCTTGCCGTCAACCGTCAAGCGCACCTGGTACTTGCCCGGCACGGCCAGCGGGCCGAGGCGTCCGTTGTTGTACTCCCAAAGATGATAGTCGGGAACGCGGGTCGCGCCCTCGTAGCGCAGGTCCCACACGAAGCGGTTCAGACCGGCTTCCGGCTTGATCTCCTTCTCCGGTTTCTTGTCGTCGGGATCGGGAGGCTCGTCGAGCACCTCCGTCTTCGTGCTGGAAAACTTGCGAATGACCTTTCCCGCAGCATCCAGGATCTCGATCGTGAGCTCTCCCTTGGGGACTTCTTTCAAAGCGTAGTAGATCACCGCCCCGGGCGGGGGATTCTGGCCGACCAGCACCGGCTTGGGCTCTTCCTCGGGATTGTGGAAACGGTACGCTGTGGCTGGAGTGTAGAGGTGAATGTCCTGTTTCGCGACTTCCTCGTTGTATTGCCGCACGGGAGAAAGATCGTCGAGGATCCAGAAGGACCGGCCGTGCGTGGCCAGCACGAGGTCGTCGTCCTTTACCACGAGATCATGCACGGGCGTGGTGGGAAGGTTGAGCTGCAAGGGCCGCCAATCAGCCCCATCGTTGAACGAGACGTACACACCGGTCTCAGTGCCGGCGTAGAGCAAACCGCGCCGCTTGGGGTCTTCGCGGACCGCCCGCACAAATGTATTGTCGGGAATCCCTTTGACGATCTTGGTCCAGGTCTTGCCGTAATCGTTGGTTTTATAGGCGTAGGGATGCAGATCATCCCATTGGTGGCGGTCCACCGCAACATAGGCGGTTCCGGCATCGAAGGTGGAGGCATCGATCTGGCTGATGCGGCTCCACTCCGGCATATCTTTGGGGCTGACGTTGGTCCAGTTCTTGCCGCCGTCGCGGGTGATGTGCACCAGGCCGTCGTCGGTCCCCGCCCAGATCAGGTCTTTGACGACGGGAGATTCGGCCAGTGCAAAGATGGTGTCGTAGTATTCGGTGCCGCTGTCGTCTTTGGTGACAGGCCCGCCGGAGACTACCTGCTTGCTCTTGTCATTGCGCGTCAGGTCGGGGCTGATGGCTTCCCAGTGCATGCCGCCGTCGGTCGTCTTAAACAGGCGTTCGCCGGCATGGTAGAGGGTATTGGGATCGTGCGGCGAGATCAGGATGGGCGCTGTCCACTGGAAGCGGTGCTCCAGGCTGGCCGACCCACCGCCATCGCTCAATTCCGGCTGCACCCCGATGTTCTTGACTTGTCCGGTGCGCTTGTCGAAGCGCGTGAGGGTGCCCTCGTACTCGCCGGCATAGACAATGTTGGGATCCGGGGGATAAGGAGCGATGTAACCGGCTTCTCCGCCGCCCACGGCATACCAGTCAGCGCGGCCGATGGAGCCATTGTCGCTGCGGCTGGCAATGGCCACGCTGCTGTTGTCCTGCTGGGAGCCGTACAGATAGTAGGGCGTACGCGTGTCGGTAATGACGTGGTAGAACTGCGCCGTGGGCTGATTGTCCTGGCGGGTCCAGGTCTTGCCTCCGTCCACGGTCACAGTGACCCCGCCATCGTTCGACGCAATCATGCGCCGCGGGTTCTTGGGATCGATCCATAGCCCGTGATTGTCCCCGTGCGGCACCTTCACCTTGTTGAAGGTGCGGGCGCCATCGGTGGACCTATAGAAGTCTACATTCAGTACGTACACGGTGTCCGCATCCTGCGGATCGGCAACGATGTGCATGTAATAAAAGGAGCGCTGCCACAGGGCGTGATCGCCGTTGACCAACTGCCAGGTTTGACCATCGTCATCCGAACGATAGATACCGCCCTCCTCGGCTTGAATCAGCGCGTAAACGCGATCAGAATTGGCAGCCACGGCAAGACCGATGCGACCGTAGGGCGGCTTGGGTAGGCCGTGTCCGGTAAGTTCCTTCCAGGTCGTGCCGCCGTCATTGGAACGATACAGTCCGCTGCCTGGCCCGCCGCTCGACATCCCCCAAGCCGTACGCCGCGCCTCCCACAATGACGCATAAAGTACGCTGCTGTTGCGCGGATCGAGGGCCACATCAATTCCACCGGTGTTTTCGTCTTTGTAGAGAACCTTCTCCCACGTTTTCCCACCGTCGAGGGTGCGGAAGATACCGCGCTCGGTATTCGGACCGAAGGGATGGCCGAGTGCCGCGACGAATACGCGGTCGGCATCCTGCGGATCCACGATCACCTTACCGATCGCGCGGGAGTCGTGCAGTCCCACATTTTTCCAGGTCTTGCCGCCATCCAGCGTTTTGTAAATCCCGTCTCCGTGCGAGATGTTGCCTCGAATGCAGGCTTCGCCCGTGCCCACGTAGACAATATTGGAGTTGGAAGGCGCCACCTCGAGGCTGCCGATGGCAGACACCGGCTCCTTATCAAACACCGAGGCCCAGGTCATCGCTCCATCCGTCGACTTCCACACGCCGCCGCCCGTGGCGCCGAAATAGTACGTGGTGGGATCGCCCGCAATGCCGGATGCGGTCAGCGACCGCCCGCCGCGAAATGGGCCGACAACGCGGTACTTCATTCCCTTGAAAACGGTGTCTTCGGCCTTGGAAGGAGTCGTAGCTTCCCGCGTCGTACTGGGCGTTTCGGATGGCTTCCCGGTTCGTTCTTCCTTGTTCTTCTGCGCGAGTGTTGCGGTCGCGGCCAACAGCAGCAACAGAACCGTCAGCCAGGAGGCGGCGCGGACCATCGGCGTTGTGCGATACATTTGTTTCATCCCCAGAGTGGAGTGGAATGCACCATGTTAATGCCTGCGGGCGTTTGGCGAAAGACCTCCCCCGGAGTGGGACCAAGTTTCCAAGCGTCGCTCTTGCTCGTGCGACCGCGGGTCACAATAGCTGCAGCCATGAGTGCCACGCGGCAAGACGTTTGTTCCGATGTGCGGACTCGCGTGACTTCCCGCTTCCCACAGGCGGTTTCATGCGGTCCAACTGCGTGAAGCTGTCCGATTACTTCTTGCTTCCCAGTAATGCGGCCCGAGCTGAGGCGAGTTCCTTGCGCTGGTCTGTGTCCACCTCGGGATAGGCCACTTTGAGTTCTTCCAACGTCTCGACAATGGCTGCGGCCACAACCACGCGAGTGAACCATTTGTTGTCAGCGGGGACCACATACCACGGAGCACGTTTGCTGGCCGTGTTGCGGATCATGTCCTCGTAGGCGTCCTGATAGCCGTCCCAGTACTGGCGCTCGCGCAGGTCGGCGGTGGAGAACTTCCAGTTCTTGCGCGGCTCGTCCAGGCGGGCCAGGAAGCGGCGCTTTTGCTCCTTCTTGGAGAGATGCAGGAAGAACTTACGAATGACAATGCCGTTGCGCGACAGGTAGCGTTCGAACCCGTTAATGTCCTGGAAACGGTCTTCCCAGATGTCTTTCGTGACTAGGGAAGGAGGGAGCTTCTGCTTCGCCAACAGGTCCTTGTGAACCCGCACCACCAGGACCTCTTCATAGTAGGAACGGTTGAAGATACCGATACGTCCCCGCTCGGGGAGGTGCCGCATATTGCGCCACAGGTAATCGTGGTCCAGTTCTTCGGTCGAAGGCGCCTTGAAGGAGAAGACCTGGCAACCTTGGGGATTGACGCCCGACATGACGTGCTTGATGGCCCCGTCCTTGCCGGCTGCATCCATGGCCTGGAAAATAAGGAGCACGCCCCAGCGGTCCTGGGCATAGAGCTTGTCCTGCAAGTCGGCCATCTCGGCCACACCCTCCTCCAGCATCTGTTTGGCGTGCTGCTCGGAGTGGAGTTTTCCAGTGTCTCCGGGATCGCAGTCCTTCAGCCGGAATTCTTTGCCGTCCACTCGGTACGGCTTCGCCAGTTTGCTCGCCCAGCTCATCCAGAGCCTCCTGTGGCCGCAGTTGGTGCGGAGGAGTTGAAGTCTACAACATCGGAGTAGGAGCTGCCATTCGCGGCAGGCTCGCATCGAGCCCACGCCGCAAGCCTGCGGTTTTGGTCGAGAACCACATGGGGGGTTCGCGTCCACGAGTGCTGTAGAATTTACTTGTTGCAGCGCGCCGCCCGGGTGGCGAAACTGGCAGACGCACGGGACTTAAAATCCCGAGTTCCGAAAGGAACGTACCGGTTCGATTCCGGTCCCGGGCACCAGCCGCCCGATCCCTCGCCTGTGCTCGGGATTGCGGCGGCGGGCTCCCGCTTCGCTCACTCCCGCATGACGCCTCACCGCTCGGGATAAAGACCAACCCCGCCTCGACTAAAGCTCTGAATCCTTTTCCCGAAAAGGGAAATCTGATGAATATCTGCTCGAAACACTTGGGGTGATGGGCTCCCCCCGCGGGCTGCTACCAGGCGCCGCCGGCCCAGGAAAGGGCCCGCAAAATTCAGGCGTCACTCGCTGATCGACGCGTGTCTTCGGTCTTTGCACGCAGCCGGGAGATTTGTGTTCAGGATGTGAGGAGAACCATGGCGAAAAGAATGGTCCTGATGCTGGGCGTGGTGGCTGTGCTTCTCACGGCCCTGGGCTTCGTTAAATTCCGTCAAGTGCAAACCGCGGTGCAGGCCGCCGCATTTCAGCCGCCCCCGGAAGCGGTCACCAGTGTGGTCGCGCGGCGCGAGCAATGGCCGGCGACGATGAGCGTAGTCGGCACCGTGGAGGCTGTCCACGGAGTTACGGTCAGCGCCGACCTTCCCGGCACGGTGGAGACTATCCACTTTGACTCCGGCCAGTCCGTACGGGCCGGGGAGGTGCTTGTCGAGCTGGATACGCGGCAAGAGCGCGCCCAATTGGCGGCGCTGGAGGCGCAACGTGATCTCGCGCGCGTGAATTACCGCCGCATGCAGCGGTTGGCAAATGAAGGTGTCATCTCCCGCATGGAGTACGACCAGGCCACGGCTCAGCAGAAGGCGACCGAAGCCAATGTCGCGGAGGTCCACGCCACCATCCAGCGCAAGACCATTCGCGCGCCGTTTTCAGGAATTTTGGGCATCCGCAAGGTCAACTTGGGGCAGTACCTCTCCGCGGGCGATGCCGTGGTTCCGCTCCAGTCTCTCAATCCTATTTATGTGAATGTCGGTCTGCCGCAGCAGGCCCTCGGCCAGGTGAAAGTCGGCCACAACCTGCGGGTTGCTTGTGATGATCTTCCGGGCCAGGTGTTCTCCGGCCGCGTTACCGCGATCGATTCGGTGGTGGACGAAGCCACGCGCAACGTCCAGGTGCAGGCTACCCTCGCAAACCCGCAGGGCAAGCTGCGGCCGGGGATGTTTGTTCAGGTGGAGGTAGTCCTGGGAGCAAGCCGCCCGGTGATTGCGCTGCCGGCATCGGCGATCAGCTATGCCCCGTACGGCGATTCTGTCTTCATCATTACCGATCTGAAGGACCAGAAGGGGCAAACCTATCGCGGCGTGCGTCAGCAGTTTGTCAAGGTTGACGGGTCACGTGGCGACCAGGTGGCGGTTGTTTCCGGTGTGAACCCAGGCGACGAAGTCGTCAGCTCGGGCGTTTTCAAGCTGCGCAATGGGGCCGCCGTCCAGGTCAACAACAAGGTGCAACCGGAAAATAACCCCGCTCCCAAGCCCGAGGACAGTTAATGAAGTTCACCGATCTCTTCATCAAGCGGCCGGTCCTCTCGATCGTAGTCAGCCTGGTCATTCTGATCGCGGGCCTGCAATCGATTCGCTCGCTCAGCGTGCGCCAGTATCCGCGCAGCGACATCGCGGTGGTGCAGGTATCGACCACTTATGTGGGCGCCAACGCTGATCTGGTCCGCGGCTTCATCACCACGCCGCTGGAGCGCGTCATTGCCAGCGCCGATGGCATTGACTACATGGAATCCTCGAGCGCTCAGGGTCTCAGCACGATCACGGTACACCTGAAGCTCAACTACGATACCAACGCGGCGCTCACGCAAATCCAAGCCAAGGTCGCGCAGGTCCGCAATGACCTGCCTCCCGAGGCCGAAGCTCCAGTCATTGACCTGCAAACGGCAGACAACCAGTTTGCCGCGTTGTACCTGGGGTTCTCGTCCAGCGATCTCGATCAAAACCAGATCACGGATTATCTGACCCGCGTTGTGCAACCCAGGCTCAGCGCCATCAGCGGAGTGCAACGCGCCGACATCCTGGGCGACCGCACCTTCGCGATGCGCATCTGGCTGAAGCCCGACAAGATGGCCGCGCTGGGCATTTCTCCCTCGGCTGTCCGCGATGCCCTGGCCAGGAACAACTATCTCTCTGCTTTGGGAAGCACCAAGGGCTCGATGGTTTCGGTCAATCTGGTCGCGAACACCAATCTGACCACGCCGGAGGAGTTCCGCCAACTGGTGGTCAAAGAGGACAAGGGCGTCGTCGTCCGCCTGGGAGAGATCGCCGACGTTGTGCTCGGCGCCCAGAATTACGACTCCGAGGTCCGCTTCAACGGTGAAACCGCCACGTTTATGGGGATCTGGGTGCTCCCCACTGCCAACTCGCTGGAAGTGATCAAGAACGTGCGCGAGGCCATACCCGGCATCAGGGCACAGTTGCCCGAAGGGATGAAAGTCGGCATTCCCTACGACTCGACGGAATACATTCAGGACGCGATCAACGAGGTGCTCCACACCCTCACCGAGACGCTGCTGATTGTCATCGTGGTGATCTTCCTGTTCCTCGGTTCGATGCGTTCGGTGCTCATCCCGGTCGTGGCCATCCCGATTTCTCTCATCGGCGCAGTCTTTCTGATGTTGTTAGCCGGCTTCACCATCAACCTGCTGACCCTGCTGGCCATCGTGCTCTCGGTCGGCCTGGTGGTGGATGACGCCATCGTGATGGTGGAAAACGTCGAACGGCACATTCAACTGGGTAAGCCTCCCTTTCGGGCAGCAATTGACGCCGCCCGCGAGTTGGTCGGCCCCATCATCTCGATGACCATTACCCTCGCCGCGGTCTATGCCCCCATCGGGATTCAGGGCGGCTTAACCGGCGCGCTGTTCCGTGAATTCGCATTCACCCTCGCGGGTGCGGTCGTCGTCTCCGGGATCGTTGCGCTGACGCTATCTCCAATGATGGGATCGAAGTTGCTGCGCGCGGGAGCCAGCGAGCGTGGCTTCGCTGGCATGATCAATCGCCACTTCGAACGTGTGCGTCAGTTTTACACGCGAAACCTCGCCGGAACACTCCGCTACCGGCCCGTGGTCCTGACCTTGTGGGCGATTGTTGTCCTGCTGATGATCCCGTTCTATATGTTCTCGCAGCGGGAACTGGCGCCCTCCGAGGATCAAGGAGTCGTCTTCGGGGTAATTCAGGCTTCGCCCAACTCGACGATCGACCAGACCAGGCTGTACACCAAGCAGGTGTACAACGTCTATCACTCCTTCCCGGAGAGCGGAAGCATCTTTCAGATCACTTCGCCCACCGGCGGCTTTGGCGGGATGGTGACCAAGCCCTGGAGCCAGCGCAGGAAGACCGCCCAGCAGCTGCTGCTCGAATCGACCGGCCCGCTCTCGAAGATCGCCGGCATCCGCGTGATTCCGCTGACCCCACCACCTTTGCCCGGCGGCGGAGATTTCCCGGTGGATTTCGTGATTGCCACACCGGGTGAACCCCAACAGCTTCTCGACTTCTCCAAGCAGTTGGTGGCGAAGGCCTTTGCCAGCGGCCTGTTCATCTACGCCGACTCCGACCTGAAGTTTGACCAGCCGCAGGCTGAGGTGGTGTTCGACCGTGACAAGCTCCGCTCCCAGGGTGTGGACCTGAGCCAGGCCGGACAGGATCTCTCCACCATGCTCGGCGGAAACTATGTGAATCGCTTCAGCATCCAGGGGCGCAGTTACAAGGTCATTCCGCAGGTCAAGCGCGCCGAGCGCCTGACGCCGGAGCAACTGTCCCAGATCTACGTGACCGGCTCAGACAACAAGCTCGTGCCCCTGTCCACGTTCGCGACTTTGAAAACCACTACTGAACCGCGCGAGCTGAAGAAATTTCAACAGCTGAACGCGGTGCGCATCCAGGGCGTGATCCCTCCAGGAGTGCCGCTCGACCGCGCGCTTCGTGTGCTGGAAGATGAGGCCAAGACCATCCTGCCGCAGGGCTTCACCGTTGACTACGCGGGCGAATCGCGTCAGCTGCGCACCGAAGGCAGCAAGTTTCTCGGCACCTTCCTGTTGTCCGGGATTCTCATCTACCTGGTGCTGGCGGCGCAGTTCGAGAGCTTCCGCGATCCCTTTATCATTCTCGCGGGTTCGGTGCCGCTGGCCATTTCCGGATCGCTTTTGTTCTCCTTTCTCGGCCTGACGACGCTCAACATATACAGCCAGGTGGGACTCATCACGTTGGTGGGGCTGGTTTCGAAGAATGGCATCCTGATCGTTGAGTTCGCAAACCACCTTCAGGAGACGGGACTGGAGAAGCTTGATGCGGTGATCGAGGCCGCAGGCACGCGGCTGCGGCCGATCCTGATGACGACCGCGGCCACCGTGATTGGCCACTTTCCGCTTGTGCTCGCCACCGGCCCGGGAGCCGGAGCGCGCAACAGCATCGGCATCATGCTGGTCAGCGGCATGATCATCGGAACCGCATTTACGCTGTTCGTCGTGCCTTCCATTTACATGCTGCTGGCCAAGACCCGGTCTGCTGAATCTACCAGTCTGGCCCAAATGGAGGCGGTGCTGGCCGGGGAAACCGAGGCTGCAGTCTAGCGCCGAGCTGGCACGGGTGAGCAGGAATGGCGAGTTTGGCCAATGCTTACGTGGTTCTGGCCGATTGCGCTGCTGTCCATACTCGCGCCCGCTCACTCCTGCCATTTCCTGCCCACCTGTCGGGGATCACAGCCGCTTTGTGGGGAATTCTCTGGAGGCATCCCATTATGATTTCCCACTGTTTGTTCCCCACAGTGGAGATTGACATTACGATTGCCATCGGCGGAGGTAAGCATTGGCGGGTGCACTGCTAATCTCAAACCGTAGAAGCCGGGACAGAGCGGCAAGCTGTAGCGCCTTTGGGGAACAAAGGCTTAGTGTTATTCTCGCGCTTCGAATTCTTGTTTTGTCGGCGAGGCTGTCCACCATGTTTGCAAGCTGTCCCCGCAAGCTGTTTTCACTATTCGTGCTGTTCGTTTCTCTTCCCGCCAGAGCGCAGACACCTACAACCCAGTCGGTGCTGGATCATTGGGCGGCCGCGATCGGCGGTCGCGAGAAACTCCAGGCATTGCACGGAACCTATAGCCGCATGCATATCGAGATCGGCGGAATCGGAGGTACCGTCCAAACTTGGGAGGCGACAGACGGCAAGCGCCGCGAAGAAACCCGGCTAGGATCACTGGTCAGAGAGGATACGATCTTCGATGGCCAGGATGGCTGGAGTCGCAACGCACAGGGCAAGCTGCGTCCGCTGGCTGGCGCCGACCTGGAAGAGCAGGTAACAAACGCCTTCCTGGCCTCATTCTCCCAGTTTTTCACCGGGCGCCGCTCCGGCCGCGTGGAATATGCCGGGGAAGAGGGCAACACCTGGGTGCTGCGACTTCTGCCCGAAGGCGGCCGAGCGGTGACCGAGTACATCGACAAGATCACCGGCCTGCCAATCAAAGAAGTGCAGCGCGTCGAAGATCGCGAGCAGGTTTTGTACATTGAAGATTATCGTGACGTCGACGGCCTCAAGTTCGCCTCGCGAGCGCGTCAGGTCACGGGCGGAGACGAGAAGTACGCGGTTCGCCTTACGCTCGACGAAGTGCGCCTGGACCCGCCGCTGGCGGCGGCGCTGTTCACCAAGCCGCCTGCCCCGGCGCCGGATGTGCATTTTCCCGCCGGCGCGCAGAGCGTAACCCTCCCCTTCGAGTATTACGGAAACAATATCTGGGTCCAAGTGCAGGTCAACGGTTCGGCTTCGCAATGGTTCATCTTCGACACCGGCGCTGAGATGTCGGTGTTGAACGCGCCCCGTGCCGCCCGGCTTGGCCTCAAGCCGAAAGGAACGATGGAGGGCCGCGGCGTCGGCGAAAAGTCAATTGATATCGGCGCAATCGAAAACGTCCACCTCACACTGGGCGCCACGCAACTCGATCCGCGTCCCATCATGTCGGCCGACCTCAGCATGGTCGAGAGTTTCACCGGACGCCCCCTCCTTGGCATTCTTGGATACGACACCCTCAGCAGCTACGTTTTCGAAATCGACTACGCCGCCCGCCACCTGATCCTGCATGATCCGCGCACCTTCCGCGCCGCAGGCAAAGGGGCCGCCGTGCCCTTCATCTTCGAGGGACAGGTGCCAATCATCAATGCCAGCGTCACTATGCCGGGCGCAACGCCGATCGAGGGCCGCTTCATGGTCGATACCGGTGACAGCAGCGCCGTCGATTTCAACGCGCCTTTCGTTAAGAAACATAATCTGATTGATCTGCTCGGCAATAATGTGGGACCTGCCGCAGGCTTTGGCGTTGGCGGCGAGACCCATCAGGTCAGCGGGCGGCTGACGAAGCTGACTATCGGCCCTTTCGACCTCAGCAATCCTGTGGCGCGTTTCTCGCAGGACGTAAAGGGCGGAGGCGCAAACCCCGATCAGGCCGGACTGATCGGCGGCCAAGTCCTCTCGCGCTTTACGGTCACGTTTGACTACGGCAACCAGTTCATGTATCTCAAGCCCAATGCTGACCTGCCCAAGCCCTTCGACCGTGATATGAGCGGCCTGGTGCTGACCGCCGAGGGCCCCGAGTTCCACACGTATCGCGTCTACAAGGTCCTGGACCATTCACCGGCGGCCGAGATCGGCATTCAATCGGGCGACGTTCTGGTCCGCCTCGAAGGCAAGCCTGCCGCGGACTATACCCTGGACGCCATCGAGGAGCTTTTTCTCAAGCCTGGCAAACAATATCGGCTCGAGATCGAACGCGAGGGCAAAGCTATCCCCCTGGTGCTCAAGACTCGGCGAATGATCTGAACCTAGTGATCCGGCAAGATGCCGCATTCGCGAACCCGCGAGACTAGGACCTGCAACTTGGCTAGCCTAACGTGATCGGGCGAGAATCGTCCCGGACTTCGCAATATGGACCAAATACGGGTGCGGCTCGCACAGTCGCGATTTGAGGTGTTGAGCCGGGCAACAATGGTACGCATGTGCGGCGGCGGTGTGGACGCTCGCTCAATTCGCTTCCATCGATGAAGATGTAGGGGTGGCCCCCATTTTCGGTTTTTCTTTAACTCCGGCCAGCCTTCTCGCCACACTGCCGGATCTTTTCTTCATCAAGACGTGTCCCGGCGGGCGCTGGCAACTCCAACGGGGCATCCCCTACCCCGTAAGCTATCGAAGGTCTTGGTGAGCGCGGCAGGATTCGAACCTGCGACCCATGCCTTAAAAGGGCATTGCTCTACCACCTGAGCTACGCGCCCACTTTCCTTCAATCTAACACACCACGAATGGAGTTGGGCGGCCTGCGCCATCTACGCCGCTTGCCCCGATTGGAGCACCTCATCCAAGGTCCGGATATCAACCAATCCATGGCAGCCGTAGACGGCCGGCAGAATGCGGCTCGCCGGGTAGTTCCTGCGCAGCTCGGCGATCCTCTCTGTGCCCGACCGGTAGGCGGGGAGATACATGCGGCCGAGCAGGGGATGGCGTCCCCAGGCCCCGGAGAGTTTGTCGGCACGTTCTTCTGTGACCAGGAAATCGCGCCGCAGGATGCCGGCGACTTCCTCGCGCTTTCGTCCCTCGCCCCAGGTCAGATACGACGATTGGTTCTTGGCGTCGTCCTGCAGCAAGGCCAGCAATACGCCGATCTGCAGGTCCTCGTCCGGTAGTTGCTCGACCTCGGTCACCGCGTGCGCTATGAGGACCGCGTTGTTGGCAATTCCCTCGAACAGCGTTGCGGCCCGCGTGTTCATGGTCAGCACCGTCGCTTCGAAGCCCGCGCGCCTGCGGAAATACAGGTCCTGCAGATAAGCAAACGTCGTGACATGCCCAGGCACAACTTCATGGCTGACGAGGTGCTGAAACTCGGGAAACGAGATTTGTAACGATGCATTGATCTCGTAGGTCGCTTCGTACCTGGGGCTGCCGTCGGCCTTCCGCGCTCGCCCGATGTAGTTCATCGAACCCGAGAACCAGGCGTCTTTGATGGGAAGAAATTCAATGTTCGCCCGCGGGACGGCGGAGAGTTCCTTGGGAAGATAGGGCAAAACGTTCGCCGCGCTCAGTTGATCAAAGTAAGCGATCACCGCGGCGCCGAACGCGCGCACCGAGGCCATGGGGACGAATCGCTCGCGCCGCCAGGCATCCACTGCGCCCAAGAGCCCGTTCGATCCCGACGATGCATAGCCGGCGCGGCCCAGCAGTTCGGCCACGCGTTCCCGCTTGGCCTGTGGGCGGGATGGCTCCGGGGGCCGGCCGGTTACCGACTCCACGCAGCGCGGGTAGGGGACAGGTTCGCCCTTGCCCAGAATTTCCATGGCGAGGTCCCACATCGCCTCCAGGCAATCCGCCAGACCCAGCAGGTATTGGCTGCGCAATCGTTCCAGCTTTCCGGCTTCTGCGCGAACGCCGGCGATCGCTGCAGGAAGATCCACCTGGCGCAGGTACTCCGTTACCGCCTCGCGATCCACACTCTTAGTCGCGACACCGCCTCCCGCCCGCACTTTAGCCGCGGCCGGCGTCGTGTATGCCGCAGGCAGAGGTTCATCGGAAAACCACGAATCTGCGATGAAGCGTCCCGTACCCGAGGGACACATGACGTCGCCGCCCCAGAGCGTATCAATGCCGAGAACAGAGTCTGCGACGAACTTTCCCACCTGGTCCATCAGAGTTCCTTTCTTTTCTTCAACGACCCGTACCACACGTACAGGCAGAGGCCGACAAACATCAGCGCAGAAACCGTCTGCGACACGGGATCATACGAGTAGAAAGGCGTCTTGATCAGGTCTTCACGATAGCCTGGGATCAGGCGCATTGCGGCGCCAAGCACTCCCCCGAGGGCACCACCGGCCATGAGACCCGAAGCAATGATCACGCCGCGCTCGCGGATCGTCCGCCCGTGCTCGCCGCCGGTCCGTTCGGCCCGTTTATTTAAGAAGTGCGACAGGAAGCCTCCCACCAGCGCCGGGGTATTGAGTTCGAGCGGAAGGTACATGCCCAGGGCGAAGATCAGCGAAGGCTGTCCCAGCATCTCCATCATCAGAGCGACCATCGCGCCAGTGCCGAATAGCAGGTAGGCCACGGGCTGATGGCTCATGAAGCCTTCCACCAGTGCCTTCATGATGGAGGCTTGCGGAGACGCCAGCACCGGCCTCACGTCCCCGGGGAAGGCTTCGCCAAACTGAAATGTTCGCGCCAGCATGACCACGGTGAGTCCTGCGGCAACGGCCGCGGCAATCACGCCCACGAATTTGATTCGCTCTTGCGCGGACGGCGTGGAGCCCAGCCAATATCCGGTCTTGAGGTCGGTAATCGCCTGTCCCGAGACCGACAGCGCCGTGCATACCATTCCCGCAATTGCCATGACGAAGAACATGCCGGTCGTGCCGGAGAGCCCGAATTCCAGGAGCACCACGGAAGAGATGATGATGGTAAGCATCGTCATGCCGGAAACCGGGTTGCGGGCCGTGGTGGCAATGGCATTGGCTGCGACCGAAGTGAAGAAGAACGAGAACACCAGGGTCAATACCAGGCCGACCGCGACCACACTCCAGGAAACCGGCAGACGCCCGAGCAGGGCCGCTACTGCGATCGCGCCGATCACTACGCCCAGGAGGATAGCGATTATCGGAATGTCGCGGTCGGTGCGCTCCGGAGTCGTGCTCTCACCCTTGCGGAAGACGCGCAGGGCGATGCCGAACGATCCCGCGACAATGCGCAGCGATTTGACGATGCCGAAGATCCCGGCGGTGGCGATGGCGCCCACTCCGACGAAGCGCACGTAGTTCCGGTAGATCTGCAGCGCATCCATCTTCGCAATCGGAATGACGGCAGGGTACACGGCGCTGTCCAGGTGGCTGCCGATGAACCAGATCAACGGCACCAGGACGAAGTTCGACAACACGCCGCCGGCACACAGCAGCATGGAGCTGCGCAGTCCCATCACGTAGCCGAGACCGAGGATGAAACCGATGGCGTCGAAGCTGAACACCATGCGGGCACGCTCGGAGAGCGTACGCATCACCGGTACAAATTGGAAATTAACGAACTCTTTCCAGACTTGAAATGTGGTCACAAACAGGTCATACACACCGGCGATGGCCGTGGCCTGCAGCAGCAGCTTGGCCTGCGAGCCACCCTTCTCTCCGGTGACCAACACTTCGGTGATCGCCGTGGCCTCGGGATATGGCAGCAACCCATGCATCTCGCGGACGAAGTAGCGGCGCAGGGGAATCAGGAACAACACCCCAAGGCAACCGCCTGCCAAGCAAATGAAGATGGTCTGCACCGGGTGCGGATTCAGTTTGAGGATATAGAGGGCGGGGACCGTGAACACTGCGCCGGCCACGACCGAACCGGCAACGCCGCCGATTCCGGTGATGATCACGTTCTCCAGCAGGCTCGACCGCCGGCCGTAAAGACGCGCCAGACCGATGGCCAGGATCGAGATCGGGATGGCGGATTCCATCACTTGGCCGACCTTGAGCCCGGAGTACGCTGAGGCGACGGTGAAGATCACGCACAGCAAGACGCCCCAGCCGATGGAGCGTGAGGTGAGTTCCGGCAAGTGCGCTTCGGCGGGTACGATCGGCGGGTAGGTTTCGCCTGGTTTCAGCGGTTGATAGGCATTTTCTGGAAGGGACTTGGTTTCGACTTCGGTCGTCGGCACACAATCCTCCTACGGCCATGGGTGCAGCGAGACATTCTCGCCGTGCGGAGCGCGATTCGGCAAGTACCCAAGTCACAGGGAACGGTGGCAGGCTATCCGGTTAGCGCCGTTCAAAGGAACGACGGTCGGCCATTTCCTCTGCGATCGCGGATTTCTCATCGCGGGAGAGAATTCGTGCGGCAAGGGGGAATACCAGTCGTTCTTCGACCTCAATATGAGCACGGTACATGGCGGCGAGCTCGGCGATGGCCGATCGGAAACGCCCCTTCTGTTCCGAGGACAAGCGTCCATCGGCCAGCCACTGCTGACCTATCCGTTCGACTTGGGCATGCAAAGGAGCCGCCCAGCGGTGTTCCTCTTCCAGCCGGGCCAGCGCCTCCAGCGCAGATTGCACATCAGGATCGGACATGCTCCGCAGCCGGGGAAACAATGACTCTTCCTCGTCGGCGGTGTGCTTGGGCGCAGCCTCGCGGAAATATCGCAGAGCTCTGTCCAGGTCGTTTCGCTCATCCTGGGTGAGCGGTCGGTCTCCCAATTCACCAATCTTGGAGAGCGCCCCGATGAACATTTCCACCCGGCGGTGGCAATCGGACAGCAAGCCGGTGGGGTCGGAGAAATCGCGTACACTGGCGCCTATCTGGACAGGCATACGCAAAGTGTAGCTCGCACTGGAAAGGATGCTGTGACAAAAGTCTCGGCCACCAGATGGTAGGACCGGCGACATCTAACCCTTAATGACGGCGATTGGCTCCAATCTCGCGATCTTCTTGCCGATCCCCACCCGGTCCACCACGTCCACCACGCGCGCAACGTCTTTATAGGCGCCCGGGGCTTCCTCCGCCAGCCCGCTCATGGACCCCGCGCACACCAGGATGCCTCGGCTCTTCAATTGCTGTCGCAATTCTGCTCCATGCACCATCCTCTTGGCCTTGGCCCGGCTCATCACTCGGCCGGCCCCGTGACAGGTCGAACCGAAGGTCTCTTCCATGGCTCCGGGCGTGCCCACCAGAACATACGATGCAGTCCCCATGGAGCCGGGAATCAGCACCGGCTGTCCGATGTCGCGCAGATCGTCGGGCAGAACGCTGGAGCCCGGCCCGAAGGCCCGCGTGGAGCCCTTGCGGTGTACGCACACACGGATCTGGTGGCCCTCGATGGCGTGTTCCTCAACCTTCGCCATGTTGTGCGCGATGTCATAAACCTGTTGCAGGTGGAAGTTCTCCACCCTGCCCGCCAGGACTTGCTCGAAGCTCTGCCGGATCAAGTGCGCCAGCAGTTGCCGGTTGGCAAAGGCGAAGTTCGCCGCGCAGGCCATGGCGCGGAAGTATTCCTGCCCTTCGCTCGAGTCGAAGGGTGCGCAAACCAGCTCGCGGTCCGGCAAGGTGATGCCGTAGTCCCGCACCGTCTTCTGGAAGCGGCTTACGTAATCCTCGCAGACCTGGTGGCCCAAACCACGCGAACCACAGTGAATCTGTACCGCGACGTTGCCTTGGTAAATGCCCAGGCGCGCGGCAATGGTCTCGTCGTACACGGCAGCGATTCGATCCACCTCGATGAAGTGGTTCCCTGCCCCCAGGGTGCCAAGCTGGTTGCGTCCCCGTTCATGGGCTCGAGCGGAGACGTAAGTCGGATCGGCTCCAGGGATGCGGCCGAACTCCTCGGTGCGGTCCAGGTCTTCGCGCAGCGCGTATCCTTTGCCCAGCATCCAGCGCGCACCTTCGTGCAACACGCCATCGAGTTCACTGCTGCTCAGGTGCAGTGGCCCGTGGGAGCCCACGCCGCTCGGGCAGTTCGCGTACAGGGCAGAAGCAATCTCCTGCAGGAATGGTTTGATCTCTTCGACTGCCGCCGGTGACACCAGAAGCCGCACGCCACAGTTGATGTCGTACCCGACCCCGCCCGGGGAGATCACCCCTTGTGGCAGACGTGTGGCCAGCACTCCTCCAATCGGGAATCCGTAACCCTGGTGTATGTCGGGCATGGCAATGGCGTGCTTGATCACTCCCGGTAGAGTCGCTGTGTTCACCAGTTGGACGATGGAGTTGTCGCCGAGGGCCGCATGCAGCAGGTCTTCATCGGCATACAAGCGCGCGGGCACACGCATGTCCTCACGAAAGGTCGGGGGGATCTCCCAGACATATTCGGCGACCCGCACTAGATTGTGTTCGCTGACCATGACTTTCACCCGCCGCCAGCTCGATCAGACATCCACCACGACGGTGGCTTCCAACCCTTCGAGACTCTGTCTTATCTCCAGATTGTGAAACGTGGCAGCCTTTATGTGCGAGACCCTGCTGCTCGACTTCTTGCCATCCAGTTGCGCACTGAGGTGATGATCATCCGCCTCCAAGACGCGGAAACGATCATAGACTTCGCCCCGGGTCTGTTCCAGGTAAAGGATCTCGTTCAGCCAGTTCACCAGCAACGTCTCGCGGTCCACTCCGCTCACCTCGACCTCGCGCGTGATCAATGGTTCCTCCCCTGAGCCAGGCTGGTCCAGAGCAGCCATCGCTTGAGCGGCGTTCTCCAGCAGCTCCGCCAGGTCGCGGCCACGCGCGCGGAATGCCCGGTCGGCCGTGTGTTCGATCTCTTCGAAACCGGTCATGTATTCAGAAAAGAATGTACGCTCACGCGCTCCGTTTACGTTCGCTGCGCGCTCGTTCGATGTATCGGCCGGTCTTCACCTCGACGCGCACCACCTCGCCCGGAGCAATGAACAATGGCACCTGAATGGGAAGACCGTTGTCGAGCGTCGCCTCCTTCCAGGTGCTGTCCTGCTGCGCGTGTACCGGGGGCGCGGTATCGGCCACCCGGGCTTCCAGGATATCCGGAAGCACCACGCTGATGGGCTCTCCTTTAAAGAACTCCACCGGCAGCAGCATCCCCGATTGCAGAAAGTTCCCTCCCGGCCCCAGGATAGCCGAGGGAACCTCGACTTGCTCGAAGCTGCCCGGATCCATAAAAGTGCAGGTATCTCCTTCGCTAAAGAGGAACTCCATGGGCTTGCGCTCGAGTTGCAGATCTTCCAGCCGCTCCTGCGGACGAAAATGCGGCTCCCACAGCCGGCCGCTCCGGACGTTGCTCAGCTTGGTCTTCACCACCCCGGACAGTTTAGCGGCCCCGGCTTTGGACTCCACTTCCAGGACCTTGTAGATCTGCCCTTCGATGCGGACGACCATGCCGGCTCTCAACTCGGATGCGATGACCATGACCAGCCTCCCGCAAACCGACTTCTGGTATCCTCAAGCGTTATTTTCAGCCGGCGCCCTGCTCCTCTGCAGTGATTGAGGTCACTGAGCCGGACAGCAAGAGAATGCGGCGCCTAAGCCGCTGCTGGAGCCACTCTATATGTCATCATCCCTGAAGCCGATCCGGGAAATCGCCGACAAGCTGGGAATCGCCGAGCAGTATGTGGAACCATGGGGAGCCTCCATGGCCAAGCTGCGGCTGGGACTGATGTCCGAGGCCCGCCCTGCCACCCAGGGCAAGCTCATTTTGGTGACAGCCATGACCTCGACCAGCAGCGGCGAGGGAAAGACCGTCACCTCCATTGGCCTGGCCCAGGCGCTCACCAAGATTGGCAAGAAAGCGATCGTTACCCTGCGTGAGCCATCGCTCGGCCCGGTCTTCGGCTTGAAGGGTGGTGCAACCGGGGGCGGCCGATCCCAAGTCCTGCCCAACGAAAGAATCAACCTGCACTTTACCGGCGATTTCCACGCCGTGACCTCCGCGCACAACCTGTTGGCGGCCATGCTGGATGCGCACATCCATCACGGTAACGGCCTGCAGATTGATGTCAATAACATCATGTGGCCGCGCACCCTGGATATGAACGACCGCGCGCTTCGGAGCATCGTCACCGGCCTGGGCGGGCGGACGAACGGCCCGGCCCGCGAGACCGGCTTCGTGATCACCGCCGCCTCGGAAGTCATGGCGATCCTGGCGCTCGCGGGCAGCCACCAGGATCTGCGGCAGCGGCTGAATCAGATTGTCGTGGGCTTCGACCTGAAGGGCAAGCCGGTCCGCGCCGAGGACCTGAAGGCGACGGGAGGCATGATGGTGTTGCTCAACGACGCTCTCATGCCCAACCTGGTGCAGACCACCGAGCACACGCCTGCCATCGTGCATGCCGGGCCCTTTGGCAATATTGCCCACGGGACCAGCAGCGTTCTGGCGCAAAGGATGGGTCTGCACCTGGCTGACTATGTGGTCAACGAAACCGGCTTCGGTTCCGACCTGGGGGCGGAGAAATACTTCGACATCGTGATGCCGTCGGCCGGGCTGCAGCCATCAGCCACGGTATTGATCGCTTCCACCCGGTCCCTGTTGCGCCACGGCCCCGGGCAAACATCCTTTGACGCCGGCTTTGCCAATCTCGGCAAGCACATCGAGAATCTGCGTAAATTCGGAGTCTCCACGGTGGTGGCGATCAACCGCTTCCCTTCCGACACCTCGGCGCAGCTCGATTCGATCATGACATTCTGCCGCAATCTGGGAGTCGAGAGCGCACTCTCGGCCGTTTACGAACAAGGCGGCGCCGGTGGAGTGGACCTCGCAGAGAAGGTCATCAGCGCCATCAGCGCCTCTTCTCCTGGCAAGGTGCGCCCGCTCTATCCACCCGAGTTGAGCCTGGCAGAGAAGATCGAGACCGTCGCCAAAGAGGTCTATGGGGCGGGAGACGTTGTCTTCGAATCGGTGGCTCGGAAGAAGCTGGAGAAGTTTGCCGAACTCGGCTATGGCAGCCTGCCCGTCTGCATGGCCAAGACGCAAGCTTCTTTGACGGACGATCCGGAGAAACTGGGGGCGCCGCGAGGTTGGACTTTGACCGTCACCGACGCTTCTTTGTCCGCCGGTGCTGGGTTCGTGGTCGCCGTCCTGGGTGAAATGATGCTCATGCCCGGACTCGGCAAATCACCTCAGGCCTTCAAGCTGGATGTTGATGACGCTGGAGTCATTCAAGGAATGATCTAGCCGAGGCGCAGTCGACCGAGATTAGAATCTAATTGTGCTGCCGTGAGCACATTGAATCTACCGCCGGCGATGCCTCGACTGGCACCCCTTCCCCTGCGGACTGTCCTCGCGCTCATCGGGTTTACCGCCGTCGTTGCCCAGATCGTGCTCATGCGCGAACTGATGGTGGTCTTCTACGGCAACGAGATCTCGTTGGGCGTGATGCTCGCCAGCTGGCTGCTGTGGACGGCGCTGGGCAGCAATCTCCTGGGCAAGTGGTCAACTCGAGCCCATGATCCTGGCAGGATGATGGCGGCCCTGCAGGTAATCCTTGCCCTAGTCTTCCCCGCAACTGTTCTGGCAGTCCGAGCCAGCAGGAGCGTGCTTCGCGCAACGCCCGGGGAGATCCTCGGGCCGGTAGCGATGCTCCTCACCTGCCTGCTAACTCTGAGCTGCTTCTGCGCGGTTTCGGGGTGTCTGTTCGCTGCCGGTAGCCGGCTCTACGCCCAGCGGGAGACGTCCTCCAGCCCCGTGGCCACTAGCAGGGTGTACCTGCTGGAGGCGGTCGGCTCCGCGCTGGGCGGCATCCTGGCCAGCCTGGCGCTGATTCGCTACCTCAACTCCATACAGGTCGCGCTGCTGGTGAGCTGCTTGAATCTCGTTGCCGCGGCCAGCCTTACCATTCGCACCGTGCTGCAACGTCGAGCTGCGATCGCGGCTCTGCTCAGCATCTTTGTGCTGGGTGGCCCGCGTGTCTCGCAGCGGCTGGAAGCCATATCGCTGGCCCGTCTCTGGCCTGGCTTTCGCCTGGTTGCTACCCGCAACTCGGTGTACGGCAACCTGGCCGCAGTGGAGACCCCCGGCAGCCGCAGCCTCTTCGAGAACGGCCTGCTGATGTTCAACGCGCCCGATCCGGCCGCGGCGGAAGAAGCTGTGCACTTCGCCCTGCTGCAACACCCTGCTCCCAAGAGCCTTTTGCTGATTGGAGGAGGAGCGAGCGGAAGCCTTCTGCAAGCGCTCCAGCATCCCAGCCTGGAACGCGTGGACTACGTCGAACTCGATCCGGCCGTCCTGGACCTCGCCCAGGAATACTTTCCCCAGCAATGGGCCGCAGCGCATGCCGACCCTCGGGTCTTCGTCCATCATGCCGATGGACGATTATTTCTGAAATCTACGGACCGCAAGTTTGACGTAATCCTCGTCAACCTGCCCGATCCGCAGACTGCCCAGTTGAACCGCTTCTACACGCTCGAATTCTTCCGCGAGGCAGCGGAGAAGCTGAATCCCGGCGGGGTTTTTTCCTTTCAGCTGCATGCTGCCGAGGAGTACATCAGTCCCGAACTGGGGGACTTCCTGCGCTGCATCAACAAAACGCTGCGTCAGGTCTTTCCCGTGGTGACCGCCATCCCCGGCGAGTCGGTGCATTTCTTCGCCGCCCTGCAAGCTGGGACTCTGACGGAGAATCCCCAGGAGTTGATCTCCCGGCTTCGATCCCGGCACATCCAAACCCGCTATGTTCGCGAGTATTACATCCCCTTCCGCATGATGCCGGACCGCATGCTGGATCTCGCACAGCAGATCGAGCCGCGCGGTGATACTCCTTTGAATCGTGACTTCACTCCCATTGCGTACTATTTCGATGTCGCGCTCTGGAGCACGCAGTTCAATCAAAGCTATCGCCGGGTTTTCCAGTTCATCGCGCGCGCGGACTTCACCCATGTGGTGGCCGGGATCGCAATGCTTCTGCTGGTCCTTGGGGCCGTCCTGCGCTGGTTGCCCCACCCGGCACGTGTCCGGGCCAGTGCCGCTTTCTGCACAGCAGCCACCGGCTTCACTCTCATCGGACTCGAGGTGCTGCTCCTGCTTGGTTTTCAGGCCGTCTACGGGTACGTCTACCATCAACTTGCCATCGTGATTGCCTTCTTCATGGTCGGCATGGCTTTGGGGAGCTGGTGGAGTCTCCGGCGGGTCCATGCAAGCCAGCTCAATCGGGAGATGCTGACACTAGCCGGACTGCAGTTCGTCGCCGCCGCTTCTCCGCTCGTGCTCTATCTGCTTTTTGTTCCTCTCTCAGGAACTAGAAGCCCGATCAGCCTGACCCTCGTGAGCCAGGTTCTGTTTCCGGTGCTGGCGTTGCTTTCCGGCTTACTCGGCGGATATCAGTTCCCTTTCGCTAGTGAGGTCTTTTTTGCCGGTTCAAATGCCGCGGGTCTGGGGACGCTTTACGCCGTGGATCTCCTGGGGGCGTGCCTGGGCGCACTCGCGGTGAGTGCGCTGCTGCTGCCTGTGTTCGGGTTCTTGCGATCGGCGATACTTATCGCGGCAGTAAATTTGGTACCCGGTCTCCTGGCCGGATGGCTGGCTTTTGCGAAAGCGGCTCCTCAGGAGTGATGGCCGGCGCCGAAGGCTCTCCGAAGACCAGCGCGGTAAAGAAGAAGATGTCCGTGTTCTTGTCGCGCCAGGCACTTGCGGGAAGGCCAGCCTTCAGAGCGGTCTGCTCCAGCAGCGTCTTGCGGTCCCAACCTTGCTCGGTCGCAACCTGGGGAAGAAGCAGGCCCTCGTCCGGGCCATTCTTCATGAGCAGACCATACTCTCCCACGCGTATCTGCTTTGTGTCCAGGACCCGTCGCATCGGCGAGAGCACCGAGACCTCGTAGGTCAGCAGCGGCAATTCGCCGGCCGAAACCGGCCGAAACCGGGTATCCCGCACAGCGGCCAGGACGGCCACATCCCGCACCGTGAGCGCCAGTGGCTTGACGGATCCTGTGTACCCGACGCAGCCGCGGAGTTCTCCGTTCTTGCGGATGGTCACAAAGGCTCCCCGGTCCTGCATCAAGGGTTCGGACAGATCGCCAGGAACTTCGAACAACTTGTTTTCCTTCACCGCTGTCTCTACGGCCCTTTTGGCAATGTCCAGCAACCGTTGCTTCTCCGCCCTGGTCAAGGAAAGGCGTGGCTGTTCGGCAGCGCCTGGCTTCTCGGTCCGGAGCAGCGCCACCGCGCCGTAGCCCACCACACGGCTGTGGTCCCCGGTTACGTCTCCGGTATTCGCATACTTGAGCACTTGAGCGCGCGTGGCCCCCAGGCGTTCGGCGGCGATCATCGCTGCCACAATCGGTGCTCCTCCGCAGGCTTCCCAAACACGGCTCTGGAAATTCTTGGAGAGCGTCAGATAGTCCCACTCGCTGATGGCATTCAGGGTCTTGTGGTCGAGCGTAGAGGCCTGGTCGTAAGTGTGATAGTGCGACAGATCAGAACTGGCCACTATCAACGTGTCCGATCCTTGAATCAACTCGGCGAGCGCAACCCCCAGGGCGCGGCTGGCTTCATAGCTTTGCTCGCCCATCACTACGGGCACAATTTCAAAATCCGAAAGGGTCCGCTGCAGGAACGGCAATTCCACTTCCAGGGCATGCTCCGCCTGGCCTTGGGCAGGCACATGGCCGCGGCTGGAGAGCTTGATCAGCGGACTCATGCCCGCCAGTTTGGCGGCAAACACTTTGTCCACCGGAACCTTCCCCAGAGGAGTCGCATAGGCATCCCCGCCATAGACCGCAGAAAAGGAAAACTCCTCGAAGTGCGAAGGGGCGATCACCACCACGCGATGGATCCTCTGCCCCTTGAGCAACGCGTAGCTGTGCGCCGCGACCGCGCCAGAGTAGGGATAACCGGCGTGCGGTGCAATCAAGGCAACAATATGGTCCTGGATGGCAGGAACGGCAGCGTGAGCAATCATCCCGTCCACAGTCGCCGCTAGCTCCTTCGGGTCCTGCGGATAAAAGGATCCGGCGACCGCCGGTTGCCTGATTTCCTCCGCGGGTGCGGCGGCCAGGGATGACAAGCCTGCCACCACCGCCAGCAGCAGAGTGAGCACGGAGATCAGCCGCATCCTCATATCGCTACTCTATCCCTTTCTCGTCACTCACGCTCCCCACACGCCCGGAATGACGTGCTGGCAATATTCGCACTTCCCCTTGCGCACATGCATCTGGGCTACAGTGAAGCCTGCGCGCTCAATGATAAGCCGATGGCACTTGGGACAGTAGGTGTTCTCGGCCGGATGCCCCGGCACGTTGCCCACGTAGACATATTGCAGGCCCTCGGCATCGGCAATAGCCTTCGCCCGCTCCAGAGTTTCCACTGGAGTTGGGGGAAGGTTCTTCAGCAGGTACAAAGGATGGAACCGCGTGAAGTGTATGGGAACCTCGGATCCCAAGTTGGAATTGATCCAGCGCGCGAGATCGCGAAATTCCTTGTCGCCGTCGTTGAGAGTCGGCACCACACGATCTCGGTCCACCGGCCCTGCTTGCGAATGGTGACCAGCGTATCCAGCACCGGCTGGAGTTCGCCGTTCACCACGTCCCGGTAATAGTTCGGCGAGAAGGATTTCAGATCCACCTTGATCGCGTCCACGTGCTGAATCAGTTTCTTCAGCGGTTCCTGCTGGATGAAGCCATTCGAGACCACCACGCTCTTGAGGCCATGGGCGCGCGCGGCGTCGGCCGTGTCGGTCACAAATTCGTTAAACACCGTGGGTTCGCTGTACGTGAACGCCACCGCGGGACACTGGTTCCGCTTGGCCGAAGCCGCCACGGTTGCGGGAGGCAGATACATGGCCGGCAGTTCTTCGGGTCGGGCCTGCGAGATCTCCCAGTTCTGGCAGAACTTGCAATTCACGTTGCAGCCCGCCGTAGCTATAGAAAAAGCCAGCACGCCGGGGTGGAAGTGAAAGAAAGGTTTTTTCTCGATCGGGTCTATGTGCGCTGCGCAGACCCGTGAATGCACGAGGGTATAGTAGGTCCCACCGCGGTTCTCCCGCACGCGGCAGTGCCCACGCTCCCGGTCGCCGACCACACATCCGCGCGGACACAGCTTGCACTGCACATTCTTGCCGGGCAGTCTTTCGTAGAACCGGGCCTCAACCCGAAAGTGGGAGTCGTCCTCGGCCACCGACGCGGCCTCAAGAGGAAGGGCGAGCCAGTTGTGGACACACGCTGCCGCGCAAGCCGCCAAACAGGGGAGTGTAACTGCCTTGAGAAACGTCCTGCGATCCGCTGGGGCCGCCGCGATTTGGGCCAACTGGGACCCGAGCCCATCTCCAGGCAAGGCGTCGATGAAACCGCAATTGCGGTCAGACGCGGACTGGAGTGAGCTCGCCTCGGTGCTGCTGGGAGCTGTCGTATACAGCATGAGCTCCGACCTCCGCGCTCACAATTCTTGTATCACTCTGCGAGGCCGGTTTCAGTGACAAGCGGCACTCGGACTCCGGTCAATGGCGGCGCTTCTCGCCTCCTTCTTGCCACTTGGCTCGACGTGGGCGCGTGAGCGATACCAGATGGGCCGTACTCCCTGCAAGAAAATACGGGCTGTGACGGGGCCGACATGCTTGAACCCTTGCACCCTGGCCGAAAGCTCGCCCGGTGTTCTCGCCTGGGCCACCAGGTTAGTCAGCGTGCCATAGCTCCCCTTTAGCTCTTTTGAAACCTCGAGGAGTTTCGTCGCGGTGGAAAAATCGTACCGTACGTAGTGCGCCTCATCGAGCAGTCGCACCAGCTTGTCCCATCCAGCACGAAGAACCGCATCCGGACTTACAAGTCTGGCACGGACGAGTTCCAGATAGGCGCGCTCGGCTATGTCACGTTGAATGGGCTTGCCGAACAGCAAGCAGACCAGGAACCACTTAAACAGCTCCTCTTCCTTTTTTGACGGCAGATCGATTCCCAGATCTTCAGCAATCGAAAATTGCTTCATCGGTAACACCGAATCTCATCTCTTCATCCCGCGCATCCAGCCTCATAACGATCAAGCTAGAG
>Ga0335070_10001401_pt1 | contig 27792 bp, 16 predicted proteins | sample Lox_Sample_13_FD_206722 | JGI IMG/M metagenome (GOLD analysis project Ga0335070, IMG submission 206722) | Soil microbial communities from Loxahatchee National Wildlife Refuge, Florida, United States - Lox_Sample_1.3 | ecosystem: Environmental > Terrestrial > Soil > Wetlands | place: USA...
GCCCATGCCCACGATCCGCTCGCCCCAACACCCAGTCTCGCGCAGCCGCCCGCCCGGGGATCTCCCGTGGCGCTGACCCGGCACCTCAAAGCCCCGCTCCGGGCCATGGGGGTGCGCCGCCCCGACCACAAGTGGCTGGTGGCCGCCTCGGTGAGCCTGGGCGCCATCATGGCCACCATCGACGTTTCGATCGTCAACGTGGCCCTGCCCCAAATCCGCGGCTCGGTCGGCGCCTCGATCGACCAGATGACCTCGCTGGCCACCTCCTTCGCCATCGCGCAGGTCATCGTCATGCCGCTCACCGCGTTCCTGGCGCGCTTCCTGGGGCAGAAGCGGGTGTACCTGTTCTGCCTGGGCCTGTTCCTGTTCGGCTCGGTGATGTGCGCCATGGCCCACACGCTGGCGCAGCTGGTGGCCGCGCGCGCGCTGCAGGGGCTGGGCGCCGGCGCGCTCCAGCCCACCCAGATGGCCATCCTGCGCCAGACCTTCCCGCCCCGTGAGCAGGGCATGGCCATGGCCGTGGTGGGCATGGCCATCATGATCGGGCCGGCGGTGGGCCCGACCCTGGGCGGGTGGATCGTGGACAACTGGTCCTGGCCGTGGATCTTCTACATCAACATCCCGGTGGGCGTGCTGGGCATCCTGATGACTTCCAACTTCGTGCACGAGCCGGAGGACATCCGCCAGGCCAACCGGGCGCAAGCCGCGCTGATGCGCAAGAGCTTCGACTGGCAGGGCATCCTGTTCCTGAGCGTCGGCCTGGCCGGGATGCAGTACGTGCTGGAGGAGGGCAACCGCAACGACTGGTTCGACTCGCGCACCATCACCGTGGCCTCCATCGTGGCGGTGGTCTCGATCATCGCCTTCGTGTTCCAGGAGCTGAGCGCGCGCGCGCCGGCAGTGAACCTGCGCCTATTCCGGGACCCGGTGTTCGCCTCGGCCACGGTGATCGGCGGGGTGATGTTCTCGAACCTGATGGCCGGGATGTTCTTCCTGCCGGTGTTCATGCAGGAGATCCTGGGCTTCACCGCGCTCAAGTCGGGGCTGGTGCTGCTGCCGCGGGCGCTGATCATGATGGTGACCACGCCCATCGTGGGGCACCTCTACAACCGCGTGCAGCCGCGGATCCTGGTGGCCCTGGGGGTGGTGTGCGTGGCCACCGGCTCGTGGGAGATGGGCCGGTTCACACTGGACACCAGCACCGCCGGGATCGTCCCCATCCTGCTGCTGCAGGGCGTGGGGTTCTCGTGCCTGTTCGTGCCCCTGGCCACGGTCGCTCTGAGCTACATCCCGCGGGTCAAGCTGGCCGACGCCACCGGGCTCAACTCGGTGGTGCGGCAGTTCGGCGGGTCCGCCGGGCTGGCCATCTACGGCACGCTGCTGACCAAGATCACCGACCGCGCGCACGCCGCCCTGGTGGTGCACGTGGACGCCAGCCGGCTCGAGGTGGCGCAGCGGATCTCGGGGATGGTCGCGGGCCTGATGAGCCGGGGGATGAACGCGGTGAGCGCACAGACCGCGGCGCTCCAGGCCCTGGAGGGCACGGTGATGCGGCAGGCCGCGGTGATGGGCTTCGAGCGGGTGTTCATCCTCACCGGCCTGGTGATGACCACGCTGCTGCCGCTGATCTTCGTGCTCCGGGACAAGGAGCACCACCAGCCGTCCGACGCGGCCGCCCGGCCGGCGGCCGCCCCGGTCGAATAGGGCCTAGGGACGCTCCGAGCGGGGCGGCACCTCCACCGGGACGCCGCCGCCCGCCATCAGCGGCCCGCGGGCCTTGGCCGGCCGGGCCGCCCGCACCCGCCTCATGAAGCCGTCCAGGTAGGTGTAGATCACCGGCGTGACGTACAAGGTCACGACCTGGGAGAAGGCCAGCCCGCCCACCACCGCCAGGCCCAGCGGCCGGCGCGACTCCGCGCCCGCGCCCAGCCCCACGGCGATCGGCAGCGTGCCCATCAGCGCCGCCATGGTGGTCATCATGATCGGCCGGAACCGGATGCTGCACGCCTCCAGGATGGCGTCGCGGGCCGACTTGCCCTCGGTGCGCTCGGCGTCCAGGGCGAAGTCGATCATCATGATGGCGTTCTTCTTGACCAGGCCGATGAGCATGATGATGCCCACGAACGAGTAGATGGTCAGCTCGGTCCGGAACAGCAGCAGCGTGAGCAGGGCGCCGAAGCCGGCGAAGGGCAGGCCCGAGAGAATGGTCAGCGGGTGGATGAAGCTCTCGTACAGGATCCCCAGCACCAGGTAGATCACCAGCACCGCCAGCACCAGCAGCGCCAGCAGCCCCTGCTGGCTGGACTGGAACACCTGGGCGGTGCCGAAGAAGTTGGTGTTGATGTTGGAGGGCAGCGTCTCGCGCGCCTCGCGCGACACCGCCGAGACCGCCTGGCCCAGCGACATCCCGGGCCGCAGGTTGAAGGAGAGCGTCACCGAGGGGATCTGGCCGGAGTGGTTGACGGTGAGCGGGCCCAGCCCCGGCGACAGCGTGGCCACCGCCCCCAGAGGCACCTGGGTGCCGTTGTCGGACTGCACGTAGAGCTGGCTCAGCGCGGTGATGTCCCGCTGGAAGCGCGGCAGCAGCTCCATGATCACCCAGTACTGGTCGTTGGGGGTGTAGATGGTGGACACCTGCCGCGACCCGTAGGCGTCGTACAGCGCCTCCTCGATCTCCTGGGCGGTCACTCCCAGGGCGGAGGCGCGATCGCGGTCGATCTGGACGCTGATCTGGGGGTTCTTGATCTGCAGGTCGCTGGTCACGTCCTGCAGCTCGGGCCGGGTCTTGAGCCGGTCCAGCAGGGCCATGGACGCCGGGTACAGCGAGGCCAGGTCGGTGCTCTGCAGGGTGAACTGGTATTGGCTCTTGGCCGACCGCCCGCCCACGCTGATGGCCGGAGGGTTCACGATATAGGTGCGCATCCCGGGGACCGTGGAGAGCTTGGCGGACAGCTCGCGGGCCACCTCGTCGGCATTCAGCCGGCGCTGGGAGCGGGGCTTCAGCCGCAGCGTGAGCCGCCCCAGGTTGCCGGTGGAGTTGGGGCCGCCGGCCCCCACCGAGGACATGAAGTCCTGGATGTTGGGGTCCTTGGCCACGATCGCGGCGAGCGCCTGCTGGTGCCGCACCATGGCCTCGAACGAGGTCCCCTCCACCGCCTCGGTGGTCCCCTGGAGCAGCCCGATGTCCTCGCTGGGAATGAACCCCTTGGGCACCACCCGGAACAGCATCACCGTGGCCACCAGGATCCCCGCGGAGAACAGCATCGAGCCGCGCCGGTGGTCCATCACCCAGGCCAGGGTGCGCTGGTAGAAGCTCAAGGAGGCGTCGAAGGCGTGCTCGGCCACCTGGTAGGCGTGCCCGTGCTGCTGCGTGTGCTCGGGCTTGAGGAAGCGGCTGCACAGCATCGGGGTGAGCGTCAGCGACACGAAGCCCGACACCAGGATGGCCGCGCTGATGGTGACCGCGAATTCGTGGAACAGGCGCCCCAGCAGCCCGCCCATGAGCAGCACCGGGATGAACACCGCGGTCAGCGAAAGGGTCATGGACAGGATGGTGAAGCCGATCTCGCGCGAGCCCTCCAGCGCCGCCTGCATCGCCGGCTTGCCCATCTCCATGTGCCGGTGGATGTTCTCCAGCATCACGATGGCGTCGTCCACGACGAACCCCACCGACAGGGTGAGGGCCATGAGCGACAGGTTGTCGATGCTGTACCCCAGCTGCTTCATCACCAGGAACGTGCCCACCAGCGAGAGCGGCAGCGCCAGGCTGGGGATGATGGTGGCCGGGACGTTCCGCAGGAACAGGAAGATCACCATCACCACCAGGCACAGCGTGAGCAGCAGGGTGAAGCGGACGTCGTTGACCGACTGCAAGATGGACAGCGACCGGTCGTACAGCGGGTGGATCTCCACCGAGGCCGGGAGCTGCGTCCCCAGGTTCCCCAACAGTTTCTTCACCGCCTGGGCCACCGCCACGGTGTTGGTTCCGGGCTGGCGCTGCACCGCCAGCACGATCGCCCGCCGGCCGCCCGACCAGCTGGCCACCTTGTTGACCTGGACGTCGTCCAGCACCTGCCCGATGTCCTTGAGCCGCACCGGCGCACCGTTGCGGAAGGCCACGATCAGGTCGCCGTACTGCCGCGCGTCGGTCAGCTGGCCGTTGGCCTGCACGGTGGTCGCCAGGTTCGGCCCCCACAGGATGCCGGTGGGCAGGTTGACGTTGGCGTTCCCGATGGCGTTGGCCACGTCGTCAATGCCGATGCCGCGGGAGGCCAGCGCCCGCGGATCGAGCTGGATGCGCACCGCGTACTTCTGGCCGCCGTACACCGACACCTGCGCCACGCCCTCGACCATCGAGATGCGCTGGGCCAGGAAGTCCTCGGCGTAGTCGTCCAGGGTCGAGAGCGGCAGGGTCTTGGAGGTCATGGACAGGAACAGGATCGGAGAATCCGCCGGGTTCACCTTCTGGTACGAGGGCGGGATGATCCCGGTGGGGAGCTGCCGCAGCGTCTTGGCGATCATGGCCTGCACGTCCTGGGCCGCCGCGTCGATGTTGCGGTCCAGCACGAACTGCATGGTGATGCTGGTGGCCCCCTGGCTGCTGGTGGAGGTCATCACGTCCAGGCCGGCGATGGTCGAGAACTGCTTCTCCAGCGGGGTGGCCACGGCCGAGGCCATGGTCTCGGGACTGGCCCCCGGCAGGCTGGCGCTGACCGAGATCACCGGGTAGTCCACGTTGGGCAGGTCGCTCACCGGCAGCAGCCGGTAGCCCACGATCCCGAAGATGAGCACGCCGGACATGACCAGCGTGGTCATGACCGGGCGGCGGATCCAGATCTCCGACAGGTTCATAGGCCGGCCTCGAGGCCCAGGCGGGAGCCGTCCTTGGGCTGCACCTTGGCGCCCGGCGAGAGGCGCAGCTGGCCGTCGGTGACCACCGTCTCGCGGCCGGTGAGGCCGCTGGTGATCACCGCCACGTTGCGCGAGGTGCGCTCCACGGTCACCGGCTGGGTGGCCACGGTGGTGTCCGGGCGGAGCACGTACACGTAGGCTCCCGAGGGCAGGGTGGTCACCGCCACCGTCGGCACCACGCACGCGCGCCGCTCGACGTACACCACCAGCCGGGTGTCCACGAACTCGCCCGGCCACAGCCGGCCGTCGGCGTTGGGGAACTCGCCCTTCATCAGGATGGTGCCGGTGGCCGGGTCCACCGCGTTGTCCACGAACACCAGCGACCCGGTGGCCAGCACCAGGTCGGAGTCGCTGGGGCACACCAGCACCTTGAGCCCGGCGGAGCGGCGCGCGAGCACTGCGGGCAGCTCCCGCTCGGGGACCGTGAAGCGCACCAGGATCGGGCGGATCTGGTTCAGCGTGACCATCGGGTTGCCGGTGTCGTTGGCCTTGATCAGGTCGCCCACGTGCACGTGCAGGTTCCCGGTGCGCCCGCCGAACGGCGCCCGGACGGTGGCGTAGCTCAGGCTCAGCGCGGCGTTCACCGCCGCCTCGGAGTCGGCGTGCACCGTGGCCAGCAGCGACTGCGCCGCGGCCCGCTTCTGCCCGGCCTCCTCGGCCGACACGTAGTTCTGCGCCACCAGCTGCTCGGAGCGCTCGGCCTGCAGCCGGGCGTCCTCGTACTGGGCCCGGTCGCGCGCCAGCATCGCGCGGGCCTGGGCCAGCGCCGCCCGCAGGGGCTTGGGGTCCACCTCGAACATCACCTGGCCCGCCCGCACCTCGTCGCCCTCGCGGAACGCGACGTTCACCAGCACGCCGCCCACCTGGGCGTTGATGCCCGCGGTCTGGCGGGCCTCCACGGTGCCGTTGGCCAGAATCTCGTACGGCATGTCCCGGACCTGCACGCGGGCCACGATGACCGGGAAGCGCTGGTCGCGCGTGCGATTCCGCCGGGCACACCCGGCGGTCCCGACGACTGCGGCCAGGACCAGGAGAGCGAGCGCGAAACCAAGAACTCTAAGCCTGCGCGGCGCGACCGGCATCGACTGCCTCCATCCACGTCAAGGAGATGAGCTGTCCCGGCTGGGGGCCTTCCCGCCGGGCATCAGCGGGCTCCAGGCTGGGTTGCGGGGCGGAGTCCAAGGGGTCTGGCGAGGCCTGCAGCCTCGGGGTCGGCTGCGACGCCTGGTCAACGCGCTCTACTGCTCAAGATGCGCCGAGTCGCGGGGGGGTTGCACGGGGCGTCCGAATCCCCGGCTGGGGCGAGCGCTCCCGGGGCGGCCGTCCCTCCCCGCACCCCACCGGCGCAGACCCGTCGCCGGCCGGTGCCGATTCTAAGCCCCGGCCGCCTGGCGTTTTGCGGCCAAACCGCGAAGAGCATACCACGTCCCGGCAGGAGCGGCCAGCGCGCCGGCCCCGTCGGTCCGGCCGGATCAAGGAGACCGCATCGTGGGCCGCGAGTCGCGGGTCTCGGCGTGCCACGCCGCCAGCAGCTCGCGCTCTCGCTCCACCCCGAGCCCGGCGCGCCGCTCCGCGTCCGCGGGCCGCGCCTGGTCCCAGCGCAGCGTATCCCGCACCGTCTCCCGCAGCGGCCGGAAGCGCAGCCCCGCCTGGAGCGCGCGCCGGCAGTCCACCGACAGGAACCCCGCCTTGGCCGGGTCGGGCGCGGTCCACAGCGGCAGCTCGATCCACGGCCTCACCCCCGCCCGCTGCAGGAAGGCGTCGGTCACCCAGGTGAGTTCCGCCCGGTCGCCGCCCGCACGCCGGCACTCCTCCAGCAGCGCCCCCAGCGTCAGCGGGTAGTCCGGGCCGGTGGCGTTGAAGGTGCCGACGCGGCCCGACTCCAGCAGGTGCAGCGTCCATTCGGCCAGGTCTCGGGCGTCCACGAACTGCACCGGGCGTTCCGGGGAGACCGGCGCCAGCACCTCGCCGCCCCGGGCCAGCCGGCGCACCCAGTAGGTGAAGCGGTCGCTGTAGTCGTGCGGACCCACGATCAGCCCGGGCCGGAGCGCCACCGTCCGGCCCGGCAGGGCCGCCTCCGCCGCCTCCTCGCAGCGGGCCTTGAGCCCGCCGTAGAGATCCCCCAGATCCGCCGCCCGCACCGGCCCCTGGCTCCGGAGCTCGCGGGCCCGCGCCAGCTGCTCCGGGGTGAGCCGTGCGACCGGCGCCGACTCGTCCAGGCCGGGCCGGGCGAGGCCGGCGTACACCGAGATGCTGGAGACGAACACGTAGCGGTCCACCGCCCCCGCCAGCAGCCCGGCCGAGGCCTCCACCCACTCCGGGAAGTAGGCGCTGGTGTCCACCGCCGCGTCCCACCGCCCGCCGCGCAGCGCCTCCAGCCCGCCCTCGCGGTCGCCGCGCAGGTGGGCCACCCCGGGGAACAGGCCGGGGCCGTGCTGGCCGCGGTGGAACAGGGTCACGCGGTGGCCGCGCGAGAGGGCCGCCTCGGCCAGGTGCCGGCCGAGGAAGATGGTCCCGCCCAGGATCAGGATGTCCATGGACTCCCCAATGTCGGGGCCGGCAGGCTCACGCCCGCCGGCCCCGCGTTCGCCTGCCGCTGGAGCCGCCTAACTGGACGGATCCGTCACGCGGCCCAGGAACAGCAGGCTCCCGGTCACGTTGTCGCGGATCAGGAACAGGAACGGGTGGTTCACCACGAAGCCCGGGGGCACGCTGGTCACGCCCACCGAGACGCCGGTGGCGGCGGCGGCCTCGGTGCCCTCCTCGTTCACCTGCACCCACGCCTTGTGCACCGCGGCGCTGATGAAGAGATCGCGCCCCCCGTCCATGAGCGAGAAATCCGCATCCCCGGGCACGAACGCCGCCTGCATCCCCAGGGCCTGCAGCATGCTCACCAGCGACACGTAGGTGGTCACGGTGAACTTGGGCAGCATCACCCGCATGCGGGTCGCGTGCAGGCCGGCGATCCATGCGTCCAGGCTGGCCGCGTCCAGCCGGTCCTCCAGGCCCGCGAGCCCGTCCAACGAGTCGGGCAACAGGATCACCATGGACAGGTCCTTGCCCCGGTAGGGCAGTTCCAGCAGCCCCACCCCGGTCCCGCGCCCCTCGGAGCAATCCAGTTCCGCGGACATGGTGGGCACGTTGCGCTCCACCCCGGGCGCCACGTGGAACGGCGCGGGCACGGTGTTGCGAGCGTCGAACTGGGTGGCCCACAGGCCCTTGAAGTAGATCGCGCTGGTCAGCACCAGCCGGGTGGCATTGGTCACTGCGTCCGGCGGCATGAGGTTCTGGATGCGGCCGTGGGTCTGGTTCTCCACCCAGGTGTTGATGGTGCTGCGCGAGCCGCCGGGATCGTGCAGGAAGTCCAGCCGCTGCAGCTCCGCCCCGTAGCTCTTCCGGGTGATGTCCAGGAACGGTTGCAGGAAGGTGAAGTCCTGCTGTCCCCAGAGGCGATTGGCCAGGCTCAGCTCGTAGCCGCCCAGGGTCGCGCCGCGGTTGAGGCTTGCCAGGACCGCTCCCCAGGCGGCGTGCAGGGTGTCCCCGAGCTGCGGGAAGTGGAACACCCGGACCATCTCGTCGCGGGTGGTGCCGGAGGCGCCCGCGCAGGTCATGGCGAAGGCGGTGGAGATGTTCTGCGGGGAGCAGAAGATGTTGCCGGGCTGCGTCCGGAGCTGCCCGTAGAAGTCCAGCGCGAACTGGTTGGCGCCCGCCACCACCTGGTTCACGGCGGGCTGGATGGACGCGTCCAGCGCGCGGGCCTTGAGGGCGTCGGGCGGATTCACCAGGGCGTCCTTGGCGCACCCGGAGGAGAACACAGCCAGCGCGGCCACCACGGCCAGCGCCGCCCCTCCCGCCCGTCCCAGGTTCAGGGTACTCATCTCGCGGCCTCCTTTTACGGCTCGCCATTACCTGGGGTCTGCCTTGAGGCTACCCCCGCGAGCAGACGGGGTCAATTCGTGGTGCAGCGAGCGGATTCGCAGTATAATGAACACCGCCGGGGCCTGGACGGGTCCCGCCCCCGGGGTGCCTCGGGGCGACGCTCCCGCCCGGGAGCAGGAGGTGCCCATGCCCAAGCGCTACCAGCGGGTTGCCCTGGTGACTCTGTGCCTGGCGGTCGCAGCGTGCGTGGCCGCGCCGGCGAGCGCGGACTTCACGGTCTTTTTCCCCTTGAGGGCGAGCATGGTCGTGCCCCCGAGCAGTTCCGGGGGCACCGGCGTCGGGCGGTTCACCTGGAATGCCGCCTTTGACTCGGTGAGCTACCACGTCGAGTACTCCGGTCTGGGAAGTCCCTGCACCAGCCTCGACCTGCACTCGGCTGCCCCGTTCAAGAGTGGCCCCGTGGTGCTGCACCTGGCGGAATCCGGGGGCACCAGCAACTCGTTCGACAACACGGTCGCCTGGCCGGCAACCCTCAAGGGCCTGCCGCACCTCGGCTGCGGCACCCAGATGTACCTCGAGCTGGACACCATCGCTTACCCTGCGGGGGAGCTACGGGGGAACGGCTTCGGCATCTGTGACCCCGTGAAGCCCGCCACCTGGGGCCAGGTGAGAAGACTGTACCGATAATCGCGTGCCACAGTCATGATGCCGGGAGGGGCCGCCGGGCCCCTCTTTTTCTGTTGCCTGGCCCCCAGCCGGGGCCGGATACTATGCCGATACTAGGCTGTTGAAATCTCGATCCCCGGGGTCTCCCCCGACGCCGGGGCCCGCAGGAAGCGCCGCCACCCCCTGCATTCCTGGGCCGCCCAGGAGGCCAAGCCGCACCCGCATTCGGGGAATCCCGCATCCAAACGCCAGCAGCACGTTCCGCGGCCGCAGGTCCCGCCCCTTCCAGGGCACGCCAAAGACATCAGCAGGAGGCACCTGTGTCGGAGTTGCAAGTCAAAGCCCCCACCCCCGGCGGCGCGCCGCTCAAGCCGGAATCCATCGAGGAACTCAGGACTTCCCTGCGAGGCCCGCTGTTCACGCCCGGGACCCCGGGCTACGACCAGGCCCGCACGGTCTGGAACGCCATGATCGACCGCCGGCCGGCGCTGATCGTCCGGTGCGCGGGCGCCGCGGACGTGGTCCGGGGGGTCCGCTTCGCCCGCGAGCACGGCCTGCTGCTGGCGGTGCGCGGCGGCGGCCACAATATCGCCGGCAACGCCGTGTGCGACGGCGGGCTGATGCTGGACCTCTCGGCCATGCGCTCGGTGCGCGTGGACCCGGCGGGCCGGACCGCCCGGGTGGAGCCCGGCGCCACCCTGGCCGACTTCGACCGCGAGGCCCAGGCCTTCGGGCTGGCCACCCCGCTGGGGATCAACTCCACCACCGGGGTGGCGGGGCTGACCCTGGGCGGGGGCTTCGGCTGGCTCAGCCGCAAGCTCGGCCTGACCATCGACAACCTGGTGTCGGCCGACGTGGTCACCGCGACCGGCGAGCTGGTCAAGGCCAGCAGCACCGAGAACCGGGACCTGTTCTGGGCCATCCGCGGGGGTGGCGGGAACTTCGGGGTGGTGACCTCGTTCGAGTTCCGGCTGCACTCGGTCGGCCCGACGGTGCTCTCCGGGCTGATCCTCCACCCGCTGGCGGCGGCCAAGGACGTGCTGCGCTTCTACCGCAGCTTCATGGCCGGGACGCCGGAGGAGTTCGTGTGCTGGTTCGTGCTGCGCAAGGCCCCGCCGCTGCCGTTCCTGGCGCCCGAGTGGCACGGCCGGGAGATCCTGGCCCTGGCGGTGTGCCACTCCGGCCGGCTGGACGAGGGCGAGCGGGTGGCCAAGCCGCTGCGCAGCTACGGCAAGCCGCTGGCCGACGTGATCGCCCCGACCCCGTTCACCGCGTGGCAGGCGATCCTCGACCCGCTGCTCGCGCCGGGCCAGAGGAACTACTGGAAGTCCAACGACTTCCGTGAGCTGAGCGACGGGCTCATCGACGTGCTGGTGGACTACGCCGGCAAGATCCCCGACCCCCAGAGCGAGATCGCGTTCGCGCAGCTGGGGGGCGCGGTGAGCCGCGTGCCGCTGGAGGCCACCGCCTACACCCACCGGGACGCCCAGTTCGTGCTCAACGTCCACGGCCGGTGGGAGGACCCCGCCAAGGACGCCCAGTGCATCGGGTGGGCGCAGGCCCTGTGCGCGGCCACCGCGCCGTTCGCGACCGGGGGCGTGTACGTGAACTTCCTGACCCAGGAGGAGCAGGACCGGGTCCGGGCGGCCTACGGCGGCAACTACGGCCGGCTGGTGGAGATCAAGAACAAGTTCGACCCCACCAACCTGTTCCGGCTGAACCAGAACATCAAGCCCACCGCCTAGCGGCGGGCCGGAGGAAGCGGCACGGCACGCCGGGGATATCCCGGCGTGCCGTTCTCGCTGGCCCTCCTTGCGGGCCGGCCCGGCGCCCCGCGCCGGCCGGCCCGCCGCCTAGGCCGCCGCGTCCCGCCGGCCCTCGGAGGCCGCGCCACCGGGCTCCTCCGCGCCGGTCTGCAGCTCCTCCAGCCGGTTGCGCCGGCGGTAGGAATCGTTGAGGAAGAAGCACAGCACCCCCAGCCCCGCCAAACCCAGCGGGCCCATGCGCGGCCACAGCGCCACGAGCGCCCAGGCGAGCACCACCTTCACGCCGCTCACCAGGACCTCGTAGCCGAACAGGAAGTTCTCCTGCCACGCGCGGGTCCACGGAATTCCCTCGGCCAGCGCCACGATCGCCACCACGCCGGCGCGGTTGACCACCCAGTACACCACTCCGGCCAGGGCCAGCCACGCCCCGGCCAGCGCCGGCGACGGACCCGGGGTCAGGGCCTCCCCCGCGTGGAAGGCTGCCCCCGCGGCCCACAGCGTCACCGCCAGGAGCGCGGCGTTGTAGGCCGCCTTCACCCATGGCTTGCGCTGCACGCGCAGGTCCGCCCACAGCGCCACCGCCGCCGCGGGAGCCACCGCCTGGCCCGCGGGCAGGAGCGCCACCGCCGCCAGGTGCACCAGCATGGAGGTGCTGATGGTGCCCCGCCGCCCGGCGGTGCGCACCCAGAACAGCTCCCCCACCACGAAGGCCGGCAGCCACACCAGCAACGCCACCCCGCCCGGCCACCCCGAGGCGGCCACCGCCAGGGCTCCCGCCCCCAGCGTGGCCAGCCACAGGGTCCGTGCGCCGCGCGGCAGATGCAGTGGGTTCACCGGTCTCGCCTCCGCCGGCTACCAGCCGGACCGATACTCCGAGAAGTGCTGGAGCGGGGCACTCACCGTCAGGGTCATCGGATCGTCGTCGTGCCCGACCTCGACCCACTGGCCGTTGGTGGACTTCCAGTAGATGCCCAGGCCGGAGATGTTGTCCGCGGTCACGTTGGTGCCGTGACAGTCGATGGTCAGGACCACCGGCTTGTAGAAGTGGTTCAGGTAGGCCGGGGTGATGCTCAGGTCACAGTCCACCAGGGCCGAGGCCGGCACGTGGATGGTCACCTGGGCCCAGCCGTACACGGCGCCGGCCGGGAAGGTCAGCGTGAACCGGCCGTAGCTGAGCGTGCCGCCCAGGTAGCCATTGAGCCAGAAGGTGCGGTCGCCGGTGTCCTGGAGGCTCAGCGGGGCGGCCGTGCCCCGATGCGACGCCACGACCCACTGGATGCCTCCGGCCCCCAGCGCCTGGGAGGGGTCGGGCACCTCCGCCAGCGGGACGGTCGGGGTGTTCTGGCAGCCGGCCAACGCGGCACAGGCCAGGAGCACCACCAGCGCGGGCCAGCGGGCGATCGGTTTCTCGGACCTGGTGAACATCTCGGACCTCCGATTCGTGGTGCGGCGGCCGGCGGGGACGGCTCACCGCGGCGTGAATTCCCCTGCCTGCTGGAACGCATCCGCCGTGCCGGGAAGCGCTTCCGGAGCGGCGCGAATCGCGAATCTCTTCGGCCGCTAACCCCAACGGGGACGGGAACGTGGGGGCCAGGGCGGCAGAGTGCAAGCCCGCCCGCGCAGCTGGCAACGCGACGCCGGACCCGCCGGCGGCCGGGACCGGGAGCGGTGGGGAATTTCCCATCGCGCGGTGGGGATTCCCCCGCAGTCGAAGTTGCGCCCGGCCCGGACCCGTGCTACGGATTCGCGGTCAGTCGCCCGCGCGGCGGCCTGTCCGCCGCGCTCGATTCCCCCGCCACCGGAGCCACTCGGAGCCCCCATGAGCCGCCGCCCGCGTCCATCCCCGCAGCCGGCCCCCGTCCGGGTCGAAGCGCGCCCCGCGCGGGTGCTGCCGGCGTGGAGCTTCCCCGCGCTGGCCGCGGCCGCGGTGGTCTACGGCATCTGGGCCGCACTGCACCGGGCGTGGGTGTGTGACGACGCGTTCATCTCTTTCCGCTACGCCGAGAACCTGGTGCGCGGGCTGGGCCTGGTGTTCAACCCCGGCGAGCGGGTGGAGGGCTACAGCAACTTCCTGTGGACGGTGTGGACCGCGCTGGGGATGCGGCTGGGGGCCGACCCGGAGGTCTGGGCCACCGGCTGGGCCACGGCGTGCTACGCGGCCACCCTGGCGCTGCTGGGGTGGAACGCCTGGCGGATGCGCCGCGACACCCCCGGGCTGGCGCCGTGGCTGCCTCTGGCGGCGCTGGGCGCGGCGGTGCACCTGGACTGGAACAACTTCGCCACCGGCGGCCTCGAGACCTCGCTGTACACGCTGCTGGCGGTGCTGGCCTACGTGCTGCTGGCGTCGGGGGAAGGCGGGCGGTGGCGCCTCGGCGGCGCCGGGGTGGTCCTGGGCGTGGCGTCCATGACCCGGCCCGACGGACCCCTGCTGGCCGTCCTGGCGGGCCTCTTCGTCCTGGTGGCCGGGGCGCTGCGCCGCGGGCGCCGCGGGGCGCCCGCCCCGGTCGAGGGCGAAAGTCCCGGCCCGGAGGCGCCGCCCCGGGCCGGCACGGGGCAAGGGATCCTCGACGCGCTGGCCCTGGGGGCCGGCTTCCTGGCGCTGTGGCTCCCGTTCACCGCCTGGCGGGTGAGCTACTACGGCGACTTCTTCCCCAACCCCTACTACGCCAAGTCCGCCTCGATCGCCTGGTTCTCGCAGGGCGCGCTCTACGTGCTGATCTACTTCCAGAAGTACTGGGTCCTGGCCCTGGGCTCGGTGCTGGCCGGGCTGGCCGCGGCGCTGGGTTGGGGCGGGGCGCGCCGGCGAGCCGGGCCCGGGCGGCGCGCCGGACGGCCGGGGGGGCCGGAGCGCCTCGCCCCCGGCGCCTGGGGCCGGCGCGCGGCGCTGGCGGCCCTCCTCGCGCTGGGCTACACCGCTTTCGTGATGCGGGTGGGGGGCGACTTCATGTTCGCGCGGTTGCTCATCCCGGTCACCCCGTTCTACCTGATCCTGACGGAGCTGGCGCTGGCGCGGCTGCTGCGGGGGTCCGCGGGGCTGCAGCTGACGGCGGGGGGGGTGGCGGTCCTGGCGGTGGCCGCGACCCCCTACCCGTTCACCGGCGAGGGCTGGGTCCACGGCATCATCAACGAGTGGCTCTTCTACCGGCAGCCCGAGGCCTCCGACGTCATCCGCCGGGATGGGCTCGCCCTGCGGCCCTTCTTCCGGGGGCTGCCGGTGCGGGTGGCGTTCCTGGGGGGCGAGGCCCGCCTGATGTACTACGCGCGCCCGGCGGTAGCCATCGAGAGCCAGACCGGCCTCACCGACCGGTACATCGCGCACCTGCCGTTGGGGAGGGTGCGCGGGCGAGTCGGCCACGAGAAGGTGGCCCCGCTGAGCTACCTGATCGAGGGGCGGCGCGTCCACTTCGCGTTCCACCCCGAGGCCGACCGGGAGCTCGGGCTGAGCCAGGCGATCCCCACGATGAAGATCTACCTGGGCCGCTTGGCCGGGCGCATCCTGACCTGGGACCCGGCGCTGATGGACTCCCTGCGCCGGCGCGGGGCGGTCTTCGACGACTTCCCGACCCAGCTGGACACGGTCATCGTCCGGCTGCCGCGGTTCGCGGACTCGGACGTCCGGCTGCTCTACGGCGGGCTGCGGCGGTTCTACTTCGAGCACGTCCCCGACCCGGCCCACGAGCGGCCGTTCCTGGAGCGGCTGGGCCGTGCCGCCGCGGAGCCGTCCCCGGCGCAGCCTCCGGCGCCCTAGCCGCCGCGCGCCCCCACGCTACTCGGAGACCTGGAACAGCTCGCGCGCGAGCGAATCGGCCAGCGTCGCCTCCGAGGTCAGCACCGCCGCCGCCCGCCCGATCTCCGTCTGCGCCTCCCCCCAGCGCTGCTGCTCGATGGCCTCGCGCGCCCCAGGCAGGGTCTTCACCCCGTAGCCGGTGTACACCCCCGGCGCGTACACCAGGTGCCGGAACCACGGCCGCCCCGGCAGCCCCGCGGCCGCAGTGAGGCGCCGCTCGCTGTCCATGAGGGCGCGGTTGAACGCCCCCAGGCTCACCTTCCCGAGCGCCGCGGCCGAGCCCCGGCAGGCCTCGGCGCGGGCGCTGTCGTAGCGCGCGGCGCACCCGCGGAGGGAGTCCGCCGCGGCCCGCAGCGGCGCGAAGTCCAGTTCCGGGGGCTCCGGCTTGGCCGCCGGCAGCGGCACCGGCCGGGTGGGGTCGGTGGTGGCCTCGAAGTACCCCTCGGCCACCTCCCGGTTGTGCTCGCGGGCGTCGTCGCGCTCCTTCTGGAGCAGCTTCTCCAGCTCGTCCACGTAGCGCCGCACCGAGCCGGCCAGGCCCCGGAAGTCCAGCGGCAGCAGCTCGGCGTCCGCCGCGCGCAGCACCACGCTGCCGGCGGTCTGCGCGAGCGTCCGCCCGTAGCGGAAGCCGGGGTCCCCGAAGCGGGCGTACCAGGACGGATCGTCGTAGATGGAGTGGTACACGCCCCCGCCGCTCTCGCCGCCGAAGCCCAGGTTGAGGCTGGCCACCCCCGCGTGGTCCAGGAAGGCGGTGTAGTCGGAGCCCGAGCCCAGCGCCCCGATGAGCCAACCCGGTCGCCGGCGCGCCTCCTGGCGCTCCTCGGGGCTGTGGGCCTGCCCGATGGCCCGCAGGCGCGCCCGGGCCCCCACGCTCAGCCGCGGGGACGGCAGGCCCAGGCCGCGGGCCGCGTCCGGCGTCAGCTGGATCTCGGGATCCTCCACCTCGCGCGCCACCTCGTTCACCAGCCGCTCCAGGGTGTGGGAGCCGCCGGCCTCCAGGTAGCCGCGGCCGTTGCTGTCGGAGTTGACGTACAGCGCCGCGTGCTCGCCCAGCTCGTCGGCGTGGGCCTCGACCCACTCGGTGGAGCCCAGGAGCCCCGGTTCCTCCCCGTCCCACCAGCACAGCAGGATGGTCCGCCGCGGCCGCCAGCCCTGCCGCAGCAGCTCCGCCAGGCCCCGCGCCTCCTCCAGCAGCGCCGACGCCCCGGAGACCGGGTCCTCCGTGCCGTTCACCCAGGCGTCGTAGTGGTTGCCGCGGATCACCCACTCGTCCTCGGCCGCCCCGCCCGGGATCCGCGCCACCACGTCGCGGATCGGCTTGAGGTCCCAGTTGAAGGCCGCCTTGAGGTGCACCCTCGCCGGCCCCGGGCCCACGTGGTAGGTGATCGGCAGCGCGCCGCGCCACGCCTCGGGCGCCACCGGCCCGCGCAGCTCCGCCAGCAGCGGCTGCGCGTCCCCCCACGAGAGCGGCAGCACCGGGACCTTGGTCAGGGTGCGGGCCTCCGCCAGCGGCAGCCGGCGGGCGTTGTACGCGGCCGCCACGCCCGGGGTGAGCGGGTCGCCCGGCTGCACCGACATGTCCTGCACGCTGCCGCGCTGCACCCCGTCCGCCGGGCGGTACGCGCCCGCCGGGTAGGGATCCCCGGCGAAGAAGCCGTCTTCGCGGGGGTCGGAGTAGATGAGGCAGCCCACCGCGCCGTGCTCGGCCGCCAGCTTGGGCTTCACCCCGCGCCACCCGCCGCCGTAGCGCGCGATCACGATGGCGCCCCGGACCGAGATCCCCAGCCGGTCCAGCTGCTCGTAGTCGTCAGGCACGCCGTAGTTCACGTACACCAGCGGCGCGGTGACGTCGCCGTCGATGGAGTAGGCGTTGTAGGTGGGCAGCTGCTCCTGCTGCTGGCGGGAGGTGGAGTCGCCCGGCACCGGCGGCTCCTGCAGGCGACAGGTGAAGGCGCGGGGCTCCACCAGCTCCACGGCGCGCTCCCGCGGCGTGGGAAACAGCACGTAGAACTCCTCCAGCCGGGCGTCCAGGCCCCAGGCCCGCAGGCGGGCCGCCACCCACTCGGCGTTGTCCCGGTCGGCGTCCGAGCCCACCGCGTGCGGCCGCGCCGACAGGCGGCGGGCGTACTCCTGCACGCTGTCGGCGCTGGGCAGGGCGCGGAAGCGCTGCTCCCAGTCGCGCTGCGCGCGCCAGGCGGCGGTGGAGTAGCCGAGGGGCGCGCCCGGCTCGCCGGCGGCCCCCGGCGCCTCGGTCAGGTCGGCGGCCGGGGCGCCGGCGGGGGCCGCCCGGAGCACGCCCGTCGGCAGGGGGCTCAGGATCAACGGAAGCAGCAGCGGGAGAGCCAGCACAACGGGCCGCATCGGGGTCCCTCCTTCCAGCCGGCGGTTCCGGGCGCGCGGGGGCGGCGCGCGGGGTCGGATCGCGCCAACCGTGGCTCATGCGCGCGGGGGCGTCAAGGCAGCGGCGCCCGGCCGGGGCCGGGGCGGGGCGGGCGGCGCCGCCGGCGGAGGCCGGGTTCCTGTGGCGCGCCGCGCCGCACCTCGGCTACCCTGGTCGCCGTGCCGACCGCCGAGACCCCCGCGCCCCGCGCGCCCGCCGCCGTCTCCGCCCTCCGCCCGCGCCTGGCCCTGGCGCTGGCGCTCCTGGCCGGGGCCGCGCTGTACGCCCCGAACCTCCGCGCCCAGCTCCTGGCGGACGACTACGCGTTTCTCTCCGGGGCGCTGTCCACCCCGCTGCTGCGCTGGCTGGGCACCACCGCGGGGGTGTCCTACTACCGGCCGCTCTCGCGGCAGCTCTACGTGGAGCTGATGAGCCGGGCCTTCGGGACCCATCCCCTGCCCTACCACGTGGTCAACCTGGCGCTGCTGCTGCTGGCCGCCTGGCTGCTGGCGCGCATCGCCGGCCGGCTGGCGGCGCCTGCGGCGGGGGTGGTGGCGGCCGGGGCGTTCCTGGCCCAGCACGGCGCCAGCGTGCTCACCGGCTGGGCCGCGTGCGCCCAGGACCTGTTCGCGCTCACCTTCACCGCGGCCTCGGTGCTGCTGCAGCTGTCGGGGCGCCGCCGGTGGGCGGCCGCTGCCACCGCCGCGGGGCTCCTGAGCAAGGAGACCGCCGCGGCGGCGCCGTTCCTGGCGCTGCTGGTGGAGTGGCGGCGGCCGGGTGGCAGCCTGGGGCGCGCGGCGCGCGCGGCGGCCCCGCACTTCGCGGTGCTGGCCGCCTGGGCCGTGGCCTACGGCGCGTGGTTCCGGCACTTCCCCGGCGCTCCGCCGGTGGGGGTGCTGGACCTCCGGCTGGATCCCGGCTCGGTCCCCGGCCTCGTGCAGCGCGCAGCACTGTCCCTGGTGAACCTGGACCAGGGGCTGGGTTGGCCGCGCGCGGCGGTGGACCTCGCCCGCGCGGCGGCCGCGCCCGTGCTGGGGGCGGCCGGAGTGGCGCTGGCCACCTGGGGCGTGGCCCGCCGGCGCGCGCCCGCGGAACGCGCCGCCGGGCGCGCCGGCGGCGAGGGCCGGGCCCGGCGGGAAGCCCGGGGCCGCGGCGGGCGCGGCGACGGGGCCGCTGCCGCGCCGGCCGCGCGGCAGCGGCGGAACTCCGGCCCGGGCCCGCTGGTCTGGCTGGGGCTGGGCTGGATGCTGCTGGGGATCCTGCCGGTGCTGCTGGTGGGCCACCGCTGGAGCGCCTATCTCACGGTGATGATGGGGGCGGGCTTCGCGCTGCTGGCCGCGGCGGGGCTGTCCCGCTGGCCGCGCGGGGCCGCAGCGGCGGTCGGCGTGCTGCTGCTGCTGGGCCCGGCCGCCGACGCCGTGAGCGGCGGGCCCTTCGAGACCCGCTCCCCGTCGGTGTGGACCCTGGCGCGGGTGCGCCGGCTGAGCAGTTTCGTCGCGGGGCTGCGCCGCACCCTGCAGCAAAGCTGCCCGCAGCTGCCGCCGGGCAGCGCGGTGCTGCTGTCGCGGGTGCCCAATATCAGCATGGTGGCGGTGCACGGCAGCGACGCGCTGCGGGCCTGGTATGCCGACACCACGCTCACCTTCGGGTCCATCGAGGCGGTGCGCATCAACACCTTCCGCGGCCACCTGGTGGTGCTGGAGTGCGACCCCAGCGTGGAGCCCAACCGCTGGTACGTGGAGAGCCCGGGCTTCGTGCGGCTCCGGGTGGACATCCAGAAGGCGGTGGACGAGGCCCGCTGGACCGACGCGCGGGACATGCTGGAACGGGCGCGCCGCGCTCCGGAGTGGAAGCGCCTCAGCGACACCTGGCGCGGCGGGGCGCTGCTCACGCTCGGGCAGGTGTACCAGCGCCTGAACCAGCCGGCCCTGGCCGAGCCGGTGTACCGCCAGGCCACCCGTGAGGCACCCCGGCTGGGCCAGGCGCACTACGGCCTGGGGGCGGTCCTGGCGCTGCGCGGGGCGTACCGCGAGGCCGAACCGGAGCTGGCCGAGGCAGTGCGCCGCATGCCCGACGACGCGCTGTCCCAGTTCACCTATGGGGCGCTGCTGGCGCAGAACGGGCGCGACCTGGGCGAGGCCGCCGCCCACGTGCGGCGCGCGCTGGAGCTGGGGCTGGAGGAGCCCGCGCTCAGCTCGGCGCGCCGGCTGCTGGCGCAGATCGAGGCCCGGCTGCAGCCGCCGAAGCCGTAGCGCCGGATACAGCCGGGGCCGGGCGCGCTCTCCGGCGCGCCCGGCCCCTCGCGTCAACGCCCGCTGCGCCCTACGGCCCGGGCTTCAGGAACAGGCTGTCCGGCAGCGCCGGGTTGAGCCGCACCTGGGTCGCCGTCGAGCTGCGGAACTCCTTCCCATCCTGCAGGACCTTCGATGCGTACGGGTACTTCAGTGCGTCCACCGCCCGCCAGTCCGAGTAGATGACGGTCTGCTTCACCGGCCCCTGCGGCCCGGTGGAGGGGTACTCCATCCCCGCGAGCATCCCGTCGGGCCCGAAGTACACCAGGCAGTCCTTGACCAGCTCGCTCTTGAGCAGCGCCACGTCGCACGCCTGGCCGCCGAGGGTCTGCTTGTCGGGCAAAGCCTGCAGCTGCACCTGGTCCGGATGGCCGAACAGCCGGAACATGGAGTGCTCGAACTCCTTCTTGAGTTCGGCCACGGCGTTGGGCTGGTCCTGCACGCCCTGCGGGGCCTTCACCCAGCCGCCCTTGGGGCTGACCCCCGAGCGAATCTCGCCCATCGGGGTCTTCATCACCACCGCCTGCCGGTCCGGCAGCGCCATCGAGATCGAGCCGGTGAGCGGGATGCTCTGCCCCTGCATGGTGATGGTCATCTGCTGGTCCGCGCTCCAGGACTTCACCGCCGCCCACGCGGCGGGTCCGCCGGCCAGGTCCGCGGCCTTCTTCAGCAGCGCCTGCCCGCGGGCCAGGGCCTCCGCGGAGGCCTCCCCCACCTTGAGCTGGGAGGGCCGCGGCGGGATCGAGATGTCCATCCGCTCCACCGGCTGGCCCAGCGAGGTCAGCGGCCGGTCGAAGTCCTTCTCCCGCCCCACGATGACGGTGATGAGGTTGTCCGGGTGGATGTGCCGCTTGGCGGCCGCCAGCATCGAGGCCGCGGTGACGTTCTGCAGGCCCTGCTGGTACTTCTGCAGGAAGTCCTGCGGGTAGCCCACCAGCTCGTAGTAGGCGGCCCGGAACATCACCGCGGACGGCTCCGAGAAGTTGAACACGAAGGAGTTGAGCGAGGTCTCCCGGGCGATCTGGGCCTCCTCGTCGGTCACCGGCTCGCGGGTCACCTTCTCCACCTCGGCCCGCACCAGGTCGGCCGACACCATGATCGAGTCGTTGCGGGTGAGGGCCAGGGCCGCGAACACCCCGGGGCGCGCGAAGCCCGCGCCGGAGCGGGCTCCGGCCGCGTAGGCCAGCCCCCGCTGGGTGCGGATCACGTTGGTCAGGCGCGACTGGAAGCCGCCGCCCAGCGCGTTCTCCAGCACGTCCATGTCCGGGTAGTCGGGATCGCTGGCCAGGAAGCCGAGGTGGGTCATCACCACGCCCGACTGGGTCACGTCGTCCTTGGGCGCGAACACCACGTGCTTCGGCCCCAGCGCCGGCATGGGCGGCATGGCCGGCGGGGTGAGCCCGCTCTTGGCCCACGGGCCGAGCTTCTCGGCCAGCAGCTTCTTCATCTCGGCGGTCTTGAAGTCCCCGTAGATCGCCAGGATCATCCGCTCCGGCTCGAAGCACAGCCGCTGGAACTGCAGGCAGTCGTCGCGGGTGATGGCGTCCACGGTGGCGTACTCGGGCTCCCGGGTGTACGGGCTGTCCTTCCCGAACACCGCCTGGGCCGAGGCGCGAAACAGCACCGAGAACATCTCGTCGTTGCGCCCGGCGATGCTGCGGTAGAGCGCCGTGCGCTGCAGCTCCATCTTGTCCTCGGGGAACGCCGGCGCGCGCAGGATCTCGGCCAGCAGCCCGACCACCTCGGCGGTGTTCTCCGGCAGGCACCAGAAGGTGCCGGAGGCGTTGTCCGTCCCCACCGTGGTGCCGATCCGGGCGCCGATGGCGCCCAGCCGGTCGTCCAGCCAGTCCCCGGGGTGCGCCACGGTGCCGCCGCGGCGCATCACCGCGCCCACCATGTTGCCCAGGCCGGCCTTGGCCGCCGGGGCCCAGGTGTCGCTGGCGTTGAAGTAGGCGATGCCGGTCACCCGCGGCAGGTCGTGGTTCTCGAGCAGGTACACCACGGCCCCGTTGGGCATCACGTAGCGTTCGGGCTGCACCTTCGGAATCGCGTGCAGCGGCGGGATGGCCAGGGTGCGCGGGTCCGCCGCTCCCGCGGCGGCCCCCGCGGTCAGTGCGGCCGCCGCGAGCAGCGCGGCCAGCGCCAGCGAGGCCTTCAGGATGCGCTTGTTCATCACTTCTGCCCCCCGCCCGCAGCCGCCGGGGTCTTCGGGTGCACGATGAGGCCCACGGTGCGGTTGCTCCGGATCAAGGTCCGCTTCATCGCAGCGAGCAGGTCGTCCACCGTGACGGACTGCACCCGCTCCGCCTGCCGGAAGAACTCATGCCAGTCGCCGTACATGGTCTGGGCCTGGGCCAGCTCCTCGGCCAGCTGCTCGCGCGACTCCGAGGTGCCGATCATGTCGGCGCGGGTGCGCACCTTGTAGCCGTCCAGCTCGTCCTGGGTGAAGGGCTTCTTGGTCTGGATCTCGTCCAGGGCGTCATACACCGCCTGCTCCACCGCCGCCGGGTCCTGCTCGGCCGCGGGCACCACCAGCAGGCCGAACAGGTTGGGGTACTTCTCCCCCGGGAAGCCGGTGAACGCCTGCACCTGCACCGCGATCTTCTTCTCCTTGACCAGCAGCTTGTTGAGCCGCGAGTAGCTGCCGCTCGCCAGCAGGCTGGAGAGCGCCTCGTAGGCGGTGTAGCTCGGGTCGGTCACCGCCGGCATGTGCCAGCCGATCATGATCAAGGGCTGCGCCGGATCCTCCAGGATCACCCGGCGCTCCGCCTTCTGCTCCGGCTCCACGATGTCGAGCGGCGGCGGCAGCGGCGCGTCGGACACCTGCTCCAGGTATTGCTGCGCGAGGTGCTGCACCTCGTCGGCCGTCACGTCCCCCACGATCGCGCAGGTCATGTCCTTGGCCACGTAGTACTTCCTGTAGAAGGCCTCGGCGTCGGTGCGGCCGAAGGTCTTCAGGTCGGAGGGGTGGCCGATGCCGCCCGAGCCGTACGGGTGGGCCATGAACGCGGCGTGGATGAACTCGTCGAACAGCCGCCCGATGGGCGAGGACTCGACGCGCATCCGCCGCTCCTCGTACACCACCTCGCGCTCCTTGTAGAACTCCCGGAACACCGGGTGCGCCAGGCGGTCGCCCTCGAGCATCGCCCACAGCTCCAGCCGGTTGGAGGGCAGGCTGTAGTGGTACGCGGTCACGTCGTCGGCGGTGTAGGCGTTCAGGCCCTGCACCCCGTTGCGCTCCAGGATCTTGGAGTATTCGTTGGACACCACGTACTTCCGCGAGGCCTCCTGGGCGTCCTTCCAGGCCTTCTCGAGGGCCGCCAAGCGGGTGCTGTCCGCGTGCATGCCCTTGCGCCGCTCGGTGAGGTAGTCGTTCCAGGCCTGCTCCTCGGCGTCCAGCAGCGGCTTCTCCTTGGCGTAGTCCGAGGTGCCCACGGTGGGCGTGCCCTTGAAGGCCATGTGCTCCATCATGTGCGCGACGCCGATGGCCCCGAGCTGCTCCTGGGCCGAGCCGGCGTTGACCATGGTGAAGAAGCTGAAGATGGGCGCGTCGTGGCGCTCCACCACGACGAACTTCATGCCGTTGGGCAGGGTGAAGTCCTTGACCTGCTTTTCCAGCGCCTCGAGCCCGGTGTGGACCGGAGCCTTCGCGACGGCCGACGCTGGGGCCGCCATGCCGGCGTGCGCGTTGAGGGCTCCGGCGAGCAGCAACGCCGCGGCCCCCCCCAGCCATCCGCGCATCCCGCGCAGTCCGGGCGGTTGGACCCTCTTGGGCATGTGTCCTCCGTGGTAAGGTGAGTGGAAGGTGACGGAAAGCGCCGCCGGAGTATTGCACAGCCCCGAGGGCGGGGCAAATCGGGCCCCCACGGCCGGCGGATTCGGAGCCTGCGGCGCGCCGCAGGGCCCCCGGGAGGCGCGCCGCAGGGCGGGCCTCCCCGGCCCCGGGCGGCTGTGGTAGCCTCGTACCGGAGAAGTACTTAGGCCATCCCCACGGACCCGCACAAGGAGCGCTCGATGCACCATCTCGCGACCCTGGTGACCCCCCTCGCGCTGGCCGCCGCGCTGTGCGCGGCCCACCCGGCCGCGGCCAAGCCGGCCGCCCCTCCCCCCGTCCCGGCTACCCCCAAGCGTCCGGTGGTGGACGAGTACCAAGGAGTGAAGGTCACCGACGATTACCGGTGGCTCGAGAACTTCTCCGACCCCCAGGTGCGGGCCTGGAGCGACGCGCAGAACCGGCGCGCCCGGGCGGTGCTGGACGCGCTGCCCGGGGCGCGGGCCATCCGCGCCCGCCTGGCGGAGCTGGACCACTCCACCTCGGCCGACTACGGCGAGCTGGTGTGGCGCGGGGGGCGGCTGTTCGCGCTCAAGTCGCAGCCGCCCCGGCAGCAGCCCTTCCTGGTGACGCTGCCCTCGGCCGACCAGCCCGCCGCGGAGCGCACGGTGCTGGACCCGAACCGGTTGAACCCCAAGGGCACCACCGCCATCGACTGGTTCGTGCCCTCCCTGGACGGCCGGCGGGTGGCGGTCTCGCTGTCCGAGGGCGGCAGCGAGAACGGCACGGTCCACGTGTACGACGTGGACGGCGGGCGGGAGCTGGGCGACTCGCTGCCGCACGTGAACGGCGGCACCGCCGGCGGGAGCCTGTGCTGGAACCGGGACGGCACCGGCTTCTGGTACACGCGCTATCCGCGCCCCGGCGAGCGGCCGGCGGCCGACCTGGACTTCTACCAGCAGGTGTACTTCCACCGCCTGGGCGCGCCGATGGATCAGGACAGCTACGCCATCGGCCGGGACTTCCCGCGCATCGCCGAAGTGGCGCTGCAGGTCTCGGACGACGGCCAGCGGGTGCTGGCGTCGGTGGAGAACGGCGACGGCGGCGAGTACGCCCACTTCCTGCTGGGCCCGGAGGGCCGCTGGACCCGGATCGCCCGCTTCGAGGACCGCGTCACCCAGGCCCGCTTCGGCCCGGACGGCGCGCTGTACCTGCTGAGCCTCGCGGGGGCGCCGCGCGGCCGGCTGCTGCGCCTGGCCCCGCAGGCCGACTCGCTGGCCGCGGCCCAGGTGGTGGTGCCCGAGGGCGAGGCCGTCCTCTCCGAGTTCCTGCCGACGGCCACCCGGCTGTACGTGGCCGGGGTGGTGGGCGGCCCGTCGGAACTCGAGGTGTACGACCTGGCCGGGACGCGGCTCTCGAGCGTGCCGGTGCAGCCGATCTCCGCGGTGGACGGGCTCACCCGGCTGGAGGGCGACGAGATCCTGTACCGGAGCGCCTCCTACCTGGACCCGCCCGCGTGGTACCGGTGCTCCCCGGCCGCGCCGCGGCCGGTGCGGACGGCGCTGTTCCGCACCTCGCCGGCGGACTTCCGGGACACCGAGGTGGTGCGGGAGGAGGCGGTCTCGAAGGACGGCACGAAGGTGCCCATGTACATCCTGCGCCGCAAGGGCACCCCGCTCAACCACCGCAACCCCACCCTGCTGTACGGCTACGGCGGCTACAGCCTCGACGAGACCCCGCGCTTCAGCCCGCTGCTGCGGGCGTGGATCGAGCAGGGCGGCGTGTACGCCCGGGCGGTGCTGCGGGGCGGGGGCGAGTACGGCGAAGATTGGCACCGGGCCGGCAACCTGACCCACAAGCAGAACGTGTTCGACGACTTCGCCGCGTGCGCCCGGCGCCTGGTGGCGGCCGGCTACACCCGCCCGGAGCGCCTGGCGGTGGAGGGCGGCAGCAACGGCGGGCTGCTGATGGGAGCCCTGCTCACGCAGCACCCGGAGCTGGTGCATGCAGTGGTGAGCCACGTGGGCATCTACGACATGCTGCGGGTGGAGGGGCAGCCCAACGGGGCGTTCAACGTCACCGAGTACGGCTCGGTGCGTGACCCCGAGCAGTTCAAGGCCCTGTACGCCTACTCGCCCTACCACCACGTGGTGGACGGCCGGCGCTACCCGGCCACGCTGTTCCTCACCGGCCAGAACGACCCGCGGGTGGATCCCTCCCACTCCCGCAAGATGACCGCCCGGCTGCAGGCCGCCTCGCCCGCCACCACCGTGCTGCTGCGCACCAGCTCCAGCTCCGGGCACGGAATCGGCAGCTCGCGCGCCGAGCGCCTGGCGCAGCAGGCGGACGTGGACGCGTTCCTGCTCCACGAGCTGGGGATGAAGTACCAGCCGGTGGCGCCGCGGCAGCTCCGGCGGGAGCCGCCCGGGAAGTAGGAGCCGCACCGAGGAGGTGCCCGTCATGCCGGCCCTGGCACCGGAGACCCCCGCCCGCTACTGGCACACGCTCGACGACGGGCGCGTGCAGTGCGACCTGTGCCCCCGCCACTGCCGGCTGCGCGACGGCCAGCGCGGGTTCTGCTTCGTCCGGCGGCGCGAGGGGGCCGGGCTGCTGGCGCCTTACGCGCGGTGCAGCGGGCTGTGCGCGGACCCGGTGGAGAAGAAGCCGCTGTACCACTTCCTGCCCGGCTCCGCGGTGCTCTCCTTCGGCACGCTGGGGTGCAACCTGGCGTGCCGCTGCTGCCAGAACTGGCACCTGAGCCGCTCCCGGGACGCGCAGCGGTCGCTGGAGGCGGCGGCGCCCGACGCCGTGGTCCGGGCGGCGCTGGCGGCCGGCTGCGCCGGGGTGGCCTTCACCTACAACGACCCGGTGGTGTTCCACGAGTACGCGGTGGACACCGCGCGCGCCTGCCGCCGGGCGGGGCTCCGCACCGTGGCGGTCACCGCCGGCTACGTGTGCCCCGAGCCGCGGGCCGAGTTCTACCGCGAGATGGACGCCGCCAACGTGGACCTCAAGGCCTTCACCGAGCGCCACTACCGCGAGATGTCGGGGGTCAGCCTGGAGCCGGTGCTGGACACTCTGCGTTACATTCGCCGCGAGACCCGCACCTGGCTGGAGCTGACCACGCTGCTCATCCCCGGCGAGAACGATACCGACGCGGAGCTGGAGGAGCTCACCCGCTGGGTGGTGGAGGAGCTGGGCCCCGACGTGCCGATGCACTTCACCGCGTTCCACCCCGCCTGGCGGATGGCCGACCACCCCCCCACCCCGCGGGCCACGCTCACCCGGGCCCGCCGCGTCGCGATGCGCGCCGGGGTGCGCTACGCCTACACCGGCAACGTGCACGACCCCGAGGGCTCGGCCACCCGCTGCCACGCCTGCGGCCGCATTCTCATCCTGCGCGAGGGCTTCAGCGCGGCGGTCACCGGCCTGGACGGCGCGGGCCGCTGCCGGGGCTGCGGCACGCCGTGCGCGGGAGTGTTCTGAGCTCCGCCGCAGACCCCCCACGTGGAAACCCACTTCACCGCGGGCGAGAGCGTGCGCGACGTGGTGATCGGGATGTCCGACGGACTCACCGTGCCCTTCGCGCTGGCCGCGGGGCTCTCCGGCGCGGTGGCCGCCAGCCGCATCGTGGTCACCGCGGGGCTGGCCGAGATCGCCGCCGGCTCCATCGCCATGGGCCTGGGCGGCTATCTGGCCGCGCGCAGCGACGCCGAGCACTACGCCAGCGAGCGCCGCCGCGAGGAGCGGGAGGTGGTGGAGCTGCCCGACCGCGAGGACGAGGAGGTGGCCGAGGTGTTCCGGGGCTACGGGCTCACGGAGGAGGAGATCGCGCCGGTGCTGCGGGCGTTCCACGGGCGGCCCCGCAATTGGGTGGACTTCATGATGCGCTTCGAGCTGGGGCTGGAGCAGCCCCAGCCGGGGCGGGCCCTCAAGAGCGCGCTCACCATCGCCGCGGCGTACATCGCCGGGGGGCTCATCCCGCTGGCCCCGTACATGGCCGGCGGCGCGGTCCAGGGCGCGCTCCGGGTGTCGGTGGGGGTCACCGCGGTGGCGCTGGGAGTCTTCGGGTACGTGAAGGGCCGGTACACCGGGGCCCACGCCCTCCGCAGCGCCGCGCAGACGCTGCTGGTGGGCGGGCTGGCCGCGGCCGCGGCGTTCTCCCTGGCCCGGCTGTTCACCTGAGCCGGGCCCTTCCGCGCTTGCGCGGCGCCCCGGGCGGCGCGATGATTCGGGTGATTCCCCCGGAGAGCGAGAGTCAACCCAGGCGCAGCGGCCGCGCCGCGCCGGGCGACCGAACGCGGCATCCCGCGCCGCGGGATGCCAGGGACACCTGAAGA
>Ga0335070_10001402_pt1 | contig 27784 bp, 21 predicted proteins | sample Lox_Sample_13_FD_206722 | JGI IMG/M metagenome (GOLD analysis project Ga0335070, IMG submission 206722) | Soil microbial communities from Loxahatchee National Wildlife Refuge, Florida, United States - Lox_Sample_1.3 | ecosystem: Environmental > Terrestrial > Soil > Wetlands | place: USA...
CCTTTGAACGAAACCCGCACGTCTTCCGGATGATCAGTTCCGGCTCTAAAATAATCTCCTCCGGAGGCCCACTCTTTCTGCCCTCAATCCTGTCCACCAATGTTTTCACAGCCAGGGCACCCATCTCATACTTCTTTTGGCCGATCGTTGTCAGTTCGATTCCTTTCATCGACGTAAATTCGATATCGTTAAACCCGATCAGTGCAATTTCTTCTGGAACCTTTATTCCTCCTTCCATGATTGCCTGATAAGCCCCTAAGGCCATGTAATCGTTCGTCGCAAAAATCGCAGTAGGACGCCTCTCCATCTCAAGAAATCTCCTACCTCCCTGATAGCCGGACCCTCTCAAAAAATCGCCTTCTAAGAAATAATCACCCGCCCCCTCCAAACTGTAAGCAGCAAGCGCTTTCTTCCCGCCCTCCAACCGCTCAAAACCAACAGACGATTCACTCGACCCACCGATCACTCCAATCCGTTCGTGACCCAGTTTGATCAGATGTTCCACAGCCAGAAAACCACCTCGAAGGTTATCGACACCGACGTAATCGACTTTATCTCTCACGATGGGATGATAGGTTCTTCGATTGACCAGGATGATCGGGAATTCTTCCTCCGCCAATCCGATGATGTTGGGGTCACCCATATGGGCGGAAGTAAAAATGATCCCGTCCACCCCTTTGCTCTCCAGCATATCGATATACTTTTTTTCGGCTGAGAGGTCGTAATTGGTGCTGCAAAGAATGATATTATACCCAAGACCAATGGCCGTTGTTTCGATCCCTTGGGAAAGTTCCGTATAGAAAGGATTGGCAATGGTGGTGATGACGAGACCCAATGTCTTGGTTCGCCTCATCACCAGACTCCTGGCGATAAAATCCGGGCGGTAATTTAATTGTTTTGCAATCGAAAGAATCTTTTCTTTCGTATCGCTCTTAATACGGGATTTATTATTAAGGGCCCTTGAGACGGTGGTGTGAGAGACATTGGCCTTGCGGGCAATGTCCTTAATCGTAACCTTTTTATCCATCTTGCGTTAACGATAACACAAAAACTTCAATTTCTCAAGGATGACTATAAATTAACAATAGATATTAAATGGTTACACTACTATCCTGGCGCCTTAGAAGGACGATCTTCATTTGTGAAGCGATATACGCGACCGACACAGGAATCTGCCGCCTCTTAGGCCGTTTTTCCCCGGGCTTCAGCTTTGGCCTTAGCTATAACTTCATCCTCCTTCTTCACGTCTTCCAGAGTCTTAGGCTTCACTTTTTCAGGCACAGGCTCCAACCCGTACTTCCATTTCAAAAACTCTTTTCCTGTCTGAGGGAAAAGGGCATAAACCAGCGTATCACAAACGTCCTTCGCCAGGCCCTCCGTCTCTTTCTTCACCTTCTCCATCTCCGGCTCTATCAAATCCGCTGGACGACACGTGATGGGTTCCTTTCCCTTTTTATACCCTTTCAACACCAGCTTCCTGATCTCATCTGGAATCGGTACCGGTGATCTTCCATAAAGACCGTAGACATAGTCCTGCGTCTCTTTCGACACCATTTTATACCTGCCAAAAAGAACATTGAGAACCGCCTGGACCCCTACAATCTGAGAGGTGGGCGTCACCAAAGGAGGATACCCTAAATCCTTTCTCGTTTGTGGAAGCTCAACATAAACCTCATCAATGCGATTCAAAGCCTTTTGCTGCTTGAGCTGGCTGACCATGTTTGAAATCATTCCTCCAGGGATCTGATGCTTGAGAACCCCCGTGTCGATGACTGCCATCTTGGTCGTGTCCAAGAAGTCACGATATTTTGGTGCGATGCTCTCGATATAATCCCCGAGCTTCAAAAGTTTGTCTAAATCCAGTTTTGGATCCCATGGCGTACCCTCCAGCGCGACGAGAATCGGCTCCACCGCAGGCTGCGAAGACCGAAGGGCGAAAGGAGCGAGGGCCGTATCCAGGATATCCACACCTGCCTCGACCGCCTTCAGGTAGGTCATCGATCCCATGCCACTCGTATAGTGCGTGTGAAGCTGAATGGGCATTTTTACCTTCCCCTTCAGAGCCTTGACCAATTCGTAGATATCATACGGAGCCAACAGCCCGGCCATATCCTTGATGCAAAGAGAATCCGCACCCATATTCTCCAGAATCTTGGCCTTCTCGACATAGTAATTGAGATTATAGACCGGCCCCCCCATCCTTCTTTCGGTCAACGAATAACAGATCGTCCCTTGAATATGTTTCTTCATTTTTTTGATCACTTTGAAGGCGGTCTCAAAGTTCCGCTCATCATTGACCGCATCAAAGCAACGAAAGATATCAATCCCAACCTCGGCCGACTTTTCCACAAAGGCCTCCACCAGGTCATCCGGGTGGTTCCGATAAGCGACCAGGTTCTGGCCCCTGAGGAGCATCTGAAATGGGGTCCTAGGCATCAACTTCTTCAACACCTTCACCCTTTCCCAGGGATCTTCTCCCAGGAACCGGTGGGCGACATCAAACGTCGCTCCTCCCCAAACCTCAACAGAATGAAATCCCACTTTATCCAATTCCTCGGCAATGGGAATCATATCTTCTGTCCTCATTCTTGTAGCCAGCGTCGACTGATGCCCGTCCCGAAGGGTTGTATCCGTGATTTTGATCGGCTTCTTCTTTATCTTATCCATCCCTTCCATTTCGTTCCTCCTCCTTTCAAGAGTTAGTTTTTTTCATCCCCGTTAGATCGTTCAGATGATATCATCATGAGTTCACCCCGAAGAAATAACCGACCTTCTCCCTGGTGATTTTAGTTTTTTGATAAACGGTCTAATTATTATGCTAAATGAAGTTTATTAATTTGGCTAGGGACTGCGTTAACGTTAACACCGGATTCAAATTAAAAGAATTCCAAACTTTTGTCAAGGAAAATATTCGTCTTTCGACGGGTTTCCAACAGGTTGAGATCAAACCAAGGGTTCCGGGTTGAAACTGAGATGATTTGGTTTGGCGAGAGAGAGGGTTTAGTGGACTTTTTTCTCAAAACCTTCCCAGTACTTATCCCTTAAGTTCTTCTTGTGAATCTTTCCAGAACCCGTTCTGGGAAGGGCCCCGATGAAGTCAATCGATTTGGGGGCCTTATAATGAGCTATCTTTTCCTTGCAGAATTGAATGATTTCTTGTTCGGTTGCCTTTTGTCCCGGTTTCAGCACGACGATGGCTTTTACCGCCTCGCCCCATTTTGGGTCGGGAACTCCAACGACCGCACATTCGAGAATGGCCGGGTACATATAAAGAATATTTTCAACTTCTGTCGAATAGACGTTCTCTCCGCCCGTCAGGATCATGTCCTTCTTCCGGTCGACAATCGTGACATACCCTTCTTCATCGATCACGGCCATATCTCCGGTATAGAGCCAGCCTTCCTTGATCGACTTTTTCGTCTCCTCGGGTAACTTCCAATACCCCTTTGTGACGATATCCCCTTTGACGATGATTTCCCCAACCTCTTTCTCATCCCTTTGGATTTCCTTTCCTTGTTCATTGACGACTTTCAGATCTACGCCAATGAACTCCCTCCCTGTCTTGGATTTGAATCGAAGTTGATCCTCCTCGGATAATTGTCTTAAGTGCTCTTTCAAAATAGAGAGCGTCAAATAGGGGCTGGTCTCGGTCATGCCGTAGGTTTGGATGTAGTCACACTTGAAAGTCTCCACGATCTTTCTGACCACTTCCGGGGCAATGGGCGCCCCCCCACTCAGAAGGACCCTCAGGCTGCCATAATCAAACTTCCCTGCGTCCGGATGATTGACCATCAGGTTGAGCATGGTGGGGATAAGATTGGTCAGCGTGACTTTCTCTCTTTGAATGGTTTCCAGAACGGCCCTGGCCTCAAACTCCCTGACCAAAACATGGGTCCCTCCCACCCAGGTCACGGCCCAGGTGGCCCAGGCGTCGGCGAGATGGAAAAGCGCCGCCACGTGAACCCACACATCGCTATCCGTAAGATGAACTTCCGCGATGGTGCCGAGAGCATGTGTTGTCACGTTTTTATGGGAGAGCATCACCCCTTTGGGACGGCCTGTTGTGCCGCTCGTATAATAAATCTGGGCGATATCTTCACTATCGATCAGGGGGACGGCGAGAGCACCGGAATCTTCCTGTCGTAACCCCTCCTCGTAATCCAAATCCATGAAACGATCTCTGCGGGGCGATGCATTGCGTGGAGGATCCGGCAGGGAGGACTTGGCTCGGTCCTCGCCGGTCCAGAGAATTTTTTTAGTCCTCTGGATCTCTTTTCGGATCGGTTCCAGTTGATTCCTGAACATCGGATCCGCAATCAATAACTTTGATTCCGAATCCTCGAGGATATAGGCGATCTCCCCGGCGGAAAGTCTGGTGTTGATGGGGACAGAGATGGCTCCGATCTGCGGGATGGCGTAATAGGCTTCTAAGAAAGTGTGACAATTGGGGTGGAGGATAGCAACCTTATCATCCTTTTTAATCCCGATCCTCTTTAGACAACGGGAGAGCTGGTGAACGCGGCTGCCGAATTCTTGGTAGGTCCAATGCTTGCCCCCGCACACGATGGCCCGTTTCCGGGGAAAAAGCTTGACCGCCTTGGCGAGTATTTCGGGTAATACCATTCCCTTCCTTGATCCTTTCGATCAAACTATTCTTCCTCACTCTTGGTCAGGTCTTCAAACCGGATATCTAAGCCCAGGATGCCTTTGATCTCCCCAACCTCGTTCCGGGTGGGCCCGGAGACCGTGATACAGAGAGCACCAGTGATCTTCGAAGAATAGAGGTCTGTGACGTGAACCTTGCCGTCTTTCAGGGGTTCGATAAACCAGGATCGGTTTGAATAATTTTCTCCCATTCCCACATGCTCATACTTGGCTTGATCTACAGCCTGGCAGATATTTCGGGTGACCTTCGTCCCTTGCATATTCACGACGTAGGCGAACTGGATGTAAGGATATTCGTCCACCAGGGACTGCAAAATCGGCTCCATCTGATCCGCCGTCATGGCTTTCATCCCGGATTCTTCGATCACGCGCTCAATAATATGGGCGGCCATCTCATGGGCTCTTGCCTTGAGGATATCGAATTCAGAGACGAAGGCTTCAGGAAGGTATTTCCGGGTCACCTTCTCCATTTCCTGATCCGAAATGGACGTGGTTCTGCCTTCCTCGTATTGTTTGGTGACCCACCGATTGATCTTGGCCACTCCCGGATGGGTCTTCTCGACGCGATCCTCTCCCGTTAAGACAAAATGGGAGTTGATCCATTGGGCAATTCCAGCCAATCCCGACTTGTCGTTGACCGAGATAGAGATAGGGCGGTTGAGGATTTTCGCCGTATTAAAAATATTGTAGATCTCCTCGTTTTTCAGGATTCCATCGGCATGAATTCCGGCGCTCGTCGAATTAAAATTGGCTCCCACCAGGGGCATATTCGAAGGGATGGGAACGCCCACGGCCCGCTCCAGGTAGTTCCGGATCTCCGTGATCATCGTAGTATCGACCCCGTTGTTCTGTCCCATCAAACTGATATATTCGATGACCAGTCCCTCGATGGGCGGGTTCCCGGTTCGCTCTCCAAAACCGAGAAGTGTCCCGTTGGCGGCAGCACACCCGTAAAGCCACGACGTTGTGGCGTTGATGAACCCTTTGTGAAAATCGTTGTGGCCGTGCCATTCCAGGTATTCGGACGGAACGCCCGCATCGTCAATCATCGCCCGGACGATCTTGGGCACGCAACGGGGAAGCGCGGCACTGGGATAGGGCACTCCGTAACCCATGGTGTCGCAGAGCCGGATCTTGACCGGGAGCTTGGAATCTTCGGAAAGGCGCATGATATCCTGAGCGAAGGGAACGCAGAACCCGTAAATATCTGCGCGGGTCACATCCTCAAAATGGCACCGGGGAATGATTCCGAGGTCCAGCGCCGCCGAAACAATCGACAGATACTCTCGCATTACCGCTCTTCGATTTTTCTTCAGTTTCAAAAAGATATGGTAGTCCGACACGGAGGTGAGAATCCCCGTTTCCTTCAATCCCATCTCTTTCACCAGCTTGAAATCCTCTTTCACCGCCCGGATCCATCCTGTGATCTCCGGGTAGCGGTAATTCCTCTCCTGACATTTCCTCACCGCCTCCTTGTCTTTATCGGAGTACAAGAAGAACTCACATTGTCGGATCACTCCGTTGGTACCCCCCAACTTGTGGAGCATGTCATAGAGGTCGATAATCTGCTCGACGGTGTAAGGGGGCCTGGCCTGTTGCCCGTCCCGAAAAGTCGTATCGGTGATGAAGATCTCTTCAGCCGGATCGGAATAGACGAACTTATTATCAAAGGTGACCCGGCAAACCTCTTCGTACGGATAGACGTTTCGATAGAGGTTTGGCTCTTGGATGTCTAAAAGGGGAAAGAGCTCTAGCGCATGTTTGCTCTGGAACGGTCTCTTCCTTCGTGTAATACTCATAATTTCTCCTCGCTATGACAAATAATCTTTCTTTTCGATTTGCTACACCTTAACCTCTTTTACTTTAATCCAGAGCTCATCCAGCTGCTTGGAGTCCACTCTCGAGGGCGCATCGGTCATCAAGCAGGTGCCCTTCTGCGTCTTTGGAAACGCGATGACATCCCTTATCGATTCGGAATGGCTGAGGATCATGATCAGCCGATCGAACCCAAAGGCAATTCCACCGTGAGGAGGCGTCCCGTATTCGAGCGCTTCTAACAAGAATCCAAACCTTTCTCTGGCCTCCTCCTCTCCCATTCCCAATTTTTCAAAGAGGAGGGACTGTACTTCCCTCAGATGATTTCGAATGCTTCCTCCACCGATTTCTGAACCGTTCAACACCAGGTCATAGGCCTTGGCCTTGACCAATTCCGGATGATCTTTCAGCTTGGGAATATCTTCATCCTTCGGGGCAGTAAAAGGATGATGAACCGCCACATAACGTCCCTCGGCTTCATCGTACTCCAAAAGCGGAAAATCGAGGATCCAGGCAAAACGGTACTGATCTTTGGGAATGAGCCCCAACTTCTCGCCCAGATGAAGGCGAAGGTTGGCCAGAGATTGATTGACCACTTTCGGCGACCCGGCCACGAAGAGGAGAAGATCGTTCTCCCGGGCCTCTAAGGCTTCGTCCACCGCCTTTCTCTCTCCCTCTGTGATAAACTTCTGAATTGACGATTGCCATCCGTTCCCGGTTACTTTTGCCGACATCAAACCTTTCGCCCCGAAATTCTGGGCAAAATGCGTGAGATCCTCGATCTCTTTCCGTGAAAAAGAATTCCCTCCCTTCACATTGATCGCCTTGATGATCCCCTTTGCGCTTGCCGTATCCCGGAATACCTGGAAGGAAGAATTTCTCAGCGCTTCCGTCACATCTCTCAATTCCATCCCAAATCGGGTGTCAGGCTTATCGACGCCATATCGACCCATCGCCTCATCATAACTCAAGACGGGTAAGGGAAGTTCCAATTTAATATCCAGGATTTCTTTGAAGACATGCGCCATCAACCCTTCCATCATTCTCTGAATATCCTGGACCGTAACAAACGACATCTCCACATCGATCTGGGTGAACTCGGGCTGGCGGTCCGAGCGAAGATCTTCATCCCGGAAGCACCGGACAATCTGAAAGTATCGGTCAAACCCGGAGACCATCAGGATCTGCTTAAAGAGCTGGGGAGACTGGGGCAGCGCGTAGAAATGACCCGGGGTGAGCCGGCTGGGAACCAGAAAGTCTCTCGCTCCCTCAGGGGTGCTCTTGGTGAGCATTGGGGTTTCAACTTCCAAAAACCCCAGGCGATCGAAGTAATTTCGGACCTCCTTGCCAACCTTGTGACGCAGGATCAAATTCTTCTGGAGCCCCGGCCTTCTCAAATCGAGGTATCTGTACTTCAGGCGGGTATTCTCCGCCACCTCTTCCTCATCGTCGATCTGGAAAGGCGGAGTTTTGGAGACATTAAGGATCTTCAGTTCTTTTGCAATGATCTCGATCTCTCCTGTGCTCAATTTCGGATTGGCTGTGCCTTCCGGCCTCATGACCACGGTCCCTTGAACACCCAGGACATATTCACTTCGGATCGACTGGGCTTTCTCATGGGCCTGCGGATTGATCTCTGGATTGAAGACCACCTGGACGATTCCCTGACGATCCCTCAGTTCAACAAAGATGAGTCCCCCGAGGTCTCTTCTTCGCTGGACCCATCCCAGGAGGACTACCTCTCGGTTTACATCCTTCTTATCCAGATCCCCGCAATAACCTGTTCTTTTCAAATCTCCTAGAAAGTCGATCATAGTTCGAGTCTCGTTCATCGGAATTTGTGCCCCTATTTCTCTCCTTTCGCGGGAGAGTGTCCCCATTTTCCCCTCTCCCCTTACGGGAGAGGGCCAGGGTGAGGGGGAACATACGCTCATTCTTGCCTGCTCCAGGCAAGTTGATAAAATTATAAGCTAAAGTTTGTACGATGATGGGTGTCAGTGATAAAAAGGATATAGATCGCAGCTCACCAACACAGCTCACAAATATAGTTTTTAATATTAACTAAATGTAGCAGATTGGTCAAGGACTTACGGGATGCCGGCTAATCAAGTAAGACAATGAGATTGCCGCGCCATTCGGGCTTGCAATGACATTTTTTGAAGGATAAAAGTCTAAACTATTTGATGCTTATCTTTTATGCAGTCTTTCCCTTCAACTTATGCCACTTCTTAACCTTAGCAGCTGATACCAAGTCTCTCAGGGTGATCGGAATAAGTCCTCCTGTAGGGTCTCCTCCAAATAGCCGACAATAGAGATAACGGACCAGAGAGGCTAGAGTAGCTGGAGCTTCCGGGCCAAAATGCTTCTTAAATTCAAACTCTGACATGTCGACATCAAATTTTTCACTAAAGGCTTCCATAAACTCCACAGCATCAGTACCATCCATTCCCAAATCCTGTAAGAGCTTGGTATCTTCCGACAGCGACCTTTTTTCCTCCTCACGCAAGGATAAGAATTCCGAAACAAAAGATTCAACTCTTTTAAACACGTCTCCGCGCATAATTTCTCCAAGGGCTTGCAATTCATCTACCTCAAATTCAGTCCCTCGTCATGCCGGACTCGATCCGGCATCCAGAGGCCCTTGAAAAGACTGGATTCCGGCTTCCGCCGGAATGACATGGAAAAGAAACAAATCAATTCTTTCAAATCTTCTTTTTGCAAAGGGGGACAAATCAACTGTCCTTTTTGCGTCAAGATCACACCACCCTGCAAATCAGCCCCCTCAGATATTCGCCTTCGGGATGGCAGATGTTGATGGGGTGATCCCAAGGATGTCCGGTTCGACCTACGAGTTGAACGGCTTTGCCTGAATCCAATGCCGCAGAGAAAACAATTTTTTGAAAGAGGTCCCAGTCCATGTGGTGGGAGCAAGAAAAGGTAAAGAGGAGACCTTCTTGATTCAACAATCGAAAGGCCCAGAGATTGAGATCTTTATATCCCTTCGAGGCTCCGGGGAGATGGCCCTTCTTCTTGGCAAACGGAGGAGGATCGAGAATCACGATATCGTACCCGGGTTCAATGCCTCTCATGACTTCAAACACATCTCCTCGAACCAATCGATGGGGAATTTTGTCCAGTTGATTCAGCCGGAAATGTTCCTCTGCTGTCGCCAAAGCCTCCTGGGAGGAATCGACGAGTGTGAGATCCTTTGCCCCTCCCGATCCCGCATGAATGGAAAAAGCGCCGGTAAAAGAAAAACAATCCAGGATTTTCTTTCCCTTTGAAAATTCTCTCAACGCAAAGCGACTTTCTTTCTGATCCAAATAAAAACCCGTTTTTTGCCCCTTCTTTACATTGACTCTAAAACGGCAACCTCGTTCTTCAATCTCAATCCATTCCGGAATATCCTTACCATAGAGAAGGCCACTGCTCTCGGCTAACCCCTCCTCGCTCCTCATCGCCACATCGCTTCTCTCATAAATACTCTGAGGCCGCAATTCCTTGACCAGTAAATGAACGAACATCTCCTTCAATCGGTCCATCCCAGCCGTCAGACATTGAAGGACAAGGGTCTCTCCGTAACGATCCACAATCAACCCCGGGAGGAAGTCTCCCTCTCCGTTGATGATCCGATAGGCATTTGTTTGGCCTCTCGACCAGTCTTTTCTCAAAACGACCGCTCTTAAAATCCGTTCCTTAAAAAAACCTTCTCCTAATTCTTCCTTTTTTTGCGTCAGGAGGCGGACGATGATTTGGGAACGAGGATTAACTTGTCCAAGGCCTAAGAACTGCCCTCCATGGGAATAGACCCCTCCAACCTCTCCAGGCGAGACTTCTCCTTCTATCCTGGCAACCGCACCGGAGAAGACCCAGGGGTGCCCGCGCAATACCGGCTTCTCTTTGCCTTTTTTCAAAACGATCCTGGGATAAGTATTCATTTTTTAAATAGTGGATGAATTAAGGAGGGATTGGGCGGTAAGGTGTCGGGTTTTGAATCTCCTGAACGATAAATTCTTATTGACTTTGTCTCCGCCGAGTTGAGAAATCGCGAATCACTTCTTTGCTTTGGCTCACCTCCCCGTCTTCCTGTCTCCTTATTTCCCCGTCTTTTCTTCGGAGCGCTCTCTCCAGCAAGTTTCCAACAAACTCCGTATAGGTGGTGCCTTGAGCTTTTAGGGCTCTGGCCATCCCGGATTGAGGAGAGATATCCGGATTGGGATTCACTTCTAACACGTAGATCTTCCCCTCCTGGCCGATGCGGAGGTCCACTCTGGCATAGTCGCGGCATCCGAATAGCTTAAAGACCCTGATCCCGATATGCTCGACCCTCTTTCTCACCATCCCACCCAGGGGAGCAGGGCAGATTGGTATTGATTTCTGATACTCAGGGCTCTCGGTGACCCATTTGGCCTCGTATCCGCATATCCTGGGAAGCCCCTCAGGAAACCCGGAGTAGTCAATTTCCGAGATGGGAAGGGCCCCCACCTTGCCGTTAATCTCCATCAAACCGACATTCAGCTCCCTGCCCTCAACGAATTCTTCGACCAGGGCGGGCTGTTGATACTGGTCGATCACGTATCGAATCTGCCTGATCAGTGCCTCATGGTCATAGACCACGCTTTCTCTCGAAATTCCAAGACTCCCGTCTTCATGAAGGGGCTTAACGATGGCCGGAAAGATATTCTCCTTCACGGAGCTCACGGCTCGCTCAAAAATTCGATATCGGGGGGTCAGAATGTCTTGCGATTGGAGGATGTCTTTTACTTTTCCTTTGTCTTGACACAATCCGAGCGTAAGAGGAGAGGAGCCCGTATAGGGCATCCGGAAAAGGTCCAGCAGAGCGGGGATATTCATCTCCCAGCAGCTATGCCCGTAAACACTTTCGCATAGGTTGAAGACGACATCGGGCTGGTATTCCTTCAACCAGTGGATCACCTCGAAAATTTCGTCCCGGACGGCGATCACCACGCATTCATGGCCGAGAGACCGGACGGCACTCTCTACGGCTTCGATCTCCTCGATGATCGCCCCCTCTGCCAGGATGTCCTTTTCCTCCCCTTTCCGGAGCCGTTCAAAAAGGTTATAAAGGATTACGACCCTGAGCACGAATCCTCTCCTCCCCCGCTCACGTTCATGCAGTCACCTTCTTCGATGTCGCTTTTTCCTCACCCGTGGCCCTGGTCTTCTTGAATTCGATGATATTGGGCTCCGGGTACTCAAAAACCTTCCCCTCGTAGTTTCTTAAAACGATCTTTCCCCTGCCTTTTGAGACCAGGTAATCCGGCTGCAACGGAATCTTCCCTCCGCCCCCGGGGGCATCGACGACATACGTAGGCACGGCATAACCGGTGGTGTGACCCCGAAGCTTTTCCATGATCTGAATTCCCGTCGCCACAGAGGTTCGGAAATGTTCGGTTCCCATCGCCAGGTCGCACTGGTAGATGTAATACGGCCGGACCCGAATCTTGAGGAGTTCTTGAACCAGTTTCTTCATAATATAGGGCTTATCGTTAATCCCTTTGAGAAGAACGGTCTGACTCCCCAACGGAATCCCCCCGTCGGCAAGCTCCCCACAGGCTTTTCTCACTCGGTCGGTAATCTCCTTCGGATGAGTAAAATGGATGGAGATCATGAGGGGATGATATTTCCTCAACATCCTCACTAATCCACCCGTAATCCTCTGGGGAAGCGTCACCGGTACCCTCGTTCCGATGCGGAGGACTTCGATATGGGGAAGCGCCCTCAATCGGCTCACGATCTCCTCCAACCTCTCATTCTCCAGGAGGAGCGGATCTCCTCCCGAGATAAGGACATCTCGAACCTTGCGATGGCTTTTCAGATACTTGAGAACTTCCTCGAAGTTTCCCTGAGTAATGGACCGCTCATTGCTCCCCACCAATCGTCTCCGCGTGCAGTACCGGCAGTAGACGGCACATTGGTCGGTGACGAGCAAAAGCACCCGGTCCGGATACCGATGGACGAGGCCAGGGACCGGCGAATGATTGTCTTCCCCTAAGGGGTCCACCATTTCACTCTTCGATAAATGAATCTCCTCGATTCGTGGGATGGCCTGTCTTCGAATGGGGCAATTGGGATTGGCCGGGTCCATCAGGCTCGCAAAATAAGGAGTGACGGCCAAGGCTAATCTCCCTTTCGAATGGTTGATCCCTTCGATCTCCTCAGGAGTTAAGTTGATGATTTCCTTGAGCTGGTCCAGCGTGGTCACGCGATGTCGAAGCTGCCACCTCCAATCATTCCATTCCTTTGCAGAAATCCCTTCCCAAACCTGGGGAATGGTTTCTCGCGACTCGTCGATCTTTTCCCCCTCCGTTGGAAGGGAGAACAAATAAAGTTGTGAGGCTCTTCTCGCCCCCCTCGGGGGGACAGATAAATTTGAGTCTGAAGCAGGCTCCATCTTCTCTCCTTCCCGCATATCTGCCGGACGAACGCCAGTTTGCTTTTGATCCACTTCTTCAGAAAACAAAAAAGGAGATATCACCTGATACCTCCTCCCTGACAAAGGAAAAGCTTTCCTTCATGATGAGCAGATATGCACCTTTTCTTCTTTTGCCGTTGATCTGGGATAATAAATTCCTCCAAGATGGTCTCTTGTTGGCGCCCCCATTTTTTCAAAAAGGGAGCGCCAACACGTTGACCATGAAATAAGCCCTACTTCTTTGGGGCTTCAGGAGCCGGAGCCGGTGTGGCTGCGGGCGCTGGCGGCGCCGGCGCCTCGGGTGGCTTCGCCTCCTCTTTGGCTGCTGGTTTCGGTGCTTCCTTAGCTTTGCATCCAATACTCATTGCTGCAACGTTAATCACCAAGACCAATGCGAGGAAAAGAAAAATCCACTTCTTCATACAACGTCACCTCCTTTCTGAATGAAATGGGAACCCTCCCCTTTCTTCCCAAATGAAGGAGCTTTCGCCCCGTTTGGAAAAGAAATCTGTCGGATGACCTTTCTGAGCAATCTTGGATCAACGGGTTTTTTCATAATACGATGAATGCCCATTTTTTTCAATCGAAGAGTGAGTTCGTCGGTGACCAAAGGGGTCATCCATATGAAACGGTCGCTCCATCGCTTCAGGAAAACAAAATCCTTTTCCAAAATATCAATTTCAACATCGGCGAGGATGATTCCTCCCTCGACATCTTTTTTTCTTCCTTCCAGTTGGGAGAAATCGTCAATTTCTTCCGTCTGAAATCCATACTTCTTCAAAATTTTGTTGAGGCTGAGCCGTACGAACTCATCTTTGTCGAGGATAAAGGCCCATTTCAGTCTTTCCTTCATAAACAGAAGGACCTATCAAATTTCATGCCAAATTTTCAAGCGGACCCCTGACCCGGCATATCATCATATATAATGATAGCAATGGTTTTATTGATGCTTCCATTTCGTTCTTATCGTCGAGTCCAAAATAGCAAAAAGAAAACTGGCAAAAATGACCTGGGCAACCGCGACCTGTGCGACAAAATGCCCTCCTTTTTTGGCCCGAGCTTAGACAATATGACTCTTTGCCACTCTTTTTGTCATCCCCTGGCTTCACCTTTACAAACTCCCGATTGTGCTTTAAGAAATCTCCATCGGGACAGTGAACCTTTCGGCTCGCCGGCCTGAATGCCAGGGCTTGCTCAAGGTTCACCCTGAGCCGCGCTTCCGACTCCACTTTGAAAGGCGGGGCTTCGCGCGGTCGAATGGGTGGACGATTTCTTTCTTTTCCGCCTCGTGAATGATTGACAGATTATAAAGCCTCGCCGAATGCTTCCATTCCCTCCATTTTGCGATGAATCGTCCGAACGTTGATCCCCAGCAGCTGGGCCGCCTTCCTCTTATTTCCTTTCGTGGCCCTGAGCGTTTGAATCAACACCTCCCTCTCCACTTCCTCCAGAGGCGTTCCAATCTTGATGACGATCGCCTCGGGTCTCTGTTTAAAATCTCGCATTTCTTGAGGGAGATGTTGGACCTCAATCACGTCTGGACTATTAATGACCAAAATAGACTCCAGCGTATTCTCCAACTCCCTGACATTTCCCGTCCACTCATAATCGGTCAGCAGGCTCATGGCCTTCTGGGATACCCCTTTCACCTTCATACGGTATTTCCGATTATATTTCTCTATAAAAAAATTGACGAGGAAGGGAATATCGTCCCTCCGATCCCTCAACGGAGGAAGCCTAATATTCACCACATTCAAACGATAATAGAGATCCTCGCGAAACCTTCCCTCTTTGACGGCCTCTTGGAGATCCCGATTGCTCGCCCCAATGATTCGGATATTGACCCGGAGGGTCTTATTTCCCCCCGCCCTTTCGAATTCGCCTTCCTGGAGGACCCGTAAGAGTTTGATTTGCGTGGCGGGAGGAATATCCTCCACCTCATCCAAAAACAGGGTCCCTTGATCGGCCAATTCAAAACGTCCCTTTCGAGAAGCGATCGCTCCAGTGAAGGCGCCCTTCTCATGGCCGAAAAGCTCGCTCTCGATAATTCCTTCGCTTAAAGAAGCACAGCTCACTTTAATGAAGGCCATGGAGGCCCGGGGACTATTGTAATGAATGGCATTGGCGATCAGTTCTTTCCCCGTCCCGCTCTCGCCGATGATGAGAACAGAGCTATCGTAGGGGGCGATATGGCGGATCAGCTCAAAGATTTTGACCATCCTTTCGCTTCTCCCGATCACGTTTTTAAAATGAAACTTGTCTTCCAATCTGGACCGCAGGTCTCGATTCTGGAGGATCAGGGTTTGTTTTTCGAGAGCCCTCTCCACCAGTAAAGAGATCACTCTCGGGTTGATCGGCTTTTCGATAAAATCAAAGGCTCCCAATTTCATCGCCTGAACCGCCTTCTCGATCGTCCCCTGGGCGGTGATGACAATGACTTCGGTCTCCGGCCGCAGACCTTTGACGGCTTCGAGAAGCTCGATCCCGTCCATCTTGGGCATGACCAGATCGGTAATCACCAGATCCACCATCCCGTGCCGGAAACGTTGGAGGGCCTCTTTCCCGTTCGGGGCCAGGATGGTTTCGTGGTCCTTCTTCTTCAACAAAAGACGGAGACTCTCCCCTACCCGGGGGTCATCCTCCGCAATGAGAATTACTTTTTTGTCCATAGCCTCTCATCAAAAATCAGTCCGGAGTACTTCGTTCGGGGTTCGGAGTACTTTTACATTCTTAAATCCCAACTCCATGTTTTCACCCGACCTCCGAACATCGAACTCCGAACTTATCCTTTTTGGCTCAGGGGGATTCGTATTCTAAAAATGGAACCCTTATTGACCTCACTTTTCACCGAGATCTCACCGTGATGGTCTGAAATAATCTTCTTTGCAATCGAGAGCCCCAGCCCCGACCCCGTGGGTTTGGTGCTGAACATAAAATCGAAGATCTTCGACAGGTGCTCTTTCGAGATCCCCGACCCATTATCCTGGATAATAATGAAGACATTTTTCTTGGACCCACGGGTGAAGAGGTGGATTTCCCCCTTTTCGGAGACCGCCTGAATGCTGTTAATGAGGAGATTCGAAATCGCCAGGTTAAATTGGCTGACATCGATTTTCAGCATGGGCAACTTCCTTTGAAAATGGGCCTCAATCCTGGCATTTTTTATCTGGGCATCTGGCCTTGAAAGTCGAACCACGGAGTCCAGTAATTCATTCAACTGGATCCATTCAAATTTCAGGGGAGGGAGACGATTGAAATCCAAAAACTCCTTCAGATTATTCTCCAGCCGCAGGGTTTCGTAGCTGATAAAATTGATCAGCGAGTGAATCTCATCCTTCTGGGAGAGGTAGGCCTCTCCTCCCAACTCCTCTCTCAACAGTTCAATATTGATGTTCAATGAACTCAAGGGATTCCGGATCTCATGGGCCATCCATCTGGCCAGCATTCCGATGGTGGAGAGATCCCGGCTCTTGCTGATCTCCCTCAGGAGCACCCCTTTTTCCGTGACATCGGCAAACGTGGCCAGGCAGCCCAAAAACACCGTCTCTCGCTTATCAAAAATGGGATAAAAACTGCAATGAAGGATCCGGGTCTCCTGGCCCGAAGAGGGGACGGGGGAAACAGGAATCGCCAGTTCGACATCGTGATCCTCTTCTCTCTTTTCGTAGACGAAGTCAAAGTGCTTCTTGATATTCTTATAGGGGATCGCCTTTTCCAACCTCTTTCCCAGGACCTTCTTCCCCGTGGTTTGAAAGTACTTTTCTGCGATGACATTGAAGATTTGAATTCGTTCTCGGGCGTCAGCAAAAACGACTGCCTCTTTAAAGTTTTTCAGGATAATTTCGTGGAGGGTCGGTTCCGGCCGATTCATCGTCTGTGACCTGTTCCCGAGATGGGAAACCGCTTATTCCATTCCATATCGTTTCAGAGCATGATGGAGGATGGCTTTGACCAGCCCGGCATAGTCCCACCCCATGCTCCTTGCCATGATCACGAGATCTCCGTAAACGGGCGAAAGGCCCGGGAGAGGGTTGATCTCGAGAAAATACGGTGTCTGGTCCTCGCCAACCCGGATGTCCACCCGGGAAACATCGCGGCAGTCGAGGGCTCGATAAGACTGGAGGGCCACCTTTCCGATCCTTTCTAGAAGACTGGGGTCAATGGAGGGGGGGCAATGATATCGGACTTTCTCCTCCCACTCCCTTTTGATCTCCAAAGAGTAAATGGATTCCTCCGGAGGACTTCCTTTGATCTCGATCTGCATGACGCCGAGGACCCGGGCCGTTTCGTTGCCGAGGATCCCCACCGTGAACTCCGGGCCTCTCACGAACTCCTCGACGAGGAGGGGGGAACCGTACGTTTCCAAAAGCCCGCCAGCTTTTTCCCTTAACATTCGGGGATCCAAAATTTTTGAATCCAACCGGACCCCTTTGCTCGACCCTTCGTAACAAGGTTTGATGAAGAGAGGGTAACGAAGGTTGAGATTACCGAGGTCCTCCATCCTCTCCACTTTTTTGAATCTCGGAGTCGGAATCTCTTGGCTCATGACAATTCTCTTTGCCATGGCCTTGTCCAACGTAAGGGAGAGGGTGAGAGGATCGGACCCGGTATAGGGGATGTTCAAAAACTCTAAGAGAGCCGGGATATGGGCCTCCCGGTTTCGACCGTGAAGACCTTCCGCGATGTTGAAAACAATGTCGACCGATACCTGCCTTAACCGATCGATCAACCCGACATCTCCGCCCAGTTTGATCACGTCGTGCCCTTCGCTCTCCAGAGCCGTTCGAATGGCATCCACCGTTTCCTCGGAATCGAACTCCTCCAGAAGATCGATCGGCTGATTTTCTTGTCGCGTAAAGTCTTTCCTGAGGTTATAGGTGATGCCGACTTTCAATTTCTTCATCTCAGAATATTCCTGCCAGCATTCGCGAGGACGGGCACGGATTGATGATCTTTTTCTTTTATCTCTGTTTTAAATCTTTGTCAACCCCGATGTGCGAATTGGCTTCAAACGCTTTCGGCCCTTTCCTTTATATGTTACATTATCCAGATGATCCTTCAGGGTAAGGGCCTCGCTTCAGGGTTGAAGAGGGAAGAAATCTTCCGGGCTCTCTCTCGTTTACGCAAAGGCCTCCTCCAGATTGGCATCGTGATCATTTTGTGCGGGATCGTCCTTTTTCCCGTATCCAAAGAGCTGCTGACTTATCTCTGCCAGAGAACCCTTCAAACCAACCTCGTCGGCTATTCCGTTCCGGAGGCTTTCTTTTCCCTCCTCAAATTGACTCTTTTCACCAGCCTGTTCTGTTCGATCCCTTTAATCTTTTACCACCTCTGGAAAGCCTTTTCCCCTCTCTTCCGCTCGAAGGGATTGAATTCGGCCGGCGGCATTCTCTTCGCTTCTCTCTTCCTTTTTTATCTCGGTGCGCTTTTTTGTTTTTTTGTCGCTTTGCCGAACGGCGTGAAGTTTCTTCTTGGGTATCAGTCTGCCAACATCAAACCCATGATCTCTGCGGCAAGATACGTTTCCTTCTGCGCTGTTTTCATCTTCGGCTTCGGGTTGACCTTTGAACTTCCCCTGATCCTTGCTTTATTAAGTTACCTCAGAGTCGTCAACGCAGCTTTTTTGACTCGAAACCGCAAGTATGCTATCCTGCTGATTGCAGTCATCTCCGCAGTCGTCACGCCGACCCCGGATGTGTTTAACATGAGTCTCATGGGCGTCCCCATGTATTTCCTTTTTGAGATTGGAGTGATTCTGGTCAAAGTGATCGAAGGGAAAAGGGCCAGAGATCAAGTGTCTCTCTCCCAGAAATAGAAATGGATCCGGACAAACCCACTCCCCACAGCTTCCCGGCCATCCGATGGATCCGATTCCTCCTCTATCAGAGGATTCCACAAATCGGGCTCAAGACCAAGATTGCCCTCCTCATCATCTTCATCGTCGCCGGAGTCCTCCTCCTGACCAGTTTTTTGGACTATCACTTTGCAAAAAAAGACCAGATCGACCTCTCGCTGAACCGAATTATTCTCATCGCAAAGCAAATCGACGCGTCGATCCCGGATCGAGCGATTCAGGAGGACCTCCCCCGTCTCCGGGATGAAGCGGAGGAGTGGCTGCTCAGTCGAACCTTTTTAATGCAAATCGATGTTTTTCTCTTCTCCGCAAACGGCTGGGACCTCGTCGTCTCGCATTCGCGAGACACCCATCCAACAGCCCTCACCCTGTCCAAAGATCAAATCAATCGATTGAAGAAAGAGAAGGACCTTTCTTCACTCCGTGACGTGGGCGAGGAGAGGCGGCTGGAGGTGACGGTCCCCCTTCATTTGGGAACGAAAGTGATGGGCGGCATTCGATTGGTCAGTTCCTTGGATGAGACACAGGCCTTTTTGCGCAAGAAGAGAGACCGGGCGGTCATTCTGACATGCTTGAGCATTCTCGTCATCTTGGTCACCCTCACGGTCCTCTTTGGAAAACTGGTCGGAGATCCCATCCAAAAATTGGTGGAAGCCATGTCGCGTGCGGAGAAAGGCGACCTGGAGGCAGAAGCGCATATTCAACGGGAAGACGAACTGGGAAAATTGGGAAGAAATTTTAATCGCATGCTCGGGACGATCCGGGAAACCCATGAGCAAAATGTTCAACTCTTAAGACAGGTCAGCGAGTTCAACGAGGAGCTGACCCGAAAAATCGAGGCCGCCACCTCGGAATTAGCCAAAAGAAACGAAGAGCTGAGGCTTCTCAACGAAGCCCTGTTTGAATCCCAGCGGCAGTTAAGTCAATCGGAGAAACTCGCCGCGGTGGGACAAGCCATGACAGAAGTGGGACACCAGATCGGAACCCACCTGAACACGAGCTCCGGGTATATTCAGCTGCTCCGGCAGGACGGGAATCTTGGGCCCAACGACCGGGATCGACTCAAAATCGTCGAATCCCAGTTGGACAAGATTGCCGATTCGGTGAATAAGCTTCTCTCCTTTACCCGCCGGCCGAAACCCCAGTTGAAGTCTCTAGGGGTGAATGAAGTCCTGGAAGAACTGATCCATTTGAGCGAACCCTGGTTTCTTGCCCGAAACGTGAACCTGAAGAAGCACTTCTCCCCGAATCTTCCTCCCATCCTGGGGGACCTCACTCAACTTCAAACTCTCTTTCTCAACCTGATTACGAATGCATTAGACGCGATGCCCAAAGGGGGAATTCTCACGATCGAGACCCGGCTGGTTTCCCCTACTCCCTCCTCAAAGGACGGGAGATGGTTAGAAATCGCGGTGACCGATACGGGAATCGGAATTACGGAAGAAACAAAAAAGAGAATTTTCGAGCCCTTCTTCACGACAAAAAAGATGGGGGAGGGCACGGGATTGGGGCTGGCGATCTGCGATAAGATTATCAAAGAACACTCCGGAAAAATAGAGATAGAAAGCGGCGTGGGAAAGGGAAGCACGTTTCTTGTATCCTTCCCCGTCTATGAGAGAAGCGAAACCGATGAACAGACCCTCCGCGCATCTCTTGGTGGTCGATGATGACCCCGTCACCATCGACCTGCTAAAAGAGGTGCTTTCCAAAGAAGGCTATAAGGTCTCCACGGCCCTGAGCGGTGAAGAGGCGATTGCTCAGGGAATGGATCATTTTTTCGACATCATCATCACCGATGTGCGGATGGGAGAGAAAGACGGGGTGGACGTGCTTCGTTTTTTCAAGAAGAACGCCCCGGATACCACGGTCATTATGATCACCGCCTTCGGATCGATTGAGACCGCCATCGAGGCCATCCGTGAGGGAGCCTACGACTACATCAGCAAACCCTTTAAGCTGGATGAGATCAAATTGACCATCCGGCGGGCCTTGGAGCAGCGAAGGCTCGTCCAAGAAAACAAACATTACCGCCAGGAACTTCTGGATAAGTACCAATTCAAGAATGTTATCGGGCGAACCCCTCAGATGTTTCAAGTCTATAAGACCATCGCCAAAGTGGCGGACACAAAGTCCACGGTGCTCCTCTGCGGGGAGAGAGGCACCGGGAAAGAACTGATTGCCCGTTCGATTCATTACAACAGCCAAAGAAATAACCGAGCTTTCATCCCCGTCGACTGTGCCTCGCTGGTAGAGACGCTGATTGAAAGTGAGCTGTTCGGCCATGTTCGGGGAGCTTTCACGGGAGCCTCCTCCGCCAAAAGAGGGCTCTTTGAGGAGGCGGACGGGGGAACGCTTTTTCTGGATGAGGTGGGGAATCTTAACCTTTCCATGCAATCGAAGCTTTTAAGATTTCTGCAGGAGCACGAAATCAAAAGAGTGGGCGGGACGGAGAGCATCAAAGTGGACGTCCGGATCATTGCGGCGACCAATCAACCCCTGGAGCCTCTCGTCAAAAGCGCGAAATTCAGGGAGGATCTCTTTGACCGACTCAATGTGGTCGCGATCACCCTTCCTCCCTTGAGGGAAAGGAAGGAAGACATTCCGTTCCTGGCAAACCATTTTCTACAGAAATTCTCCGAAGAGAACCATAAGAATATATCCCACCTCTCGCCGGAGGCTCTTGAACTCCTCATCCGATATACCTGGCCGGGGAATGTCCGTGAACTGGAGCATACCATAGAACGGGCTGTCATTTTTTCAATTCATCCGATGATTCTTCCGGAAGACCTTCCGAGAAAAATATCTGAAGAAACAGGAGGCCCTGAGATTCTCCTCCCTGAAAAACCATTATCCTTAAGGGAGTTGGAAAAAAGATATGTGTTAAAGGTGCTTCAAGAGACCGGGGGAAATAAGAAGAAGGCATCCGAAATTCTGGGGATTGATCGGGTCACGCTTTACAGAATTCTGGAAAAAGAAGGGCTGTAGAGTTTTGCAACACCTTCCGGGATGGCGTTGAATTTTGTAACACTTTTTTTCGTCAAAATTCTCTTCAAAAAAATTTTATTAAATCATTTCAGCCACATATAAATTACCATTCCATCTCTCTCCTTGGCATCTCTTTTGCTCTTATAATCTCAAACTCAATAAGAAGGGAGGTGAATTGAATGAAAAAGACGATTCTGTTCGTGCTTATGCTTACTGTGGTAGCTTTTGTGTCCGGAGCAATTGCAGCAGACTCCCCAAAAGCCGCAACGACTGCCCCTGCACCAGCAGCTCCAGCTAAAATGGACAAGTTCAATGGTGAGGTGAAGAACGTGGATGCTATGGCTAAAAGCATCACCGTTGCCAAAGGGAAGGTGGAGAAAAGCTTTGCGGTCACCGCTGACACGAAGATGGCCAAGGGCAAGGAGGCCCTCAAGTTTGAGGACCTGAAGGCGGGAATGAATGTCGCCGTCGAATACAAAAAGGATGGAGACAAACTGATCGCCGCGTCCATCAAAGCGGCCGCACCAAAGGCAAAGTAATACCACAAAAAGTCGTGGGGAGATCGTTCTCAAGAAAGGGCACACCTTGGGGTGTGCCTTTTCTTTACTCCCCTGCTAAGGAGGAGCATTTTTTCGAGTAGACTTTCCCGTAAAAATACAGACTCTGTTACGCCCTCCCCTTTTTGCATCGTAGAGCGCCTGGTCCGCCATCTCCATTAATTCTTCTTTCGACTTCACACGATGACTGGGAAAATTGGAGATCCCCAGGCTGAGAGTCAAATTGACTTGAGCCTTCCCAACTTCAAAAAGCGTTTCTTCAACCAACCGCCGAATGCGCTCGGCCATCACAAACGTTTCGTCCAGCCTTGCCTCCGGCAATATCAGGATGAATTCCTCCCCCCCATAACGGGCGACAATGTCTTTCTTGCGAACGGAGGTCTTTAAGAGAGAAGACACTTTGCAAAGGACCTGATCTCCCTCGGTGTGTCCAAAGGTATCATTCACTTTCTTAAAAAAGTCGATGTCCACCATCACCAGAGAAAGAGGGGTATTACTGTGCAAAGATTTTTGGGCTTCGACCTCAAGCCTCTCCTCAAAATATCTCCGATTATGAAGACCGGTCAGGGTATCATAAATGGCCATGTTCTTGACCGAACTGAATCTCTGAAAATGTCTGAGGGTGGCTGCCATTTGGTATCCGATGACGGAAAAAAATTGCAGGTCTTGAGCGTCAAAGGCATTGGGCTGGTCGCTGTTGAGAGAGATGCATCCCAGAATCTCCCCCTCCAAGGCAAGGGGCAGCGTGAGGTAGGACTTCAGGGCCGCCTCGGGATCCATCGTCATCTGCCTGGGCCTCAGTTTTCTTTTTTCCGTTTGAAGGACAATCCGGTCGGCATCCACGGGCTCCCCTCCCAGGGTCGAGAAAACTTTGAGCATGTTGCTCACTACCTCTTGAGTGAACGCAGGGGGGCAGGATTCTTCTTCATAGAGGAAGAAAAGGAGGTCCTCTTTCCAGAACACTCCAAAGGACGAAAAATCAAACAGGTTGGGAAGGTTGTTTCCTGCGGATTCGACGATCTCCTTGATTTCAACGCTCGTGCTGATCGCATTGATGGTGGACCGAAGGACGTTCAGATTCTTGAAAACCAACCGCATCTGCGTTTACCCTCCTACTTCGGAGAAATGATCCGTTCGGCCTCCTTCACCTTTGGAAAAACCTTCGGAAACAATTCCTTGTTGATCACCCCTTCTGCCAGAACGGAAAACAGATGCGAAAGTTGATTGATCAGACTTTGAAATCCCCGATGGATATCCACCGGCGAAACGGTCCGGCACTCCTCCCTCATCTCATCCAAGGAGACCCCGTCTTCGGAGACGGAGAGGGAATTCAAAAACGGATATTTCTCTCCTACTTTTCGAACAGCCAGGGTGACGAGAAACGCCAAAATGGCTTCGCCAATCAGGGCCGACACCAGTTCCCAGATCTCTGCCAAAAGATTCGAATAGAGATCTAAGACGAGATCGGAGGACCATTTTTTTTCCCGCTTATCTTCCTTCGCCACCCGCGCCATTTGTGTCCCCTAAAGCTCTTTTTTCTTTCCTTCTTTTAATTTTTTTATTAGATTATGAATCTCTTCATGGTAGATATAAAAGACTAAAAGGATCAAGGCGGACAACCCCAAAAGCATCCCAAAAGTGTAATATTCATGCTCGAAGGCCTTCGCTCCCTGAAGAATCGCCATCAACGTCCCCGGGATCCTTCCGAGTGTGGAAATGATCAGGAAAATTCCCAGATGCATGGGAGTCAGGCCCAAAATGTAACAGAGCGCGTCCTTGGGAAAACCCGGGAGCAAAAAAAGAATAAAACTTAGAATGACCCCCTCGTGCTCAACTAAATAATCAAATTTCTTTCTTGTCTCCTCTGAAACAAACTTCTCAACGGCTATTCTCTCAAAAATCCTGGCCAAACTGAAGGCGAGCCAAGAACCCAGGATTAGCCCGATCATAGAATAGATGAGCCCTGCTTTCACCCCGAACAGGTAACCCCCTAGGAATTCGATCGCCCCCCCAGGAATGGGGGCGATGACCACCTGCATGATTTGGAGAAGGATGTAAGCTATGGGAGCATAGGGTCCGTAAGAGGAGATAACCCTCTTCATTTGGTGATGGTCTTGATAGATATGATAAAGCCTAATAGCCTGGTCCCAGAGTTGGGAATTATATCGGTGGGTGATAAAAAAAGCGACCCCTGCCAAAACACAAAGAAGCAAGAGCCATTTCCACTTTTTCCGGAAGGATATCCCCATAGACGAGGGTCATTCCACCTTAGGGCAAATTTGTTATGTTTCAATAACATAAAAACCTATTGGAGTAAAGAAAGAAAAAGGAACACCGATGAAGATCAGGATGTCTTTGGCAGAAAAAAAAGCCCCAATTCACTCGGGGCCTTCTGGATTCACTTGGCACCCCACCCGGACGGCGCCTAAATTATTACCCAAGACCCGTCCCGTCAATTTTATATAAAAAGTCGGGGGTTGCGAATAAACGCAACCCCCTGATTTTTTTAATTGGCGTCCCCAAGGGGATTCGAACCCCTGTTACCGACGTGAAAGGCCGGTGTCCTTGGCCTCTAGACGATGGGGACCCTGAAATAAAATGGGGAAATGGAGTATTGGAATAATGGAATAATGCGTCCGAAAAACCCGACTAAAATTCGATTTGATTAAACCTAAACCAACACTCCATTACTCCATCACTCCATGTCTTTAATATGGTGGGCCGTGCGGGACTCGAACCCACGACTCTCTGCTTAAAAGGCAGATACTCTACCTCCTGAGTTAACGGCCCTCTCTTCATCAAAGTAAGGAAAAACTTACCAAATTGTCAAGCAAAATCTGGAAGATCGCTGAAAAAGTAATCTTTTCTCAGGCTGCTCAAAAAGGGCTAGATGCAAAGCCCCCGAAATCCTGAGAGTGGCGTCGCGACGAACAAGGAGCGATTCTTGCCGCGCCGCCGAGGCAGTGAGGCGGCCAGAGGCGTACTTGGCTGTACGCCGCAACGACGAAGGATGGGGGAAACGAAGCAGAGGGTCATTTTTCAGCAGCCTTTTTTTGCTAAAAAGGATTTCTCACCCCTACCGTCTCGCCTCTTTCTCCGCCAACAGAAATCATGGAAATTTTCGTGTGAACCAACTCCTCAATTCTCCGGATATAACGCCTCGCGTTGGGAGGGAGATCCCTAATATCTTTCGCACCCTTGATTTCAGTTTTCCATCCCTTCAACTCTTCGTAGACGGGCTCGGAACGTTTCAATATTTCGAGATTGGAAGGAACATGCTGAACAACCTTGCCCTCCACCCGATACCCCACACAGACCTTGATCGTATCGAAATCATTCAGGACATCCAGCTTGGTCATCACGATCTTGCGGATGCCATTGACACGGATGGAATGATTGACCACGACCGCATCGAACCAACCGCATCTTCTCGGTCTCCCGGTCGTGGCGCCATATTCCCCTCCCCTCTCACGAATCTTTTCTCCCCACTCATCCTGGAGTTCCGTTGGGAAGGGGCCTTCTCCAACGCGCGTGGTATAGGCCTTTGCGACCCCGATCACCGAGTGGATCATCGTCGGTCCAATTCCTGAACCCGCGCAAGCATTTCCCGCCAGCGTATTCGACGATGTCACATAAGGATACGTGCCATGGTCCAGATCCAGCAGAGCTCCCTGGGCACCCTCAAACAGGACGTTCTTTCCCTTCTCAATCGCCTGATGGAGAACCAAAGAAGTATTCGTCACATATTTTTCAAGCCGGCTCTTATAACGAAGATACTCATCACAAATTTCTGAGAAATCGAAACCGTCCTCTTTGAGCACGTGCGTTAAATAGACATTTTTCTGGATGAGGTTAGATTCCAACTTCTCCCGAAAGACTCTTTCATCGATGAGGTCGGCCACCCGAATCCCGCAACGAGCCACCTTATCCTCATAAGCAGGCCCGATCCCCCTTCCCGTGGTGCCGATCTTGAAGATTTTCTCTCTCGCCATATCGATCCTCCGATGATAGGGCAGGATGAGATGGGTTTCTTCGCTGATCATGAGTTGCGAGTCATTCTTCAAATATCCCCTTTTTTTAATCGTATCAATCTCATCGATCAATACCGCCGGGTCGAGGACGACACCGTTTCCAATGATGCACTTTTTATTCTTGTAAAGGATGCCCGAAGGGATGAGATGGAATACGAATTTTTCCCCCTTGAGAATAATCGTGTGTCCCGCGTTGTTTCCACCCTGGAATCGCACGACGAAATCGGCATACCGGGTCAGCAAATCGACAATCTTTCCTTTCCCCTCATCCCCCCACTGAGCCCCAACCACCACGACGCTCGTCATAATCACCCTCATCCCTGAACAGCATGGTCCAGGGCTCCGCCCTGCGTTCCATGGGACGCAGAACCTCTTCCCTCCGCCCTATCCGCAGTCAAGGGAAGAAGATTTTCGATGGATTCTAAAGCTGCTAAAGTTGAATTTGGCGAACCGAAATAATATTCGGCAGCCTCAAAATCTCGCCCATCAACCCAGGTGGCAACGGAACATCGAGGTGAAGCAGTGAAATCGCATTTCCCCCCATCCGGTCCCGTCCGAATTGCATGGTGGCGATATTGACATTCTGACTCCCCAGAGCATTCCCGATATTACCAATCACTCCGGGTTTGTCGTAATTGGTCACCAACAGAATGTATCCCTCCGGAAGAGCCTCAATAAAGAAATCGTTCAGCTTCACGATTCGCAATTCTTTCCTTCCAAAGAGAGTCCCTGCAATATAGTTCTGTTCCATCCTCGACCGGGCCGTGAGGGCGATCAAACTCGCAAAATCCTCCGCTGCCACGCTGGTGGACTCCGTGATCTTGATGCCCCTTTCCTTGGCCATGATCGGGGCGTTGACAAAGTTTACAGTCTCACCCACGAAGGGGGTCAGAAGGCCTTTCAAGACCGACGTGGTAATCGGTTTTGTCCCGTGCTCCCCTACCTCGCCACGATATTCGATGACCACCTCTTCGATGGCGTAGTTTGAGATCTGGCCCAGAAAGCTTCCCAGCTGCTCTCCAAGCCGGAGATAGGGTCTTAAGAAGGGAAGGAGATCCGGGCTGACCGCCGGCATGTTCACGGCATTGCGAGCCTCTCCCGACAGGAAAAAATCGACGATCTGCTGTGAAATGGCAATCGCGACGTTCTCCTGAGCTTCCTCGGTGGCTGCCCCCAGGTGGGGGGTGCTGATGATACCCTCCAATTCAAGCAGTGGATTTCCAACGGTCGGTTCCTTCTCAAAAACATCCAAGGCCGCACCCGCCACCTTCCCTCCTTGAATGGCGTCGTAAAGGTCCTTTTCGTTGATAATCCCTCCCCGGGCACAATTGACCAGGATGACGCCCTTCTTCATCTTCGGGAAGGCCCTCTTATCGATGAGATTACGCGTCTCATCCGTGAGGGGCGTGTGGACGCTGATGAAATCAGAACGACCCAGCAG
>Ga0335070_10001403_pt1 | contig 27777 bp, 26 predicted proteins | sample Lox_Sample_13_FD_206722 | JGI IMG/M metagenome (GOLD analysis project Ga0335070, IMG submission 206722) | Soil microbial communities from Loxahatchee National Wildlife Refuge, Florida, United States - Lox_Sample_1.3 | ecosystem: Environmental > Terrestrial > Soil > Wetlands | place: USA...
GGTCTCGGGATGTGGCTGCTGTGGCTGAAAACCTGATTCAAAGGGACCGGATAACCCGGCTTGCCCTCGCCGGGTTTTCCATGGGCGGGAATCTTGTGCTCAAGTTGGCTGGTGAATGGCGCCGGCAAGGCCCTCCAGAGTTCTGTGCAGTTACTGCGGTTTGCCCTTCGATGGATCTAGCTGCCTCAGCAGATGCCCTTCACCTGCCAGGCAATTTTCTCTACGAGCAGTATTTCGTTTGGAAGTTGCGAGGTCGCCTGCGCGAAAAGGCGCGTCTTTTTCCGGAAGCCTTCGACGTTTCGCGATTGCGGGGAGTACGCAGCCTGCGCGACTTTGACGACAAGGTGACGGCATACTATTGCGGGTTCGACGGAGCCGATGACTACTACGCTCGCTCGTCGGCAGCAAAGGTGGTTGAGAACATCGCCGTGCCAACACTCATTCTTCACGCCGCCAACGATCCGTTCATCCGCATTCTTCCAGAGACGCGGGGCAAGATTCTCTCCAATCCGCACATTCAATTCGTCGAAACCGAGGACGGCGGCCACTGTTCTTTTCTCGCCCCGCGGGACGGCTACGATGGTCACTGGGCGGAGCGTCAGGTAGTCGAATTTCTACGCCGGGTTTGAACGCAACATGGAAGCCGACTTTGCCGTCGAACTCGCGGCCAGTGATGAAACGCTGGAGATGCCGTGGAGCGCTGGGGACGGCCCGCGCTATTTTGATTTGAAGCGTCAGCCGCGCCTCGTGGAGCAGGTGGAGGAGGCGCGACGGTACCCGGAACTGGCGCAATTTCTCTCGGCCATCAATTCCTCGTTGACCATTTTGGAGACGGCGAAATGCGACGCTTGGTCGACGACCGAGATGAAACCGGAAGAAGAAATCCGCGGCGCGGCCTGGAAGTTCGGCTCCTATGTCGATCTGCTGTTTTCGGACAATGAGTCGCGCCTCTCATTCGAGCGTCACGAACAGCTGACAAGGCAACTGGTGAAGCTGCTGCACCGGGTTCCTGAAATCCCGGCTGCAGCTGAGTTTCTCGTCCGTCGCTGCTTCTATCATTCCGGAGACGAAGCACGAGAGGGCTTTTACATTACGTTCTATTTGTTTGGATACGGAAGCGAAGAGGACCAGGCCCGGCGGCAATGGGCCATCGGATTAGAACTGGTGGAGAATGCTGTGCGCCAGATATCTGCTCAACATCGAGTGTGAAACTGCTCTAGACTGATAGGTTGCTCGAGGGAAGAATGTCCACTACGACTGCCCGCGTGAATCCTCTCTCTTATCTGACCGACCAGCTCAACCAGTTAAAAGCCAAAGGCACGCACTTCCGCCTGCGCGTGCTGGAAGACGAACAGGCGCCGGTGTGCACATTCGACGGCAAGAAGGTGATCAATCTCGCTTCGAACAATTATCTGGGCCTGACCACACACCCGAAGTTGCGGGAAGCAGCGCTCGCAGCCACACGGAAATATGGTGTGGGGTCAGGCGCAGTGCGCACCATCGCCGGCACCATGAAGATTCACATGGAACTGGAAGAGAAAATCGCCCGCTTCAAACAGGTCGAAGCTTGCGTGGTTTTTCAGTCCGGATTCACGGCCAATGCCGGGACCGTCTCGGCTGTGCTGGGCAAAGAAGACTTCATTATTTCCGACGAACTCAACCACGCTTCGATCATCGATGGAGCTCGCTTGTCGCGGGCAAAGATTCTCGTCTTCCGCCACAAAGACATGGGGCATGCCGAGGAGCAACTGGCCAGCGTGAAAGACCAGCCCGGGAAAAAGCTGCTGATTACTGATGGCGTTTTCTCTATGGATGGCGATATCGGACCCTTGCCGGCATTGTGCGACCTGGCTGAGAAATACGGTGCGATCATGATGGTGGACGATGCGCACGCCTCGGGCGTGCTTGGCCGCAACGGTCGCGGCACCATCGATCACTTCAAAGTGCATGGCCGAGTGGACATTCAGGTGGGAACGCTCTCCAAAGCAATTGGCGCGCTGGGGGGCTATGTTTGCGGCACACGCGATCTGATCGACTTCCTGTATCATCGGGCGCGGCCGTTTCTCTTTTCCACATCACATCCGCCATCGGTAGCAGCCACCTGTATTGCCGCATTCGATGTGCTGGAGCAGGAACCGGAGCGCATTGAGAAGCTCTGGGAAAACACGCGCTATTGGAAGAAAGAGCTGGGCCTGCTCGGATTCAACATAGGAGGAGTGAATACACCCGCCAGCGAGACCCCGATCACGCCCATCATTATCGGCGAAGGCAAGCTGACCATGGATTTTTCCCGCGAGTTGTTTAAGGAAGGTGTATTGGGAACCGGGATTGCATTTCCCACCGTTCCCGAAGGCAAAGCCCGTGTACGCACGATCATGACGGCCACGCACACACAAGACCAATTGCAGCAGGCGCTCGAGGTACTGAACAAGGTCGGAAAGAGGATGGGGATTCTCAGCAGGTGAGAAGAGGCCCGAAGTGCCGTCCCTGGTGCGGCTCGGGCATCTTCAATCCGTCCGATAAACGACCTTGCCCCCAACGACCGTCGCCACCACTTTCCCCGTAAGCTGCCAGCCGTCGAACGGTGTATTGCGCGACTTCGACCGGGACTTAGCGGCTTCAAACGTCCAGCGTTTCTTGGGATCGAAGAGGGTCACGTCGGCGTGGCTACCGCGGGTGAGCGCCCCACGGCCGGCAAGGCTCACGACTCGGGCAGGACCCGCGGCGAAAAGCTCGACAATTCGCGTGAGAGGGACTCGGTGCTGACCATGCAGCCTGGTGATGGCCAGAGCAAGGGCGGTTTCCAGACCCGTAATTCCAAACGCTGCGCGCTCGAACTCAATTACTTTCTCGTGCATGGCGTGGGGAGCATGGTCAGTGGCAATAGCATCAACCGTGCCGTCGGCCAACGCCACCAGCAAAGCCTCACGGTCGGAGGCCGAGCGCAGGGGTGGATTCATCTTGAAATTGGCGTCGTAGTCGCGGACCTCCGCGTCGGTTAACGTGAAGTGATGCGGGGTGACTTCACAACTGACGCGGGCCTTGCTCCTCTTCCCTCGTCGTACCGCCTTTAGCGCATCGGCCGTCGAAAGATGGGCCACATGCAGGCGGGCGCCAGCAAACTGCTGTGCCAGCTGCACATCGCGGTCGACGACCCTGGCCTCGGCTTCACTTTTCATGCCTCGGAGGCCCAGCCGGAAAGCAGTGGGACCGTCGTTCATCGAGCCACGTTCGGTCATCCCTGTGTCTTCAGCGTGCTGGATCACCGGCAGATTCGCCTCTGCGGCCCAGCGCAGAGCGTCGCGCATGATGTCGTCGCCTAGAATCGGCTTCCCGTCGTCGCTGACGGCAATGGCACCTGCCCGCTGCAATGCGCGGAAATCGGTCAGCGAAGCGCCCTTGCTGGCTTTGGTCGCAGCGGCGATAGGGAAGACATTCACCACGGCACCTCGTTCGGGTTGTTGCAGCCAGGCGACCAGGTCCGGAGAATCGACCACCGGGTCGGTGTTGGGCATGCAACAGACGGACGTGAACCCGCCGGCGGCGGCGGCGGCAGTCCCAGTGGCGATATTCTCCTTGTAGCTCTGGCCGGGTTCGCGCAAGTGCACGTGGAGATCGATAAAACCCGGAGCCACGATCAGGCCGCGAGCGTCTAGTTTCTCGTCTGCGCCTCCGCGTATCTTGTTGGGAGGCGCGATCTCAGCGACCCGCCCATCGCGCAGCAACACGTCCATCGGCGCATCGAGCTTCGCCGCCGGGTCGATGACCCGCCCACCTTTGATGAGAAGGCTATTTCCTTTCCTCTGACTCACGCTGCTCTCCGTAGATCCTTTGCTCCATGCAGACGATCCTCATGCCTTGCCTAACGCCCGCGCCAGAATTGCCATGCGCACGGGCACGCCATTATGCACCTCTTCAACGATGGCGGACTGCGGGCAATCGGCCACTTCCCAGGTGAGTTCCAATCCGCGAATGATAGGGCCGGGATGCATCAGCATGGCATCTTTCTTGGCCAGTTTCAGCCGCGGCATGGTGATCTGATATCGCGCAATGTAATCGTCGAGGCTGATCTTCAGACCCTCCAGCCGTTCTTTCTGAACCCGCAGTGCCAGCACGACATCCGCTCCGCGAACCGCGTCTTCCACCGTGCGAGTGACACGTACACCCGGCGCCAGAGCGGTGGCTAGATCGGGCAGAAGCTCAGGCGGTCCGCAAAGCGTAATCTTGGCGTTGAACTTGCTTAACAGGTGGACGGCCGAGCGCGCGACTCGGCTGTGATAGATATCCCCGACAATGGCGATCTGCAGCCTCTTTAATGCCTTCTTGTGGCGCAGGATGGTGTAGGTATCGAGCAAGGCCTGCGAGGGGTGCTCGTGCATGCCGTCACCGGCATTGATCACTGGGATGTCCAGGTGTTGTGCCATCAGGTGAGGCGCGCCTGCCTGAGGATGGCGGATGACGATGACATCCGCCCCCACCGCCCTGAGGGTGTATCCAGTGTCGAGCAGCGACTCGCCCTTCTCAATGCTGGAACCACTAGAGAGAACGAGAGTGGTCATTGCGCCCATCGACTTAGCCGCAATTTCAAAGGAGCTGCGCGTGCGAGTGGATGCCTCATAAAAAAGAAGCAATACGCGCTTGCCGCGTAGCAGAGGGCGCGGCTTGGCGGGGTTCATCCTGCGGGCCAGCTTCAGCAGGGCCATGATCTCCGCAGCGCCAAGATTTTCGATACCTAACAGAGAGCCACGAACGGGTCGGTTCATGCTTTCCCCGAGACGGTTCTTCGCGGCAGATGCGAAGGTCACCGGACCTCCGTTTTAACTTTGCTTTTCCAGCAACAAAACCTTGTCTACGTCATCGACCTCGCGCATCTGGACTTTGATGATCTCTTGTACCGTAGTCTGCACCTTCCGGCCAACGAAGGTCGCTTCAATGGGCAACTCGCGGTGGCCGCGGTCGATGAAGGCACAAAGCTGTACCCGCTTCGGACGCCCGTGACGAAAAAGCGCGTCCATGGCAGCGCGGGCAGTGCGGCCGGTGTAGAGCACGTCGTCCACCAGCACGATGTTCTTCCCGGTGATGGCGAACCCAATCTCGGTCTTCTGCACCACCGGCTTGGGTCCAAGGGTGGAGAGATCGTCGCGATACAGCGTGATGTCGAGCACGCCCACTGGGACGGGTTTTTTTTCGATGCGTTCGATTACCTTGGACAGCCGCTCGGCCAGCGGCACACCGCGCTTGCGGATTCCCACCAGCCCCAGATCGCCCGCGCCATTGTTCTTCTCGATCATTTCGTGAGCCAGGCGAACCAGCGTCCGCTCAATCTCAGAGGCCGACATCAACTGAGCCTTTTCGTGCAAGTTCAGCGGCCGGGCGGGAATTCTGGGAGACATAGAACGCTGCATCATACGCGGGGGCAGTGTCACGCGGCAAGGAGGAGCTTCTCACCCTCGGAAGAAGAGGAAAACGGGTACAAAATCACCGCGAAGAGGGCTTTTCTTTGGACGAATCGCGGTCCTGCCGGTGGCTGAACTCGGTGTCTCGCGGTATTTCAACCGCGGAAGGGCCGGGAGGCTCCTTGCGTCGCAAGAAGGCGGCCCCAATCGCTCCCCCAAGGCCTGCCAGGACCACAAACACGGCGAGAACGAATCCCATGCCGATAACCAGCATCACGGCAAAGCCCTGCGGCGTGTTCAGAAACTCCAGCGCTTGCTGCGCTGCCGGGTCGGGCCTGCGGGTCGCTGCCTGGCGCACAGCTTCCATCACAGTTTGCTTGAGCTGACCGCCGGAGTGGAAGACGGTGACCTGGACGATCAAAAGGAGCGCCAGAATCCCAAAGCCCGATAGTCCCGCCAAGGCGCCCAGCCGTGCTCCCATGCCTGCGGTCGGGTTTGCGCTCGGGTTCCGGCGACGGTAAAAGATCACGCAGAGCGCTCCGCAAGCCAGTGTGCCCAGGGCAAACGCTCTCAAGGGCAGAACCATGAGGAACGCCGCAATCACACCCGCCAGCCCCGCCGAGGACAGAGCCTGAGGCCAGGCGAGCCGCGCTGTCGGCTTGGTCATGCCGTAAGGCCGATAGGTGGTTTGGTATTGCGGGGACGGAACAGCGTCTGGAGCAGGCTCAGCGCTGGAAACCCGGATCAGAGGAGCCCGGCAGTGCGGACAAAAGGGAACCCCTTCATCGACCAGAGCGCCACATTGATGACAGGGATGTTCCACCAGGGTTCAAGGTACAGCACGACATATGAGCGAGGCAAGGAACGGGCGAACGATGGCCCGCTACCTCAGATCGTGTCCTTGCCTCGGGTCTTTACATAGACCAAAGCGAAGCTGGAACCTTTGTCCTGTGGCCGGATGGCCACAATGTGCTGGTTGTCTTCCGTGCCCACCTTCAGCTCGACATTCTTGCCGCTGTTGTCGCCGTCACATTTCAGGGTTTGGTGTTCCTTCTCGCCCGAACTGGAATGGGTGTAACCCTGATCGCTGGTGCGACACTCCAGAACACTGCCGTATCTTTTCAGTTGATCCCGGTAGTAGGAGATGAGCTTCTCCGGGGTATCGTCGGATTCGTACTCAACCGCAATGACCTTGAGTGCGAACACCCCGCTCGAAATGTTCACATTGGCGCTCTTCTCATTGCCCGTGTTGTCCTTTTGCTTCGGTCGCGCTCCCGGATACACCGGCAAGCCGGTGTCGCGCACGTCGGCCTGGGTATCAACGTGGATGCCACCCACCGGAGTTTCGATGTCTACTCTCTTGTCCTGGCCGGATTTGTCTTTCTTGACGTTGATGCTGCACGCGGGCAAAACCAACAGACTTGCGAGCGCCAGCGTGCCCAGCATCGGGCGACTAATTGACGTTAAGCTTTGGAGTCGCATAGGAGACCGCTCCTGACCCGGCCTGCCCTTGCCGTTCAATTCCCGCTCCCCGTTCCGCAATCCCCGGGATGGTAACCGGCAAATGGCCGTGAATGGGGATTTCGCCGAATATCGCTTTCACCGCACTCACTTGCGAAACCGTTACGTCGGAAAAGGCGCAAATGTAATTCTGGATCGTGGGAAAATCCTCCGCCAGATACGGATTTCCCAGCGCGACCACCACAGTCCGATCCGCTGCACGTTCCAGAATCTGGCGCAGCAGCGCGCCGCTGGCACTGGGCAGCGCCACCGAATTCTTCAGCCCGGCAGCCCCCTTCTCCATCTTTCCAGCTGTCGGAATTACGTCCACGGCTGTGACTATGGCTTGAGCCTGGCCGACCGCCGCGAGCACGTCGTCGAACACGCCAGTCGCAATCCGTGGGTCCACGTAGATCACACGAGCGTCGGGAATACGAGATACAATTTGACGCTCAACCGTCCGCCCTGCCGTGGTCCTGACATCATCACTGAAGATGACAACCACAGTGCGATTGCGCACCTCTACCATGGTTTGATACGGAAGGCCGGCTGCGACAGTTCCAGCTTTCTTCAGTGGGAGAAGCCTTCCATTGTCCCGAACCAGAGTGATGGCCTCATCTGCTATGTGCTGGGCTAGCGCGATGTTCTCTGGCTTCGCAACCAGGGTTGCAAGCTGGTTGATATCTACCAGGCGGGCTCTATCGAGGCCTACCGACGCCTTCATTTTCAATAGCTTAAGCACCGAGGCGTCGAGCCGAGCCTGGGTAATGGCGCCCTTCTGCACAGCTCGGAGAACGGCATTGTAGGAAGCCGGAAGATCAGCTGGGATAAGCAGCAGGTCGTTGCCGGCTAGAAATGCGTCCACTGCAGCCTGTCCGATGTTTCCAGCATACATACGAGTCAGGCCCGCCATTTCAAGGGCGTCGGTGACCACGACTCCTTTGAAACCGAGCTGATTTTGCAGCAGGCCGGTGACGATGGCCGGCGAGCTGGTGGCTACGCGGTTCGCTCCGGAATCGAGCGCCGGGACCGTCACGTGTGCAACCATGACCGAGTCCACGCCAGCTTCAATGGCTTTGCGGAATGGCGGGAGTTCGACTGTTTGCAGTCGCTGGACGTCACCACCCACCTGAGCTACTCCCAGATGCGAATCGGTTGAAGTGTCGCCGTGGCCGGGAAAATGTTTGGCCGTGGTGAGCATTCCGCTCACTTTGGCTCCGCGGATATATGCGGATAGCAGGTCGCCAACCTGTTCCGGGCTACTGCCAAAAGAGCGAGTGTTGATGATGGGGTTGTCGGGATTAGAGTTCACATCCGCGTCAGGAAAGAAATTCCATTGCACGCCGATAGCGCGGGCCTCCTGCGCGGTGATTCGGCCGAAAGCTTCCGCGAATTCAGAATTTCCCGCGGCGCCGAACGCCATGGCATGCGGGAATTCGGTCGCCCCCGAGATACGCATAGCAACTCCGCGCTCAAAGTCAGCCGCCACCAGCAAGGGCAGTGTGGAATCGTTTTGCAGGCGATTCAGCAATTCCGCAGCTTCGTAGGGTCCGGTTTGATACAGAAAAGGAAACTCAAAGGGCACGGTCATGATCAACGATCCCACGTGGTACTGGCGGATGGAGTCACGGGTCTGTAGATAGTCCGGCCCGTGCGCGTTCAGGAACTGCGCCGCCAGCCGCACCATGAAGATCTGACCGACCTTCTCCTCGAGCGAAAGCGAGCGCAGGGTTTTCTCCGCCCACTTCTCGCCCTGGCGGTCGAGATGTATGGGGTGCGGTTCCTGATATTTGTCTTTGGCGAAGGTTGGAACAATCAGCAACATCAGCAGCACGAGAGAGGTGCCTGCTTTCGAAATCATGTGCAGAAGATAGCATGGGGAGACACGCTGGCTACGTCGTTTCGTCATGGCGGATTCTTCCCTCAACGCAGGAGGCGGCCTGGCGCTGAATGACCGGATCGTCCCCAAAGCCCTTGAACCAAGTCACATCCGGTTCTCGGCGAAACCAGGTCATTTGACGCTTGGCGTAGTTGCGGTGTGCTTGCTGGGCCGCCGCGACTGCGGCGGCATAATCGATTTCGCCCTGGACCAACTCCGCCGCCTGCTTGTAGCCAAGGGCAGTGAGAGGGTAGGCGGCTTCGCCGTATTTCTCTATTAAACGCCTGGTCTCCTCCACCAGGCCGGACTCGAACATGTGCCTGGCGCGTTGATTCAGGCGGTCGTAGAGAACAGGCCGGTCCGGGTCCAGACCGAGGCGCAAAACAGAGAAGCCCTTCAATGGGTCTCTGCCCTTCTTCCAGAGATCTGTCATCTTCTGCCGGGTGCCAAGGCACACTTCGATGGCGCGAATGAGTTTCGGAGTGTCGTTGGCATGAATGTCGGCAGCAGCCGTGGAGTCCAGACGCAGCAATATCCGGTGCAGATAACCTGGCTGCTTCTGAGCCGCATGCCCGCGCAGCCGTTCGCGCAAGTCCTCCCAACGCTGGGGGCCGGGAAAAAGTCCATCGAGCAGCGCGCGCAGATACAGTCCGGTCCCGCCCACGACGATCGGTAGGCGTCCTCGTTGCTTTATGTCGCCGAGCACATTTCGCGCCTGCCGCGAATATTCGCCGGCAGTCATGTGTCCCTTCGGATCGACGAAATCGATCAGATGATGCGGTGAGCGTGCCTGTTGCGCGAGAGTCGGTTTCGCCGTGCCGATCTCAAATTCCCGGTACATTGCGACCGAATCGCAATTTACGATCTCGCCCTGAAACTGTTCGGCCAAAACCAGAGAAAGTGCGGTTTTCCCGCTGCCCGTCGGCCCTAGTACGACGACCAGCAGCGGTTCGGCGGCCACGGTCAGCGCGCGCTCCACGAGATGTTGTGCCAGTAGCGGATGAGCGTGAGGGCCAGCAGCAGCAGAGCGATTACGATGAGCCCCGTCGCTTCCAGCGTGTAAATGTGTGGCTTGTGCGGGCCAGCGGGAGCAGACGGCGACGTTGGCTCTTTCGGATGTACTGCTGGCATGGGAGCATTGTAGCGCCAGCCGCACCCGACGAGCGGACTAGCGGTGCTACACTACGGCCTTCATTGTGCTATGCCAGGACAGCCAGCCAGCCCTGCAGGAAGAATTGTCCGTTTCGGGGTCTTCGAAGTTGACCTCCTTTCTGGAGAACTGCGGAAAAATGGCAGCCGGGTCCGCCTACAGGAACAGCCATTCCAATTGCTTGAGTTGCTGCTGGAGCATCCCGGAGAAATTGTCACGCGGGAAGTTCTGCGCCAGAAGCTGTGGCCTGCCGATACCTTTGTTGACTTCGACCACAGTTTGAACACGGCGGTGAACAAAGTGCGCGACGCTCTCAGCGACTCCGCTGCGAATCCGCGCTACGTGGAGACCGTGGCGAGACGCGGCTACCGCTTCCTCGCGCCTGTGGACCGGCTAGATCCTGCCACAGCACCGGCTTCCACTGCGGGGAACTCTGCGCCTGCCGCGGAAACCGCACCTGGTTCTTCGATCCATCCCGAATTGGAGTTGCCCATACCTCACCGGGCAGTGACGCGGGGCCTGTTCGCGCTGATTCAGGTGATGTACCTCGCGTTCTACCTCGCAGCACTTTTTCACCTGCAGGAGATCGATGGTGTTGCGAGCCGCTTTCTGCCGGCGTGGGGTTCCTTCGCAATTGTCGCCGGCACCCTAGTCACCGGAGGGGTAGGAATCCTGCTGCGCTGCTATCTCTTTTCCGCCATAGCCTTCGATTACCAGCGGTTGCGACAAAACCTTGAACGGATGTTTTTGTTGGTCCTCACGCTTGACGAGCTATGGGCCGTCGCGCCTTTTCTCATGACCCAGAAAATCGGGGTGGGAGCGGCTTTCGCCGCCACGGCGGCGCTTCTCTACGTTCCATTTTCCGAACGTACCCTTCTGCGCATGGCCTATCCGGCGGCTACCGGCCACCCGGCCGCCTGAGTCTAGCGCCGCCTGGCTGATTGGGAACCGCGCTCACGAACTCTTCGTACTAACGTCTGACTCCCAAGGTGGGCGTGCGCTCACGCGGGAGTAGGAGGGAGTTTATGCGGCGCGTTGCTTTGTTCGCACTTGGCTTGTGCCTAGCTTTCGTCCCGTCCGCCCGGGGAGACGAGTGGACAAAAACCTTCAACATCACCGGGAGGCCCGACCTCCGCGTGGTAACCTCCGACGCCAGCATTCACGTCGATGCCTGGGACCAGAAAACCATCGAGGCCCGGGTCACGACGGAGAGCTACAAGATCGGCGAGGGCGGCATCCGGGTTTACGATCACCAAAGCGGAGATTCCGTGGAGCTCGAAGTACGGTTTCCTCACCAGATTCTCGGCTTTAACGTGGGCCACCGTCGCGTGGAAGTGGAGATCCGCGTACCACGAGAGGGCCGAGTCCACTTACGGACGGGAGACGGCTCCATCCAGGTCAGCGGCTGCAAAGGAGACTTGGAACTGGAAACTGGCGACGGACATCAAGAAATTGCAGCGGTTGATGGAACCTTGAAGGCGCATGCCGGCGATGGGCACATCCGTGCCGAGGGGCGTTTCGATTCGCTGGTAATCAGCACTGGAGACGGCCGAATTGAAGCCCGTGCTCTGCCCGGCTCTAGCGTGAACTCAAGCTGGGACCTTCATGCTGGCGATGGCAGCATTGACCTCCAAGTGCCGGAAAATCTCGCTGCCGACGTGGCTCTGCACACGAGTGACGGGCACATAAGCGTGGACTTGCCGGTGATGGTCGAAGGCCGTCTCGGCGGAAACAGCGTTCAGGGAAAATTGAATGGTGGCGGCAGACTGCTCACCATTCGCACCGGAGACGGATCCATCCGGCTGGGAAAGTCATAGAAAGCCAACTGGAGTTTTGTCAGAAGAATCTGCGAAGAATTCCGAGGGATCAACATGCGCTGGATTGCGTTTGCTGTGGCGATGTTTGTTTTGTTTCTATTGAGCTCAAACCCGGCGCAGGTGGCACCGCCAAACGCGCAGCCAGTGCTCGATGTCAGCTCCATGGACAGGAGTGTTGATCCCTGCAGTGACTTCTTTCGGTACTCGTGCGGAGGCTGGATCCAAAAGAACCCCATCCCGCCCGATCAAGTGAGCTGGAGCGTGTACTCGAAGCTACTGGACGACAACCGGCTGGTACTCCGCAACATCCTGGAGAACGCGGCCAAGCCCAATCCCGAGCGCAGTCCCGAGCGGCAGAGAATCGGCGACTATTACGCCGCCTGTATGGATGAGTTGGCCATTGAGGCTGCGGGGCTGAAGCCGCTTCAGTCCGAACTGGATCGGATCAACCGGATGCAGAGCAAGCAGGACATCGCAGATGTCCTGATTTCCCTCGCTGATGGCGCTGCCTTATTCAACTTCGGCTCTCAGCAGGATTTTCGGGATTCGAATCAGATCGTCGCCGATGTGGATCAAGGTGGGCTTGGCCTGCCCGACCGTGATTATTACGTGAAAGACGATTCTAACTTTCCGGAAATTCGCAAGGCGTATGTTGCGCATGTCGCCACGATGTTCGAATTGCTGGGGGACAAACCCGACGTTGCTGCGGGCGAAGCTGCCACGGTCATGCGTATTGAAACCGAGTTGGCTAAAGGATCGCAGACTCTGGTGGAACGGAGAAATCCCTGGAATTTGGACCATAAGTTAAGCGTCGGAGAATTATCCGCACTCAGTCCGGCGTTTCGGTGGAATACCTACCTTGCCGGCGTAGGTCTGGCTTCGTTGCGGTCGCTGAACGTCTCCTCACCGGGTTTCGTCAAGGCCATGAACGCGGAGATCGAAAAGGAAGGTCTCGATCAATGGAAGACCTATTTACGTTGGAACCTGGTTCACGCCAACGCTCCATTTCTGTCATCGGCCTTCGTGAACGCCAACTTCGATTTTTATGGCAAGACGCTGACCGGCGCCAAGGAACTCAGGCCGCGGTGGAAGCGCTGTGTCAGCTACGTGGACAACGATCTGGGTGAGGCCCTCGGGCAGGTGTACGTGGAACAGAATTTCAGCTCCGAGGCCAAACAGCGCGCTTTAACCATGGTGAAGGAAATCGAAGCCGCTATGGATCACGACATTCAGTCGCTGCCATGGATGACGCAGCCCACGAAGCAACAAGCCCTGGAGAAACTGCACTCGGTCGTCAACAAGATCGGCTATCCGGACAAATGGAGAGACTACGGCGCCCTTACAATCAATCAGAACGATGAGCTCGGCAACGTGCTACGAGCCCGCACCTTCGAATTCAAGCGTCAGCTCGCCAAGATCGGCAAGCCGCTGGACCGCGGGGAATGGCACATGACACCGCCCACGGTGAATGCCGAATACAATTTGCAGCTCAATGATGTTAACTTTCCCGCTGGAATTCTGCAGCCACCGCTGTTCAACGTCTCATCCGACGACGCCCCCAATTACGGCGACACGGGCGGCACCATCGGGCACGAACTGACCCACGGCTTCGACGACCAGGGCCGCCAGTTCGATGCGCATGGCAATCTGCGGGATTGGTGGACGCCGCAAGACGCAAAACAGTTCGAACAGAAAGCCAGTTGCATCTCCAACCAATACGGGCAGTACGTGGTGATTGACGATATCAAGATCAACAGCAAGCTCACGCTCGGTGAGGACGTGGCCGACCTCGGCGGATTGATGCTGGCCTATGTGGCCTGGAAGAGCGCGGCCCAAAACCAGAACCTGCAGCCGATTGATGGATTCACGCCCGAGCAGCGCTTCTTTATCGGATATGGGCAAAGCTGGTGTTCGAATACTCGCGACGAAACCAAGCGCATGTTGGCTACCATCGATCCTCACTCGCCCGACTCGTACCGGGCAAACGGAGTGGTTTCAAATCTGCCAGAATTTCAGCAAGCGTTCCACTGCAAAGCGGGAGCGCCGATGGTCCGGGAGAACCTCTGCCGGGTGTGGTAAGAACTACTGCAGTTCGTTGCTGTCGGGGTTGTAGTAGAAGTGAAAACGCAGGGCAAGATACTTGCCGCCAAACTCGGCAGGAAGTGGTGGGAAGGGATTTGATCCCGTAATGCCGGCCCAGGCGGCTCGATCCAGGGCCACGTCGCCGGAGGGTCCCACCAGGGCCATACCGGCTACATTGCCATCCTTGAGAATCGCAAATTCGATCGACACTTTTCCCTTTTTTAGCAGCGGTGGATACGCCGACGGGGGAATCACCCGATACCAGTTCTCTCTTACACTGTGCAGCACCCGGGCCAGGTAGGGGCCGAAATCGACGCCCATGGTGTCGCTGAGCACATCCATCTCACCGACTGCCTTTACCGGCTGGCGGCCTTGTCCCAAACCGAAGTCTCCGCCTTCGCCGCCATAGCCCGCGCCACGGTTAGCGATCACCGCACGGGCGGCCTGTTCGATGGCTGAGCCCGCGGACATGGATCGAGTGTCAAACGTAGGTTTGGGAGCACTCGGAGGCACCTGCAGCCTTGCGGTCTGATCCTGGTTTGTAGGAGGCCTGGGCAGAGAAGCAGGTTGCGAGGGCTGTTGCGCCTGCTGTGCCGAGGGATTCTGCTGAGCAGTTGCCGGGGATGGCTGCTGTCCCGGGGTGTTTGGTTCTCCTCGGGTTCCCGGGCGGGCGCTGTCGAGAATCTTTCGCAGTTCTTCGGGATCCAAGTGCGGCGAACGCGAGGTCGCAATTCGATCCTTGTCCGAAATGATGTTCGTGTCAGGCCGCTTCTTCAGCTTCTGGAGATCGGGCGGCAGTTCCATGTAAGTCAGCTCTTTTTGCCGCATCCAGTCGTTCGGGCTGACCACGATCACGGGACGCCGGGGTAGAAATCTCTCAAGCCGGGCGGAGTTCGCGAACAAGATCACCACGGCCAGGTGGACAACGACGGAAATCCAGAAGGCTTCGCGCTGCCGCGATCGCGAAAGATCATCCTGAAGCTGGACCAGGAGGTTGGGAGCATCGTGCAGTTCGCGATAGGCCTGTTCCCACGTGCGCGCGTCGTACAGATCACCGCCGTCGGTCCGCAGTTGCGGTGGCGGAGACGCGGCCGTCTGTGGCGGGATCTCAGTGGCTGGCATCGCAGCTATGGCTCATAGGATTAGACACGATCGATTGACCCCAAGTTGCTGAAGCGCACAAGTTTGTTTGCGCTTACGCGAAGCGGAACGGCAAAGGGGCGAATCGCTGTCTCATCCCGAATTCGATATCGCCATTTTCGCATCTTTCTAAGCAATCTGCGAAAGGCTGAAGGTACAAGCACTTAGGGACCGTACCTGAGTGATCACCAGCAGGGTACAGGGAATTGCGCGGGAAAACTGTCAAGAAGTGTAAAACCCGGAGCTTCGTTAGTCTCGCCGGCGCAGTTCTTCGAGGTTGAATTTCCTGCCGTGGTTGGCAATCGCCGCTGTGATATCGAGGGCCAAAGCGAGGGCCCGGCGTCCATCCCCGAGCGGCACCAGAGGTTGGGAGCGCCAGCGCACGCAATCGAGGAACGACTTTAACTCCGCGCAGAGCGGTTCTTCCGAAGTCACCGTAGGCTTGCTTACGTTGATCTGCGGGTTGACCGAGGCAGATCCTGACTCTTCGTCGTCGCTTACGCTGAATACCAAAAGGTCCTGTCTTCCGTAATCGATAGAGATGTACTGCCCGGGCTGAAAGAAGCGCAGTTTGCGGATGCGCTCGGTGGAAACCCGGCTGGCGGTGAAGTTGGCGATGCAGCCCGATTCAAATTCGAGGCGGACATTGGCAATGTCTACTTTGCCGGAAAGGATAGGCAGACCCACGGCACGTATTTCCTTCACCTGCGACTTGGCAAACGCCAGCACAATGTCGAGATCGTGGATCATCAGATCGAGGACGACATCCACATCGAGGGAACGGGGCGTGAAGACGCTCAGCCGATGGACCTCAAAGAACATGGGTTGGGTAACTAGCGGCAGAGTGGCACGTACCGCGGGATTGAAGCGTTCCAGATGCCCGACTTGCGCGATACGGCCGTTAGTCTGGGCGGTAGCGACCAGGTGATCGGCTTCCGACAGCGACGCCGCCAGCGGCTTCTCGATCAGAACGTCCACTCCCTCCTGCATCAACTGATCGGCAACCTTGGCGTGTTGCACAGTGGGGACGGCGACGGACGCGGCTTGCACTTCGCTGTGGGTGGTCAAGAGCTGTTCGATTGACCCGAAAGCCCGGGTTCCAAATTCACGCGCCACCACGTCGGCCCGTTCCACATCAGGATCAACGACTCCCACCAGGCGAACACGCTCACCGCGCTGCGCCAGCTGCTGATACACACGGGTGTGGTTTCGTCCGAAGTTGCCTGCTCCTACAACCGCGACATTGATCAGGTCTGTGCTCAGAAGGCGCTCCGTCGGCAAACCAACGGCAAAGATTAAAGCACATCAGCTAGCGCGAAAGAAGTGGCGCGCAATGCTTGGGAGCGCTTGCGCCAAAAGCGTCATCCGGAAAGCTTCTTCAGTATCGCGATCTGGCCCGCATGATAGAGCTCATGTTGCACAATCCCGCTGAACAGGTAGAAAAAGTTGTAATAAGGCTGGGTCTTGCCCGGCACTTGTTCCATGAGGCGAGAATCGGGAAAAGCCGCGACCGTTTTCACCAGATTGTCATGGGTACGCTTGACTGATTCCATGGTAGCGCGCCAGGCGGCTTCGCTGGCGTCGCGTACAGTCGGAAAATTCTGCTCGTCGGTGAGGGTTGCTGCATTGCCTGAAGCACGACGAATGGTCACGTCGTCCCAGGCTGCGATGTGCAACACCGGTTCCCACATGGTGTGCGCATGCTTAATGGGTCGCGCTGCGGCCCTTGCGGCATCCACACCCGCCAGGATCTCCAGCAGCGAGTCGCCATGCCAGGCTTCTCCGGCAAAAGCGCGTCGAATTTGATCAGCGAGACGCTCGCATTCAGACATAACGGTTCTCCTAATCGCAGGTGATGGACAGGTTGGCGGCGTCGGCCGACCTGATGATGCCGTCGCCATCCAGGAGCAGGCATTTGGCTGCATCCAACGCCAGGCACGATGCACCCGCCACACGCATGACTTCGATGGTCTTCAGGCCTATCACCGGGACGTCGAAGCGCATGTCCTGATTCGGCTTGGCGATCTTTACCACGGTCAGGGCCCGGCTAAGCGTCGAAGCATTCGCGTCCAGCGACGCCATGATCTGGCCGGCGCGCTCGATGGTGGCATCGGTGCCCTCCATGGCCTCAACCGCGACGCAAGCTGCCTCCGCCACCACCACGGTCTGACCGATGTCATATTGCGCCAGATGGCGGGCGACGTTGCGTCCATATGCGATGTTCTTTCGTTCCTGTTCGGTCGGAGCGCGCTTGGTCAGCACACCCGGCTTGGCCAGCAGCGGCTCGAGCAACGAAGTGGAATTCTCCAATGTGATGCCTTCTTCCTCAAGAACCTTGGCGACCGCGCCGAGCAGAGAGTCGGTGTTGCGCGTGCCTAACGAGAGCAACAGTTTCGCCAGCCTCCAGTCCGGCCGGATACTGGAGAAAATCTGCTTGTGCTTCACTTGCCCGGCCATGATCGCGCGCCGAATCCCTTCTTTTTTGAAGGTTTCGATGAGCTTCGAAAGCTCGCCCAGCGACAGCCAGTGAACCGCGCTGGCGCCGCGGGTCTCTATTTCCGGGAAGGTCTCTTCCTTGATAGCAGCGACAACAACCTCATAGCCTTGGGCCCGCGCTGCGTCGAGCACCAGGAAGGGGAACTTGCCGTTGCCGGCAATCAGGCCGAGTTTGTCTCTGGCTTGCATCTGGTGGCCGGTGGCCAGCCATCACTGAACCACGAAGCCCACTCACAGCTCCCTACTTGATCACACCCCTCTGCGAGGCTTCGATGAAGCGGATCAGCATGTCCACATCTTCCCCTCGATCGGGCTCTGATTTCAGCTTCTCCAGCGCCTGCGAGGTGTTGAGTTTTGCGGCGAGAAGGACTCTATATGCGTGGTGGATCTTGCGAATTCGCTCCTTGGAGTAGCCGCGGCGCTCCAGACCAATCGCATTCAGGCCGTAAGCGTGTGTATCCCGAGCGGCTACCGTCTTGGAAAACGGAAGTACGTCCTTGGTGATGGTGGTTCCACCACCGATGTACGAGTGTGCACCGATCCTGACGAACTGGTGCACCGGACAAAGCGCTCCCACCACCGCCCAGTCTTCAACCGTGATGTGTCCACCAAGGGTAGCGGCGTTGGCAAGAATCACGTGGTCGCCGATGACACAGTCGTGTGCGATGTGGGTATACGCCATCACCAAGGTATAGTTTCCCACCCTGGTCAGGCCGCTGCCTTTTACGGTTCCACGGTTGATGGTGACGAACTCACGGATCACGTTGTGATCGCCAATTTCCAGCCGTGTGGGTTCACCCGCGTAGGTGATGTCCTGCGGCGCCAAGCCGACGGAGCAGAAGGGAAAGAAGTGATTGCCTTCGCCGATCTTGGTCGGCCCCTCGATGCACACGTGAGACGCCAGATGGCAGTTCTCTCCCAGCTCAACGTTGGCCCCTATTACACAATAGGGACCGATCTGGCATGAGGGGTGAATCTTGGCTTGCGGGTCGATGATAGTAGTGGGGTGAATGTTCATTCGCGACGAATTTCAGGACAAGGGCGCAGCAAGACTATTCCGCTTCCGGTTCCGAGAAGCCCGCGCGGCCGCGCGAGCTGTCCACAAGCTGGCACTTCACACTCGCTTCGGCGACGCGCTGGTCTCCGACGTAGGCAGTTCCTTCCATGCGGACCGCGATCATCCGGTCCACGGCACGCCATGCCTTGAGCTCAACTTCCAGGCGCAACTGATCGCCGGGAACGACAGGGCGGCGAAACTTCGCTCGCTCAATGCCGGTGAACATGATGAGCTTGTCCGTGCGGTCCTCCACCTCGGTGAGCAGCAGCGCCCCCCCGGCCTGGGCCATCGCTTCCACGATGAGCACCCCCGGCATGATCGGCAGGTTGGGAAAGTGGCCAGCGAAGAACGGTTCGTTGATGGTCACGTTCTTGATGGCCACGATCTTCTGCCGGCGCTTGATGTCGAGAACCCGGTCAATCAGCAAAAACGGAAACCGGTGCGGCAAAATCTTGAAAATATCGTTGATATCCAGCACGGTTTTTTCCAGTTCTGGAGCCTCCGTCGCCGTGTTGGTCATCTCGGTCATTTCAGTGTGAAGGCAGAGCGAAGATTATACTGTACCGCGCCCGGTCGGCTTTGCCCTTTTCCGCGGACATTGCAGGATTATGAATCGAACGGCAGGCTTGAAGAAGACAAAATCTACAAGTGCAGCAAGTCCATCTGCTCGGCGCCTGGAGTATTTTGCCAACCAGGAAACGGAAATCGTCGAGACCATTCGTCAGCTGGTTGAGATTGAATCTCCCAGCGATAAGAAGCAGGCAGTCGACAGGCTGAGTACGGTGTTGGCGGGGCGCTTTGAAGAGCTCAGCGGGCAAGTCAATCTGCATCGCGTCGCTGATTTTGGCAACCACCTGCAAGTAAATTTCCCCGGTCTTGAAAAACGCAAGCCCGTTCTGTTGCTCGGGCACACGGATACCGTTTATCCCATCGGCACACTGGCCAAGATGCCTTGCCGCGCAGCCGGTGGACGTCTCTACGGACCCGGTGTGCTCGACATGAAATCCGGCATCGCCCTGATACTGGCGGCCATTGAAGGGCTGCGCAACTGGCACGGCGGGCTGCCCCGACCGGTCACAGTTCTGCTGGTCTCCGACGAAGAAATTGGAAGTGAATCGTCCCGTTCCATTACGGAGAGCCTAGCGAAGAAGTCCGCGGCTGTTCTGGTAGCAGAGCCTTCATACGGACTACAAGGCGCCGTCAAGACGGCGCGCAAAGGCGTAGGCGAGTACAGCCTGAAGATTACCGGCAAGTCGGCTCATTCCGGCTTGGATTTCGAGGCCGGGCAAAGCGCGATCGTCGAACTGGCCAGGCAGATTACGAAGATTTCGAGTCTGGTTGATCTCCGTCGCGGCCTGACCCTGAATGTGGGTGTGGTTCGCGGAGGCACCCGGGTCAACGTCGTTCCCGCAGAAGCCACGGCGTCGCTCGACGTACGCATTGCGCATATGAAGGATGCGGCCGGGATCCACCGTAAACTCAGATCTCTGAAACCATTCAATCCCAAGTGCAGAATCGAGGTTTCCGGAGGCATCAACCGTCCGCCAATGGAACGCACCGGAGGGGTGGCAGCGCTTTACCGGAAAGCCTCGCAGATTGCCAAGGATCTAGGTTGGAAACTGGAAGAAGCCGCCGTCGGGGGCGGTTCTGACGGCAACTTCACGGCCGGCCTAGGTATTCCCACATTGGATGGCTTGGGCGGGGTTGGCGAGGGTGCTCACGCGGCCCATGAATCCATTGTTATCTGGGAGTTGCCGCGGCGCGCGGCCTTGCTGGCAGGCCTGATCGAGGCGGCCTGAGCTGTTGAGTGACTTTGGGTACCCAAAGACTGTAACCCCCGTAAGTTTCCCTCGATCTGGAATCACCCTACTATCACTTCGTCTCCTCCCTGAGCGATCCACAGGAGTGCGGATGGACCGTCGTCGCAACGCTAGGATCTCCGCAGTTTTGCCAGTTCGGGTTTGGGGCGTGGACGCCAGTTCCAGCCCCTTCATGCAGCTAGCCACCGTGACCAACATCAGCGCAGGCGGCGCCACAGTCCACGGCGTCAGCCGCCGATTGAAACCCGGGCACACGGTCGAATTGCAATATGGCGACGAGGTCGGGCAATTTCGCGTGGTATGGGTGGGTCAGGCAGGAACGCCTCAAGCCGGCGAAGTCGGCGTGCAGAGTGTCATGCCAGAGGCGTTTCTCTGGGGAGTAAATCTCGAGCGCTGCAGCCAACTCATCGGGATGGGATAAGTCTGCCAAAAGTGTGTTCCGAAAAGACTTGCCTCGGTGACCGGCATCACAGCGGAGTGTGCCGAACAGTGGAACGATGGAGCTGGATCGAGGTGCGTCATGGCATCTACAGCGTCCACGGTCGGACTTGGCCTGAAACGAATTCTGGTAGCAGTAGATTTCACCCAGTCTTCCCGAAAAGCAATCGAACATGGGGCTATGCTGGCGCGCGCTTGTGGGGCAAAGCTGTACCTAGCGCACGTGGTTTCTTCCCTCGCGTTCACGCTCTCGGGGCCAGAAAGCATCGCCATGGCTGGTGACGCCGCCCGCGAGGATATTTCACGCCTGGAAAATGAACTCCTTGCGAGCGGCCTGCTCAAGGGAATCTCTCACGAGAGCATTGTCCGCCAAGGGAACGTGGGAGAACAGCTGGAGACCGTGGTGGAGCAGGAACACATTGACATGATCGTTGTGGGCAGCCACGGACATGCTGGCTTGGGCAAAATCGCCTCGGTGGCTGAAGAAATCTTCCGGCGGGTTTCCTGCCCGGTGCTTACCGTCGGACCGTGCGTGCCTTCGAAAGCCGCGTCCAAGAACTGAAGAGTCGACGCGGAAGGCAAGGTTGCTCGTCCAAACCTCCTCTTCTACTTTGAGATTTCCGCGATGTAAACCGCAAACGGCGGCAGGCTGACGTCCCTCAGCGGAAGTTGCCGGTCTCCCGCGACCGGGGTACTTACAAGATTCTTCACTGTTCCCGAGGCAAATCCCGGCACTGCAAGACTGACTTTCTGTTCGGTTCCCGACATATTGAGCATCACGAGCACAGCCTCACCTTTGTATTGGCGAACGTACGAGAGCACATTGGGGTCGTTTTCATTGAGTGCGACGTACTGGCCCTCCAGCAGTGCCGGGTTCTCATGCCGCAGCGCGAGCAGCCGCTGATAGAAGCGCAAAATCGAATTTGGATCTTTGAGTTCGGCCTCCACGTTGTGTGACTGGTAGCTGGGCGGAACCGGCAGCCACGGCGTAGCCCGCGTGAAACCGGCATTGGCACTGCTATCCCATTGCATGGGAGTCCGTTCCCCATCGCGGCCCTTCTGCTGCGGCCAGCCGATCTTCCCAATGGGATCCTTCACGTCTTCCTTCCGCTGCGGATCGTTGTTCTCCATACCGATTTCCTCGCCGTAGTAGAGGATCGGCGTTCCTCGCAGCGTAAGGTATAGACCTGCCATCAGCTTGGCGATGACGTCGTTGTGCGCGCCGTCGCCGTAGCGGACGTAGGAGCGCACGATGTCGTGATTGCTCAATACATACACCGGCCAGCCCCCGGAGGATTCGGCGGCGGCAATCTGCTTGCGGAATTCCGGCGCGGAAAGCTTATTCACCGTGGCGAACATGAAGTTCATCGGCATTTGCAGTTCGTCATTGTGCTCGCCGTAGTAACGCTTCAGCTCTGCGATGTCGGCAGTCCATGTCTCTCCAATCAGTACTCCCTGGTGTTCGTCCGCCACCTTGCGCAGATCGTGAAGAACATCGTGCACTTCCGGCAGTTTGTCGTTGTACTTGTTCTCCATCTTGGGGTCGCCGTATTGGTTCGTGCCGGGAAGGACAGGGTTGTCGTGGAGCTGAGGATCTTCAAAGAGAGTGTCGACGGCGTCCAGGCGAAATCCCGCCACCCCCCGCTGGTACCACCAGCGCGTCACATCGAACATCGCCTGCTTTACCGCCGGATTCCGCCAGTTCAAGTCCGGTTGCTGGGGATAGAAGTAATGGTAGTAGTACTGTCCCGTCTTGGCGTCAAACTGCCAGGCGGAGTGCCCGAAAAGGGCTTCCCAGTTGTTTGGAGGCTGGCCCGGCCCGCGCCCATCGCGCCAGATGTACCAATCGCGACGTTGCGCAGTTCGCGACGACTCCGAGTCCCGGAACCATTCGTGCTGGTCGGAAGTGTGGTTCATTACGAAATCCATGATGATGCGGATTCCGCGCTTCTTGGCTTGGCCGGCCAACTGATCGAAGTCGCCCAGGGTTCCATACATCGGGTCAATATTCTCGTAATCGGAAACGTCGTAGCCAAAATCGACCTGGGGTGAGGGGTAGCAAGGCGTCATCCAGATGGCGTCCACTCCGAGCTGCTTTAGATAATCGAGTTTCGCGGTGATACCGTTGAGGTCGCCCACGCCGTCGTTGTTGCCGTCGGCAAAACTACGCGGGTAAAGCTCGTAAAACACAGCGTGCTGCCACCACAAGTGGCCTTCGGGATCGCTCCCGCGGTTTCGCGAACATCCGCCCGGCCAGAAAAGCAAAGACACTGCAATAACCAGAGCAAACATGGCGCCGATCCGTTTCGTGCGCATACCGTCCTCCACTTCTCTGGATGAAAATATACCGGAAGCCGTGAGACTATAACGCGTCGTTAGGATGTGGTTTCTACCGGAAACGTTTCATTGGCGCGCAAGCACACTATTGTTGGGCTGGGCGAGGTACTCTGGGATCTTCTGCCCGGCGGCAAGCAACTGGGAGGAGCTCCAGCGAATTTTGCCTACATAACCAGTCTGCTTGGCGATCGCGGCGTGGTGGCAAGCAGGGTTGGAACTGATGCCTTAGGGAAAGAAGCAGTTCGCAAGCTGGAAACCTTATCTCTCGAGATTGCCCATCTGCAGCGGGATTCCCAACATCCCACCGGAACGGTGAAGGTCGAGGTTGATTCTCACGGGCAGCCTGTGTTTGAGATTTCGGAAAATGTGGCTTGGGATTTTCTGGAGTGGACGCCAGAGTGGGAATCGTTGGCAAAACAAGCTGATGCGATTTGCTTTGGTTCTCTTGCCCAGCGTTCTTCAGGCTCGCGCCAGACCATGCTCAGATTCCTGCAAGCGGCTCGTCCCGAAGCTCTGAAGTTTTCGACGTAAACCTGCGGCAAAGCTATTACTCCGCCGAGACCCTCTCCGCCTCCTTTGAGCTGGCTGACGTGGTGAAGATGAACAACGAGGAAGTTCTCCGCGTTGCAGCGCTTCTAAACTTCCCGCGAGAACCTGTACAGAACTCGGCGGAGCGATTGCGCCAGGCGTATGACCTGGATTTGGTCTGTGTCACCCGAGGCGCCGGGGGAAGTCGGTTGATAACTAAGAACGAGGGAGACGAACACCCAGGCTTCTCGGTGAAAGTAGCCGACACCGTCGGCTCGGGTGACGCGTTTACGGCGGGTCTGGTCCATCACTATCTTCGCGGTTCTTTATTGGCGACGATTAATGCCGGCTGGGCGCGTGGGTGGCAAGCCAAGTGGGAGCGACTCCCGCTCTGGACACGGCGACTCGGCAGGAAGTTCTGGAAGGAGTGGCCAAAATGGGGCGCGAGCGCTAGTCGCCTAGACTTTCTCCAGCTTTTCGTACACGACGAGATCCCCTTCCGTGCGCAGATCTTCGGGGTGGTAGCGAGGAATGGGCATCTCGACTTGCTTGAACTGGACGGGTGCGGTCTTCTTATCGACCAAGCCGAGAGCTACCGCGACCCCGTAAATGATGGCTTCCGGACGCGGCGGGCAGCCAGGGATGTAGTAATTCACGGGAATGACTTTCTCCACGGGACCGATCACCGAGTAACTGTCGAACCACATTCCGCCGCCGCAGGCGCAGGAACCGATGGCGAAGACCAGCTTTGGCGCCGGCATGGCCTCGTAGGCACGCTTCAGGGCCTGAGCAGTCGAACGCATGGCCGGTCCCTGGCACAACATGACGTCGGCGTGGCGGGGAGAACCGACCAGCTTAATGCCGAACCTTTCGACGTCGTAATAAGGCGTCAGGACATTCAGCACTTCGATATCGCAACCGTTGCAGCCCCCACTGTTGGCGTGGTAGACCCACAACGACCGGCCAAACATCTTCTGGCAAAGGTTCTTCAACATAAAGTCAATCCAGCTCGATCTTGATGTCGTCGACGGTCGCGTCCTTGTCGAGGTACGCCCGCGACCGGAAGATCCAGCGCTCATTCTGCAGATCGTCGAAGCGGTATCCTTTCATTTTCAGCTGCTCCAGCGGCGAGGGCTCCGGGAAGCAACGCCCGCAACGCTGGCAAGTGCTCATAAACAATTCCAGATTTTGCTGCAGATCGCCGATGGCGTTAGTGCCGTTTTCGAACTCCTGACTCATGGTGATGGCTTTTTCCGGACAGACATCGGCGCAGCGGCCGCAGTAGGTGCAGCGGCGGCCGAGATACTTCAGAATGCGAATCTCCTGGCAGACGTCGAAAACCAGAATCTCCCGCGCCGGACAGTTGTTGGCGCAACCGGCGCAGCCGATGCACTTCGAGGCATCGAAGATTGGGCGGCCACGGAACTTCTGGGGCGGCGGTGAGGGCTCGGCCGGATACGGCAGCGTTACCCGGCCAGCCTTCAGGCAGATCAGCGTTTCCTCGAGTTTGCTCAGCACTGACATAGTTGCCTTTTAATGTCCATAAGCCGCAAGAATCAGCGCGCCGAACGCCGCCACCAGCAGGCTGGCGAAATAGCGAATCGCTTGATCGATGCGATAGCGCGCGTGAGTAGCTGCGACCAGCGTCACCAGCAGCACCAACACGAAAACCTTGATCCAGAACAACAGCCAATTCAGCGGAAACACAAGATTCGATCCCCAGGAAGCGAACAGGGCTACGAACAGCGCACTGTAGATGATCAGCTTGGCCATCTGCGCGTAGTGAAACAGGGCAAGCTTGGGTCCGGAATATTCCATCAACGGACCTTCCATGAGCTCAGTTTCCGCTTCCGAGATATCGAACGGCACGCGTTGCACGAACGCCTGAAAAGACAAGAGAATTACAGCCAGCATGATCAGCCCGGACCACGGAATGCTGTTTCCCGCATACACGGAGCCATGTAGCACGGTATCCAACCGGAGTGATCCGGTGTGAATCGCGCCCACGATGATGGCGATGGCCAACAGGGGCTCGAGAGCAATCATGCTCATCATTTCGCGGCTGATGCCAACCAACGAGTAGGTGGAACCTGCTGCCAGCCCCGCCAGCAGCGTGCAAATGCCGCAGAGCGTGAGCAGGTAAATCAGGAGGATGACATCGCCTGCGCCGTTCATCGGCGCGGAGAATCCCATGGGCACCAGGCAGGCGACAGTCAATATCGCCGCCAGGGACAGGTAAACGGCGAAGCGTTGCATGGGCGGAGTCTCGCCCGATTCGATGTCTTCCTTCCCCAGCAGCTTCAGCAGATCGAAGTAAGGCTGCAAGACTGGCGGGCCCTGGCGAGATTGGATGCGGGCGGTGATCTTTCGCAGCACGCCCTGACAGAATGGCGCCAGCAGCAACACGATAGCGATATTCGCCAAGCCGCCCAAAATCGCCAAGATCAAGTTACCGTTCATTGCCCTTCCTTCTTCGCGCGCGTGAGCTGCAGCAGTTCGGCCGGCGACCAGACCTTGGTCGTACCCTGGCGCAGATCGATAGTTTCCAGCCGGTCGGTGCAGGAGAAACACGGGTCGATGCTGCCCAGGGAAATCGTCATATCGGCGATCTGCTGGTCTTTGATCATCGCCGGAACCGCCTGCAGGTTCTGGTAAGTGGGCGCGCGCACCCGCCAGCGCCGCGGGCGGTTATTCTCTCCCGTGATCACAAAATGGTGGCTCTCGCCGCGCGGCGCCTCCACCGATGACAGCCCCATTCTTCCCACGGGCAATTCGTCTTTGATCTGCAACTGCGTCGGCCCGGCTTCCATCTTTTCCAGGCACTGGCGAATGATCTTGATCGACTCAAAGACTTCTTTCATCCGCACCAGCACGCGCGACCAGACGTCGCATCCGCTTTCCGTGATGACGTTGAATTCCACCCGGTCGTAAGCGGCGTAAGGATGATCGCGCCGGCAGTCGATATCCGCACCGGCCGCCCGCGCCACCGGACCGACCAGTCCAGCATCTTTGACCAGCTTTTTGTCGGCCACGCCGACCCCGCGCGTGCGCTTCTGTATGTTGCGGTCCTTGCTCACGGCGGCTACGACCGACCGCCACTCAACTTCGAGCTGATCGAGTACCTGCCGCAGCTCGGCTTTCAGCTCGTGAGTGATGTCCCAACGCACGCCTCCAATCACACACAGCGCATAGGTCTTCCGGTTGCCGCTAATCTGCTCCGCAATCCGCATGACCGGCTCGCGAATGCGGAAGCTCTGCATGAAGAGGGTGTCGAAACCGACGATGTGGCAGGCTAATCCCACCCACAGCAGATGGCTGTGCAGCCGCTCCAGTTCCAGCATGATGGTGCGGATGTATTCCGCGCGCAGCGGTGGTTTGAGCGCCGCAGCATCCTCGACCGACTGCACGTACGCCACATTGTGGACGCATCCGCAGATGCCGCAGATGCGCTCAGCCAGCATCGGGATGTCGTTGTAGTTCATCACCGACTCGGCCAGCTTCTCGATACCGCGATGCACCATGAAGCCGCGGTACTCACAGCCCCGCACCATCTCGCCTTCGACGTAAAGCCGGAAGTGCGCCGGTTCGTCGAGCGTGGGATGGAAGGGCCCGAAGGGCACAACCGTGCATCCTTCGGGCGGCTCGTCGAACAGGAACTCGCGCTCGGTGTCGAAGCCCTCCGGTACGTGGTTCCACGGCACGTCTTTGCGCAAAGGATGCAGGTTCTCCGGCCAGCCGTCAGGAAGCACCAGGCGCTTCAGATAGCGGTGACCCAGCGGCTCGATTCCCACCAGGTCGCGCATTTCGCGCTCCGCCCAGTTCGCTGCCGGAACCACACTGGAGATGCTGTCGATGGCCGGGTGATCCGCCGACAAGGGAACAAGAACACTGCACAACAGGTGGTCGGCATCGAAGGCGAAGTCGTGCGCCACCAGAAAGCCGCCGGAGAACGGCCGGTCGTCTGCGCCAATGCTGATCACATAGCGGGCATCCAGATCGCGGAAGATGTACTCGCAGATGCTCTTCACAGCGGCAGGATCGACAAATACATACAAGCGGTTTTCGCGGGGCAGATCGGCGCGCTGGATAGCCGGGCCAAACTTCGCTTTCAACTGCTCGAGTCTATCGCGCGCGATC